>MDSZ01178508.1_pt1 | contig 159216 bp, 135 predicted proteins | sample 811201 | NCBI WGS metagenome assembly MDSZ01 (sample SAMN05326647, study PRJNA326480) | marine metagenome | isolation source: seawater | place: Indian Ocean: North | collected 2010
GAGGAAGGCGGCAAGCTGCAGTTCGTCGCCCAGGGCCTGACCCGCGTGCGCATTCGTGGCTGGCTCAGCCGCCGTGGCCCATACCTGGCCGAGGTGGAGTACCCGCAGGCACCTGCCGATCCGCGCGACGAGGTCAAGGCCTACGCCATGGCGCTGATCAACGCGATCAAGGAACTGCTGCCGCTCAACCCGCTGTACAGCGAAGAGCTGAAGAACTACCTCAATCGCTTCAGCCCCAACGAGCCGTCGCCGCTCACCGACTTCGCCGCCGCCCTGACCACCGCCTCCGGCCATGAGCTGCAGGAGGTGCTGGACACCGTGCCCATGCTCAAGCGCATGGAGAAGGTGCTGCCGCTGCTGCGCAAGGAGGTCGAAGTCGGCCGCCTGCAGAAGGAGCTGTCGGCCGAGGTCAACAAGCAGATCGGCGAGCGCCAGCGCGAGTTCTTCCTCAAGGAACAGCTGAAGCTGATCCAGCAGGAGCTGGGCATCAGCAAGGACGACAAGAGCGCCGACCGCGAAGAGTTTCTCGCCCGCCTGGAAGGCAAGACTCTGACGGCCGCCGCGCAGAAGCGCATCGACGAAGAACTGAACAAGCTGTCGATCCTGGAGGCCGGCTCTCCGGAGTATGCCGTCACGCGCAACTACCTCGACTGGGCCACCGCCCTGCCCTGGGGCATCCAGGGCCAGGACAAGCTCGACCTCGGTCACGCGCGCAAGGTGCTGGACAAGCACCACGCCGGCATGGACGACATCAAGCAGCGCATCACCGAGTTTCTCGCGGTCGGCGCCTTCAAGGGCGAGATCGCCGGCTCCATCGTGCTGCTGGTCGGCCCGCCCGGCGTGGGCAAGACCAGCATCGGCAAGTCCATCGCCGAATCCCTCGGCCGGCCGTTCTACCGCTTCTCGCTGGGCGGCATGCGCGACGAGGCCGAGATCAAGGGCCACCGCCGCACCTACATCGGCGCCATGCCCGGCAAGCTGGTCCAGGCCCTCAAGGAAGCCGAGGTGATGAACCCGGTGATCATGCTCGACGAGATCGACAAGATGGGCACCAGCTACCAGGGCGACCCGGCCTCGGCATTGCTGGAAACGCTGGACCCGGAGCAGAACGTCGAATTCCTCGATCACTACCTGGACCTGCGCCTGGACCTGTCCAAGGTGCTGTTCGTCTGCACCGCCAACACCCTCGACTCGATTCCCGGGCCGCTGCTCGACCGCATGGAGGTGATCCGCCTGTCCGGCTACATCACCGAGGAAAAGCTGGCCATCGCCAAGCGCCACCTGTGGCCGAAGCAGCTGGAAAAGGCCGGCGTACCGAAATCACGCCTGGGCATCAGCGATGCCGCCCTGCGCGCGGTGATCGAGGGCTACGCCCGTGAAGCCGGCGTGCGCCAGCTGGAGAAGCAGCTGGGCAAGCTGGTGCGCAAATCCGTGGTGAAACTGCTGGACGACCCCGAGGCGAAGATCCGCATCGGTGCCAAGGACCTGGAAGAGGCCCTCGGCATGCCGGTGTTCCGCAACGAGCGGGTACTGGCGGGTACCGGAGTGATCACCGGGCTGGCCTGGACCAGCATGGGTGGCGCCACCCTGCCGATCGAGGCGACGCGCATCCACACCCTCAATCGCGGTTTCAAGCTCACCGGGCAGCTCGGCGACGTCATGAAGGAGTCGGCGGAGATCGCCTACAGCTACGTCAGCTCGCACCTGAAGCAGTTCGGCGGCGACCCGAGCTTCTTCGACCAGGCCTTCGTCCACCTGCACGTGCCGGAAGGCGCCACGCCCAAGGACGGTCCCAGCGCAGGGATCACCATGGCCAGCGCCCTGCTCTCCCTGGCACGCGACCAGGCGCCGAAGAAAGGCGTGGCCATGACCGGTGAGCTGACCCTCACCGGCCAGGTCCTGCCGATCGGCGGTGTGCGCGAGAAGGTCATCGCGGCGCGCCGGCAGAAGCTGCATGAGCTGATCCTGCCGGAAGCCAACCGCGGCAGCTACGAAGAGCTGCCCGACTACCTCAAGGAAGGCCTGACGGTGCACTTCGCCAGACGCTATGGCGACGTGGCCAAGGTGCTTTTCGAATAGCCGCTGGCGGCCAGCTTCAGGCTGCAGGAAAGAGCGGCGCGCGCTTCGGCTTGTCGCGTGCAACCTGTAGCTTGAGGCTTGCCTGTGCGGCTATGCTGAGCCAGGTTTCATCGATTGGAGTTCATCATGCACGCCCCCTTGCGCCTGCTCACCCTGTCCGCCCTGGCACTGCTCACGGCCTGCGCCCATCAGTCCGGCACGCTGGAGCTGAAGAAGGATCGGCAGTGCCCACTGACGCTGACCAAGGGCCAGTTGCTGATTCTCAGCCTGCCCAGCAACCCCACCACCGGCTTCCGCTGGATGCTCCGCGACACGGCGACGAACGTGCTGCAAAGCCTTGGCCCGGAGGTTTACACCAACCCGGAGGATGCTGGTCTGGTGGGCGCAGGCGGTATCTCCACCTGGCGTTTCAGCGCCCGTGAGCCGGGCGAGGGACGCCTGCTGCTGACCTACCAGCAGCCGTGGGAGCCAAGCGTACCGCCCGCGGATACCTTCGACTGCGAACTGCGGGTGAAGTGAGACAGACGACTGCTCAGGCTGGATCGCGCCTTGTCGATCCAGCCGGGTGGTGGATGTGAAAAGCGACATCCACCCTACGTTGTCTGTGAGAAGGGCTTCAGCCGCGACGACTCGCAGGGCGGGTGCAACCCGCCACCTATTCATGGCGGGTTTCAGCTTCCCTACCGACTGAGCATGAGCAGGCCATGATGCCCTCGCGCCCTCGTTTCGCGGCTGCAGCCGCTCCTACTGTTTGACGCTTGTTGTCGCTCGCACAACGTTAGCCGAGCACAGGCGCGGCATCAGCTCTTGAGGCGGTAACCGCTCTTGAAGATCCAGCCCACCAGGGCGATGCACAGCAGCAGGAAGCCCAGCACCATCGCCAGGCTGACGCCGACGTTGACGTCGGACACCCCGTAGAAGCTCCAGCGGAAGGCACTGATCAGGTACACCACCGGATTGAACAGGGTCACCGTCTGCCAGGTCGGCGGCAGCATGCTGATGGAGTAGAAGGCGCCGCCCAGGAAGGTCAGCGGCGTGACGATCAGCGCCGGCACGATCTGCAGCTTCTCCCAGCCATCGGCCCAGACGCCGATGATGAAGCCGAACAGGCTGAAGGTCAGCGCCGTGAGCAGCAGAAACGCCACCATCCACAGCGGGTGCTGGATCTCGAAGTCGACGAACAGCCGTGCCGTGATCAGGATCACCACACCGAGGATCACCGACTTGGTCGCCGCCGCACCGACGTAGCCGATGAGAATCTCCAGGTAGGAGACAGGCGCCGAGAGAATCTCGTAGATGCTCCCCGAGTACTTGGGCATGTAGATGCCGAACGAGGCGTTGGAGATGCTCTCGGTCAGCAGCGCCAGCATGATCAGCCCGGGAATGATGAAGGCGCCGTAGCTCACCCCCTGCACCTGGGTCATGCTCGAGCCGATGGCCGAGCCGAACACCACGAAGTACAGCGACGTGCTGATCACCGGGGTGGCGATGCTCTGCAGCAGGGTGCGCCAGGTGCGCGCCAGCTCGAACAGGTAGATGGCCTTGATGGCATACAGGTTCATGCGCGCGCCTCCTTGATCAGACCGACGAAGATCTCCTCCAGCGAACTCTGGCTCGACTGCAGGTCCTTGAAATCGATGCCGTGCTGCGCCAGATCACGCAGCAGTTCGGCAATGCCGGTGTTTTCGTGCTGGGCATCGAAGGTGTACACCAGCGCATGGCCCTGGTCCGCCAGTTCCAGGCCGTAGCGCGCCAGCTCGGCCGGCACGCAGGACAGCGGCTGCTGCAGTTGCAGGGTCAGCTGCTTCTTGCCCAGCTTGTGCATCAGCACCTGCTTGTCCTCCACCAGCACGATCCTTCCGGCGCTGATCACCCCGATGCGATCGGCCATTTCCTCGGCCTCCTCGATGTAGTGGGTGGTCAGGATGATGGTCACGCCGCGCTCGCGCAGGCGCCGCACCATGTTCCACATGTCGCGGCGCAACTCGACGTCGACGCCGGCGGTGGGCTCGTCGAGAAAGAGGATCTGCGGCTCATGGGAGAGCGCCTTGGCGATCATCACCCGACGCTTCATGCCGCCGGACAGCTCCATGATCTTGGCGTTGCGCTTGTCCCACAGCGAGAGGTCCTTGAGCAGCTGCTCCAGGTAGGCCGGATCGGGCTTCTTGCCGAACAGGCCACGGCTGAACTTGACCGTGGCCCACACGGTTTCGAACACGTCGCTGACCAGCTCCTGCGGCACCAGGCCGATCTGCGAGCGGGCCGCACGGTAGTCGCGGACGATGTCCTTGCCGCCGACCAGCACCCTGCCCTCGCCGGGGTTGACGATGCCGCAGATGATGCTGATCAGGGTGGTCTTGCCGGCACCGTTGGGGCCGAGCAAGGCGAAGATCTCGCCCTGGCGAATGTCCAGGTCGATGCCCTGCAGGGCCGGGTGGCCCGATGCATAGGTTTTGTTCAATTGTTCGATGGTAATGACCGACTGCACGGTGACTGATCCCTTGCCTGCGGAAAACACCGCAGTCTACAGGGCTTGTGCAGCCCGATCATCGCGCGGCATGAAAAACGGCGCACTTGTGGTGCGCCGGGATGCAGCAGGAGAGGAAAGAAACGATCGCCGCGCTTGTGACGCGGCAACGATAGGCCAGGCAGCGATTGCCAACCCGGCGTATTCAGAACCGCAGGGCGGGTGAAACCCAGCGCCCTGGTTGGCGGGTTGCAGCCGCCCTACAGCGGAGTCAGCAGCTTGCCGGTGTCGATATAGGCACGCAGGTTGTCCAGCACCAGGTCGGCCATCTGCTGGCGTGTCTCGACACTGGCACTGCCGACGTGCGGCAGCAGCACCACGTTGTCCAGCTCGCGCAGCGCCGCCGGCACCTGGGGTTCCTGCTCGTAGACGTCCAGACCGGCCCCGGCGATCACATTGTTCTGCAAGGCGTCGATCAGCGCCGGTTCGTCCACCACCGAACCACGCGCCACGTTGATCAGGAAACCCTCGCGGCCCAGCGCCGCGAGCACCGCCGCGTCGATCAGGTGATGGGTCGCCTTGCCACCGGGGCAGGTCAGTACCAGGAAGTCCGCCCAGCGCGCCAGCGCCAGCAGATCCGGCTCGTGCTGGTAGCTGCTGCCCGCGACCGGGCGCCGGTTGTGGTAGCGCACCGACATGGAGAAGCCCGACGCCCGCAAGGCCACCGCCTCGCCGATGCGCCCCATGCCGACGATGCCCAGACGCTTGCCACTGACCCGCCGCCCCAGCGGGAACGCCGCACCGTTCCAGGCACCGCTGCGGGTAAAACGGTCGGACTCGCTCAGGCGCCGGGCGCTGTCGAGCATCAGGCCGAAGGCCAGGTCGGCGACACAGTCGTTGAGCACATCCGGGGTGGTGCTGATGGCGATGCCACGATCACGCAGCAGCTCCAGCGGATAGGGGTCGTAGCCAACGCCGAAACTGCTGATCACCTCGAGATTGGGCAGCAGCGCCAGCTGCTCGGCGCTGCAACCGAAGCGCGCCGACGACACCAGGTAGCGAAACCGCTCGCCCTGCTCACGCAGGAAGGCCAGCGGATCGGCCTGCTGCCACAGCGCACTGACCTCGTACCGCTCGGCCAGCTCACGATTGAAACGCTCGCTCAGCGGCGCGACTTGCAACACTCGGACCTTGCTCATGATGCCTCCTATCTGGTCGGTCTGTGGACGCCGTCAGCGGCGTGGATATCGGTCAGGTTCACAACAGCTTGCCCGGGTTCATCAGCCCGGCGGGATCGAGTGCCTGCTTGATACTGCGCATCAGCTCCAGTTCCAGCGGCGCCTTGTAGTGCTGCGCCGCCGCACGCTTGGATTGCCCCAGGCCATGCTCGGCACTGATGCTGCCGGCATCCTCCAGGGTCGAGTCGTAGATCACCCGCATGATCGCCTCGGCCTGGGCCTTGAAGGGCGCATCGTCGCTGCCGGGCGGCTTGCTGATGTTGTAATGCAGGTTGCCGTCACCGACGTGACCGTAGGCCACGACGCGCACGCCGGGAAACGCCTGCTGCAGCGCCCGGTCGGTACGCGCGATGAAGTCGGGGATGCGGCTGACCGGCACGCTGATGTCGTGCTTGAGGCTCGGCCCCTCGTGGTTCTGCGCCTCGGAAATGCCTTCGCGCAGCGCCCACAGGGCCTCGACCTGGGCCTGGCTGCCGGCGACCACGGCGTCGAGCACCAGCGCCTGCTCGAAGGCTTCGCCCAGGCCCTGCTCCAGCAGGTCGTTCAACGCGGCATCGGGCTGGGTGTCGCTCAGCTCGATCAGGACGTACCAGGGATGCCCCTCGGCGAAGGGATCGCTGGCGCCCGCGACATGGCGCAGGACGAACTCCAGGCTTTGCCGCGACATCAGCTCGAAGCCGGTCAGGCGGTCGCCGCACAGCCCGCGCATCTGCCCGAGCAACGCCACGGCTGCCTGCGGGCTGGGCAGGGCGACCCAGGCGGTGGTCAGGCTGCGCAGCGCCGGGAACAGCTTGAGCACGGCAGCCGTGATGATGCCGAGCGTGCCTTCGCTGCCGATGAACAGCTGCTTGAGGTCGTAGCCGGTATTGTCCTTGCGCAGGCCGCGCAGACCATCCCAGATGCGCCCGTCAGGCAGTACCACCTCCAGGCCGAGCGTCAGGTCGCGCATGTTGCCGTAGCGCAGCACGGCCGTGCCACCGGCGTTGGTCGCCAGGTTGCCGCCAACCGTACAACTGCCTTCGGCGCCCAGCGACAGCGGGAACAGACGACCGACCTCGGCTGCCGCGTCCTGCAGCTGCTGCAGGATCACGCCGGCCTCGACGGTGATGGTGGCGTTGGCCACATCCACCTCGCGAATGCGCTTCAGGCGGGTCAGCGACAGCACCATCTGCGCCCCCGACGCATCCGGAATCGAGCCACCACACAGGCCGGTATTGCCGCCCTGCGGCACCAGCGCGACGCCGGCCTGCGCGCACAGGCGAACCGCCGCCGCGACCTCCTCGGTCGTGCCCGGGCGCAACACCGCCGCAGCCTGGCCACGGTAGGCGTTGCGCCAGTCGCTGAGGTAGCTCTGCATGCGCTCGACATCGGTGATCAGGCCGGCCTCGCCCAGTGCGTCGCGCAGGGCCGGGAGCAGGTCTTCGGGAAGTCGTGTCATCTCAGGTCACCGGCGCCGGGTTGAAGAGCACCAGGTCATTGTGCAGGCGCAGGCGCTCGGCACAGGCCTGCTTGCGGCCACTGGCGATGTCCAGGTAGAGCTGGAAGATGTACCAACCCATCTGTTCCAGGGTCATGCGTCCGGAGAGGATCTGCCCGGCATCGACATCGATCAGGTCGGGCCAGCGCTCGGCCAGCTGGGTGCGCGTGGCCACCTTGATCACCGGCACCATGGACAGCCCGTAGGGCGTGCCGCGCCCGGTGGTGAAGATATGCAGGTTCATCCCCGCCGCCAGTTGCAGCGTGCCGCAGATGAAGTCGCTGGCCGGCGTGGCGCAGAACCATAGGCCCTTGCCGCGAATGCGCTCGCCCGGCGCGACCACCCCGGCAATCGGGCTGTTGCCGGACTTGGCGATCGAGCCCATGGCCTTCTCGACGATGTTGTTCAGCCCGCCCTTCTTGTTGCCCGGCGTGGTGTTGGCGCTGCGGTCGGCCATGCCGCGCTGCAGGTAGCGGTCGTACCAGTCCATCTCGCGGATCAGCGCATCGGCCACCTCGACGCTGGCGGCACGCGGAGTGAGCAGATGGATACCGTCACGCACCTCGGTGTTCTCGCTGAACATCACCGTGGCGCCGGCGCGCACCAGCAGGTCGGCGGCCACACCGAGCGCCGGGTTGGCGGTGATGCCGGAGAAGGCGTCGCTGCCGCCGCACTGCATGCCCACCACCAGCTCGCTCGCGGGCACCGTTTCGCGGCGGCGCAGGTCGAGGACCTGCAGGCGCGCCTCGATCATGCCCATGATCTGCTCGACCATGCCGGCGAAGCCGCTGCCGGAGTCTTGCAGGCGGAACAGCCAGTCCTCCTCGTCCATGCCGTTGGTCAGCAGGTCGCCATCCATCAGCTGGCTGGCCTGCAGCTTCTCGCAGCCGAGGCTGATCACCAGCGCCTGGCCGGCGAAGTTGGGATTGCGGCTGATGTTGTACAGGGTGCGGATCGGCACCACGGCATCCGGCGCATTGATCGCCACGCCGCAGCCATAGCTGTGCGACAGCGCCACCACGTCATCGACGTTGGGGTACCTGGGCAGGAGTTCCCGGCGCACCCGCTCGACCACGTGATCGAGCACACCGACCACGCACTGCACGGTGGTGGTCACGCCAAGGATGTTACGGGTGCCGACGCTGCCGTCCGGGTTGCGGAAGCCCTCGAAGGTGTAGCCTTCCAGCGGCTCGCCGGGTACGGCCTTGATGGTCGCCTTGGGCAGATTGTCCAGCAGCGGCGGCTCGGGCATGCGCAGCACCTGCTCGGTAACCCAGCTGCCAGCGGCGATGGGCTCGAGGGCATAGCCGATGACCTCGCCGTAGCGCACCACCTCGCCGCCTTCGGCGATGTCCTGCAGCGCCACCTTGTGGCTCTGCGGAATGCCGCAGGTGGCCGCAAGGCCATCGTCGAAGCGGCCGCCGGCGGCCACACCCTGGTCGTTGACCACCACGCCGACGTTATCGCTCGGGTGCAGGCGGATGTAACGGGGCGAATCCTGATGGGGAATCAACTGCATGGATGGGTTCTCCTGTTTTGCGCTCAGGCCGCCGCGCTGCGGCCATCGGCCGGCAGCTCGAGCCTGTGAATACGACCGACGATAAGGGTAAAGCCGACAACCGCGAGCAGGGCATTGGCGCCGACGTACAGCAGCGCGCCGTCGAACGAGCCGGTGAGGCTGACCAGGTAGCCGATGATGATCGGCGTGGTGATCGCCGCCAGGTTGCCGAAGGTGTTGAACAGCCCGCCGCACAGGCCGAGGATCTGCCGGGGCGCGGTGTCGGCGACCAGCGTCCAGCCCAGCGAGCCCAGGCCCTTGCCGAAGAAGGCCAGGGTCATCAGCGCCACCACCGCGGCGTCGCTCTCGACGAAGATGCACAGCACCAGGCTGCACGACAGGAGCAGGCCGAACACGCTGGGCAGCTTGCGCGCCAGGGTCAGCGAATGGCCACGGCGCAGCAGGCCGTCGGACAGCAGCCCGCCGAGCACGCCGCCGATGCAGCCACTGATGGCCGGCACCGCGGCGGCGAAACCGGCACCGACGATGCTCATGCCGCGAGCCTGGATCAGGTACACCGGAAACCAGGTGAGGAAGAAATAGGTGATGGCGTTGTTGCAGTACTGCCCCAGGTAGATGCCGAGCAGGGTGCGCTGGGTCAGCAGCAGGCGCAGGTGGCGCCACTGCGGGCCGCCGGCGCCACTGCGCTGGTCGAGGTCGACCAGCGCCCCGCCCTGCTCCAGCAGCTGCAGCTCCGCCGCGCCCAGCAGCGGATGCTCGCGCGGGACGTAGAGGTTCTTCAGCCACAGCAACGACAGCGCCAGGCCCAGGCAACCGAGAATGATGAAGACGAATTGCCAGCCGAGGGCCTGCACCACCCAGCCCATCAGCGGCGCGAACAGGGCCGTGGCGGCGTACTGCGCCGAACCGGCGATGGCGGTGGCGGTGGCGCGCTCGGCTGAAGGGAACCAGGACGCCGTGACCCGGGCGTTGCCCGGAAAGCACGGCGCGCCAGCGAACCCCACCAGCAGGCGCAGGAGGAACAGACTGCTGACGGCCCAGGTGGTCGGCAACCAGCCGACGAACCCCTGCAGCAGGGTCAGCAGCGACCAGGCGAACAGTGCCAGAGTGTAGACCGGCTTGGTGCCGAAACGGTCGAACAGCCAGCCACCGGGAATCTGCCCGATCACATAGGCCCAGCCGAACGCCGAGAAGATATAGCCGAGGGCTACCGCATCGATACCCAGGCCGGCCTGCAGGGCAGTACCGGCAATGGACAGACTGGAGCGGTCGGCAAAGGTGACCGTGGTCACCAGGAACAGCATCAGCAGGATGCGGTAACGCACCCGGCCGGATTGGGCGGCTTGCATCTGGACGACTCGCGGCAGGCTGGCAAAGCCCGGCCTCGGGGCCGGGCCTGCCGATTCAACGCACCAGGCAGGGCTTCTTGTTGTTGAAGCTCCAGCCCGGAATCAGGTACTGCATGGCGCTGGCGTCGTCGCGCGAGCCCAGGCCCCTGGCCTGGTACAGCTCGTGCGCCTGCGCCAGCGCATCCCAGTCCAGCTCCACGCCCAGGCCTGGGGCCTTCGGCACCTGTACCAGGCCACCTTCGATGCGCAGCGGGTTGCGCGTCAGGTGCTGGCCGTCCTGCCAGATCCAGTGGGTGTCGATGGCCGTGACGCGTCCCGGCGCCGCAGCGGCGACGTGGGTGAACATGGCCAGGGAGATGTCGAAGTGGTTGTTGGAGTGCGAGCCCCAGGTCAGTCCCCAGTCGTTGCACATCTGCGCCACGCGCACGGAACCGGCCATGGTCCAGAAATGCGGGTCGGCCAGGGGGATGTCCACCGATTGCAGGGAGATGGTGTGGCCCATCTGCCGCCAGTCGGTGGCGATCATGTTGGTCGCGGTCGGCAGGCCGGTGGCGCGACGGAACTCGGCCATCACCTCCCGTCCGCTGTAGCCGTTCTCGGCGCCACAGGGGTCCTCGGCATAGGCCAGCACACCATGCAGGTCGCGGCACAGGGCAATGGCTTCGTCCAGCGACCAGCCGCCGTTGGGGTCTAGGGTCACACGCGCCTCCGGGAAGCGCGCCGCCAGGGCGCGAATCGCCTCGACCTCGGCCTCGCCATGGAGCACGCCGCCCTTGAGTTTGAAGTCGTTGAAGCCATAGCGGGCGTGCGCGGCCTCGGCCTGACGGACGATGGTCTCCGGGGTCAGCGCGGTCTGGTTGCGCACACGGAACCATTCGTCATCGGCCTCGGCCTCGTCGCGGTAGCCGAGATCGGTCTTGCCCTTGTCGCCGACGAAGAACAGGTAGCCGAGCATCTCCACCGCATCGCGCTGCTGGCCCTCGCCGAGCAGCGCCGCCACCGGCACGCCGAGGTGCTGGCCGAGCAGGTCGAGCAACGCCGACTCCAGCGCGGTGACCGCATGGATGGTGATGCGCAGGTCGAAGGTCTGCAGGCCACGGCCGCCGCTGTCGCGGTCGGCGAAGGCACGGCGCACCTGGTTGAGCAATGCGTTGTAGTTGCCGACCGGCTGGCCGACGAGTAGCGCGCGGGCGTCTTCGAGGGTCTTGCGAATGCCCTCGCCGCCAGGGACTTCGCCGACGCCGACGTGACCGGCGCTGTCCTTGAGAATGAGGATGTTGCGGGTGAAATACGGACCATGGGCACCGCTCAGGTTGAGCAGCATGCTGTCCTGACCGGCGACCGGTACGACTTGCAGCTCGGTGATCAGCGGGGTGCCGATGGCGGCAGGCGTCTGTGAATTCATCAAGGTTACCCTGTTGTTCTTATGGGGTTCGACGAACAGCGGGCCGTTGCCCCGTCGAGGGGACAACGGCATGCGGGGGCCCTAGGGCACCCGTGGCGCTTACTGCGCGCCTTGCGCTTCGATCAGCTTGGCCAGCGCCTCGTATTCTTCCGGCAGCAGGTCGGTCAGCGGCGCACGCACCGGGCCGGCATCGTAGCCGACGATCTTGGCACCGGCCTTGACGATGCTCACGGCGTAACCGGCACGGCGGTTGCGGATATCCAGGTACGGCAGGAAGAAGTCATCGATCAGCTTGCCGACGGTGGCGTGGTCATCGGCGGCAATCGCCTTGTAGAAGGCCATCGCGGTTTTCGGGATGAAGTTGAACACCGCCGACGAATAGACCGGCACACCCAGGGCCTTGTAGGCAGCGGCATAGACTTCGGCTGTCGGCAGGCCGCCGAGGTAGGTCAGACGCTCGCCCAGGCGGCGACGGATCGACACCATCAGCTCGATGTCACCCAGACCATCTTTATAGCCGATCAGGTTCGGGCAGCGCTCGGCGACCTGCTCCAGCAGGCTGGCATTGAGGCGGCAGACGTTACGGTTGTAGACCACCACGCCGATGTTCACCGACTTGCACACCTGCTCGACATGAGCGGCGACGCCCTCCTGAGAAGCTTCGGTCAGGTAGTGCGGCAGCAGCAGCAGCCCCTTGGCGCCCAGGCGCTCGGCTTCCTGAGCCATCTGGATGGCCACGCGGGTCGGGCCACCCACGCCCGCGAGGATCGGTACGCTCTTCTCGCAGGTATCCACGGCCGTCTTGATCACGGCGCTGTACTCGCTCGGCGCCAGGGAAAAGAACTCGCCGGTGCCACCGGCAGCGAACAGGGCGGATGCACCGTAGGGTGCCAGCCACTCCAGGCGGCGCACGTAGCCCGCCTGATGGAAATCACCGGCAGCATCGAAGTCGGTCACGGGGAAAGACAGCAGACCGGAGGAGAGGATGGACTTAAGTTCTTGTGGATTCATTATGCGAACACCCTGTAAAGCGAGTTGTGAGGAATGACGTCAGCCGCAGCTGTAGAGATACGTTATCGTACAACAACAAAAAAAACACCAGTTTTTATACCCTCCGTTCGTCGCACATCCCGGTGCCATTTCCCTCATCCCCGGAAAAACCTGCCCTAGACGGCAAAGCCAGACGTAAACAGGTCCCGCCCCACAGGTCAAGGCAGATGGCAACGCAATCATCGAGACGCATGAGGAGCGTTGACAGGCCAGGAACAGGCTGGTACTAATTTCACCAAGTCATACGACAACCTATGACATTCCAATAAAAACAAGCGAGGCCCAGGTCATGTCATCGACCGTCACTGCCGCTCACCTCCCCTGCGCCAGCGCCAGCGCTGCAGCCAGCGATTGCCCGCAGCGTACGTCCCAAGCCGGCTTCGCGGCCATCTTCGCCCCTGCTCTCACGCCTTGCAGCCCCGCGCCCCTGCCGGCCGCGCTGTTCGACTGAACCGCCCCCTTGCCATAGCGGCCGAGGGCCGCGCCCAGTTCGGAGCCCCTGCCAAGATGTACGAAGCCTCCTCCACCAGCACGCCACATGTCATCGAGATGCAGGTCATTCCTGTTGCCGGCCATGACAGCATGCTGCTCAACCTGTGCGGCGCTCACGCCCCCTATTTCACGCGCAACCTGGTGCTGCTCAGGGACAACGCAGGCCGTGTCGGTTGTGGTGAAGTCCCTGGCGGCGAAGGTATCCGTCAGGCACTGGAGCGCTGCCGCGAGCTGGTGCTCGGCCAGCCGGTCGGGCGCTACAACCGCGTGCTCAATCGCCTGCGCCAGGCGATCGCCGGGCCGGGCAAAGGGCCGCAGACCACCCAGCACCAGGTCACCTCGGAATCCGAAGCACGGGTGCTGAAGCAGCCCCACGAAATCAACCTGCGCCTGGACAACGTGATCACCGCCGTCGAGGCGGCCCTGCTCGACCTGCTCGGCCAGCATCTCGACGTCCCCGTCGCCGAGCTGCTCGGCAGCGGTCAGCAGCGCGACCGCGTACCGATGCTGGCGTACCTCTTCTACATAGGCGAGCGCCAGCGTACCGACCTGCCCTACCTCAGCGGCCAGGGTTCGAGCGATGACTGGTACCACCTGCGCCACCAGGCCGCGCTGACGCCCGAGGCGATCGCCCGCCTGGCCGAAGCCGCGCATGCCCGCTATGGCTTCAACGACTTCAAGCTCAAGGGCGGCGTGATGCACGGCGCCGAAGAGATGGACGCCATCCGCGCGATCAAGGCGCGCTTCCCGGATGCGCGCGTGACCCTCGACCCCAATGGCGCCTGGTCGCTGGAGCAAGCCATCGCCCTGTGCCAGGGCCAGGGTCATGTGCTGGCCTATGCCGAAGACCCCTGCGGGCCGGAGAACGGTTACTCGGGCCGCGAAGTGATGGCCGAGTTCAAGCGCGCCACCGGCATTCCCACCGCCACCAACATGGTCGCCACCGACTGGCGCCAGATGGGCCACTCGCTGCGCCTCGAAGCCGTCGACATCCCGCTGGCCGACCCGCACTTCTGGACCATGCAGGGCGCCGTGCGCCTCGGCCAGGTGTGCGAGGAATTCGGCCTGACCTGGGGCTCGCACTCCAACAACCATTTCGACATTTCCCTGGCCATGTTCACCCATGCGGCAGCCGCCGTGCCGGGCCGCGTCACCGCCATCGACACGCACTGGATCTGGCAGGAAGGCAGCGAGCGCCTGACCCGTGAACCCTTGCAGATCGTCGCGGGTCAGGTGGAGGTCCCCGACAAGCCCGGCCTCGGCATCGAGCCGGACATGGAGCGGATCATGGCCGCCCACGAGCTTTACAAGAAAGTGGCCAATGGCGCGCGTGACGACGCCATGGCCATGCAGTACCTGGTTCCGGGTTGGCAATACGACCCGAAACGTCCCAGCCTCGGCCGCAACTGACTCAAGCGGCTTTCATCCACACCGGAGTATTCCAATGAAAAAAACATTCCGCGCCTCCCTCCTTTCTGCCCTGGTCGGCATCGGTGCCCTGGTCACCCACGCCGCGACGTTCGCCGATGAGGTCAACTGGCCGACTCGTCCGATCCAGGTGGTGGTCATCGCCAACCCCGGCGGCGACACCGACTTCAATGCCCGCACCATGGCCAAGTACTTCAACCAGATCACCGGCAAGACCATGGTCGTGACCAACGTCGCCGGTGGTGGTGGCACCCTGGCCGCCGAACAGGTCAAGGGCGCCGCAGCGGATGGCAACACCATTCTCTTCACCCACCCGGGCCAGCTGATCGTCAACGAAGTGGCCGGGCTCACCGAAGACAGCTACGAGACCTTCGACATCGCCTGCATCGCCGGCGTCGACAAGAGCACCGTATTCGTCGCCTCCAAGCAGTCCGGCGTGACCAGCATGCAGGACCTGGTCGACAAGTCGAAAGCCAACCCCGGCAGCATCACCTACGGCACCGAGATGGGCAGCTTCTCGCACATCCAGGGCCTGATGCTGGAGAAACTGACCGGCGCCAAGCTGAAGATGGTCGACGGCGGCACCGTGTCCGACCGCGTGGTCGGTATGCTCGGCGGCCGCCTGGACATGGGCGCGATCACCTACGGTTCGGTGCAGGACTACGTCAAAGGTGGCCAGATGGTCGCCCTGGGCCAGCCCAACGCCGAGCGCAACGCCATGCTGGGCGAGGTGCCGACCCTCAAGGAGCAGGGCCTCGACATCACCATGGACAAGCCCTACGTAGTCGCCTTCCCGAAAGGCACCGACCCGGCCATCGTCAAGAAGATGTCCGACCTGATGAAGCAGATCACCGAAGTGCCCGCGTACGCCGAGGACCTGAAGAAGTTCAAACAGCCGGTATCCTACTTCGCCACCGAGGATGCGAAAGCGATCCTGGCCAAGACCCGCGAAGACTTCATGCAGTTCAAGGATGACCTGCGCAAGGCCAAGTAAGCCCTAACGCAACACCGGCCCGTGTCGATCCGGCCGGTGTTGCACCTCAGAACATCGAGGTACGCGATGAACACCCTGAACAAGAAAGAACTGCTCATTGGCGTCGCCATGCTCGGCGCCAGCCTGGCCTATCTGGTGATGGCCAAACAGCTGCCAGGCCATGAAGGTGTGGACGCCGCCACCGTTCCCACCCTCCTGGCCGGATTCCTGTCGCTGCTGGGCGTCATGCAACTGATCAGCGCCTTTTCCAGCAAACCCCGTGTGGCAGGCGAAACGCCAAGCCAGCCTGCGGGCAAGAACGAAGAGCCGGCACCCGGCATCATCGAACCGAAGACCGTCATCAAGACCCTGCTGCTGATCCTGGGCTACATCGCCCTGCTCGGCCCCGTGGGCTTTCCGCTGATGACCGTGGTCTACCTCTACCTGCAGTTCATCGTGCTGACTCCGGTGAACCAGAAGATTCGCCACCTGAGCTACCTGCTGATTGCCGTGGTCAGCTCCGCCGCCATTTTCCTGCTGTTCCGCGAGGCCTTCGACCTGATGCTGCCCGCTGGCCTGCTGAACAACTTCCTCTGAGGATCGACCATGCTCGAATTACTCCAGCAAGGCTTCGGTGCCGTCTTCTCCATCCATATCCTGATGCTGATGGCCGTTGGCGTGGCCATGGGCATCGTCTTCGGTGCCGTACCGGGGCTGTCCGCCACCATGGCGGTGGCGCTGTGCCTGCCGCTGACCTTCACCATGGGACCACAGGCGGGCCTTTCACTGCTGGTGGCGCTGTTCATCGGGGCGACCTCGGGCGGCCTGATCTCGGCGATCCTGCTGAAGATTCCCGGAACACCCTCCTCCATCGCCACGGTGTTCGACGGCGGCCCGCTGATGGAGAAAGGCGAAGGGGTCAAGGCGCTCGGTGTCGGCATCGTCTTCTCCTTTCTCGGCACCATCTTCAGCATCGTCGCGCTGATGTTCATCGCGCCGCAGCTGGCCAAGGTAGCGCTGAGTTTCGGCCCGCACGAATACTTCGCCATCGCCGTGTTCTCCCTGACCCTGATCGCCACCCTGTCGGCCGGTTCCATGGTCAAGGGCCTGTTCGCCGGCGCCCTGGGGATCGCCGTCTCCACGGTCGGCATCGCCCCCGTGGAGGCCATCCGCCGCTTCACCTTCGGCATCAATGAACTCAACGGTGGCTTTTCCATGCTCACCGTGATGATCGGCATGTTCGCCGTGGCCGAGATCATCAAGCTTGCCGAGAGCGGTCGCCATGCGGTGCAGGGCAAGGCCAGGTCGGTGAGCATGAAGAACATCAAGGGCTTCGGTTTCTCGCTCAAGGAGTTCCGCGAACAACTGCCCAACGCCGCCCGCTCCGGAGCGATCGGCCTGGGCATCGGCATCCTCCCCGGCATCGGCGCCGGCACCTCCAACCTGGTGTCCTACATCATCGCCAAGAAGCGCGCCAAGGATGGTGATACCTACGGCAAGGGCAACATCGGCGGCGTGGTGGCCAGCGAAACGGCCAACAATGCCGGGGTCGGTGGCGCCATGATGCCGCTGATGACCCTGGGCATCCCCGGCGACACCGTGACCGCGATCATGCTCGGCGGCTTCCTGATCCACGGCATCCAGCCCGGTCCGCTGCTGTTCATCAGCCAGGGGCCGCTGGTGTACACCATCTTCGCCGCGCTGATCGTCGCCACCTGCATGATGCTGTTCATGGAGTTCTACGGCCTGCGCCTGTTCATCAAGCTGCTCGACGTGCCCAAGCACATCCTCCTGCCGATCATCCTGGTGCTCTGCGTGGTCGGTGCCTTCGGCCTGTCCAGCCGCCTGTTCGACGTCTGGTCGATCCTGCTGTTCGGCCTGCTCGGCTACGGCTTCGTCAAGGCCGGCATGCCGGCGGCGCCGTTCATCATCGGCTTCATCCTCGGGCCGATGGCGGAGACCAACCTGCGCCGGGGCCTGATGCTGTCGGACGGCAACTTCGCCGACTTCTTCACCAACCCCATCGCCGGCACCTTCCTCGGCCTGGCCCTGGCATTCGTGCTCTGGCAGGTGTTCAGCGCGCTGCGCCCGAAGCCCAGCGCGATCAACGAGATCCTCCGCACCTGACACCTGCGAGGGGCACAGAAGGGGTCGCCGACGCGGGTTGGCGACCCCTTCTGTCTTTCAGCGGCGCTGCCCGAAAGCCTGCTGCGCCAGCGTCCAGCCGCCAACCCGCTCACTGAGCGTCAGCCCCAGCCCCGGGCGCATCGGCACCTGCATGCAGCCATCGGCGATCTGCAGGCGCTCCTCGAACAGCGGCTCCAGCCATTCGAAGTGCTCGACCCAGGTGGCGTGCTCGTAAGCGGCCGCCAGGTGGATGTGGATCTCCATGACGAAATGCGGCGCCATGACCATGCCGCGCCGGCGCGCCGCCTCGGCGACCTGCAGGAATGGCGTGATCCCACCGACACGCGGGGCGTCGTGCATGATCACGTCCACCGCGCCCTGCTCGACGTAGGCACAGGCCTCGGCCGCGCTGCTGAGCATCTCGCCGCTGCCAACCGGCGTGACCAGCTGCGCCGACAGCGCGGCATGCCCCGCCAGATCGTGGGCGTCCAGCGGCTCCTCGATCCACACCAGGTTCAGCTCCTCCAGCGCCTTGCCCATGCGCAGCGCCGTGGTGCGGTCCCACTGCTGGTTGACGTCGACCATCAGCGCGACGTCATCGCCCAGCGCCTGGCGCAAGGCCTGCACGCGGCGCAGGTCTGCGGCCTGGTCCGGCTGGCCGACCTTGAGCTTGACCCCACCGATGCCGCGCGCCAGCGACTGGCCGGCACGCTCGATGACTTCCTCGATGGGGGCCTGCAGGTAGCCTCCGGAGGTGTTGTAGCAAGGCACCGCCTCGCGCTGGGCGCCGAGCAGCTTGGCCAGCGGCAGCCCCGCACGGCGCGCCTTGAGATCCCACAGCGCGCTGTCGAACGCCGCGATGGTCTGCACCGCCAGGCCGCTGCGACCGATGGAGGCACTGGCCCAGCTCAGCTTGCTCCACAGCCGGGCGATATCGTTGGGGTCCTCGCCGATCAGCAGCGGCGCCAGCTCCAGCGCCTGTGCGTACTGCGCCGGGCCGCCGGTACGCAGGGTGTAGGTGAACCCCAGGCCGTGCTGGCCCTGTTCCGTCTGCAGCTCGACGAACAGCAGGCTGACAGCCGCCAGCGGCAACTGGCGCCCGGTGGACACCTTGGCATCGCTCACCGCCCGCGCCAGCGGCAGCTCGACGGAACGCAGACCGACCCAGCGCACGGGGTCGGGGTTGTAACGCTCGATACTCATCCTCTTCTCCTCGATCAGGGCCGGCAAGGCAGCGCCGGCCCGTCGATGATGGACGCGAGAATTGATACAGGTCTAATCTACTTACCCACTCCATTGATACCTGAATTAGATCAATGTTCGACCTGTCCCAGCTGCGCTGCTTCACCACCCTGGCGGCGGAACTGAACTTCCGCCGCGCTGCCGAACGCCTGCACATGACCCAGCCCCCGCTGAGCCGGCAGATCCAGCTGCTCGAGCATCAGCTCGGCGTCAGCCTGTTCACCCGCAGCACGCGCTCGGTGGCGCTGACGGCGGCCGGCCGGGCCTTCTTCGTCGAAGCCCAGGCCCTGCTCGACCAGGCCCACCGTGCGGCACAGAGCGCCCGCCTGGCGGCCATCGGCGAAAGCGGTTCGCTGAACATCAGCTTCGTCGCCAGTGCGGTCTACGACCTGCTGCCGCACGCCGTGAGTTGCGCCAGGCGCGAGCGCCCCGGCGTGGAGATCGCCTTGCTGGAGATGAGCACCTTCGAGCAGGTGCAGGCCCTGCGCGCCCGCCGCGTCGATCTGGCCATCGTGCGGGCGCCCCTGCAACAGCCCGGTCTGAACAGCGAATGCCTGCTGCGCGAACCCTTCGTCCTGGCCGTGCCGGCCGAGCATCCCCTGGCCCACGCACGGCAGCCAAAGGTGCAGATGCTGCATGAGCAGCCGTTCATTCTTTATGCCCATACCGCGTGGCAGCCGTTCAACGAACTACATACCGGCCTGTTCCGGGCCAGCGGTATCCAGCCGCAGTTCGTCCAGTCGCTGGGTTCGACCCTGGCCATCCTGTCGCTGGTCAACGCCGGCATGGGGCTGGCACTGGTGCCGCGCAGCGCCAGCGCCATTCGCTTCGCACAGGTGCGTTTTCGCGACCTGGCGCTGCCCGCCGGAATCTGCGGCGAACTGCACCTGGCCTGGCGCGACGACAACGACAACCCCGCGCTGCCCGCCGTGCTCGAGGCCGTGCGCCAGGCGGCGCGCGACCTCCATCCGCAAACCTGAGCCTCAGGCGCGCTGGCCGACCTCGGCCTGCTGCACCGTCCAGCCCGCGACCTGCTCGCTGAGGCTCAGCCCCAGCCCCGGACGGCTCGGCACCCGCATGCGCCCGTTCTGGATCTCCAGGCGCTCGTTGAACAGCGGCTCCAGCCACTCGAAGTGCTCGACCCAGGGCTCGCGAACATGGGTGGCCGCCAGGTGCACGTGCAGTTCCATGGCGAAGTGCGGCGCCAGGCTCATGCCGGCCTGCTCGGCCAGCGTCTGTATGCGCAGGTAGGGGGTGATACCGCCGACGCGCGGCGCATCGGGCATGAGGAAGTCGGCGCCACGCTGGCGGATGAACTCCCAGTGCTCGGCCGGGCTGGTGAGCATCTCGCCGGTGGCGATCGGCGTATCGAACTGACGCACCAGCTCGGCATGGCCTTCGGCGTCGTAGCAATCCAGCGGTTCCTCGATCCAGATCAGGTCGAAGGGTTCGAGGCGGCGGCACATGCGACGGGCCAGCGGCCGGTCCCACTGCTGGTTGGCATCGACCATCAGCGGGAAGCTCTCGCCCAGGTGCTCGCGCACCGTGCTGACGCGGTGGATATCCAGCGCCCAGTCGGGCTGGCCGACCTTGAGCTTGATGCCGCCGATACCCTTCTCGCGGGAGAGGTCGGTGTTCTTCAGCAACTGCTCGAGCGGCGTATGCAGGAAACCGCCGGAGGTGTTGTAGCAGCGCACCGAGTCGCGCTGCGCGCCCAGCAGACGCGCCAGCGAAAGGCCTGCGCGACGCGCCTTGAGGTCCCACAGGGCGACGTCGAAGGCGCCGATGGCCTGCGTCGCCAACCCGCTGCGGCCGACCGAGGCGCCGGCCCAGCAGAGTTTGTCCCAGAGCCTGGCGATATCACTGGGGTTCTCGCCGATCAGGTTCGGCGCCACTTCCAGGGCGTGGGCGAACTGGCCGGGACCACCGGCGCGCTTGGAGTAGCTGAAACCCAGGCCGCGATGACCGTCGCGGGTTTCGATCTCGGCGATCAGGATGGCGATCTCGGTCATCGGCTTCTGCCGTCCGGGGAGCACCTTGGCATCGCTGATCGGGTTGGCCAGCGGCAGCGCCACGGAGCGCAGGTTCAGCCAGGTGATGCGGTCGTCGTCGGCATGTGGAATGGAGCGTTCGGTCATTGCGTGTTCCTCGTGCTGGACCCCGGCGCCCCGGATGGGCCGCCAGAAAATGGGCAACCCGAGCCAGATTATGATGATTGCGCAATCATTCAAGCACCCGTCAGAGCAGGTCCTGACCGCCTGTTCTGACCCGGCTCGACGCAACAATCCGATGAAAGCAAAGTGCCATCTCAAAATGACCTGTCTATACTCCAGCCATCGGCCTCCCTCAGGCCGGTACAACGCCAGGAGAGAGGGATATCCATAAGACTGACATCTGCGACCGTCAGGCTGGCAAACCCCAACGCTAGACCTCCGAGGCATGCCACCATGTTTCTGCAAAAATCTCTGCGCGCGCAGATTCTCGCCCTGCTCGGCGGCAGCCTGGCGCTGATCCTCATCACTGCCCTGGCCTGTTTCAGCTTTCTCTCCAACGGCATTCATTCCTACCGTGGCCTGCTCGATGGCCCGGTGGAGTCCTCGCGACTGATCGACTCCGCCAACGTCGAGTTCAAGATCCAGGTGCAGGAATGGAAGAACGTGCTCCTGCGTGGTCAGGACAGCGCCAACCTGCAACGCTACTGGAGCCAGTTCGAAGAACAGGAGCGCAAGGTGCAGGACATCCTCGGCAAACTGGTTCAGGTAGCCGCTGCCGACCCGGCCCTGAAACAGCAGGTCGAACGCCTGCGCAGCGAGCACCAGGCACTCGGCGCCAACTACCGCAAGGGCCGTGACGCCTTCGTCGCTGCCGGCGCCGACGCCAAGGCCGGCGACGCGGCGGTCAAGGGCATCGACCGCGATGCCAGCGACCAGATGACCGCGCTGGTCGAGCAACTGCGGCAGAACAGCCTGAGCCAGGCCGAACAGATCAACAGCAGCGCCGCTCGCACCATTCTCAGCGGCACCATCGTGATGCTCGGCGCCGCCCTGGTCATCGCGGTGTTCAGCCTGTGGCTGGTGAACCGCAACCTGATCATCCCCATTCGCCATCTGATCGGTCACGTCGACCAGCTCAGCCACGGCCAGTTCGGACAACGTGTGGAGAGCACCCGCCAGGACGAACTGGGGCTGCTCGCACGTGCCGCCAACAAGTTGCGTGATTTCCTCGCCAGCACCACTGAGCGCCTGCACCACAGCACGCAGAACCTCGACAACGCCAGCAGCGAGTTGAACGCCATCGCCTCGCGCATGACCGAAGGCGTCAGCGAGCAGTTCGAGCGCACCGACCAGGTCGCCACGGCGATGCACGAGATGTCCGCCACCGCGCAGGAGGTGGCCCGCCACGCTGCCGACGCCGCCCATGCCGCCAACGATGCCGACGACTCCGCACGCCAGGGCGGCGCGGTGATGCAATCGACCATCGCCACCATCACCGACATCCGTGGCGAAATCGCCAGTACCGCCGAGGTGATCCGCCGCCTGGAGAACGACAGCGGCCGTATCGGCAAGGTGCTCGAAGTGATCCGTGGGATTGCCGAACAGACCAACCTGCTGGCCCTCAACGCTGCCATCGAGGCCGCCCGTGCCGGCGAGCAGGGCCGCGGCTTCGCGGTGGTCGCCGACGAGGTGCGTCACCTGGCCCAGCGCACGGCCGAGTCCACGGCGGAGATCAACCAGATCATCGACACCGTGCAGACAGGGGCGCTGAATGCGGTGCGCGCCATCGAGAGCGGCCAGCAGCGCAGCGAACAAGGGGTGACCCAGGTCACCGAGGCCGGTGCCATGCTGCAGCGCATCACCGACGCGGTGGAGGCGATCCGTGACATGAACCATCAGATCGCCACCGCCGCCGAGGAGCAGACTTCGGTGGCCGAGGACATCTCGCGCAACCTCACCGAGCTGACCGCCATCGCCAGCGCCAATCAGGACAACGTCGAGCGCACGCAGATGGCCAGTCACAACCTGCGCGAAATGTCCGGGGAACTGGGCGACGTCACCCGCCGCCTGGGCTCCTGAGCCCTTCCCGCATGCCGGCGCAGGGATGCGCCGGCCAACTGTTCGAGCAAACTTGACGAGACGCTTTGACAGCGGCGGTATCTGGCACTAAGGTCCCCTTCTTGCCTATTCCCAGGCCTCCCCCTGCTCGCCAAGGAAACGGAATATGTTGCTCCGTCGCATGCTCATCATGCTCGGCGTCGTACTGCTCGTGGTACTCGCCCTCGCCGCCTACAAAGGCTTCTCCATCTACCAGCAGATCCAGATGTTCTCGGCCCCGCAGCCGGCCATCAGCGTGTCCGCAGCGCATGCCGAAGAGCAGCCGTGGCAAGGCCGCCTGCCCGCCATCGGCACCCTCAAGGCATTCCAGGGCGTCGACCTTGCCGCAGAAGTGGAAGGCATCGTGCGCGACGTGATGTTCGAGTCCGGGCAGAAAGTGACCCAGGGCCAGCCGCTGATCCAGCTCGACAGCGAAGTGGAGCGTGCCAGCCTGGCCACCGCCGAGGCCGAACGCAGCCTGGCGCAGGTCGAGTTCGAGCGCGGACGCAGCCTGGTCAGTCGGCAGAACATCTCCAAGAGCGAGTTCGACCGCCTGTCCTCGACCCTGCAGAAGGCCAGCGCCAGCGTCGCCCAGTTCAAGGCGCAGCTGGAGAAGAAGCGCATCAGTGCGCCATTCGCCGGCACCATCGGTATCCGTCAGGTCGACACCGGCGACTACCTCTCGCCAGGCGCCACCATCGCCACCCTGCAGGATCTGTCACGCCTGCATGTCGACTTCTTCCTCCCGGAGCAGCGTGCGCCGCAGCTGCAGGTCGGTCAGCCGGTCAAGCTGAGCGTCGCCGCCTATCCGGGGCAATCCTTCGACGGTCGCATCAGCGCGATCAACCCCAAGGTGGAGAACGAGACGCGCAACCTGCAGGTGCGTGCCACGCTAAACAACCCGGACGAGAAACTGCTGCCGGGCATGTTCGCCAACCTGGAAGTGCTGCTGCCGGATGACCAGCCGCGCGTCGTGGTCCCGGAAACCGCCATCACCTACACCCTGTACGGCAACTCGGTGTACGTCATCGCCGAGAAGAAGGGCGAGGACGGCGAACCGGTCAAGGATGCCGACGGCACCGCGCAACTGGCCGTCGAACGCCGCTTCGTCGAGACCGGCGAGCGCCGTGACGGTCGCGTGGTGGTCAGCAAGGGCCTGCAGGCCGGCGAGCAGGTGGTCACCTCAGGCCAGCTCAAGCTGGACAACGGTGCCCACGTGGCCGTCGTCGACGACCAGGCGCAGCAGCTCGGGACAGACGAACCGGCTGACGCCACCGCGCAGTGACTTCGTCTCCGTTGTAATGCTGTTCGATTGAGCGTGCGTCGCGCCGGGCCCCTCCGAGGAGGGACCCGACGAGGGGAACCGGGTAGCGCCACGATGCTCCCGCACCCCGGCCCCGCCCCCACGAACGGGGAGCGGCGCAGAACGTGCGCAACTGTTGATAGACAGGCCGCCGCAGGGCGGCCAAGGAAACCCTTATGGCTTTTACCGATCCCTTCATCCGCCGCCCGGTGCTGGCCACCGTGGTCAGCCTGCTGATCGTCCTGCTCGGTTTCCAGGCGTTCAGCAAGCTGGTCATCCGCCAGTACCCGCAGATGGAGAATGCCCTGATCACGGTGACCACCTCCTATCCCGGAGCCAACGCCGAGACCATCCAGGGCTACATCACCCAGCCCCTGCAGCAGAGCCTGGCCAGCGCCGAAGGCATCGACTACATGACCTCGTCGAGCCAGCAGAACCTGTCCACGATCTCCATCTACGCGCGTATCGGCGCCAACAGCGACCGCCTGTTCACCGAACTGCTGGCCAAGGCCAACGAGGTGAAGAACCAGCTGCCGCAGGATGCCGAGGACCCGGTGCTGTCGAAGGAGGCCGCCGACGCCTCGGCGCTGATGTACGTCAGCTTCTACAGCGACGAGCTGTCCAACCCGCAGATCACCGACTACCTGTCGCGTGTGATCCAGCCCAAGCTGGCCACCCTGCCCGGCATGGCCGAGGCGCAGATCCTCGGCAACCAGGTATTCGCCATGCGCCTGTGGCTGGACCCGGTGAAGATGGCTGCCTATGGCGTTACCGCCGGCGACCTCAACAGCGCGGTGCGCAAGTACAACTTCCTCTCCGCCGCCGGCGAGGTGAAGGGCCAGTACGTGGTCACCAGCATCAACGCCAGCACCGACCTGAAGTCGGTCGACGCCTTCGGTGCCATCCCGGTGAAGACGGTCGGCGACACCCGCGTGCTGGTGCGTGACATCGCCCGCGTGGAGATGGGCGCGGCCAACTACGACTCGATCAGCTCCTTCGATGGCATCCCCTCGGTGTACATCGCCATCAAGGGCACCCCCAGCGCCAACCCGCTGGACGTGATCAAGGAAGTGCGCAAGGCCCTGCCCGAGCTGGAAGCGCAGCTACCGCCGAACCTCAAGGTAGCCATCGCCTACGACGCCACCCAGTTCATCCAGGCCTCCATCGACGAAGTGGTGAAGACCCTGGCCGAGGCCGTGCTGATCGTCATCGTCGTGGTATTCCTGTTCCTCGGCGCCTTCCGCTCGGTCCTGATCCCGGTGGTGACCATTCCGCTGTCGATGATCGGCGTGCTGTTCTTCATGCAGCTGATGGGCTACTCGATCAACCTGCTGACCCTGCTGGCCATGGTGCTGGCCATCGGCCTGGTGGTGGACGACGCCATCGTCGTGGTGGAGAACATCCACCGCCACATCGAGGAAGGCAAGACCCCCTTCGATGCCGCCATCGAGGGCGCCCGCGAGATCGCCGTGCCGGTGATCTCGATGACTATCACCCTGGCCGCCGTGTATGCGCCGATCGGCTTCCTCGAAGGCCTGACGGGGGCGCTGTTCAAGGAATTCGCCCTGACCCTGGCCGGTGCGGTGATCATCTCCGGCATCGTCGCCCTGACCCTGTCGCCGATGATGTGCGCCAAGCTGCTGCGCCACGAGGAAAACCCCTCGGGCCTGGCCCATCGCCTGGACATGATCTTCGACAAGCTCAAGCAGCGTTACCAGAAGATGCTGCACGGCACCCTCAACACCCGTCCGGTGGTGGTGGTGTTCGGCCTGATCGTCATGGCACTGATCCCGGTGCTGCTCAGCTTCACCCAGAGCGAACTGGCGCCCGAGGAAGATCAGGGCATCGTGTTCCTCTTTGCCAACGCACCGCAGCCGACCAACCTCGACTACGTCAACGCCTACACCAACCAGTTCGTGGAGATCTTCAAGACCTTCCCCGAGTACTACTCGTCGTTCCAGATCAACGGCTTCGACGGTGTGCAGTCGGGCATCGGCGGCTTCCTGCTGACGCCCTGGGACGAGCGCGACCGCACGCAGATGGAGATTCTTCCCGAGGTGCAGGCCAAGCTGAACCATATTCCCGGCCTGCAGATCTTCGGCTTCAACCTGCCGTCGCTGCCTGGTACTGGTGAAGGCCTGCCGTTCCAGTTCGTGATCAACACGCCGAACGACTACGAGTCGCTGCTGCAGGTGGCCGAGCGGGTCAAGGCGCGTGCGCAGGAGTCGGGCAAGTTCGCCTTCCTCAACATCGACCTGGCCTTCGACAAGCCGGAGATCGTGGTCGACATCGACCGCGAGAAGGCCGCGCAGATGGGCGTGTCCATGGAGGACCTCGGCAGCACCCTGGCCAGCCTGCTCGGCGAAGGCGAGATCAACCGCTTCACCATCGACGGTCGCAGCTACAAGGTGATCGCCCAGGTCGAGCGCGCCTACCGCGAGAATCCGGGCTGGCTGGACAACTACTACGTGCGCAGCGAGAGCGGCAGCATGGTCCCGCTGGGTACGCTGATCACCCTCAGCGATCGCGCCCGACCAACCAAGCTCAAGCAGTTCCAGCAGCTCAACTCGGCAATCATCGAGGGCGTGGCCATCGTCAGCCAGGGCGATGCCATCGACACCATCACCGCCATCGCCCGGGAAGAAGCGCCACGCGGCTACAGCTTCGACTACGCCGGTGCCTCGCGTCAGTACATCCAGGAAGGCAGCGCGCTGTTCGTCACCTTCGCCCTGGCGCTGGCGATCATCTTCCTGGTGCTGGCGGCGCAGTTCGAGAGCTTCCGTGACCCGCTGGTGATCCTGGTGACCGTGCCGCTGTCGATCTGCGGCGCGCTGATCCCGATCTTCCTCGGTTTCTCGACGATGAACATCTACACCCAGGTGGGCCTGGTGACGCTGATCGGCCTGATCAGCAAGCACGGCATCCTCATCGTCGAGTTCGCCAACCAGCTGCGTCACGAGAAGGGCCTGCCCCTGCGCGAGGCCATCGAGGAGGCAGCGGCGATCCGCCTGCGCCCGGTCCTGATGACCACTGCCGCGATGGTCTTCGGCATGCTGCCGCTGATCTTCGCCACCGGTGCCGGTGCGGTGAGCCGCTTCGACATCGGCCTGGTGATCGCCACCGGCATGAGCGTCGGCACCCTGTTCACCCTGTTCGTCCTGCCCTGCGTCTACAGCCTGCTGGCCAAGCCGGACGCGCAGGCGCAGGCCGAGGCCTCGCCCGCTCACTGATCGCCCCGTGGGAGGGCTCCGGCTGCGCCTGTCGCGGCCGGAGCCTTCCCAGCGGCGGCCCTGCAAGCCAGCTGCTGATTCACCCAACCGACAGAAGGTCGCAATTAATCCTTGCTATTTGCGTAATAGGAATTATTCTCAGTTACGTAAAGACGGCCAAGGAGAACTGCCATGACCTACCTGATCGATGCCTGGCTGGATCGGCCACATCCCTACCTGCGTATCCTCAACCGCCAGACCGGCGAAGTCTGCGCCGTACTGGAAGAAGATGCGCTGGACGAGCTGCGTGACCAGGGCGACCTGGACCTGCACGAACTGAGTTCGAGCGAGCCCATCGTGCTCAAGGAGCTGGTGCGCAGCCTGTTCCTGTTCTGCTACGCCAGGGCCTTGCGCCCCTGAGCGACACGTCGAGCGCCAGCCCTGGCGCCAAAACGCAAACGGGGCGCCCTGTCACCAGGGCGCCCCGTTTCGTTGCAGCCGCGCAGGATCGACGACGTTTCACCCTTGCACCGTGATCACGATGCAAGGGTAGCGCCAGCGACCCGCCTGCGGATGGCGCTTACAGGATGTCGAGCAGCTCGACGTCGAACACCAGCACGCTGTGCGGCGGGATGCTACCGACGCCCTGGGCGCCATAAGCCAGCTCGCTCGGCACGTGCAGGCGCCACTTGCTGCCGGTACCCATCAGTTGCAGGGCCTCGACCCAGCCCGGAATCACGCCGCCCACCGGAAATTCAGCCGGCTGGCCACGCTCGTAGGAGCTGTCGAACACGGTGCCGTCGATCAGGGTGCCGTGGTAATGGGTACGCACCTGGTCCTCGGGCGACGGCTTGGCGCCCTCGCCCGCCACCAGCACTTCGTACTGCAGGCCGGACGGCAATACGCTCACGCCGTCACGCTTGGCGTTCTCGGTCAGGTAGGCACGTCCTTCGCCAGCAGCCGCTTCGGCCTTGGCAGCGGCTTCGGCCTGCATGATCTCGCGGATGACCTTGAAGCTGGCCCCCAGCTCGGCCTCGGAAACGCGACTGGCCTGGCCGGAGAAGGCATCGGTCAGACCGGCGAGGATGGCCTGCAGGTCGACGCCCGGCGGCGGGTTGTCGCGCAGCTGACCACCGAGTTGACGACCGATGCCGTAACTGACGCGGCCCTCGTCGGAGGACAGATCGGGGCTGAAGGTGAATTCGGACATGAAAAGGCTCCGCTTGGGGCTACAAAAAGGTCGGCCAGCCTAGCACAGAACAGGATTCGACCGGACGCCGCGCCAGCCTGCCGAATGCAAATGGCCAGCTCGCCCTCACCGCCGCGCAATTGCTACTACCTTTAGCTAAGCCTCACTTAAGAAAAGGACAGATATCATATTGATATCATTCGTTCGCTTCCCCGCGCAGGAGAGTGCGTCATGCAAGATAGCTCTCGCGTCAGTCTTCGGACATGGATATGGCGTGCTTTCGCTCAAACGGCCCTGATCCCGCTGATTCTGGTGGAAACCGTACTCATCAGCGTCTATCTGATCAGCAACGTCTCCATTCGTGATGCGCAGATGTCCCACCTGCGCGAGACCGCACTCAACGACCTGCAAAGCGCGGCCGAACAGGAAGCCCATCTGTTCGAAAGCGAACTGGGCCATATCTCGCGGCTGACATCCACCTACGCGGCGCTGACCCAGCAGACCCTGCACGACCAGCGACCTGTCGCCCCGGCCGAACTGGCCGTCACGTCCAGTGGCGTGCGCTACAGCGCCGAGGATGACGGCGGCTCGGCGTCCTTCTACTCCAACGTCACGCCGCTGCAGCAGCAGGACCTGAGCAAGGTTGCCCGACTCGCCCAGCTCGACCCGCTGATGCGCGAAACGGTGCAGCAGAATCCGCTGGTCGCCAGCATCTACTTCAACAGCTGGGACAGCTACAACCGCATCTACCCCTGGTTCGACACGTCGCAGCAGTACCCTCACGACATGGTCATCCCGGACTTCAACTTCTATTACCTGGCGGACGCCGCGCACAACCCCGAGCGCAAGGTCGAGCTGACCGACATCTATCTCGACCCGGCAGGCCAGGGCTGGATGCTCTCCGCCATCGCCCCGGTGTTTCGGGGCGACTTCCTCGAGGGGGTGGTCGGCCTGGACGTCACCGTGAGCAAGCTGCTCGAACATATCCAGGGCCTGGACGTGCCCTGGGGCGGCTACGCAGTGATCGTCAGCAACGAGATGAACATCATGGCCTTGCCTCCGGCCGGTGAAACGGATTTTGGCCTCAGCGAACTGACCACACATTCCTACGATGACGCCATCAGCTCGGAGCTGTTCAAGCCGGAAGATTTCAACCTGCTGAAGCGCAACGACACCATGGCCCTGGCGAAAAGCATCGGCGAGCGCAGCAACGGCGTCCTCGCCATGTCGCTTGATGGCCAGCCCAAGCTGGCGGCCTGGGCCAGTATCCCGGCGACGGGTTGGCACCTGCTGGCGATCGTCGACGAGAGCGTGGTGTTCAGCCAGACCAATGCCCTGGCCAGCCACTACCGCAATATCGGCTACCTGCTGATCGCCGGCCTGGTGCTGTTCTATCTGGTGTTCTTCGCCTTCATGTGGGGCCGCGCCCGCAAGCTGACCGAGCGGCTGCGCCAACCCATCGGCGGCATCGTCACCATGCTTCGTGAAATCGGCCAGGGTAACTGGAAGCCGAAGCGCCCGGCGACCACCATCGCCGAGCTGGAAACCATCATCGACGACGTCGAATCCATGGGCCAGCAACTGGAGCGCAATGCCACCCAGCTGCAGCGCGCCACCCATGAAGCGCAGGAGGCCAGCCTGGCCAAGAGCCAGTTCATCTCCAGCATGAGCCATGAGCTACGCACCCCACTCAATGCCATTCAGGGCTTCGCCCAGCTGATGCGCATGCAACAGGCACCGCAAGACGTCCAGGAGACCGACTACCTGGAAGAGATTCTGCTGGCCAGCCGTCACCTCAACCAGCTGGTCGGGGACATTCTCGACTGGTCCAGCCTGCAGAGCGATCAACCGCGCCTGGAGTTGCGGAAGGTCGACGCCGTCGAGCTGATGCACGAGTGCGCGGACCTGGTCGCCCCGGAAGTCGAAGCACGCGGCCTGAGCCTGCAGGTGTCGCTGCCGAGCGAGCCCCTGCCGGTGCTGGCCGATCAGCGGCGCCTGCGCCAGGTGCTGTTGAACCTGCTCTCCAATGCGATCAAGTACACCCCCGCCGGAAGCATCACCCTGAGCTGCCAGGCCCGGGATGAACAGGTCCAACTGATGGTCAGCGACACCGGCATGGGCATCGCCAGCGAGCTGCAACCGCTGCTGTTCGAACCGTTCCAGCGCCTCGGTCAGGAGAACGGCGCCATCCAGGGCACCGGGATCGGCCTCTCGCTGTGCAAGGAGTACGCCGCCCTGATGAACGGCGAGATGGGCCTGGAAAGCCAGCCCGAGCAGGGCAGCCGCTTCTGGATCAGCCTGCCCCGCTACAGGGAGTCCGAGCGCACCGCCACGGAGCAGCCGCACAAGGCCAGGGCCCGCGTCTATCACGGCGACCTGGATGAGCGTAACCGCGAACTCGTCAGCCTGGCGCTGTCGGACTCCGACCTGCTGCAGTTCGACGATGGCCGCGAACTGCTGACGGCATTACGCGCCCAGCGCCCGGATGTGCTGCTGCTAAGCGTGGACATGCACGGCCTGGACGGGCGCGAACTGTTGCGCACGCTGCACCAGAGCCCCGAGCTGGCAGACCTGCCAGTCGTGCTGCTGAGCCGTGAGGACCAGCTCGAGGAGCTGGTGGGGCTCGGCGTCAGTGCCCTGCTCGCCGTGCCCATCGACCCCAACGAGCTTTACCAGCTGGTCCGAGACCTGACTGGCCAGGAGGCACCGCATGCTCTCTAAGGACTTCCAGCAATCACGGGTGGTCATCGTCGACGATGTGGTCGCCAACAGCCGCCTGCTCGAATCCAGCCTGAAGGCTTTCGGCCTGCGCAACACCATCAGCTTCTCGGATTCCGCCGCTGCGCTGGAATGGCTGCAGCACAACCCCTGGAGCCTGCTGCTGCTCGACCTGGACATGCCCGCCCCCAACGGCTTCGATATCCTGCGTGCACTGTCCGGTCGCGACCGCAGCACCAATCCGATCATCATCATCACCGCCCTCAGCGATACGGCCAGCCGGCGTACCGGCCTGGAGCTGGGCGCCAACGACTACCTGAGCAAGCCGGTCGACCTGCCCGAGATGATCCTGCGCGTGCGCAACAGCCTGCAGATGAACCAGGCGACCCTGGCCCTGCACGAAGCCAACCGCACCCTGGAACAACGCGTGCGCGAGCGCACCGCGCAACTGACCCTGAGCTACGGCGCGGTGGTGCGTACCCTGTCGCGCGCAGCGGCCTACCGTGACAACGAGACCGGCAACCACATCATGCGCATCGGCGAGTCCGCCGCGCTGATCGCCCAGGCCCACGGCATGGACCCGCACTGGGTCGAGCTGATCCGCCAGGCGGCACCCATGCACGACGTCGGCAAGATCGGCATAGCCGACGAGATCCTGCTCAAGCCCGGCAGGCTCAACGATGACGAGCGGCAGCTGATGCAGCAGCACCCGCAGATCGGCCACGCCATTCTTTCCGACCAACATGCCTCGGAACTGACCGCCCTGGCAGCGGAGATCGCCCTGAGCCACCACGAGAAATGGGACGGCAGCGGCTATCCTGAAGGTCTGAAAGGCGAGGCGATACCACTCTCCGGGCGCATCGTCGCCATCTGCGACGTCTACGACGCCCTGCGTATGGCGCGCCCCTACAAGGCTCCCTGGCCACGGGAGAAGGCGCAGGCCTTCATCCGCGAACAGTCGGGCAAGCACTTCGACCCGGCCCTGGTCGCCATCGTCGAGGGGCTGTACGAGCAGATAGAGGCCCTGCAGCAGGACCTCAGCGACGCGCCACAGGCGAAATGACCTTCGCGGATCAGGCCAGGCAAGGCCTGGCCACCGCCATCACAACTCGGGTACCGCCAGCATGAACTTCAGATCCATCTCCATCGCCCCGCGCGCCGCAATAGGATTTGGCTTGATTGCGTTACTGGTGTTCGCGCTGGGGGGCTTCGCCCTGCAGCAGATGCGCAGCATGCATGCCCACTCCAGCGAGGTCGAGGACAACTGGATACCCAGCCTCAATACCCTCGGCGACGTCACCCAGGACGTCCTGCGCCTGCGTGCAGTGACCTTGCGCATGGCGTTGAGCGACGACGCCCAGCAGTTGCAGGCGAGCGTATCGCTTGCCGACGAGCTGCTCGCCGATCTGGAGCGTGCTCAGCAGCATTACGAAACGCTGATCAGCTCAGACGAGGAACGCGCTCGATACGAGCAGTTCAAACGTGCGGAAACGGTCTATCTGCAGTTACGCGAACAGCTCGCGGAGGAGCTTCGTCAAGATGGCCGGCAGGCTGCGCACGCGACACTCGACAGCGTCAACCAACAAGCCGACTCGATGGTGGCTGCTCTCACCGAACTGATCGCGCTGAACCGCCAGGGCGCGTCAGCGGCGGCACAATCCTCCGGCGCCGTGTACAGCCATGCCCTGCGCGGCACCGTGCTGGCCATGGCCCTGGCGGCCATCGCCACGGCGATCCTCGCGACGCTGCTGACGCGCAGCATCGTCAGGCCGTTGGCCGAGGCCGTGCAGGTGGCCGACTCGGTGGCGAGCGGTAACCTGACCCTGAGCTTCGACACCCGGGGCAACGACGAACCGGCCAGGCTGCTGCTGGCCCTGAAGAGCATGCAAGGCAACCTGCGCGGCACCATCGAACAGATCGCCGATGCCTCCGACCAGCTGGCCTCCGCCGCCGAACAACTCAGCGCCGTGACCGAGAACACGGCGCTCAACCTGCACCAGCAGAGCCAGGAGATCGACCAGGCCGCCACGGCCGTCACCGAGATGAGCACGGCGGTGGACGAGGTGGCGCGCAACGCCGCCAGTGCCTCGGCAAGCGCCAACGCGTCGGGCCAGGTCGCCCAGCAGGGCAGCGAGCGCATCGCCCAGACGCTGTCGTCGATCAGCCAGCTGGCCAGCAACGTGGATGGCACCTCGAGCGACTTCGGTGAACTGGCCGACAAGATTCGCGGCATCAGCAAGGTGCTGGATGTGATTCGCGGCATCGCCGAACAGACCAACCTGCTCGCTCTCAACGCCGCCATCGAGGCCGCGCGTGCCGGTGAGGCGGGCCGTGGCTTCGCCGTGGTCGCCGACGAGGTCCGCGCGCTGGCGCACAAGACCGGCCAGTCGACGCGGGAAATCGAAACCATGATCGGCACCGTGCAGAACGATACCGAGCGTGCGCTGCATGCCATGGAGTCGAGCAACGGCCTGGCCCAGCACACCCTCGATATCGCCCAGGGCGCCGGCAGCGCGCTGCAGCAGATCATCCAGTCGATCGCCGAGATCGGCGAGCGCAGCCTGGTGATCGCCAGCGCGACCGAAGAGCAGGCCCACGTCGCCCGCGAGGTGGACCGCAACCTGGTCAACATCCGCGACCTGTCGCTGCAGAACTCGGCCGGCTCGGAGCAGACCAGCACCGCCAGCCGCGCCCTGTCGAACCTGGCGGCCGACATGCAGGGCATGGTCGCGCGTTTTCAGGTCTGAGCGGCAGAGCGGCGTGCACGGCGGCAGCGCTCGGAGCAGTAGCGCACCTCGTCCCAGCAGCGTGCCCACTTCTTGCGCCAGGTGAAGGGCAGGCCGCAGCACGCGCACAGCTTCACCGGCAGCTCACCCTTCTTCACAGCATTTCTCCGGCATCCAGCCGCGCCAGCAAGCGTTCCCCCCAGTCCCAGAGCGCCTGTTGCCGGGCGTCGTCCATGCGCGCCAGGTTACGGTAGACCATGCCCATGCGCGGGTTGCGCTGCAGCGGTTCGCGGTGACGCATGAGGAAGTGCCAGTACAGCGCATTGAACGGACAGGCCGACTCGCCGGTGCTCTCGCTCACCTTGTAACTGCAACCCTGGCAGTGATCGGACATGCGCTTGATGTACTGACCACTGGCGCAGTAGGGCTTGGAGCCGAGGTAGCCGCCATCGGCGTGCATCACCATGCCCAGGGTATTGGGCAACTCGACCCAGTCGAAGGCGTCCATATACACCGCCAGGTACCAGTCGCAGATGGCCTTGGGCGCGATACCGGCGAGCAGGGCGAAGTTGCCGGTGAGCATCAGCCGCTGGATGTGGTGCGCATAGGCGTGCCGCAGGGTCTGGCCGATCGCCTGACGCATGCAGTTCATGCGCGTCTCGCCGGTCCAGTAGAACGCCGGCAACGCACGCGAGTTGCCGAACGCATTGCCTTCGGCATAGTCGGGCATGCGCAGCCAGTAGATGCCGCGCACGTACTCGCGCCAGCCGATCAGCTGGCGAATGAAGCCCTCGGCCGCGTTCAGCGGCACATCCCCTGCGCGGTAGGCCGCCTCGACCTCGGCGCAGATCCGCCGCAGGTCGAGCAGGCCGATGTTCAATGCGGCACTGATGCGCGAGTGAAAGAGAAACGGCTGGTCGTCGGCCATGGCGTCCTGGTAATCGCCGAAGTCGGCGAGGCCCCTGACGAGGAAGTGCTGCCAGAGACGCTCGGCCTGCTCCGCCGTCACCGGATAGTCGAAGCCCTCCAGGCTGCCGTAATGGTCGGGGAAGCGTTGCGCGACCAGCGCCAGCACTTCACGGCTGATGGCGTCCGGCTCGATCCGCAACGGCGCAGGCGGCTGCACCTCGCGCGGCAACGCCTTGCGGTTGTCTGCGTCGAAGTTCCAGGCGCCGCCCTCGGGCGTGCCGTCCGGATTGAGCAGCAGGTCGTTGCGACGACGCATCTCACGGTAGAAGTACTCCATGCGCAGCTGCTTGCGTCCCTGCGCCCAGTCGGCGAAGGCCTCCCGGCTGCAGAGAAAGCGCGAGTCGGCATGCCAGTGGATCGGCACGCCGCAGTGGCGCAGTGCCTGCTCCAGACGCCAGTCGCCGCATTCGGTCAGGTGCACTTCGGCAGGATCGAGCTGCTGCGTCCAGCGCAGCAGCTCGCCGGGCAGCGAGCCACTGTTGTCCACGTCGTCCAGGGTCACGTAATGCACCTGCAACCCCTGCTCGCGCAACTGCTCGGCGAAATGGCGCATGGCGCTGAAGATCAGGGCGATCTTCTGCGGGTGGTGCGGCACATGGCTGGCCTCCTCCATCACCTCAGCCAGCAGCAGGTGGTCGCGCTGCGGGTCGACGTCCTGCAGAGCGCCAAGGCCCGGCGTCAGCTGGTCTCCCAGGATCAGCACCAGCCGGCGCACACCCGGCTCGCGCGTGAACGAGGCGGTCACCAACTGGAACGGAAGGCGATGGGCACGCGCAGGCTGTTGTCAGCCGATGGCATGCCGCACATCTCGTCGTGCACCGAGCTGTGCACCAGGAAGAAGGGCAGCGCCGGCATTTCCTGCAGGACGTCCCGTGCGTGCTCGACCGAGCGCAGGTTCAGCGTGCTGCCGCGCGGGTCGAGAATCGGATGGCTGCGGCCGTCCATCTGCGCTTCGAGCAGATAAATGCCGCCTTCCAGGGAAATCAGGTTCAGTTCATCGATACGCCCGGCCTGGGCGTGGATAGACAGGTCATGCAGATTCATCAGGTCGGCCTCCTGGTTAAACTATACAAGAACCTATACAAAATTGATTCTTGTACAACACAGGAAAAACTCAAACCTGAAAAGCAGACCGCCCGTCATGTTCGGACGGGCGGTCGGGGGCGTGCGGGTCAGTCGTGCTTGGGCTTGGTCAGCTTGTCCAGATAGCCCATGGCGAAGGCGGATGCGACGAACGTCATGTGAATGATCACGTACCACTTCAGCTTCTCGTTCTCGATCTGCTGGGCGTCCATGAACATGCGCAACAGGTGAATCGAGGAGATCGCCACGATGGAGGCGGCAACCTTCATCTTCAGCGAGCTGGAGTCCATCTTGCCCAGCCAGTCGAGTTTCTCCTTGCCTTCATCGATGTCCAGCTGCGAGACGAAGTTCTCGTAGCCGGAGATCATCACCATCACCAGCAGGCCGCCGACCAGCGCCATGTCGATGAGCGACAGCAGCACCAGGATGAGCTCCGACTCGCTCTTCTCGAACACGTGCGGAAGGATGTGGAAGATTTCCTGGAAGAACTTCAGCGACAGGGCCAGCAGCGCAAGCGACAGGCCGAAGTAGATAGGCGCCAGCAACCAGCGCGAGGCATACATCGCGTTTTCGAGTAAGCGTTCCATGTGTGGCTCACAGAAGGAAAAGAAAAACGGCGGCGAGTATAACCAGCAGCCGGCCGCAGCAGAAGCATCGGTGAAATTGTGGATAACCCTCTGGACCGGGGCCTGGGCAGCCCTGGGGGCGCTGCCGCTCAGCTCTGCCCGTCGGTCTCGGGATGACGCTGGAAGGCCCCTGGCAGGCTGTAGCGCTCACCGTTGACGCGGCGCAGCTCGGCCTGCAGGTGCACGCGCCAGATCGGCGGTTCGCTGCACTCGACATATCCCTGCACGAACAGACTCTCGGCGATCGCTTCGAGCACGTCTTCGGCGACGAAAGGCCCATGGAACGGGCCCTGGGCCCGGATCGCAGAAGGTTGCGCCCCCGACATCCCGGCAGCGCAGAGCAACGTCCAACGTCCGTTGTCTCCTGCCAGTGGCCTGATGATGCATTCGATGCGGGTCACCAGGCCCAGGCATTGGCGGGTAAGGCAGAGGCTGCGCGACATGACGACGACCCTCGCAGAATCCAGACCTCAGCCTACACCCCGAACGCTTGCACTGTGAAGCCAAAGTTATTCACGCAATCTGTGGATAACTCTGTGCATGACGGGTGAGCAAGACGCCCGGGGCAGCTACCCCAGGCGATCCGGGACAGTCGTGCAAGATTCGATCAGCTGGCGCCGCCCTCCTCCTCGCCCTTCTTGCGTCGGGGTGCCTTGGCCGGTTTGGCGGCCTCGGCCTTGGCCTTCTCGACCTTGGCTTTCTCGGCCTCAACCGGCTTGCTCTCTTCCTCCAGGCCGATCTCGGCGATATCGCGCAGGCGCTCGACCACCCGGGCGTTGACGCTACCCTTGGGGAAACGGCCCTTCTCGTCGGGGTGCCCGGCCGGCTCGCCGACCAGCAGGCTCAGGGCCTCATCGACATGGCGCACGGCGTAGACGTTGAACTGGCCGGCGCGCACCGCCTGCAGCACGCGCTCATCGAGCATCAGGTTGGCGACGTTGGAATGCGGGATGATCACCCCCTGCTCGCCCGTCAGGCCACGCGCCTCGCAGAGCCGGAAGAAACCCTCGATCTTCTCGTTGACCCCGCCGACCGCCTGCACTTCGCCGAACTGGTTGATCGAACCGGTGATGGCGAAGCACTGCTTGAGCGGCGTGCGCGACAGCGCGGAGATCAGCGTGCACACCTCGCCCAGCGAGGCGCTGTCGCCATCGACGTAGCCATAGGACTGCTCCAGGGCGATGCTCGCGGAAATCTCCAGCGGGAATTCCTGGGCATAGCGACTGCCGAGGAAGCCGGTCAGGATCATCACCCCCTTGGAGTGGATCGACTGGCCGAGGCTCACCTCGCGTTCGATATCGACGATGCCGCTGCCGCCGGGATAGACGGTGGCGGAAATACGCGCCGGCACGCCGAAGTCCGAGTCGCCGACGGCCAGCACGGTGAGGCCGTTGCACTTGCCCACGGCAGCGCCACTGGTGTCGATGAGGATGATACCGGCCAGCATGTCATCGATGATCCGCGCCGAGACCCGCCCGGTGCGGGTCGCCTTGGCCTTCAGCGCGCGCTCGATATGGCCGACCTCGGTGATGCTTTCACCGGCCAGCTGACGGATGAAGTCGGCCTCGCTGACCAACTGGAACAGATCGCCGATCCGCGCCGACAGGCGCCCCTGATGCTCGGCCAGACGCGCACTGTAGGTGGCCAGGCGTGCCACGGCCGCGCCGGTGAGCGGCGCCATGCCCTCTTCCGAGGTGCGGGTCTTCATCAACTGGGCGAACTGCTCCAGGCTGTCCTCGGCCAGCGGGATGTCCTCGTCGAAGTCAACCAGCACGCGGAACATCTCCTGGAAGTCCGGATCGTGATCCTGCAGCGCGTAATAGAGCTGGCGCGAGCCGATGATCACCACCTTGAGCTGCAGCGGGATGACCTGCGGGTTGAGGGTCACGGTGGCAATGCGGCCCAGGTCGCCCAGCGGCGACTCCATCTTCAGCTGGCGCGAATGCAGGGCGCGCTTCAGCGCCTCCCAGACGAAGGGCTCGCCGAGCAGCTTCTCCGCCTCGACCACCAGGTAGCCGCCGTTGGCCCGATGCAGGGCGCCGGGACGCAGCTGCCGATAGCTGGTGTACAGCGCCCCCTGGTCGGAGCTGTATTCGATACGGCCGAACAGGTTGTCGTAGGTCGGGTGCGACTCGAACACCACCGGCGCGCCGCCATTGGCGTGATGGCCGACCACCAGGCTCGGGCAGTACATCTCTTCCAGCAGCTTGCGCAGCTGCGGGTCGGCCTTGTCCACATCCACCAGCTGCTCGACCGCGGTCTTCAGCAGGTTGACCTGCATGGCCTGCAGGTAGGCGCAGACACCGGCGTTCTCCGCGTACTTCTCCGACAGCGGCGCCAGCAGCGGCTGCAGGGCCACGGTGATGGTCTCTTCGTTGAGCTGACGCAGCAGGTTGCTCGATTCGCGCTTCCACTGCGGCAGGCTCGCCAGTTCTTCGTTCAGGCGCTCTTCCAGCTCGGCGATATCGGCATGGAAGCGCTCGCGGTCGGCCTCCGGCAGCTGGGCGAACTCGGCCTCGTCCAGCGCCTTGCCGTCCGCCATCGGGGTGAAGGCGATGTTGCTGCTGTCGCGGTACAGCGCCACGCCCTTCTCCAGCGCCAGGCGCTCAATCACGTCCAGCGCCTGGTCGTAGCGCTTGTTGAAGCCACGGTCGATGGCGCTCTTCTTCTGCTGGTAGGTCGGCGTCTCGAACACCGCCGGGAAGGTGGCCAGCAGGTTGTCGATCAGCTGATTGATATCGGCGATGAAATCGCCGGCGGTGCCGGCAGGCAGCTCCAGGGCGCGTGGCTCGCGTGGCTCGTCGAAGTGGTTGACGTAGACGCGGTCGGCCGGGGTGTCCATGCGCTTGGCTTCCGCCTTGAGGTAGCGCTGGACGAAGGAGAAGCGCCCGGTACCCGGCTCGCCCATGACGAACACGTTGTAGCCCGGGCGCGGCATGGCCACGCCGAACTGCAGGGCCTCGACCGCGCGCGCCTGGCCCAGCACGCCGCGGAAGGGTTCGAGATCATCGGTACTGTCGAAATTGAACTGCTCGGGGGCGAAGGGGCGGGTCAGTGATTCGGGGGCAAGGCGCAAAGCATCGAGGCTACGCTTGGACATTGGCGATCCTTATAGCGGGCGGAGTCTTCCGCAAAACATGGGGTGATTCTGGGCCTGTGGCGCGAAGAGGATCAAGGCTTGATTCAAGGCAATGCGCAAAAACGGTGCTGCGATAAGCTGCCACGCATTGCCCCACCAAGCCTGCGCCATCGACAGGCAGCCCCACCACAAGGAACCTTGCCTATGAGTGCCTTTCAGGAAATCGCCGCCCTGCTCAGCCTGTCCGCGCTGCTCGGCATGCTCGCCGTGAAGCTGCGCCAGCCGCTGATCATCGCCTACATCCTGGTCGGCATTCTCGCCGGCCCGGCGGTGATGAACCTGTCGGGCGATCACAGTTCCATCAGCCTGCTGTCGGAAATCGGCATCACCGTGCTGCTGTTCGTCGTCGGTCTCAAGCTGGACATGCACCTGGTACGCACCCTGGGTGCGGTGGCCCTGGCCACGGGCCTGGGGCAGCTGGCCTTCACCATCCTCGCCGGCCTGGCCCTGTGCCGCCTGCTGGGCCTGGACTGGACGAGCGCCGGCTACGTGGCCGTCGCGCTGACCTTCTCCAGCACCATCATCATCGTCAAGCTGCTGTCGGACAAAGGCGAGATCGACTCGCTGCACGGGCGCATCGCCATGGGTTTCCTCATCGTGCAGGACATCGCCGTGGTGCTGGCGATGCTGGTGATCAGCCTGTACCAGCCGGCCAGTGGCGAGCACACGGGCCTGTCACCGCTGGCCCTGATCGGCGCGCTGCTGGCCAGCCTGCTGGTGCTCTACCTGCTGATGCGCTTCGCCCTGCCCCGCCTGCTGACCCCCATGGCCCGCTCCCCCGAGTTGCTGATGCTGGTGGCGATCGCCTGGGGCACGCTGCTGGCGGGCGGTGCCGAGGCACTTGGCCTGTCCAAGGAGCTGGGCGCGTTCATCGCCGGTTTCTGCCTGGCCTCCACGCCGCTGCGCGAGGCGATCGCCAGCCGCCTGACCAGCCTGCGCGACTTCCTCCTGCTGTTCTTCTTCCTGCACCTGGGCATCCAGCTGGACTTTTCCTACCTGCACCAGCAGATCGGCAGCGCCGTGCTGCTGTCGCTGTTCGTGCTGATCGGCAACCCCCTGATCGTCATGGCCATCATGGGCGCCATGGGCTACCGCAAGCGCACCGGTTTCATGGCCGGGCTGACGGTGGCGCAGATCAGCGAGTTCTCCATCATCTTCGTCGCCATGGGCATCAGCCTCGGCCACGTGGGCGGAGCGGCACTGGGACTGACGACCCTGGTGGGAATCATCACCATCACCCTGTCCACCTACATGATTCTCTACTCGCAGCCGCTGTTCGAACGCCTGTCCCCCTGGCTCGGGCTGTTCGAGCGGCGTGTCGCCCACCGCGAGAACGCCGAGGACAACGCCCCCGCCCAGGCGCAGCCGGAAGTCATCGTCTACGGCCTCGGTCGCTACGGGCGCGAGCTGGCGCACCGCCTGCAGGAGGGCGGCCTGCGCGTACTGGGCGTGGACTTCGACCCACAGGCGCTGGCCAGCGCCCGCCAGGCCGGCCTGGCCGTGTGCTACGGCGATGCCGAGGATGCCGACTTCATCGCCCACCTGCCCCTGCAGCAGGCCCGCGCGCTGGTCAGCACCATCCCCCAGCGCGAGGTCAACGCATTGCTGCTGCGCGCCGCGCGCAGTGCCGGCTTTCGCGGCAGCGTGACCCTCAGCGCCTTCCGCGAAGGCGACCTGGAAGCCTTCAATCGCGCCGGCGCGGCCAGCGTCCTGCAACCCTACATCGACGCCGCCGACTCGGCCGCGCGGCGTCTGCTGCAGGAAGTCGAGGCGCCGCTCAGTTGAACTCGGCGCAGTGCAGGCAGTACTCGGCGACCGGCATGGCGGCCAGGCGCGCCGCATCGATCGGCTCGCCACAACACAGGCATTCGCCATAGCGCCCTTCGGCCAGCCGCTGCTGCGCCTGGCGCACTCGCACTAGCCCCTGCTCGGCCTCGGCCAACAGGGCCTCCAGCACTTCATCGTTCTGCCGTTGCTGCGCCTGCTCGGCGAAATCGGCCGAATGGGTGCGCCCAAGATCGCGGCGAATCGCCTCGGCGCGGGTCGTATAGTCGCGCTGCAGCGCGTCCAGCACATCTCGATGAGCCATGAGGCCTGTCTCCTTGGGAGTGAGGAATCGCCAGTGTGATCCGCCGCGCACGGCGCAAGACTGACGCCGATCAGCACTTGCGCGAAATGCGTTCATCGACTGCCTTGACACCCAGCGCATGGCTGACCAAAGCTCGGCCATCCTCATAACCAGAAGAACAGTGCCCTTGAAACGGATATTCGCCGTCATCGCCCTGAGTCTCAGCCTGCCCCTGCATGCCGCCAGCCTCGAACGACTGGCTGACGATCCCTACTGGATCGCCCTGGGCCATTACGAAACCGGCAAACTCGGTGGCTGGCGCAGCTACGTCGACGACGACGATTTCTTTCTCGCGGAACACGGCGCCAGCGACCCGGCAGCCGAACTCCAGGCAACCGTCAAGGCGCTGTACCAGCCCGCCGAGTTGGGCGACCGCCACCCGCAGTGCGTCTACCCGGCGCGCACGCGCTGGCTCAAGGCGCAGCTGCAACTGAACGACCTGCCCACCCCGGACTGCGCCGAGTACCGCACGTGGATCGCCGACGTGAACCCACACAGCACGGTGCTGGTGTTCCCGGCGGCCTACCTGAACAGCCCGTCGTCGATGTTCGGTCATACCCTGCTGCGCATCGACCAGCCCGACATCGACAGCCACAACACCGCCTTGCTCAGCTACGCGCTGAACTTCGGGGCCTTCATCGAAGGCAACGACAACAGCATCCTCTATGCCTGGCGCGGGCTGATGGGGGGTTACCCCGGCCTGTTCGCCCTGGTGCCGTACCGCGAGAAACTCAGCGAGTACAACCGGCTGGAGAACCGTGACCTGTGGGAGTACCGGCTCAATCTGACGCCGGAAGAAACCACGCGCATGGTCGAGCACGTCTGGGAACTCAAGCAGATCCGCTTCGACTACTTCTTCTTCGACGAGAACTGCTCCTACCGCCTGCTGGAACTGCTGGAAATCGCCCGCCCCGGCATCGAGCTGACCGAGCACTTCCCGCTCACCGCCATCCCCACCGACACCGTGCGCGCGGTCAAGGACGCCGGGCTGATCGAGCGCATCGACTATCGCCCGTCGCGTGAGCGCGAGCTGCTGGAGCGTGCCGCCCCGCTGGACGCCGACGAGCAGGCCTGGGTACTGCGCCTGAGCCAGGACCCGGCGCAACTGGAAGACGCCACCTTCACCGCCCTGCCCGCCGAGCGCCGCGCCCTGATGCAGGACGCGGCCTTCCGCCTGGTGCGCTACCACGCCAACGACGAAGAGCGCAGCAGCAACGCCCAGCGCAGCTTCCAGCTGCTCGGCGCCATCAGCCGCAATCCGCCGCCGGCGCTGGACGTCGAGCGCCCACCGCTGCCCGAGGAAGGTCACGAGTCTCGGACCTGGCAGCTGGCCGGCGGCAGCCGCGACGATCGCGCCTTCGCCGAGTACGGCCTGCGCATGGCCTACCACGACCTGAACGACAACCTCGACGGTTTCCCGCTCGGCGCACAGATCGAGATTCTCCAGCTCAAGCTGCGTCAGTACGAGAACAACCACTGGCAGCTGCAGCGCCTGGACCTGGCCAACATCCGCTCGCTGACCCCGCGCAACGCCTTGCTGCAACCGCTCTCCTGGCAGGTCGGGGGCGGGCTGGAGCGGGTACTGGGTGAAGACGGCGATACTCCGCTGGTCGGTCATCTCAGTGGCGGAGCAGGCGCCAGCTGGCAACTGCACGACGACCTGCTCGGCTTCGCCCTCGGCACCGCGCGCCTGGAATACAACGAGGACTTCGCCGCCGTCATCGCCCCCGCACTGGGCTTCAACACCGGCCTGCTCTGGCGCAACCCCATGGGCAACCTGACCCTGGAGGCGGCTGGCGACTACTTCCACAACGGAGAGGTGCGCCGCCGCCTGTCACTCAACCAGCAGTGGGAAGTCTCGCGCAACCTCGGCCTGCGCCTGAGCGCCCAGCGTGAGTTCAGCCAGCTCGCCAGCCCGGTCAACGAGGTGCAGCTGGAGCTGCGCTGGTATCACTACTGACGCAGCGCCTGCCAATCCAGGCCGAAGCGCGCCAGGTACTTGCGCAGACGGTCGGCATCGTTGGGTTGCGCCTTGGCCAGGCGTGATACCTGATACAGGCGTCTGCCCGCTTCCGACAGGCTGTCGGCCTGGCGGCACACCTCGATCACCGCCTGCAGCTGCAGACGGTCGAACAGATCGAGGTCGGCAGCCTGCTCACCGAGCAGATCGCCCAGCGCGTCCTGCTGCTGGGCCAGCCCCCAGGCCCGCCGCAGCCGCGTGATTTCCTCCTCGACCTGCGCCTCGTCGATACGCCCGCTGTCGGCCAGGGTGGCCATGCGCGTGATCGAGGCCGACAGCTCGCGGAAATTACCCTGCCAGGCCGCCTCGCCCGAGCTGGCAAACGCCAGGTAGCGGCGCCGGGCCTCCAGGTTGAAACGCACCATGCGCCCCTGCTCGCGGGCATGACGCTCCAGCTCGAAGTCGATGTTCGGTTCGATGTCCTCACGCCGCCCGGCCAGGCCCGGCAGCTCGAAGGTCCACAGGTTGATACGGGCGTAGAGGTCCTCACGGAACAGGCCCTCGGCGACCCGCGTACGCAGGTCGCGGTGAGTACCGGCGATCAGCAGAAAGTCGCTGCTTACCTCCTTGTCCGAGCCCATCGGGAAGAAACGCTTCTCCTCGATGGCCTTGAGCAGCATGGCCTGCTCGTCGAGACCCAGCTCGCCGATCTCGTCGAGGAACAGCATGCCGCCATCGGCCGCGCGCAGCAGGCCGTCGCGGGCATTCTGCGCACCGGTGAAGGCGCCCTTGATATGGCCGAACAGCGCCGACATCGCGCCGTCGCCGCGCAAGGTGGCGCAGTTGACCTCGACGAAACGCCCCTCGACCAGATGGCGACTGCGCTTGAGTTCGTACACGCGGCGAGCGAGGAACGACTTGCCGGCACCGGTCGGGCCGATCAGCAGCATCGGCGCCGATGAGCGCAACGCGACCCGTTCGATCTGCTCGATGCTGCGGTTGAAGGCGTCATTGCGCGTGGCGATGCCGGACTTGAGGAAGGCCAGGCTTTCCAGACGTTTGCTCTGAAAGCGCGAGGCGATGCGATCATAGCGCGACAGGTCGAGGTCGATCAGTGCATGGGTGCCGGTGACCTGCGCCGCCTCATCACGCTTGCGCGCCGGTGAGGTCTGCACCAGGCGCGCCGGCAGATAACGCGCCTCGGTCAGCAGGAACCAGCAGATCTGGGCCACGTGGGTACCGGTGGTGATGTGCACCAGGTAGTCCTCGTGCTCGGTATCGAAGGCATAACCGCTGGTGAAGTCATGCAGTGCGCCATACACCTCCTCGAAATCCCAGGGGTTGCGCAGGTGCATCGGCTGCAGGCGCACCTCGGTCTCCGGGGAAATCTGCCGGATGTCGGCGCGGATGCGCTCGGCCAGGCTGAGGTCGCGTGCATCGGTACCGTGAATCAGCTCCAGGCGATCGATCAGCAGATCGGCCTGCTGACACAGACCGATGCTCGGCCGCCACTTGTTCCAGCGGTTGGCGCCCTTGCCGACCCGATCCAGGGTCGCGCCGATGAAACCGATGGCGACCGTGCGCTTGCCATTCATATCCGCCGCCTCAGAAACTATCCATAAAGATAAACAACGATATCATCAGATATGAAAATTGCAGAGTGCGCTGTCGAGAGCTTTTCCCTTATGAGCAAGAAAACAAAATTAAATCCTTACAAATCAATTAGTTGAAATTTAATCACAGCCAACCAACAAAACCTGGCACAGCCGCTGCAATAGTCCTGGCACAACGGATAAACACAGCGAGACGCCACGATGGCCAACTTCAATCTGTTCAACACCCGGGCCGCGCAACTGCCGGCCAGCGACACCCTGAATCAGCAGCAGGCACCGGCTTATGCCTACACGCCCAAGCACAAGCTGGCTCAGCTCGCCGTCACCGGCTGCCTGAACCAGACCTTCTACGCCGAGGCTGAAACGCAGCTGGCCGAAGTGCTGAAGCTGGTCGCCGAACTCGACGCCCGCTACGTGGCCAAGGCCGCACTGTACGCCCGCAAGAAAGGCCACATGAAAGACATGCCGGCCCTGCTGCTGGCAGCCCTGGCCGCCCAGCGCTCGAGCCTGGTGCCGGCGCTGTTCGAGCAGGTGGTGGACAACGGCAAGATGCTGCGCACCTTCGTGCAGATCCTGCGCAGTGGCGTGACCGGGCGCAAATCGCTCGGCTCGCAGCCCAAGCGCCTGGTGCAGAACTGGCTGAACGCGGCCAGCGAACGCCAGCTGCTGCAGGCGGCGATCGGCAACCAGCCGTCACTGGCGGACGTGGTGAAGATGGTTCACCCCAAGCCGAGCGAAGCCTGGCGCGAAGCCTTCTTCGCCTGGCTGATCGGCAAGCCGGCCGATGCCGCCGCCCTGCCGCCGCTGACCCGTGCCCTGCTGGCCTTCCGCAGCGGCGCCAGCAGCGAGCTGCCGGACGTGCCGTTCCAGCTGCTCGGCAACGAGACGCTGAACGCCGAGCAATGGGCTGAGCTGGCCGGACGCATGGGCTGGCAGGCTCTGCGCATGAACCTCAACACCCTGCTGCGCCATGGCGCACTGGCGGTCGAGGGTTGCGCAGAGCGGGTCGCACAGCGCCTGGCTGAAGCCGACGCCGTGGCCAAGGCACGGGTTTACCCGTACCAGCTGCTGGCCGCCTACCGCATGACCGGCGACGATGTGCCGCTGGCCGTGCGCGAGGCGCTGCAGGATGCCCTGGAGCTGTCGCTGGCCAACGTGCCGGCGCTGAGCGGCCATGTGGTGGTGTGCCCGGACGTGTCCGGCTCGATGCACAGCCCTGTGACCGGCTACCGCCAGGGCGCGACCACGGCGGTGCGCTGCATCGATGTCGCGGCGCTGGTGGCCGCGGCAATCCTGCGCAAGCAACCGCGTGCTCAGGTACTGCCGTTCGAGAACAAGGTGGTGAAGGTGGCGCTCAACCCGCGTGACAGCGTGATGAGCAACGCGCAGAAGCTGGCGGCGGTCGGCGGTGGCGGCACCAGCTGCTCCGCGCCGCTCAAGCAACTGGCCGACGCCAAGGCCAAGGTGGACACACTGGTTCTGGTTTCCGACAACGAATCCTGGATCGACGCCCGCCGCCATGGCGCCACCGAAACCCTGCGGCAGTGGGAGCGGATCAAGCACATCAACCCGCAAGCGCGGCTGATCTGCATCGATCTGCAGCCCTACGGCACCACGCAGGCGGCGGACCGCAAGGACATCCTGAATGTCGGCGGCTTCAGCGACGCGGTGTTCGATGTGCTGGCACAGTTCGCCAGCGGCCGCTTCGGCGCCGGCCACTGGGTCGACGCCATCGAGCAGATGGAGTTATGACAACGCGCCCGGCCAATTGCGGCCGGGCACATAGATCAACGATTTCGAGCGCATTCGAATGCCGATGGGACTACATCCAAGACGTCTCATCACACCCTTGTCGACTGCGCGCGAAGGCACGAATGCCAGTGGCTGTACATTGGTTATGCCGGTTTCGATACCGGCCCGTGGCAACACGGAACAGTCACTCATCTTGTCGTGCCACCTGATTCAGAGTTTTGCGACGAATGCCGGTGGAACTACACCCTTCCACGGTCGAGATGCGGGTTCGAATCCCGTCGGTTCCATCACTGGGGGGCCGTAGTTCAATGGCAGAACACGAAAACGTTTCACCACACCTTGTCGTCGCATCTTTTTTGGCCTGCCACGGCGGGCCGGCAGCGAATGCCACGGGTACTACATTGGGTCGCGGGTTCGAATCCCGCCAGCCGCAAGGCTGTAGCTCAGCCGGTAGAGCAAATGTGCCCGTTATCTCGTCGCTGCGCGGAGGCCCGGCCTCCACTTTTTTGCTTGACCCGGCGAATGCCGGTGGAACTACAGGACGTGAAGGTTGCGGGTTCAACTCCCGCCCCGGCAACGGGTAGCTCAATGGGATAGAGCAGCGCGCATGTTTCACCACCTCTAGTCGCCGCACTGCACACACGCCGGATGACCGGCACGAATGACGAGTGAATGACGATGCAAACCAAGACTTACAACCTGCTGGAAGTGGCCAACGGCAAGCCGATCAAGCTGTGGACGCAAGGCGTCCCGGTCGAGGAGGACGCCAAGCAGCAGTTGATGAACACGGCGAAGATGCCGTTCATCTTCAAGCACCTGGCGGTGATGCCGGACGTGCACCTGGGTAAGGGCTCGACCATCGGCAGCGTGATCCCCACGGTCGGCGCGATCATCCCGGCGGCTGTTGGTGTGGATATCGGTTGCGGCATGATCGCCGCGCGCACCACGCTGATGGCCCACGACCTGCCGGATAACCTGGCCGGCCTGCGCGCTGCCATCGAGAAGGCCGTGCCGCACGGCCGTACGTCCGGGCGCGGCGCCCGCGATAAAGGTGCCTGGGAGAACGTGCCGGAGCTGACCGACCACGCCTGGTCGGCGCTGAGCGAGCGCTTCAAGCTGATCACCGACAAGCACCCGAAGCTGGAGAAGACCAACAACCGCAAACACCTGGGAACCCTGGGAACCGGCAACCACTTCATTGAGGTCTGCCTGGATGAAGCCAACCGCGTGTGGTTCATGCTGCACAGCGGATCACGCGGCGTAGGTAACGCCATCGGTAACCTGTTCATCGAACTGGCCCAGGCCGATATGCGTCAGCACATCGCCAACCTGCCGCACCGCGATCTGGCCTACTTCGAAGAAGGCAGCCAGCACTTCAACGACTACGTCGAAGCCGTGGGCTGGGCGCAGGACTTCGCTAAGCAGAACCGCGCACTGATGATGCACGCAGTGATCGCGGCGGCACGAGGCGTGATCAGCAAGCCGTTCGACGTGGCGCTGGAAGCAGTGAACTGTCACCACAACTACGTGCAGAAGGAGCGCCACTTCGGTGAAGAGGTGCTGGTAACGCGAAAAGGTGCGGTGTCGGCGAAGAAGGGTGAGCTGGGGATCATCCCCGGCTCCATGGGGGCCAAGAGCTTCATCGTACGCGGCCTGGGGAACGAGGACGCGTTCTGCTCCTGCAGCCACGGCGCCGGCCGAACCATGAGCCGTACCAAGGCGAAGAAGCTGTTCACCGTGGACGACCAGATCAAGGCCACGGCCCACGTCGAATGCCGAAAGGACGCCGACGTGATCGACGAAATCCCGATGGCCTACAAGGACATCGACCAGGTAATGGACGCCCAGCGCGAGCTGGTGGAAGTGATGCATACCCTGCGACAGGTGGTATGCGTGAAAGGATAGGAAAATGAAGTACCTGAACGACTGGCTGAAGCGGCTGAAAAGCCGCGCCCCCGCCGCAGATTACTGGGAGAACTGGCGCCTGCAGGAAGCGCAGAGCGCGCTGAACCAGGGTCACGCAGAGGGCGACTGGGCAAGACTGAGCTGCCACCGCAATGGTCTGGTGCGCGAGGCCGCCGTACGTGAACTCGGCGAACAACCCTCGCCCGAGGCATTGACGGCGCTGCTCGAACGCCTCAACGACTGGGTGCCGCAGATACGCACCCTGGCCAAGGCGGCGCTGCAGCGCTACCTCACCAGCGAGCACGCCGCCGAGTTGCTGTACGCCCTGCCCCAGCTGATGGCACTGGCCGGGCGCCAGCGTGACGACCATGCTCCGACCCTGGCCGCCGCCCGCCTGGCACTGCAGGCCGACTCGGTGCGCAGCCAGGTGGAAGCCGCCTTCGCCAGCAGCCAAGGGCAGGCGGCGCGTTTTCTCTTCGCGCTGCTGCTCGAAGTCAGCGACACCCCTGCCCGGCTGCTGGAGCGAGCCCTGGCACACCGCGAAATGACCGTGCGCCAGCAAGCGGTGCTGGCCTGCCAGGCTCTGCCGGATGAACAGGCCGTCGCACTGTTGCAAGAAGCCCTGCACACACCCGGCGCCAGCGTACGGGTAAAGGCCATGCATGCCCTGCTGCAGCGCCTCGACGACCCACGCGAACTGCTGCGTCGTGCACTGCTCGATGCCTCGCCCGCCATGCGCAGTCTGGCGCTCTGGGCGGCGCCGCGCTGGCAGCTGGACGCCCGCCAGGTACTGAGCGGCCGTCTGCAACAAGCGCTGCCAGAGAGCAAGCGCGAGTGGCTCATGGTCCTCGGCCTGGCCGCCGACCTGGATACGCGCCTGGCGGACGACTGGCTGCAAGCCGCTCTGCGCGCCCCGCAAAGCAGCGTGCGCTTAGCCGCTGTCAGCGCCCTCGGGGACACACAGTTGAACGAGCAACTGGCCGCTCTCGATGACCCGGCAGACAAGGTCTTCGCCATGGCCGTGCGCAGGCTCAGCCAGCAGCCCTGGTCAGCGATGGCCGAGGCACTGGATGCCCGCCTCGACCGCCAGCAGCTGTCGCCCGCGCGCCACAGTGCGCTGATGCACCTGCGCCCGCGCTGGCAGCAACTGGCTTACCTGCTGCGCCGCCTGGACAGCCGCGAGGCTGACCAGCACTGGCTGGAGCAGATCGCCCAGTGGTGCCAGCGGCAAGGGCTGATGGTCGACCCGAGCACAGGCCGAGAGGAACGCATGCAACTGCTGGAGCGACTGCAAACACTGGAACAGCACGGCCAGCTGCCGCCAGGTTGCTACGCACGCCTGGCATGAAGGACATAAGGATGAATGAGATGAACCTGCAACAGCGCCATCCGCTCAGCGACGCCATGCGCGCACGGGTGCTGGAAGAACTTGAGCGCATAGAACGCGAGCACAACGTCAAGGTGCTGTATGCCTGCGAGTCGGGCAGCCGCGCCTGGGGCTTCGCCTCGCCCGACAGCGACTACGACGTACGCTTCGTCTACGTGGAAAAACCGGACTGGTTCGTCCAGGTCGACACACCGCGCGACGTGATCGAGCGGCCGCTGGACGACGAATTGGACGTCAGCGGCTGGGAGCTGCGCAAGACCCTCGGCCTGCTGCGCAAATCCAACCCGACGCTGCTGGAATGGCTCGACTCACCGCTGGTGTATCGCCAGGAAGACGACGCCACGGCGCGCCTGCGCGAACTGGCCGAGCTGTTCTACAGCCCGCCGGCGGCGCGTCATCACTACCTGTCGATGGCCAAGAAGAATTTTCGCGGCTACCTGCAGGACGAGACGGTACGCTTCAAGAAGTACTTCTACGTGCTGCGCCCGCTGCTTGCCGTACGCTGGATCGACCAGGGCCGCGGCCGCCCGCCGATGACATTCGCCGACCTGCTGCAGACGGTGGACGACCGCGCCCTGCTGGCGGAAGTCGACGAGTTGCTGGCGCTCAAGCGCAGTGCTGACGAGTCGGCCTACGGCCCACGTCGCCCGGCCCTGCATGCGTTTATCGAAGCGCAGCTGGAAGGACCGGTGCCGTCGTTGCCACGAACACACACCGACTCTGGGTGCCTGGATGATTTCTTGCGCGATTGCGTATGGAGTTATGCCTCGAGATGAACGCTCGAAATAATGATAGTCACTCCAGACGACAACGCTCCAAGTGCAGCCTGTCGCTCAAAATCGCCAGAAACGCGCCCATCGCCGTGCTGCTGCGTCGTGGACCTACGGGTTGGGTACAGATGATCCGCTGGGATCTGCGTACCGACAGTTTTACCGAGGGCCAATGGTTCAAAGGGCGCATCTACGCGGAGTTGAGCAACCTCTCGCCCGACGGAGAGTTGCTGCTCTATTCCGCCAGGAAAACCAGCGCCTGGACGCTATTCCGAGCGGATGGCGTAGGTGATGCCTGGACAGCTATCAGCCGCCCACCGTACTTCACAGCCTTGGGCCTATGGCCCAATGGCTGCTGGGATGGAGGTGGCCTGTTCAACGAGCTGCGCTCCGTGAAACTCGGCCTGCCCTTTAAGACCCAGAACTCATTTACGCAGGACCGCTTGAAAGTCACTGGTACACAGGAACACATACACCAGCCGCTGTCCCTGCAAATCGCCTTGCAAGAAGGCTGGCAGCCACTGAACCAGTCGTTGGAAAACCTTAATCACTACCACTGGCAACTAAACACATGTCTGGGCAAGGAAATTGGTCAAGGCGCGGTACGCATCACCCGTAGCGTCCGTCAAGGCAAACATTGGAAGCTGCACAAACGTTTCACCGTCAGCAATGTGCATAACCAATGGGATCTGGGTGAAGTCGATTTAGTGGACTTCGACACCCGAGGCAGACTGATTCTCAGCACAGATGGCCGCCTGATGGTTTGTGACTCACCAACCGAGCTGGAACTGCAATGGCGCGAGCTGGCAAATTTTGCCCATAACAAACCACAGCCTCTCCCGCCGCCAGACTAGGCCAAAGAGTGGCCACCTGTAAGCAACAGAGAAGAATAATGAACACGGATTTCCTCGAACTGGACGGCGCCATCGGTGGCGGCCAGATTCTGCGCAGCGCGCTGAGCCTGTCGATGCTCACCGGCCAGCCGTTTCGCATCCACAACATCCGCGCCAAGCGCAGCCGGCCGGGCTTGTTGCGCCAGCATCTGACCGCAGTGAATGCCGCCGCTCAGATCTGCTCGGCCAACACCTGCGGCGTCGAACTTGGCTCGCAGAGCCTGAGCTTCGTACCGGGGCCGATTCGCGGCGGCGATTACCGTTTCGCCATCGGCACTGCCGGTAGCTGCAGCCTGGTGCTGCAGACGCTGCTGCCCGCCCTGCTGCAGGCCGACGCACCGAGCCGCATCCACCTCAGCGGCGGCACGCACAACTCGCTGGCACCGCCTTTCGAATTTCTCGCGCACAGCTGGCTGCCACTGCTGCAGCGCATGGGCGCACAGGTCGAACTGCAGCTGCTGCGCCATGGCTTCGTGCCGGCCGGCGGCGGTGAACTGGCCCTGCAGATAACCCCTGGCACCCTGCAACCGCTGCACCTGAGCGGCCCCGGCGAACGCCTCGGCCAGCAGGCACGGGCACTGCTGGCCGACGTGCCGGGACATGTGGCCGAGCGCGAACTGGCGCGGGTCGGCAAGCGCCTGAAATGGCCGGCCGAAGACCTCAAGGGGGTGTGGCTGGAGCGAGACATCGGCCCCGGCAACATACTGCTGCTGGAGGTCACCTGCAGTGATGTCACCGCCGTGTTCAGCAGCGTCGGGCAGACCAGCGTGCGCGCCGAACAGGTGGCCGACCAGGCCATCGAACAGGCGCGCACCTGGCTCGGCAGCGGCGCCGCCGTCGAGGAACACCTGGCCGACCAGTTGTTGCTGCCACTGGCCATGGCAGGTGCCGGCAGTTTCACCACGCCACACGTCAGCGAACACCTGAGCAGCAACATCGAGGTCATCCAGCGCTTCCTGGATATCGATATCCAGTGCTGCAAGTCGGACCGCAACGTGCAAGTACGGGTGCTGCGACGCTGACAGCGTTGCGTCGACAATCAGCCACTGGCCCAGGCTCTCCTATACTGAGATTCCCGCCCCCTTCCAGGAGAGCCATCATGCGCCGTACGCTCATGTTTCTCGTCGCTGCACTGATCAGCCTGCCGCTCTGGGCCATGCACTGCCCTCAGGACATGGCCAAGATCGATGCCCTGTTGCAAAGCGAACCGCCGACCGACCCCGAGGTACTGGCGAAGGTGAAGGAGTTGCGCGCCGAGGGCGAAGCCCTGCACAAGGCGGGCGATCACGCCGAATCGGTCAAGGTGCTGGGCGAAGCGCTGGACCTGCTGTCCGCCAGCGAGTGACACCCCTGGGCGCGATGCGTGAGCCTGCTAGAAACCGCTGTATAGCAGGCTCAACGCCAACTGACGCACTTCCTGCAGGTCCACCGGTTTGCTCAGGCAGGCCGCGGCGCCGCGCGCCCGGGCGTCCTCGAACAGCCGGTCATCGGCCACCGCACTGATCACGATCACCGGTATGTTGCGCAACCTCGGTTCCAGGCGCATGGCATCCAGCACGTCCAGGCCACTGCCGTCCGGCAGATCGATATCCAGCAGCACCAGCGCCGGTTCGCTCTCCTGCAATACGGCCAACGCACTCTTGCAGGAGCTGACGCCGCGAACCTCGGCGAACTCCCGCAGCGAGGCCTGCAGAATCCGCGTGCAGGCCGGGTGATCTTCGACGCACAACACCTGAACCAGACTCTGCACGGTCTGAGGCGCGGCCTCATGGCTATCGTCGCCCAGCGCGTCCGGGCTGGCCGCGCTGGGCAGGTCGAGCCAGAAGCAGCTGCCGACGCCCGGCTCGCTGCGCAGGCCGATCTCGCCATCCATCAGGGTGGCCAGCTCGCGGCAGAGCACCAGCCCGATACCGGTACCGGGAATGTTCGAGCTCTCACGCCCCAGTCGCTGGAAGGGCTGGAACAATTGCGCCTGCTGTTCGCTCGACAACCCTGGGCCGGTGTCATCGACCCACAGCCGCACGCAGTCGGCACGCACCTCGTACCCCATGCGAATCATCCCGCGCGGGCTGTTGTACTTGATCGCATTGGAGAGCAGGTTGAGCAGAATCTGCCGTACGCGCCGCGGGTCGCCCTGCACGAACAGGGGCGGGTCCGCCGGTTCCATGACCTGCAGGTGCAGCTGTTTCTGCTGCACCTCCGGCTGCACCAGCTCGGCACAGCCACTGAGCAGCGTACCGATGTCGATCGCCTGCAGCTGCAGTTGCTGACGCCGGCTCTCGATACTGGACAGGTCGAGAATGTCGTCGACCAACGAGGTGAGATGGCGACTGGCACTGACGATTTCCCGCGAATAGTCGGTCTCCAGGCGGGCATCCGCCTTGTCCTGCGCCTCCATCTCGATCAGTTGGGCAAAACCGTGGATGGCGTTGAGCGGCGTGCGCAGCTCATGGCTCATGCTCGACAGGAAGCGACTCTTGGCCTGGCTGGCCGCAAGCGCCTCCAGGCTGGCATGCCGCAACTCCTCCTGAACCTGCTTGAGCCGGGTGATATCGACGTGCGTACCCGCGATGCGCAGCGGCCAGCCGCTCTCGTCCCGGGCCAGGACCTTGCCCCGGCTGAGCAGCCAGAGGTATTCGCCACGGCAGTCCAGGTAGCGGTATTCGGCATCGAAATGCTCATCGCCATTGTCGGCGAACTGCTTGCGCAAGTGACGCAGGCGCTCGAGGTCATCCGGGTGCACACGCTGGTTGAACTCGCTCAGCGTCAGGTGCGTGCCACCCAGGCCGAAACGGCGAACGAAGCGCTCGCTGAGCTCGATGGTCAGGGCCCGGCTATCGATTTCCCAGAGGCTTTCCGTGGTGCTGTCGAGCACCAGCTGCAGGATGCTCTGGGCTTCGAGCCGCTCCTGCTCGCTGGCCTTGAGCTGCTTGCCAGCCCGCTGCATGGCATCGGCGAGGCGCCGCACTTCATGGATGTGGCTGTCCGGCGCGACGGGCAGATCCCTGCCTTCACCCAGGCGGGTCGCCATGTCGACGATACCGGAGATGGGCTTGGCCAACTGATCGCTCAGATGCCGCGAGCGGAGCCACATCAATGCGAAGAACAACAGATAGAAGGCCAGCAGCCCGGCGATCAGCAGGTAGCCGATCTGCATGTAACGCTCGGACAACTGGTTGGTATCGTGAAACACCTGCTCCTCGTCCACCACCAGCAGCAGGCGCCAGCCGGTCTGCGGAATCTCGCTCCAGGCCACCAGCTGATTGCGCCCGCCCAGCAAGACTTCCTGCACGCCACCTGGGCCCTCGCTCATCGCCTCCAGCAGCGGTTCCATGCCCTCACGCTTGGCCAGATTGAAATCCTCGGGCTTGAGCACCTCGCGGCGCACCGCCTCCTCGTAGGAGTACTGGGTCAGCTCGCGCAGGCCGAAGTCCAGCTCCCCCGCTTCGGGGAGCGCCATGATGTTGTAGTCATGGCTGACCAGCATCGCATAGCCCCGCCAGGGCACGTTGAGCTCGGCGATTTCGCTCAGCACCTGGCCGACCGTGACATCCAGCCCCACGACGCCTTCCAGAAAGCTCTCGCGGTAGACCGGGGCGATGACCGACATCGTCCAGCCCAGGCCCGCCGGGTCCAGATACACGTCGGTCCATACCACCTTGCGCTCGGGGTTGTGCTTGGCGTCGGCAAGGTAATAGAAGTTGTAATCGGGTATCACCATGTCGTGGGGATACTGCGCCGGTGTGTCGAACCAGGGATAGATACGGTTGTAGCTGTCCCAGCTGTTGAAATACAGCGCCGCCACCAGCGGGTTGGCGTGCCGGATCGAACGCATCAGAGGGTCCACCTGCGACAGGCGCATGACCTTGGCGTGGTCCTGTTGCGCCAACGGCGTGCTGTTGGCGTAGAACGAAGCAGCCCGACCATCGTCACTGCGGGTATAGAACACCCCGGAGTCGGTCAGCGAGTGGCGCGCCCGTTCGAGGTCATCGGCCTGGAACCGGCTATCGAGCAGCGCGTCATGCGTCGCATCGCGATAGACCTGCAGCAGCGACTCGATGGAGCGCAGGCGACCATCGATGATCTGCCCCTCGCGCAACGCGGCGCTGGCCAGGTCCTTGACCGCCGTTTCCTGCAGGTGGCTGATCTGCGCATCACGAATGGCCTGATTGCTCAGCAGGTACACCGCAATCAGCACCGACTCCACCAGAATCAGCGGGATCAGAGCGCTTTGCACGAACGCTCGCCAGATCCACTGACGCAGAGGGTGGCGGCTAGAACTCGGCATTGCGGCTCCTTTCCATGGGCAGGCAGGCGGATGCGGGACGCCATCATAGCCTCCTGAGATGGAATCCGCAGTCGACGCCGAGGAACCTTTACCGTAAACTCCGCGTCCTAGATGTAACCACGAAGGTTTTGGGGCCGATTAGGATTCGACGCCGGTAACGAAACTTGAGGGGCATGCCGAGTAGGTGACAGTTCTCGTAAATCCGCTGCCACAATTTGATAGTTGCCAACGACGACAACTACGCCCTGGCCGCCTAAGGGCGCCAGCTGACCCTAGGGGATGCCTGTAAACCCGAAGATCTGGTCAGTCATATAGAACAGGATCGCCGCCAAGTTCGCTGCAGACGTAACGGCTAAAACTCATGCAGCTCGCTCCAAGCACCCTGCCACTCGGGCGGCGCGGAGTTAACTCAGTAGAGATGGCTAAGCATGTAGAACCAATAGCGGAGAGCTGGCGGACGGGGGTTCAAATCCCCCCGGCTCCACCAAATAAACCCCTGATTTTCCTAGAGAAAGTCAGGGGTTTTTCTTTGTAATGCAAGCCGATGTTCTCCCCTCTGTAGAGCAAGACCCTTCTGGTGAGCTACACCATCAATCCGCAGGGTTTCTTGAACCACAAACGGCACGCCCACCTGGCCAACATGGCCTGGCTCGCTGCGCGTAGAGAGCAGGCTCAGAGCTTGCCCTCCGAACCGCTGTAGCGGGTGCCCTGAACATTGCCATCCGCATCTGAGAGGCAAGACCAGTGAGCGTCTGCCCCCGGAACCCTGACCATCACCCCGATACCCGCTTCGGCACTCATGACATCGATGACAGACAACGAGCTCTGGGCCACCCCCGTGGTTTTCGCAACCGCCGCCAGACACGCCTGCTCGGCCTTGCTTGGCTCCTTGCTGGGAACCACGCCAGACGATGCCGAGGCATCCTGACAGACACCATGAACGCCGTGTTTCGCTGTATAGGAAACACTCATGCTCTGATCCGGGTTCTGCATGAGCGAGATGGTGACGCCGTCATGTGAGGCCTCGTAATAGCTGTCGCTGAATTTCTTCAGCTTGGCTTCCTTGCCATTCACATAGACGGGGCCGCCTTGATCGGCATGCACCTCGATCGAACCGGGGCAGCTGTAGTTCAACAGAGGAATTCCGGCTTGCGCCATGCCGGAAGCAAGCAGTGCGATACTCGCGACAAGATGAATGTTCATGGGATTGGCGTCGTCCTCGGCAGGGATTGGAGCAATTGAAATCCAGCCTCTCCAAACGTCGAAAATCATTCTCGAGCCAGGCTGGATCCACCCTCAGGAATCTAGCATGGAATCGATCCAGCCCGACGCCAGCCGGCAAATGGCAAGCTGCGGCAGCGGCCGGACCGTTCTGCGCAACCCCGCGTACAGCCCTTCGCTCAACGTCCGTAAGTGGCCGTCACGCTCGCACTGGCCAGCTTGTTGAAATGCACGAGGAAGCCGATCAGCGCCGGCGAGGCGTTCGCCAATGGCGGCTCCAGCTTTTCCACCTTCAACGCATGCACGGTGAACACATAGCGGTGCGGTTTGTCCCCCTGCGGCGGGCAGGCGCCACCAAAACCGGCCGAGCCGTAGTCGCTGACGCCCTCTACCGCCCCCTCCGGCAGCGCTTGGCCAGCCTTCTGGCCAACGCCCTCAGGCAGCGACAAGGTGCTTGCCGGCAGGTCATAGAGGACCCAATGCCACCAGCCCGACCCTGTGGGTGCATCCGGGTCGTAAGCGGTAACCACGAAGCTTTTCGTCCCGGCTGGCGCGCCACTCCATGACAACGCCGGCGAAAGATTGTCACCACTACAGCCGAAGCCGCTGTATACGTGCCGTTCGGACAGGGTTCCCCCATCCGCGAACGACGAACTGGTAAGCGTGAAGTCTGCAGCCCTGACCAATGCAGGCAGGCAGACGAAAGCAAGAGCGACAGCGATCACAGGGCGCATCGGAGAGATTCCTTGACAGTATTCGACGGCGGCAATGATCCCGCCGCGTAACCTGCCCCGCTACGCCAAACGCTCCAGATGCGCGCCATTCTGCGCCAAGCGCTGACGCATCACCGAGGGCGCGAACCCCCAGCGTGCCTGGAAGGCCGCGCTGAAGCGGCTGTGTGACTCCCAACCACAATGCAGGGCGATGTCGTTGATGGAGCGCTGGGTGCTCTGCAGCAGGACCAGAGCGGTTTCCAGGCGCACCTCGCGGACTAGCCCGGCGAGGGTGAATCCCGACCCGGCGAGGCGTCGGCGCAGCGTCGAGGCGCTGGTATGGAAAACCTCGGCGAGACGTTCGATTCTCCAGTCCTCTTCAGGCCGCAGAGCGATGAGGCGGCGGATACGCTCCGCCCAGGAAATCTGCTCGACGGGCTTGAGACGCACGCCACGCTCACCCAGAACAAGCAACAGTTCGATCACCCGGTGGCGCTGCAGCAAAGGAGAAACCGTCGCCGCCTCCAGGGCCAGCGCAGTGCGCTCGATGACCTCGCTCAGTTCACCGTCAAGGTCCATGGTCCTGGCTGCGGACAGCTCGTCCCGCACCGGCGGCAGGATGGCCGCAACCGCTCTGACAGGTTCGTCGGAAAAGGCCAAGGCCAGCGCCTCGTAACACGACTCGTCAGCAGGATCGTTGAGCACGTCCCACTGGGTTCCCCGTGCCAGCACCGCCACTTCGTTCTTCGATACGCTGAGGGTCCCGGTCGGTGCGATGAGCGCCTTGCGACCACGGCGCACCAGCACCAGAAGGTCCTCGCGGATCGACAGGGTTCTCACACGATGCCTGGCGCTGCTGGAAATGCGAATGACCTGAGCCGGCGCGGAAGCGATGTCAGTAACGGGAGTGGACACGAGGGACAGTTCCTTTTCGGTTTGTTTCGTCACCAATGGCTTTCGCAGCCGCACTGTGCCTCGGAAGGCAGTGGTCACATACACATCACGCATGGCGGGCGGGCGGCACCGGGCTTCGTCTGAAGGGCTGTTCGCGCGGCCAATCTACTGGGTGTGCCGCCGGAAAGCCAAGCCAGGGCACCTGCCCACTCTGGTAATGGTCCGCTCTGGCTAGGTTCGGTCATCGGCGGCAAGCTCCGTGGCGATCGCCTCGATCAGCGCGCGTACGCGGCGCGGCTGGCTGCGCGTCCCCGGGTAGACGATCTGCAGGGCCGTACGTGCCGCACTGTATGGCGCCAGGACTTCGATCAGCCGTCCGCCATCAAGGTCGGCCTGCACGTCCCAGACCGATTTCAGGCACAGACCATGGCCCTGCAGCGCCCAGCGCCTGACCAGTTCGCCATGGTTGGCCATGCGCCGGCTGCGGACGGCGACCGAGTAGGGCTTGCCGTCGACGAGAAACGACCACTGGTGATCACTGTTGATGCCGAAACGCATGACGATGCAGTCATGCCCGTGCAGTTCATCGGGGTGCAATGGCACACCCATGCGTTCGAGGTAGCCGGGCGCGGCGCATACGACGCGCCGGTTCTCGCCGATGGGTTTGACCTTCAGGCTGCTGTCGGCCAGCGTGCCGTAGCGCACAGCAAAATCGAGGCCCTGGCTGACCAGGTCGACGAAGCCGTCGGTGAGGTTGAGCTCGACGCTGACCTCGCGGTGCTGGTCGAGAAAGCGGTCGACAATCGGCACGATGCGCGCCTGCCCCAGATCGACCGGAGCACTCAAGCGCACCGGCCCACTCAGGCTCTGCGCACCAAGACGCACCCGGCTGTCCAGCTCCTCCGCTTCGGCCAGCAGGCGGCGGGCGCCCTCGGCCAGCGTCCGGCCTTCGTCCGTCAGGCTGATCGAGCGCGTGGTGCGGGTCAGCAACGCCACGCCATAGTGCGACTCCAGTGCGGCCAGCCGCTCGGACACCGAGGCGGGCGAGAGCCCCAGCTCACGCCCGGCGGCAGAAAGCCCGCCCTTCTCGATGATCAGCAGGAACAGCTCCAGGTGGTTGAGCATCATTCGAAATATCCGAAATATCTTTTCGATTCTTGCTGGATTTTAAGCATGCAGCGCAAAGCATAAGGTACCCCCATCGTTCATCGAAGGGGAAGCACCGTGAACTTCACCGAGCAAAGCACCTGCGTCATCGTCGGCGGCTATACGGGTATCGGTCGGGCACTTGCGGATGCACTCCGCGAGCGCCCGGGTCGGGTGCTGGTGGCCAGCCGCCGCAGCGGCCTGGATGTCACCGACCCGAGCGCCGTGGAGCGCTACTTCGAGGCCATCGGCACTATCGACCACCTGATCTTCACCGCCGGATCACAAGCGCCGGGCGGGCAACTGCTCGACATGGATCTGAGCACGGCGAGGGCCGCCTTCGACACCAAGTTCTGGGGCAGCCTGGCCGTGGCCAAGGTAGGCGCCCGGTACCTGCGCGCCGGTGGCAGCCTGACGCTGACGAGCGGCTTCCTGGCACGCCGCGCCGTGCCCGGCACCTTCGTCAAGACGGCGATGAACGCAGCGCTCGAAGCCGTCGCCAAGGTGCTGGCACGTGAGCTGGCGCCATTGCGGGTGAACGTCGTCAGTCCTGGCCTGACCGACAGCGAGGCCTATGCCGGCATGGCAGAGGACGCACGCCTGGCCATGCTGCAACGCGCAGCCAACAACCTGCCGGTCGGCCGCGTCGGCAGGCCGCAAGACCTGGCCCAGGGCTACCTGCTGGCCATCGACAACCCTTTCATGACAGGTGCGGTCATCGATATCGATGGCGGCGCACTCATCAACTGATCCCACGGAGAAAACTCCATGTCCGACTCTCGCAAACTCTTCGACCCGGTCCGCGTTGGCAACCTGGAACTGGCCAACCGCCTGGTGATGGCACCGATGACGCGTGCACGCAGCACGCAGCCCGGTGACGTACCCAACGCCCTCAACGCCAGCTATTACGCGCAGCGTGCCAGCGCCGGGCTGATCGTCTCGGAGGCCACGCAGATCTCGCCACAGGGCAAGGGCTACTCGTTCACCCCCGGCATCCACAGTGCCGAGCAGGTGGAAGGCTGGCGCCTGGTGACCCGTGCCGTGCACCAGGCCGGGGGGCGCATCTACCTGCAGCTCTGGCACGTCGGGCGCATGTCGCACCCGGACTTCCATGACGGGCAGCTTCCGGTCGCGCCCTCGTCCGTCGCCTTCGACGGCGCGATCTGGAAAGTCGACCCGCTCACCGGCGAGGGCGGCATGCACCCCTGCCCCATCCCGCGAGCACTCGAGCGCGAGGAAATACAGGCAATCGTCGAGGATTACCGCGTCGCCGCCAGGCACGCCATTGCCGCCGGCTTCGACGGTGTCGAGGTACACGCGGCCAATGGCTACCTGATCGACCAGTTCCTGCGCACCACCTCCAACCTGCGCAGCGACGAATACGGCGGCTCGCGGGAAAATCGCCTGCGCTTTCTGCGTCAGGTGATCGACGCAGTGGCCGACGAAGTCGGCGCCGCGCGCACCGCCATTCGCCTGGCTCCGTTCCTCACCGCGCGTGGCATGGCCTGCCCGGACATCCTGCCGACCATCCTCGATGCGGCCAGCTACCTGGACGCCAGGCAGATCGCCTACCTGCACCTGGTCGAGGCCGACTGGGACGACGCCCCCGAATTCACCGAGGCGTTTCGCCAGGACATTCGCCAGCGTTTCCGCGGCCCGATCATCGTCGCCGGCAAGTACGATCAGGCACGCGCCGAGTGGGTGCTGGGCAAGGGCTATGCCGATCTGGTGGCCTTCGGCCGCCCGTTCATCGCCAACCCCGACCTGCCCCGCCGCTATGCCGAGAACCTGCCGCTGGCCGACTTCGAGCCGAGCAGCCTGTTCGGTGGCGATGCGCGCGGCTACAGCGACTATCCCCCGTCGCCGGTCAAGGAACAGGCGCTGTGAGCCCGCAGGCCCACCAGGGCACCGGCCTGCCGGCGGGCAACCTGCTGGGGCTCGATCACTTCACCCTGCGTACCAGCCGCCTGGAGCAGACGGTCGAGTTCTTCACCCGGGTGATCGGCTTGAGCGACGGTCCGCGACCGGCGTTTCGCTTCCCCGGACGCTGGCTGTACGTCGGCGCCCATCCGGTGCTGCATCTGGTCGCCGTGACCGCCGACGACCGCCAGCTGCACGCCTACCTGGGCGAGCAGGAGGGTGACGACGGCAGTGGCTGCGTCGACCACATCTCGCTGCGCGGCACGCACCTGGCCGAGACGCAGCAGCACCTGCTCAGCCTCGGCCAGACGTTTCGCGAACGTATCGTGCCGCAGATCGGCGAGCACCAGCTGTTTCTCGAGGATCCCAACGGCGTGACCATCGAGCTGATCTTTCCGTACCGCCCGGAGAACGCCGTGCTGGGCGAAGCCATGCCGCGACCGGACATCGGCTGATGTGATGAGCCGCCTTGGCGGCAAGGAGCACCTTGAATGATCCACCTGGGCATCACCGACCTGACCTTCCACCACGCCACCGGCGCCGTGGTCGCTGCGCTGCTCGAACACCTGGGGTACTCGGTGCGCTGCAGCCATGCGCCGCACGAGGAAAACTTCGAACGCCTGCGCCAGGGTCAGATCGACATGCTGGCCTCGGCCTGGCTGCCGTCCAGCCACGGCCTGTACCTTGAGCAGGTGCAGCAGAGCGTGGCCACCCGCGAGCTGGGCCTGCACTACCAGCCCTATGCCCTGTGGGGCGTGCCGGACTACGTGCCGCAGAGCGAGGTCGCCGAGATCGCGGACCTGCTGCGCCCGGCCGTGCGCGCACGAATGACGCCGGTGATCCAGGGCATCGGCCCTGGCGCAGGGATCACCCGTTTCTCGCAACAGATAATGCAGGCCTATGGCCTGACCGACGCGGGCTACCGCTTCCTCACCGGCACGCAGGCGCAATGCATCGAGGCCATCGAGACCGCCATCGCCGAACGCCGCTGGGCGGTGGTGCCGCTGTGGCAACCACAGTTTCTGCATGCGCAGCATCGCCTGCGCGAACTGCATGAGCCGCTGGGCCTGCTCGGCGGCATCGACCGCGCGGTGCTGCTGGCCCGAGAGGACCGTCTGCAGCACTTCAGCCCGCAGCACCTGCAGGTGCTGGACAACATCCGCCTGAGCAATGCCCAGGTCGCGGAGCTCGACCTCGCCATCAACCGTGGTGGCCTGCAGCCGCAAGCCGCCGCGCAGGCCTGGCAGGCCGCCAACCCACGCACATTCGGCCAATGGCTGGAGCCGATCGACGGCTGAGCCGTCCCCTCAGAGGAACGCCCCATGCACGACACCCCCGAAACACGCCTGGCCACACTCGGCCTGCAACTGCCCGAGCCCGCGCCGGCGCTCGGCAACTACCTGCCCTGGTGCATCGCCGGCGATACCTTCATGACCTCGGGCCAGTTTCCCTGGTTCGCTGGCGGCGTCAGGTATCGCGGCCAGCTGGGCCGCGACCTGGACCTCGAACAGGGTTACGCGGCCTGCTCGCTGGCGGCGCTCAACGCCATCGCGCAGCTCAAGCAGGCGCTCGGCGAACTGTCGCGGGTGCGCCAGATCGTGCGCCTCGAAGGGGTGCTGAACGTAGCCGAGGGAGTGACCGAACACCCCAAGGCGCTGGATGGCGCCTCCGACCTGATCACCCGTGTATTCGACCGCCAGGGACAGCACACCCGGATGATCTGGACCAATCCGGTGATGCCGATGGACAGCGTGTGCATGGTCTATCTGTTCGCCAGGGTCGAGCCGCACTGACCCGTTCCACCTCTGACGCCGCCTCAGCGTCTGACCGAGGCGCCTGCCAGGCCTGCTCCCCCGCTCGGGGGCAGGCAACGCTCCCCCCCCTATCGACTGACGCCAAGAGCCCGGGCAAACCGCACGGCCAGCCACGGCGGAGTCCGGCTGATCCAGCGCAGTCGCCTGCTCATGAGGGAAAGGTTCAGACGCCAGGACGCTGGCCGCACCTGCGGCAGCGCGCTAGTCGAGACTCCACGGCCCTATCGTCACCCCGATGCCGTCATCACCGCAGTCGAGCGGGAATTGCTCGCCGCGCCGCAGGAAGTTCTGCTGCTCTCGCCGGCAGCGCTCGGCATCTCGTTTCACCATCTGTTCAAGACCGCTATTGCCCGTCATCAGCTGATGACGCGCATCAGGCTCCTTGACGGTAATCCAGGGCTGGGGGTCCCTGATGTTGAACTTCTCCGCAGGCGGATCAGCCTGCACTGACGTTTCGCCCTCGACAGCAGGCAGCTCCTCAGGCTTCACACTGTAACGGCTGAAGATCGAGTCATCGGGCAAATCAGTGGCCAGCGCATTACCCGCCAGCAGCAACAGGACACTTCCCCAGGAACGACAATTCATCACACACCTCACAACAACTTCTATCCATTCATCACTCAGCTTCGAGTGAGCATAATCAGGCACGCCCTCACCCCCTCCAGGTCGATTCATGCAGGGTCGGCAATGCATGAATCAACCCGCAGGGCCGAATCAGCTCCGCCCGCCGATGCGCCCAGGGCGCCGGAGCAGAGACAGACCGAGTGTTATCGCCGCCATGAGCATGCAATACACCGCTACCGGCCACGCGCTACCACCTGGCGTCAGCAAGATGATGAGCGTGCCAATCCCGCCCAGGAGCACACCGCCCAGGCAGAAGTAAACCGCTGTGGCAGTGCCGGCGATATGATCGAGCCCACGCAATGCACCATTGGGGCCGACAGAAACCGCCGCAGAGATTCCCACGCCTATGAGCCACATCGGGCCAATGAAGCCCATGACCGACTCCTGGATCAGTGATTCTCCAGCAACCAGCAGCAGGGCACCAGCGATGAGACAGCCCATCCCCGCGCGAAGAATGACGATTTCCCCGACACGCCGCACCAGCCGCCCGATCACCTGAGCCGCGATCATCATCACGATTGCGACCGTACCGAACACCAGGCTGAACTCGAACGCAGACAGCTGCTGTCGCCCCATCATCACCCAGGGGGCGACCGAGAAGAAGACGAAGAGACTGCCCATCCCGGCACTGTAGCCGAGGGTATAAAGCCAGAACCCGAAGAACTTCAGAGGCACGAACAACTGCCGCCAACTCAGGCTGCCCGTTCTGGCTAGCCGGGTCTCGGGCCAGAGCAGCCAGGCTGAAACGACCGCCCCGAGCATGGCGACAGCGAGCACCAGGAAGATCGTCCGCCACCCCAGCCATGCCGCGACCGACGTCCCCAGCAGTGGCCCCAGCGCGGGCACCATCGCCAGCATGGAGCCCAGCAAGCCATAGATGACGCTGCCCTCGGGACGCTTGGCATAAACGTCGCGCACGGTGGCAAACACCGCGACCAGACAAGCCGATGCCCCGGCCGCCTGAAACGTACGCAGCGCCAGGAATGCCGCAGGCGACGAGGCCAGGGCAAGCCCGACCGAGGCCAGGAGGTAGGTCATGCCACCGAGCAACAGCACGGGGCGTCTGCCGAAATGGTCGGACAGCGGCCCGACTATCAACTGCCCCGCCCCCAGCACGACCAGGTAGACCGTCAGGGTCAACTGAATGGTACTGGCGCTGGCATTCAGCGCCTGGGCCATCGAGGGAATAACGGGCAGATACATGTCCATCCCCAACGACGCAATCAGGTCGAAGGGGGACAACAGAAGCAGCGGGACGGCGAGAGAGTATCGCCAGGTAAGATCTTTTGAGCGCACGAAGCCATCTCCTTGAGCGAGAGGTTTGGCTGCGGTCTCATCATGTGAAGAAGCCAGAAGAGCGCCGCAACAACCGGAAAGAAAGGTTGCTGCGGCTTACTTGAAGGCTTGCTTGGCGCTTCTCATTGGCGTTCATTCCCGATGCGATGGGCTAGCGTATCACCGCCCAATCGAGCGGTGAAGCAAGCGCCAACGCCTGAGCCAGGCCCAACAACGCCGTCTTGCTTGCACCGCAAGTGGCCAAGCCCGTCTTGCCGGTGATCGACGCAATATTCACGCCCCCGTGCAGTCACGACAGCTCGACGAGCATGCCTTCTTCGTGCTGTCGGTGCTGTGCATCCGCGACGGCCTGAGCCTGGATGAGCTCAACGCCTTCGTCTCCTACACCGGCAAGCCTGTGCAGACCACGACGCTGCTGTTTCTCGAGCGCCAGGGGCTCATCGCGAGCGAACGCAAGGGCGCTGAGACGCTGTACGTGCTGACGGCCAAGGGCCGGGAGTGCTCGCTGGAGGAGATAGCCCTGGCCAAGGCGGTCGAGGAGGAGGTCTCCTCGCGCCTGGGCAGCAGCGATGTCGAGGCGCTGAAGGTACTGCTCAAGCGCCTGATCGCCAACACCGACTGTGGCGTACCCGATCTCTGGGGGCCTCGCTGAGGCCAGGGGCTTCACCGCCCATCGCGCATGCACCGCGCATCGAACCATCCGCTCGCCGATACAGACTTCCCCCGGAAAACCCGGATAATGGCGGCCATTTCGTTTCGCTCGCTGGTGCCGCCCCATGGAAATCAAGGTCAACTTTCTCGACAACCTTCGCCTCGAAGCCAAGTTCGATGACTTCACGGTGATCGCCGATCAGCCGATCCGCTACAAGGGCGACGGCTCGGCGCCGGGACCGTTCGACTACTTCCTCGCCTCCTCGGCGCTGTGCGCGGCCTATTTCGTCAAGCTGTACTGCCAGACGCGGGACATCCCCACCGAGCACATCCGCCTGTCGCAGAACAACATCGTCGACCCGGAGAACCGCTACGCGCAGATCTTCAAGATCCAGGTCGAGCTGCCGGCCGACATTTCCGAGAAGGACCGCCAGGGCATCCTGCGCTCCATCGACCGCTGCACGGTGAAGAAGGTGGTGCAACAGGGCCCCGAGTTCATCATCGAGGAAGTCGACAACCTCGACGCGGACGCCCAGGCGCTGCTGATGCCGGTGTCCGACAGCACGACCTACATTCCGGGCAAGGACCTGCCGCTGGAACAGACCATCGCCAACATGTCGGGCATCCTCGCCGACCTGGGGATGAAGATCGAGATCGCCTCCTGGCGCAACATCGTGCCCAACGTCTGGTCGCTGCATATCCGCGATGCGCAGTCGAACCTGTGCTTTACCAACGGCAAGGGTGCGAGCAAGGAAAGCGCCCTGGCGTCGGCGCTGGGCGAGTTCATCGAACGGCTCAACTGCAACTTCTTCTACAACGACCAGTTCTGGGGCGAGGACATCGCCAATGCCGCGTTCGTCCACTACCCCGACGAGCGCTGGTTCAAGCCGGGGCCGAAGGATGCACTGCCGGCCGAGATCCTCGACGAGCACTGCCTGGCCATCTACAACCCGGATGGCGAGCTGCGCGGCTCGCACCTGTTCGACACCAACTCGGGCAACAGCGCACGCGGCATCTGCTCGCTGCCCTTCGTGCGCCAGAGCGACGGTGAGACGGTGTACTTCCCGTCCAACCTGATCGAGAACCTGTACCTGTCCAACGGCATGAGCGCCGGCAACACCCTGGCCGAAGCGCAGGTGCAGTGCCTGTCGGAAATCTTCGAGCGCGCGGTCAAGCGCGAGATCCTGGAGAACGAACTGGCCCTGCCGGACGTGCCGCAGGAGGTGCTGGCCAAGTACCCGGGCATCGTCGCCGGCATCCAGGGTCTGGAAGAACAAGGCTTCCCGGTGCTGGTCAAGGACGCCTCCCTGGGCGGCGAGTTCCCGGTGATGTGCGTGACCCTGATGAACCCGCGCACCGGTGGCGTGTTCGCCTCCTTCGGCGCCCACCCGAGCCTGGAAGTGGCGCTGGAGCGCAGCCTCACCGAGCTGCTGCAGGGGCGCAGCTTCGAGGGGCTGAACGACCTGCCGCAGCCGACCTTCGACAGCCTGGCACTGACCGAACCGAACAACTTCGTCGAGCACTTCATCGACTCCAGCGGCGTGGTGTCCTGGCGCTTCTTCAGCGCCAGGAGCGACTTCGAGTTCGTCGAGTGGGACTTCTCCGGCGAAGGCGCGGAGTCCAACGAACAGGAAGCCGCCACCCTGTTCGGCATCCTCGAAGACCTGGGCAAGGAGGTCTACATGGCCACCTACGACGACCTCGGCGCCAACGCCTGTCGCATCCTGGTGCCGGGCTATTCGGAAATCTACCCAGTGGAAGACCTGATCTGGGACAACACCAACAAGGCGCTGCTGTTCCGCAAGGACATCCTCAACCTGCATGCCCTGAGCGACCGTGAACTCAAGTCGCTGCTGCGCAACCTCAACAACAGCGAGGTCGACGACTACACCGACATCAGCACGCTGATCGGCATCGAGTTCGACGACAACACGGTCTGGGGCCAGCTGACCATTCTCGAACTGAAGCTGCTGATCAACCTGGCGCTGAACAAGTACGACGATGCCAAGGAACTGGTGGAGATGTTCCTGCAATACAACGACAACACCGTCGAACGCGGGTTGTTCTACCAGGCCGTCAATGCCGTGCTGGAGATCCAGCTGGACGACGAACTGGAGCTGGCCGACTACGAGCACAACCTGCGCCGCATGTTCGGCAGCGAACGCATGGATGCGGTGATCGGCTCGGTGCAGGGCAGCGTGCGTTTCCATGGCCTGACACCAACCAGCATGCAGCTCGAAGGGCTGGACAAGCACCTGCGCCTGATCGACAGCTACAAGAAGCTGCACGCCGCTCGCGCCAGGGCGGCCGGGCTGGCCGGCTGAGCATGCGCGCCGAACACGTCGCGGCGCTGATGCTGGCGGCCGGTTACAGCCGCCGCTTCGGCAGCGACAAGCGTCGCCAGCTGCTCGCCGACGGCCGCTCGCTGCTCGCCGCCAGCCTCGCCCTGCCCTGCGCCCGGCTGGACGAGGTCTGGCTGGTGCTGCGCCCGGACGAAGCCGTGGTGCAGCTGGGCCTGTCCGACCGCGTCAGGCTGGTGCAGCACCCGAGCACGACCCAAGGCATGGGCCACAGCCTGGCGGCCGGCATCGCGCGACTGCAGGCCGAATCGTCCGCGCAGGCCGTGGCGATCTTTCTCGCCGACATGCCGCTGATCCGACGGGACAGCCTGGATGCCCTGCTGGCGCAGGCCAGCGCGAGCAGCATCGTGCAACCCAGCCATCGCGGCAGCCGCGGCCACCCGGTACTGATCGGCCGCGACTTCTGGCCACAGCTTGCCGCACTGAGCGGCGATGCCGGCGCACGCAGGGTGCTGCAGCGCAACGCCGAGGCCGTGCAGATCGTCGAGCTGGACGACCCCGGCGTGCTGCAGGACGTAGATACCCGCGAAGACTGGCAACAGCTGCCGCCACACTGAACCTTCAGTGCGCTTCCTTGCGGTACTCCGCGCCCAGCTCACGGGCCAGGGCAATGAAATTGACGACCTGCGGCGACTGGTGCAGCTCACGGCAGACCAGGGTGATCGGCGCGACCAGACGAGGCCTGGCATCACGAATCGAGCGATACGCCACGCTGTGCTCGTGGAAACCGCGCATCGACGCAGGCACCACTGACACGCCGGCGCCGGCGGCCACCAGGCTGACATTGGTCAGCATGCGCTCCACCTCGAACGCCACCTGCGGCTCGAACCCGGCACTGCGGCACGCCTGCAGGAAATTGGCGTACATCCCCGGCGCACCGGGACGACGCACCAGGATCAATGGCTCGTCGACGAGGTCCTTGAGCGAAACGGCGCCAGCGCGCTCAAGCAACCGATGTCCGACCGGCAGGACGAGCACCAGCTCCTCGTTGAGCAGGCGGTGGTAGGCAATGCCCTGGGGGTTGCCCACTGGTGCGCGCAGGATGCCGACATCCACGTCGCCACCACTGACGTCATCGGTCAGTTCCTGCGCATTGCCCTCGTTGAGGCCGATATCAACCCCTGGATACAGGTCCCGATAGCGCCGGATGATCCGTGGAATCAGCGGATGCGAGGCCGCCGAACTGGTGAAGCCGACACTCAGATGCCCCTCGATGCCCTTGGCGGTACGCGCCGCCTTGAGCGCGCCCTGCGACACGCGCTGGAGAATGTCGTGCGCCTCGCGCAAGAACACCTCGCCACCGACGGTCAGGTCGACACCCTTGGCATGGCGGATGAACAGATCGAAGCCCAGCTCCTGCTCCAGCGCCCTGATCTGTTGGCTAAGAGGCGGCTGCTGCATGTTCAGACGGGCCGCCGCGCGGGTGAAGTGCTTCTCTTCGGCGACCATGACGAAGTAGCGCAGATGACGAAGTTCCATGCAGGCCCTTAGGAGGTTGATCAGGCCGGCACACGATACCGAATCCGTGTGCCGATGGGGTAGGATGACCGCTCAAGTGCGGCCTCGACGCTGCAACGACGAACAAGAATAAAACAGGCTCCGATGATCTTCAGGCATTCTCGAACAGGCATTGCCCTGCTGTTGCTGGCGCTGGTGCTCGGTGCCCTGCTGGGTGTCCGCTGGCCTGCTCTGGCGGTGGAAATGAAGCCGCTCAGCGACCTGTTCATCTCCGCCATCGGCCTGTGCGCTCCCGTGGTGATGTTCGTCCTCGTCTGTTCCAGCGTGGCGGCCCTCAGCGACTACCGCTCCACCGCACGGCTGGGCCTCAAGGCCGTCAGCTACTGGCAATTGATGTCGTTGCTGTCGCTGCTGATCGGCTTGCTCGTTGCCCTGCTCCTGCACCCTGGCAGCGGCCCGCATCATATGGGCAGCGACTGGGCCACGGTGGAAACGACGAGCGGCCCGTTCTTCTCCCAGCTCCCGGGACTGTTGCTCGACTCGCTGGAGCAGAGCTTCATCCTCAAGGTATTGCTGATCGCGGTCATCTGCGGCCTGCTGCTCGGCCGCAGTGGCACGCTGGGGCAACGCCTGACGCTGCATCTGGACCAGGCCGTGAAGCTGGTGTTTCGCGCCATGCAGGTGATCGTCAGCTTCGCTCCGCTGGCGGCCTTCGGTGCCATCGCCTTCATCATCGGCCAATACGGACTGGAAGCTGCGCTGCCGTTGGCCAAGTTCGTCGTGACGGCCTATGTGGCCTGCCTGGCTTATCTGCTGCTGGTGCCGGCCATTGCCCTGCGCCTGGTGGGCTGCCGACTGTGGCGCCTGATCGGGTACGTCAAGGAGGAACTGCTGCTGGTAGCCGCTACCGGCTCGTCGGTCGCCGCCCTGCCGCGCCTGATAGACAAACTGGAGGCCGCCGGTTGCGACAGTCAGACCGTGCGCCTGACCCTGACTGCCGGCTACAGCTTCAACCTCAATGGCTCGAATCTCTATCTGGCCGTGGCCATCGTGTTTCTCGCACAACTGGCCCACGTCGAACTCGATAGCCTGCAACTGGGTAGCATCCTGCTGGTCAGCCTGCTTACCTCTCTCGGTGCAACCAGCGTCGCCGGCTCGGCCTTCGTCACGCTCACCGCCACACTCAGCGTGCTGAACATCCTGCCGCTGGAGAGCATCGGCATCCTGATCGGCGTGGAACGCCTGATGAAATGCCGCTCGGTGACCAACGTGCTGGGCAATTGCGTAGCCTGCGTGGTCATCGCCCATTGGCACGCAAAGGTGGACAAACAGAAGCTGCGCGAAGTGCTGGGCTGAAGTCAGAGCCTGGCCTGCCGTGCGCCTGCATGCCGAATGCGAAAAGAAGTGGCTACCTGCGGACGCGAACGATGCCGCTCTACCAGGTCGGCCGTCGTGCCACGACCGACGAACACCACTTCCTGCAACTGCGGAAAATGGCTGGCGCGCCCCAGGTAGCTCACCAACGCGTCGAGCACCGTGAATGCCGATAATCCGACACGCCCTTCGCTCGACACCTCACCCTCTACCCAGGCCTGCTTGCTGTGCCAGACGGGCAGGTCTGCGGGCAGCTCTCGACCATCGGCGACACTGAACTGCGGTACGAGGATCAACGTGTCGGCTTGCCTGTCCAGTCGCGGCTCGCTGGAGTTCGAGTCGTCCTCGACAAGCACGACAACACGTCGAATGTCTCGCGGCAGGTTGTACAGGTCGGCGTTGGCTGCCAGCACAAGGGCGAAACTGCCGGCGGCATCGTCGAGCCGCACGAGCTGGGCCCCTGCATCGAGCGGAGCGCTGGAGTCGGAACGACGTGCTGCTGCGTCGCTGAATACCATGCTGGCCAGGACGACCGAACAGAGCAGCAACGCATAGCGGCGTGGGTGTTCCATCTTTCACGCTCCTGAGGAAAGTGAATGGCGAGGGCAGGAACCGTCCTCGCCATTCGACATCAGCGGGAAGCAGGCAAGAGCTTGGCGAATGCCTTGTCCAACGCCACGTCCGCCTTGGTCAACTGCTGCCGACGTTCGCTCATCCAGCTTTCATCCGCGCGCAGGCGTTTGCCCGCTTCGGCCAGCATGCGCTTGACCTCGGCAGGTTGCGGACCTCCGGTGCCCTTGCGGGTCTCGACCATGGAGCGTGGCGACAGGGGGGCGCGGAAGGCGCTCTCGCTCAGTGGCAGGCGCTGATCCTTCCAGTTGTATTTCTGCGCGGCCTTGGTAAAGAGCTTCTGGGCGTCGGCGTAAGGGAATGTCTTCGGCAGCAGCCCCTGATCACGTGCCTGGCCGACGATCAGCGAGGCGAAGCTGTGGCCAATGCGGAACGGCACCTTGTGCTCGCGTTCGAGGGTGTCGGCCAGTTCCATCGACGTGGTCCAGTCGGCATCCAGTTCTTCCATGGCACGCTCGGGGTTGATCACCAGCGCATCAAGCACCATGTCCAGGCGTTCGAACATTTCGGTGGCCGACTTGAACAGACCGAGATCCTCGAATGCGGCCTTGTAGTCGGTCATGCCGGTAGTGACGTTGTGCGCACGGATAGTGGTGGCGCCCGCCAGGCCAACCACATCGGAGGCCGACTCACGCGTGCGCATCAGCAGGCCAGGGTTGCGCTTCTGCGGCATGGCGCTGCTGGTGTAGGTCGAACCTTCCTCGAGCAGCAGCCAGGGACGGGTCTGATGGTACTGAGTGTGAATGTCACCGATCAGCGCACCGACACGAATGGCCGAAGACGAGGCGATGCCCGCCGCTTCCAGCGGAATGTCGAATGTCGATACCTGGCTGGAGTCCAGCGAGTTCTCGCGCACGCCATCGAAGCCCAGCAGCGTCGCCAGGCGCTCGCGGTTCAGCGGCCAGCCTGAGTTGGCCAGCACCGCGGTGCCCATCGGGCTGAGGTTGAGGCGTGCATAGAGTTCATGCACACGTTGCGCATCGCGCTCGAAAGCCGCCTCGAACGCCAGCAGATAGTGCGCGTAACTGATCGGCATGGCTTGCACACCATTGGTGTAGGCAGGCACCAGGGTATCCACGTTATCGCCGGCAATCTTCAGCAGGCGCGCGCGCGACGCGTTGAGCGCATCGCTGTAGTCCATCACCTGAGCACGCAACACGGCCAGGCGATAGGTGGCGTACATGTCCTGGCGGCTGCGCCCGGAGTGGATGAGCGAGGCTTCCGGGCCGATCTTGTCGATCATGATCTGTTCGATCTGCAGCACATCGCTGGGGCTCTTGCCGCCAGGTTGAGCAGCCTGATCGATCACGTGCTGCACGCCACCGGCAATGCGTCGGCCCTGTGGCGCGGAAACGATGCCCTCCTCGGTCAGCATGACGATCGAAGCCTTGTTGATGCGATTCAACCAGGAGAACTGGCTTTCGTAGGCGCCACCCTTGAGCGTGGACTTGTCCACCGTCGCACCGATCTTGCGGGCCTGTTCGGCGCATTCGGCCGTGGTGCTGCAAGGTAGTTCGGCAGTGTTGGCCGCCAGGACGCTGGATGAGGCAAACAGCGTATAGACGATGGCAAGGTGCAGCAGAGTCTTTCTTGTTCTCATGGTTGTCAGTTCCGCTCGGTATCGATGAGGGCTCGGCTGCCTGGAAAAGCAGCGCCCCAGGGATGCTAGCGGCACACGAAAGAGATATGAAATATATTAAAAATATCAAACTGAGACATTTAAAGTATTCATATGATTTCACCAGAGACCATCTCGCCCAGGAGGTATCAGCGCCCCAGCAACGCGCGCTGATCAGCACGATGCGCACGCTCCCCCCTGCCTGTGGCGTATCCGGCGGCTATGGAATCTCGCGCCATTCAATATCCAGAAAGTATTGAATGGCTATTTTCAAGATATTTTATCTAGTGAAAAACCGCTGTTAGCATCCTCGGCATAACTCCAATCAACCAGGTCGACCTGCACTGCCAACCAGCAGGTACGACTTAGCAGTACACCACCGTCTGACGGTGCGCTGCGCTCTCTGCCGAGGTGGAATATGCCGTACGAATCTTTCTGGCCCCTGGGTTCTCTGCTCAAGCGGAGCCCGAACCTCCGCAGAAAGGCCGTACTGGCCATTGCCCTGCTGGCGACTGCCCTGCATGTCGGCGTCGCCGGTGCCAGCCAGCAGGTGCTGCGTCTGGGGCAGAACGCGCCCTACAACTTCCTCGCCTTCGCCAATGCCGATCTGAGTGCAACCAGCCCGGTCTCCCGTGCCGTGGTCCTGGTTCACGGTGTGCGCCGTAACGCCGACGACTACTACGGCTATGGCCTGAACCTGCTGAAAAAGGCCGGTCTGGAGGCTGGCGACACCCTGCTGCTGGCACCGAACTTCCTCACTGCCGAAGACAGCCGCGCGGGGAACGACATGCCACTGTGGGCACGCGACAAGTGGATGCACGGTACCGCCTCCAGCAACGGCCGACGCGGTATCGATTCCTTCGTCGTGCTGGATGACCTGCTGCTGTATCTGGCCGACCGCCAGCGGTTTCCCGCAATGCAGGAGATCCTGTTGATCGGTCACTCCGCCGGCGGCCAGTTGATGCAGCGCTACAGCATTCTCGGTGACGGTGACGAGCGCCTGGCCAGTCGCGGCATTAAGGTCCGCTACGTCGTTTCAAGCCCTTCGTCCTACGTCTACATCGAAGACAGCCGCCTGCAGGACGGCTCGTTCAAGCCGGTGCGCACCGTGATGTGCCCGAGCTTCAGCCGCTATCGCTACGGCCTGGATCGCGCACCGTTCTACCTGACCCGGCAGAACCTCGACGCCAGGCAGCTGTTCCGTCGTTACGCCGCTCGCGACGTGACCTTCATGGTCGGTGAGCAGGATAACGACCCCTGGCACCGCGTCATGGATCGCACCTGCGGCGCCAACATGCAGGGCGCGCACCGTGTCGAGCGCCAACTCAACTACCTGCGCTACGAAGCCTTCCTTTCCAGCAAATGGGGCGTGCCGGTCGACCATCCACAGATCACGGTCGCCGGTATCGGTCACAACGCAGCCCGCCTGCTGGCCACGGAAATCGTCGCCGACACGCTGTTCCCCAAGCGCTGACAACTCGTCTGCCCGACTCACAAAAACAACAACGAGCTTGCCATGACTTCGACCCTTACCTCCGCCCAGGTACGCCGGGTGCTGCACCCGCGCAACCTGACCCTGCTGGCTGCGGCGATCCTCGCTGCCCAGGCTCAGGCCGACCCCCTGCCCTCCGCCGGCACACTGTTCGACAACAACCGTGACCTCCTGCGCCCAGCCGAACGTGCGCAGGATGCGCCGCGCGGCAATGTACGCATCGAAGCGCAGGATGACCGCAGCCAGGCCACGGCCAATCCTGCCGAACAGGCCTCTGCCGCCTTTCGCGTGAATGCCTTCAGGCTCACCGGCAATCGCGAGATCAGCGAATCGCGCCTGCTCCAGACGCTCGCCCCCTACGTTGGCCGCGACCTCAATCTCGCTGGCCTGCGCGAGGCCGCCCAACACGTCACCGAGCTTTACCGCAGTCGTGGCTACCTGGTAGCCCGCGCCTATCTGCCAGCCCAGGAGATCATCGATGGCGTGGTCACCCTCGGCGTACAGGAGGGCCGCGTCGGCAGCGTCCGCGCCGAGGCCGAACCCAACGTGCGTCTGCGCCCAGGCATGCAGCAGCGCTTCATCGACGCCATTCCCAGTGGCAGCGTGATTCGAGAAGCCGATCTGGAGCGCGTGCTGCTGCGCCTGTCCGATATCGCCGGGGTTTCCGTGCGTGCCGTGCTGCAACCGTCACGCGAGCCGGGCGCTTCAGACATCGTGCTCAAACTCAGCGAGATGACCGCCTGGACGGGCCGCGTCAGCTTCGACAATCACGGCAACTACTACACCGGCTCCAACAGGGTCACCAGCAACGTCAGTCTCAACGATGCCTTCGGTTTCGGCGAAAGCCTGTTCTTCAATGGCCAGAACAGCTTCGAAGGCATGGAGATTCGCGGTCTTGGCTACCGCCAGCCGCTGGGCGCCAGTGGCCTCACGCTGGGCGCCAACTACGCCGAAATGGAGTACGCCATCGGCAAGAGCCTGAAAACCGCCGATGCCAGTGGTACCGCTGTCGTGTCCTCGGTGTTTCTCGACAGCTCGCTGCTGCGTAGCCGCGACGCCAACATCTCGCTCAACCTGGCCGAAGAACACCGTCACTTCGAGGACGAGGCCGGTGCCTTCACGGTGAAGAAATCCGCCGTGTTTCGCAGCGCCACGCTCTATGGCGACTGGCGCGACGACTGGGCCGGCAGCAACCGCTGGAGCCTGGCCTACGGCATCGGCAAGCTGAACAAGGACACCCCGCTCGATGCGGCCCTAGACGAACTGACTGCCAATGCCGCCGGCCGCTATCGCAAGGCCAATCTGGCGTTCAGTCGCCTGCAGGATCTCGGCGCAGGCTACTCGCTGTTCGCCTCCCTCAGCGGTCAGTGGGCGGACAAGAACCTCGATGCGTCGGAGAAGTTCAGCCTCGGCGGCCCCAACGGTGTGCGCGCCTACCCGGTCGGCGAAGCCGCGGGTGATGAAGGCCTGCTCGGTCGCCTGGAGCTGCGCAAGTACCTCGGGCGCTACCATGGTGCCATCGCCGAAGCCACCCTGTTCGCCGACGGCGGTCGGGTACGGGTGAACAAGAACCCCTGGGACGACAGCGAGAACCACCTGACCCGCTACGGCTATGGCGTGGGCCTCAACGTCTACCACCGCGACCTGGTGATGAACGCCAGCCTGGCCTTCTCGCCAGGTGACGACCCGATCAGCGACGAGCGCGACAACAAGCGTTTCTGGCTTTCGATCACCGGCACACCGCAGGCCTTTGCCGGCCTGGCCAAGGACGTCGGCAGCCGCGAGGACTTCCGCAGCAAGACCACCGAACTGGTGCTCTACGGATCACTCGGCCTGGTGCCGGAATACATCGACCGCCGCGACTCCACCCGCGCCGCTGCAGCCGACCAGAGCAAGCTGGCCACGCCCAACGGCCGCAACATGTCCAGCTACTGGCGCGCACGTGACAACGTCTCCTACATCGGTGCCCATGCCGGCATCCCGATCAACGATGACACCCGGTTTCTGTGGCAGCTGGAATACGGTATCTCGGTTAACTACACCCTCAGCGGCGACGACAGCGCACCGCTCTCGATCTCGCCCAACACGCGACTGCGCAACTCCGGCGTGGCACTCGACGACGACCGTTTCGGCACATTGCTGTATGGCGTCTGGGACATGCCGCTGAAGGAAAGTACCACCAGCCTGGACCCCTTCAACGGCAAGACCAGTGCGGCCTACTACAACATCATCGGCTCTCCCGGCTTCAACAGCAGCCTGGCCAGCTATGTCTCCGGCCCCCTCACCCAGGCCGACGAAAGCGTCAACTCCGACGCCGCATTCAACCGGCGCCAGTCCGGCGTGGTCGCCTGGTGGTCGCCGGAGTGGCGTGGCCTGCAGGTCAAGCTGGCCTACTCCAACAACGGCATGAGGGCCGCCGAGGACGTCGATCGGGGCTACATCTATGGCGGCAGCGTCACCTACAAGAACGGGGGCTTCACGGCAGTCGCCGCCGCCGAACGTCACGTCAACTACTTCGGTATCGCCAACCTGGGTCGCAATGCCCGCGGCGTGGGTAGCAACACCCATGTCACCGAGGGCACCTCATCGAACGACTACAGTTTCCGCTTCGGCCTGGGCTACCGCTTCGGCAGCACCCAGCTGTCGCTGGTGGCCGATGAGCTGTACTACTCGGAAGACGATGTGATCAACAACAGCACCAGCTTCAGCGACCTGTCCGAATACCGCCGCCGCGCCTACATGCTCGGCATCAGCCACAGCATCGGCGCATGGCGCCTGCGTGCCAGCTACGCACGGGCCCTGCCTGGCGACTGCTCGATGATCTCGGCCAGCGCTATCGACTGCGACACCAGTGGCATGGGCGCGCGCCAGTATGCCCTGGGCGTCGGCTATCGCTTCACCCGCAACACCGAAGTGTTCGCCCACTACGTCCTGCTGAAGAACGCCTCGCTGGCCAACTACAACTTCGCCGTGGCCGGCGCCTACGCGGCCAGCGGCTATTCGCCAGGGGTCGGCACCACCATCAACGCCATCGGCACCGGCTTCAACTATTCGTTCTGAGGAGATGACCGTGAACAACCACAACACCCGTCGCGGCCGTCGTCCGCAACTGCCCTCCCTCAAGCCACTGAGCTATGCCGTGCTCTGCGTGATGCACGGCCTGCTGCCCGTGCAGGCCATGGCGCTGGACAACAATGCGCTGCCCAGCAACGGCCAGATCACCGCCGGCAGTGGCCGCATCGATCAGTCCGGCAATGTGCTGGATGTCACCCAGAACAGCCAGAAGCTGATCGCCACCTGGGACACGTTCAATATCGGCCGTGATGCGACGGTGAATTTTCACCAGCCTGGCGCCTCCTCGGTCGCACTCAACCGCGTATTGTCCAGCGACGCCTCGCAGATATTCGGCCAGCTCAATGCCAATGGTCAGGTCTACCTGATCAACCCCAGCGGCGTGCTGTTCGGCAGCAGTGCGGCAGTCAACGTCGGCGGTCTGGTGGCCAGTGCCGGGGATATCACCGACAACGATTTCCTGGATGGACGCCTGCAGTTCGACGGCAAGGGAGCAGCTGGTGCGGTGATCAATCAGGGCACCATCCGCGCGGCGGACGGCGGTACCGTCGCCCTGCTCGGTGCCCAGGTACGCAATGAAGGTAGCGTGATCGCGAAGATGGGCTCGGTGGTCCTCGGAGGCGGCGAGAAGATCACGCTCGACTACGATGGCGACGGCCTGATCAACCTGCAGGTCGACGAAGCCGCCCTCGATGCCAGCGTGCTCAACCAGGGCCTGCTCCAGGCCAGTGGTGGCACCGTGATCATGAGTGCACGCACCAGTGACGCCATGCTCAGCACGGTGGTCAACAACGAAGGCGTGATCGAGGCCAGCAGCCTGCAGCAACGCAATGGTCGCATCCTGCTCGACGGCGGTGACAGCGGCGTGGTGGCAAGCAGCGGCCTGATCGACGTGTCCGGGCGCAACGCTGGTGAACGCGGCGGCGAAGTGACCATGACCGGCGAATACGTCGGCCTGTTCGACGCTGCGCGCATCGATGCCTCCGGCGACATCGGTGGTGGCAGCGTATTGCTCGGTGGTGACTACCAGGGCTCTGGTTCGTTGCAGCACGCCAGTGCCACCCATATGGGCAAGGACGCGCGTATCGATGCCGATGCACTGAGCAGCGGCGATGGTGGCAAGGTCATCCTCTGGGCGACCGAGAGTACTCAGTTCCACGGCAACATCAGCGTCATCGGCGGTGGTGAGACCGGCAAGGGCGGCCTGGTGGAAACCTCCGCCCATGCCCTGGACGTCAGTGGCCGCGTCGACCTCAGCGCCGCCTCCGGCGAAGGTGGCACCTGGCTGCTCGACCCTTACAACATCAACATCACCAGCGCCGCCAGCTCTGGCACTTCCAGCGAAAGCCCATTCACTCCGAACGCCGGCGGCAGCTCGACGCTCAGCTCCGCCACGCTCAATGCCTCGCTCAGCGAGGGCGCCAACATCATCGTGCAGACCTCGTCCGGCGCGGGAACCTCCGGCGACATCAACGTGCAGGACGACGTCCAGGCACAGGGCAACGCCAGCCTGACGCTGATCGCTCACCGCAACATCAACATGACCGGTACCAGCATCACCCATGCCGATGGTGCGACACTGAACGTGTCGCTGCTCTCCAACTTCAACAACAGCGGCAACGGCTCGGTGGCACTGAACAACGCCAGCATCCGCACCAACGGTGGAGATCTGACCATCAGCGGCGCCGTCGATCCGAACGGCTCGTTCGCCAGCACCAACGTCAGCAGTGGCACCGGGGTGTTCATCCGCTCCAGTCTGATCGACACCCATGGTGGTGACGTCACCATTCGCGGTGCCACCTCAGCCACCCTGGCCAGCGGCGCCAGTGCCACCGCGATGAACATTTCTGCCAGCACCATCGATGCCGGCGGCGGCGACATCAGCATCACCGCCCTGCAGGCCAGTACCAGTGGCACTGGCGATGCCTTCATCCTGCATGGCGGCAGCAGCCTGCTGACAGAAGGGACCGGGGCCATCGACATCAGTGCTGACAACCTGGGTTCGGGCAACGGCACGCGCATCTTCAGCACCGGCAATACCATCGCCGCCAGCGGCTCGGGCAACGTCACCCTGAGTGGCAATGCAGCCTCCGGCTTCGGTGTACTGATCTGCTCCACCGCCAGCGGTTCGACGCAGAACATTGGTGTCGGCAGCGGCACCCTGACGGTCAAGGCCAGCAGCCAGAGTGGTCGCGGGCTGTACGTGGCGGCCGCCAGTGATGGCGCGATCAACCTGACGGCCAGTGACGCGGGCCGGATCGTCCTGAGCGGCGACAGCGGCGCCAGCTACGGCACCATCCTCAACGTCACCGGCAGCGGTGCCTCGATCAACCTGCTCAGCGACGGCGACATCACCGTCGAAGGCAACAGCTCCGGCGGCAGCACTCCTTCGCTGGGCCTCGTCACCTCGGGCAGTGGCAGCAGCATCGATATCGCCAGCACGGCTGGCGACGTGCGCCTGGCTGCCGACAACAGCGTGATCAACAGCGGCAGCGGTTCGTTCCGTGCACTGTACATGGATGCCAGCGGCAGCGACTCTGCCATACGCGTCGGTACCCAGAGCGGCAACCTGAGCCTGGAGGGCAACAGCATCTCCGGCCGTGGCGTGGACCTTGCCCCCTCCGGCAGCAACGCTGCCATCACGCTGTCGACCAGCAGCGGTGACATCCAGGTCAGCGGCAACAGCACCGCCAGCTTCGGCGGCTACGGCATCTTCCTCAACTCCACCGGCAGCTCACAGGGCGTCGCCATCACCACGCAGACTGGCGACATCACCCTGCGCGGTGACAGCGTGGGCACCTCGGACGCCATCGCGCTCGGAGGCAGCGACCAGGCCTCGACCAACCGTATCGCCTCGCAGGGCGGCGACATCCTGCTCGATGGTCACTTCCATTCACCTGACAGCAGCGAGCTGGATCACGGCATCGCCCTGCTCAGCGTGACCAACATCATTCAGACGACCGGCAACGGCAACGTGACCCTGGTCGGCCGCTCGACCGGTTCGGGCGATGGTGTGGACTTCTACGGCAATGGCAACAACCTGCTCAGCGTGGAGAACGGCACACTCAGCATCAGCGGCCAGGCCAACAACGCCAATGGCCTCAGCGTACTGACGGGACAGACCGAGTTCCGCGCCACCGGCAGTGGTTCGATCAGCCTCGACGGCTACTCGCGAACGGGTAACGGCATCCATTTCTACCCGTCCAGCAGCGGCAGTTCGGTCACCATCGCCAGCAACAACGGTGATATCCGCCTCGACGGCCGCAGTGACGGTGATAGCGAAGCCAGTGGGGTGTTCGTACGCAGCGGCTCGAACAGCATCTCGCTGACCTCGGCCAGTGGCGACATCACGATCAGCGGCAGCGGCGACAATGGTGCCAGCGGCATCACCTTCAACGGCACCAGCAGCGGCAGCAACACGGTGCTGACCGGCGCGGACGGCAACCTGACACTGACCGCCTCCAGTCGCGGCGGCACGGCGCTGAACTTCGTCAGCGGCAACAATCGCCTCGGCGTGCACGACGGTATCCTGCTGATCGATGCCCAGGCGCCTGGTGGCACCTACATCGCCCACGACAGCGACAGCACCAGCATCGGCGCGAGTGGCAGTGGTGCAGTGCTCTATCGCTTCGGCGGGCTGATCAACGCCAGCATCCTCGGCAGCGACGGTGAGGCCACGCGCGGTCATCTGCAGCAACAGGCCACTGGCAGCACCTGGAGCCAGGTTCTGTATCCTGACTACCGGCAGACACCGCTGGCGCCACGCATCGACCTGATCGATCTGGATCTGTCGCAGTTGCAGGCATCGGCACCGGGCGAAAACTGAGAACAGCGGGCAAGCCGCATACGCTTCTTGCCCGCTCCAACGCTACAAGGCCAGGTCATGAACGAAGAGACCTTCTCCCTCGAACAGTTCGAGCAGCTCTGCTACTCACGCCAGCACGAGGCCGCCGCACGCGAACTGATCCGCCTGCTGCTGATCATCGACCGCCACTACGGCAAGCTGTCCGGCCAGTTCGTGCTGTCGGTATCCCCGGCGATCTCCGCAGCGGATCTCGAAGCCCACGTGCTGACTCGGATAACCAGCGCCATCACCACGCTGTTCTCCGACCCTGGCTTCCAGATCAGCCCCACCGGTTTCGATCAGCTGATCAACTTCCAGCGCTGGCTGTCCTCGCTGTTCGCCGCCAGTTCCTTCGTCAACGCCGACCATATCCTTCGTGCGCTGAACCTGTACGGTGGCGAAGCGTCGCGGTTCGAAGTGACACCGACTGAGCTGGTGAAATTCTGCGTGCTCTACTCGTCCGAGTCACAGTTGCCACTGGACGTGGAACTGCTCTGGCAACAGAACCGCAGCCTGACCGTGGCGCTGTGCATGGCGTTGCTTTCTCCACGTTTCCTCGGCACTCCCGCCGCGCACTCCAAGCGTGAAGCGCTGCTGGCCTGGCTGCCGGCGCGGCTGGACAGCCTCGACAGCCTGGATCAACTGCCGGTGGCGATCATCCATGACGTGTACATGCACTGCAGCTACGCCGACCTGCCACAGCGCCATCGCATCAAGCAGTCCATCTGCCGGCTGGTGGAACGCAAACTGGAGAGCAACGGCATCGACTCCCTGCCACCTGCCATACCTGCACCGACCACTGGCAGGCGCAGGATGCTGGTGGTGCTGGAGGGGTTCTCCGGCGGCCATTCGATCTACCGCACCCACTCCAGAACGCTGGAAGCGGCACGCCAGCATTTCGACCTGCACGCCGTGGGTTATGCCAGCAATGTCGACGACCTGGGACGTGCGGTATTCGACGACTTCATCGAGCTGAGCGCACCGAACGACCTGCTGGCCTGCGTGCGACAGGTGCGTGAACTGGCTGCCGAGCTGCAACCGCAGGTGCTGTACATGCCCAGCGTGGGCATGTTCCCGCTCACCCTGTTCATCGCCAACCTGCGCCTTGCGCCCTTGCAGGTGGCGGCGCTGGGGCATCCAGCCACCACTGGCTCTCGCCATATCGACTACATCAGTGTTGAGGAGGACTTCGTCGGCGACCCGGCCTGTTTCGCCGAAAAACTTCTGCTGCTGCCCAGCGACGGCCAGCCTTACCGTCCCTCCGCCATCCCCGTGGAGCTGCCGCGCCCCGAGCGTCACGACGGGGACCAGGTGGCGATCGCCATCGCCGCTACCACGATGAAGCTCAACCCGCGCTTCCTCCAGGCCTGCCAACAGATTGCCCAGCTCACCCAGCGCCAGTACGGCAAGCAGGTGCGTTTTCACTTTCTCATCGGCCAGGCGCAGGGCTTGCTCTACCCGCAGTTGCAGCGCCTGATCCGACGTTACCTGCCCGATGCACGCATCTACCCGCACCAGCCCTACCAGCAGTACCTGAGTGCGTTCAACCGCTGCGACCTGTTCCTCAGCCCGTTCCCCTTCGGCAACACCAACGGCATCATCGATGCACTGACGGTCGGTCTGCCCGGCGTGTGCAAGACCGGTGCGGAGGTATTCGAGCATATCGACGAAGGGCTGCTGCGCCGCGCCGGACTGCCCGACTGGCTGATCGCCGATGACGTCGACGGCTATATCAGCGCGGCTGCACGCCTGGCCGGAAACTTCGCCGAGCGCCTGCAGCTTTACCACTACCTGGCGGACGGGAAGCCGTTGCAGCGCCTGTTCGACGGCAGGCCTGCAGCGTTCGCCGAACGCCTGCTGGCGTTGCTGGACGAGTGACCTGGTTAGCCCCCCAGTAACAGGGTTTCGCTCAACGCCTGCGCCGCGCTGGACAGCTGATGCCCGGCCAGGTGCAGCAGACCCACGCGGCGCGAGACCTGCGGCTCGCTGAGCGGCAGGCAGCGGGCGCCCAGGTCTTCCATCTGCTGCCGACACAGCTGCGGCACCGCGCTGACGCCCAGGCCTTCGGCGACCATGCGTCCGACCGTCACCAGCTGGTGGCTCTCGAACGCCACCGGCAGCTTGCCATGCCGGGCGATCACGCTGTCTTCCAGCAGCAGGCGGACTGCCGAGGGCCGCTGCAGGGTGATGAAGGGCTGCTCCAGCAACTGCGCCCAGGTCAGCGCGGACTGCCCGGCCAGTTCGCTGCCGGCTGGCACCACGGCGACGAAGCGGTCGTCGTACAGCGCGGTGAACTGCAGGCCGTCGAGGGTCGCCGGCTCGAAGGCGATACCCAGTTCGACACAGCCATCGCGCACCATCTCCATCACCTGCTCGTTGATCACGTCATGCACCGCCACGTTGACCCGCGGATAGGCATCGCGGAACGCGCGCAACGCCGCCGGCAGGCGGTTGCCGGCGAACGACGGCATGGCCGCCACCGCCACCTTGCCCATCTGCAGGGTGAAATGCTGGCGCAGCAGGTCCTCGGCGTTGTCCCAGTCGGCCAGCAGGCGCACGGCGATCGGCAGCAAGGTCTCGCCTTCGGGGGTCAGCGCCACGCTGCGGGTGGTGCGTACCAGCAACTGGCCGCCCAGGGACTGCTCCAGGTTCTTGATCGCCAGGCTCAGCGCCGGCTGCGACAGGTGCAGGCGCTCGCAGGCCTGGGCGAAGCTCAGGCTCTGCGCCACGGCGAGAAAGGCGCGTAGCTGCTTGACGGTCATTGATTTATTTACCTGATCAATCAAGAGGAAAAACAAACTTAACAAATAAGCCCGCAGCGATGAAGCTTGGACACAGCCTGGCAGTGCTCCTGCCCCACAACAACAAGAGGCAGCCTCGAATGAGCGGACTCGACAAACGCGTCGGCAGCTATGAAGAAGCCCTGCACGGCCTGCAGGACGGCATGACCGTACTGGCCGGCGGCTTCGGCCTGTGCGGCATCCCCGAGAACCTGATCGCGGAGATCCGTCGCCGTGGCGTGCGCGACCTCACCGTGGTCTCCAACAACTGCGGTGTCGACGGCTTCGGTCTCGGCGTGCTGCTGGAAGACCGGCAGATCCGCAAGATGATCGCCTCCTACGTCGGCGAGAACGCCCTGTTCGAACAGCAGCTGCTCAGCGGCGAGCTGGAAGTCGAACTCACCCCCCAAGGCACCCTGGCCGAGAAGCTGCGCGCCGGTGGCGCCGGCATTCCTGCCTTCTTCACCGCCACGGGCTACGGCACGCCGGTCGCCGAGGGCAAGGAAGCGCGCGAGATCGACGGCCGTCACTACATCCTCGAACCGGCCATCACCGGCGACTTCGCCATCGTTAAGGGCTGGAAGGCCGACCATTTCGGCAACGTGGTCTACCGCCACACCGCGCAGAACTTCAACCCGGTGGTCGCCAGTGCCGGACGCATCACCGTGGTCGAGGTGGAAGAGATCGTGGAACCCGGCGAACTCGACCCGACGCAGATTCACACCCCCGGCATCTACGTCGACCGACTGATCTGCGGCACCTTCGAGAAACGTATCGAAAAACGCACCCTGCGCAGCTAGCAGGTTGCTGAACAACGTCAGCGAGGCGGCCGAGACAAGGCAGGAACAGGCAGACAAGCGCAGTTCACGCGCAGTGAATCAGCACCTTGAGCCCGTTTTCAACGCCGTCGGCCACGCAGGCAGTTCTTCAGCAGCCGCCAAGAGGATAAGAGCATGGCACTAACCCGTGAACAAATGGCCCAGCGCGTCGCCCGCGAGCTGCAGGATGGTTTCTACGTCAACCTGGGCATCGGCATTCCCACCCTGGTGGCCAACTACGTGCCCGAGGGCATGCAGGTGATGCTGCAATCGGAAAACGGTCTGCTCGGCATGGGCGCCTTTCCGAGCGAGGACGAAGTCGACGCCGACATGATCAATGCCGGCAAGCAGACGGTCACCGCCGTCAAGGGCGCGGCGATCTTCGACTCGGCGCAATCCTTCGCCATGATCCGTGGCGGCCACGTCGACCTCACCGTGCTCGGCGCCTTCGAGGTGGACGTGCGCGGCAACATCGCCTCGTGGATGATCCCCGGCAAGCTGGTCAAGGGCATGGGCGGCGCCATGGACCTGGTGGCCGGTGCCGACAACATCATCGTCACCATGACCCACGCCTCCAAGGACGGCGAGTCCAAGCTGCTGGAACACTGCAGCCTGCCGCTGACCGGTTGCGGCTGCATCCGCAAGGTGCTGACCGACCTGGCCTACCTGGAGATCGAGGACAACGCGTTCGTCCTGCGCGAACGTGCCCCGGGGGTCAGCGTCGAGGAGATCGTCGCCAAGACCGCTGGCAAGCTGATCGTCCCCGAACACGTGCCGGAAATGAGCTTCTAAGTTGTCTACCGTTCCGTAGGCGCCACCACGCACGGCGTCTACGGAACGTTTTTCTACATGGCGGGAGGCACTTCAGCGGCGAGCCTGTCTCGTCGCGGCTCAGCCCCTCCCACGCTACGCGGCCCATCAGCCGAGAGGAGTCATCCCATGCAAGACGTCGTCATCGTCGCCGCCACCCGTACCGCCATAGGCAGTTTCCAGGGCAGCCTGGCCGAGGTCCCCGCCCCCGAGCTCGGCGCCATCGTCATCAGGCGCCTGCTGGAGCAGACCGGCCTCGACGCCGCCCAGGTCGATGAGGTGATCCTCGGCCAGGTGCTCACCGCAGGTTCCGGGCAGAACCCCGCACGCCAGGCCGCCATCCGCGCCGGCCTGCCGCACGCCGTGCCGGCGATGACCCTGAACAAGGTCTGCGGCTCGGGCCTGAAAGCCCTGCACCTGGCGACCCAGGCCATCCGCTGCGGCGACGCCGAGGTGGTGATCGCCGGCGGCATGGAGAACATGAGCCTGTCGCCCTACGTATTGCCCAAGGCCCGTACCGGCCTGCGCATGGGCCATGCGCAGATGCTCGACAGCATGATCGTCGACGGCCTGTGGGACGCCTTCAACGACTACCACATGGGTATCACTGCCGAGAACCTGGTGGAGAAGTACGCTATCAGCCGTGAAGCCCAGGATGCCTTCGCCGCCGCCTCGCAACAGAAAGCCGTGGCCGCCATCGAAGCCGGTCGTTTCGATGCCGAGATCACCCCGGTGCTGATCCCGCAGCGCAAGGGCGACCCGCTCGCCTTCGCCCGTGACGAGCAGCCACGCGCCGGGACCACCGCCGACAGCCTGGCCAAGCTCAAGCCCGCCTTCAAGAAGGACGGCAGCGTCACCGCCGGCAATGCCTCCAGCCTCAACGACGGTGCCGCTGCGGTGCTGCTGATGAGCGCCGCCAAGGCGCAGACACTGGGGCTGCCGGTGCTGGCGAAGATCGCCGGCTACGCCAACGCCGGCGTCGATCCGGCGATCATGGGTATCGCCCCGGTGTCCGCCACTCGCCGCTGCCTGGACAAGGCCGGCTGGAGCCTGGCCGACCTGGACCTGATCGAAGCCAACGAAGCGTTCGCTGCACAGGCGCTGTCGGTGGGCCAGGAGCTGGGCTGGGATGCCGACAAAGTCAACGTCAATGGCGGCGCCATCGCCCTTGGCCACCCCATCGGTGCTTCGGGTTGCCGCGTGCTGGTCAGCCTGCTGCACGAGATGATCCGCCGCGACGCCAGGAAAGGCCTGGCCACCCTGTGCATCGGTGGCGGTCAGGGCGTGGCGCTGGCCATCGAGCGCTGACCCGCAGGGTGGATCACACCCTGCAGACTGCAACAGCGTGGCCCGGATGCGATCCGGGGAGGACCTCCCGGCCTGCATCCGGGCTACGTCAAACAGCTCGGCCTCGTGCCGGGCTTTGTCATATCCACTGCAACGCCCAGGCGAAGCCAACCCCAGAGTGCCTGGTCAAAGCCCCAGAACATGTTCGAAGCCTCGCGAGCGGGAGGCATGCAAGGCAAAACAGGCGAAGAAGCGGAGTTTACGAGCAGTAGATGAGCATTCTGAGCAGGTTCCAACCCCGCAGGCCCGACGCGCAGCAGGTTTTCAACAGGCTCTTACACAACCATAAGAAAGAGGCGTCCCCCATGTTCAACACCCTCACTCGCATGAGCGTGAGCCTGGTACAGAAGTACCTGCCCTCACCTTTCGTGTTCTCCGCATTGCTCACCCTGGGCGTGCTGCTGGCCGGCATCTTCTCTACCGGCCAGTCGCTGCCGGCCATGGTGCAACACTGGAGCGGCGGCTTCTGGACCCTGCTCGGCTTCGCCATGCAGATGGCCCTGATCTTCGTCACCGGCCACGCCCTGGCCAGTGCCCCGATCATCAACCGCCAGCTCGACCGTCTGGCCGGCGTCGCCCGCACACCAGGACAGGCAATCGTCATGGTCACCCTGGTGGCGCTGCTCGGCTGCTGGGTCAACTGGGGCTTCGGCCTGGTGATCGGCGCCGTGTTCGCCCGCGCCCTGGCGCGCAAGGTGGATGGCGTCGACTACCCGCTGCTGGTGGCCTCGGCCTACTCGGGCTTCCTGGTCTGGCACGGCGGTCTGGCCGGCTCGATCCCGCTGTCGATGGCCACGGGCGGACCGGACCTGGCGCGGATCACCGCCGGCATCCTGACCGAGCCGGTGAGCATCGCCGAGACCCTGTTCAGCCCGCTGAACCTGACCATCGTCGCCCTGCTGGTGATCGGCCTGCCGCTGCTCAACCGCGCCATGCACCCGCGCCAGGGGGCCAAGGTGGCCGATCCGGCCAAGCTGGTGGAATCCCGTGCCGAACTGCCGGCGCGTGAAACCCCGGCACAGCGCCTGGACGACAGCCGCATTCTCGGCCTGGCCCTGGTGGCCATGGCAGGCATCTACCTGTTCAACCACTTCGCCAACAAGGGCTTCGTCCTCGGCCTGGACGTGGTGATCGCGATCTTCCTGTTCTGCGGCCTGCTGATGCACGGCACCCCGGAGCGCTACATGCGCGCCGTGGATGAGAGCGTGCGCGGCATCGGCGGCATCGTCCTGCTGTTCCCCTTCTACGCCGGGATCATGGGCATGATGATGGGTGCCAACGCCGACGGCATCTCCCTTGGCCGGCAGATCACCGAGACCTTCATCTCCTGGTCGTCGGCCGACACCTTCCCGCTGCTGGCCTTCCTCAGCGCGGGCGTGGTCAACGTGTTCGTGCCGTCCGGCGGTGGCCAGTGGGCCGTGCAGGGACCGATCATGCTGCCGGCCGCCCAGGCCCTGGGCGTATCCCCGACCGTGACCGCCATGGCGATCGCCTGGGGCGATGCCTGGACCAACATGATCCAGCCGTTCTGGGCCCTGCCGCTGCTCGGCATCGTCGGCCTCGGCGCCCGTGACATCATGGGCTACTGCCTGATCATGCTGCTGTACTCCGGCGTGGTGATCTGCGGCGCCTTCTACTTCATCGGCTGAGCCTTCAGCCTGGTTCCGGCTCGCGATCGGCGCTCCCCGACGCCTCGCGAGCTGGAGCATTGCGAGCCTGCTTCTAACGCAGCAGCGCCCACGCGCAGCAGGCTGTGCCGAACTCAATCGCCCATCAGCCCCTGCGCCTTGGCCATCGCCACGGCCTGCGTGCGTCGTTGCACGCCGAGCTTGACGTTGATCCGCCGGGCATGGGTCTTGACCGTGTGCAGCGAGATGAACAGGCGATCGGCGATCTCCTGGTTCGACAGCCCCTGGGCGATCAGCTGCAGCACCGCCAGCTCGCGCGAGCTGAGCAGCGCGGTTCCGGCACTGGCCGGTTCATCGACCGCAGGTGCCGGCTCGAACAGGCGCTGATACAGGCTGCTGCCCGCCTCCCCCGGCAACACCCGCTCGAGCCATTGCGCCTGACGCTGCTGCAGTTCCTGCAACGGCCGTAGCAGACGCAGTTGTCGCGCCTCATCGACCGCGACCCGCAGCAGGGCCTCGGCCGCACTCTCCTGCTGCTGGTGCAGCAGGCACTCCACCAGGGCGATCCGGCACTCGCAGGCCAGGCTGCGGTGGCCGGACAGCTGACATTCGTCGAGCAACAGGCGCAGTGCATGCTCGGCGGCGGCCCGATGGCCGAGCAACAGGTCGCTGACCGCCAGGTGCAGACGCAGGCGCGGCAGCAGATCGTAGAAACCCGAGGGCGCCAGCTGCTGGCGTTGCTGCAGCTGCTGCAAGGTCTGGGTGAACACCTCGCGCGCCCTGCCGACCTGGTCCTGGCGCAACAGCAGGCGGCCACTCTGCAACTGCAGCACACCGCGATAGCGCACCTCGGGCACGTGCGACCACTGCATGGCCCGCTCGGCCTTCTGTAACCACTGGTAGGCCTCTTCCAGGTCGCCGCGCGACTCGGCCAGTTCCAGCAAGCCCAGATAACCGGAAATGGTGTAGGCGTCCCCGCAATACTCGGCCTCCTGCAGCCCGTGGCGGTAGGCGAGCTGCGCGGCCTCCTCGAGGCCCTGGCGCGCCAGCAGGCTGGCCCGCAACAGCAGCAGACGCCCGACCACCGGGCTGTGACTGAAGCCGTCACGCAGCAGCGCCAGCGACTGCTCGGCCAGTTCGGCGGCGCGCCCGGCCTCGCCCTGCATTTCCAGCAGCAGGCAGTGATCGGTGTTGAGCAGGCCCTCGTAGATCAGGCTGCCATGCAGCCGCGCCAGGCGCAGCCCTTCGTCCAGCGCCTGCTGCGCCTGGGCCAGGGCATTCTCCGCGAGGTACTGCTGGGCCAGCGCCTGGTAGCACAGGATGCGCTGCGACCAGCCGCTCTCGTCCAGCGCCTGCAACGCCTCCAGACAGTGCTGGCGGGCGTCGCGACGGCCGCACTGGCGCGCCAGCACGCCACTGAGGGCCTGCCACTGGGCCAGCAGCTTGCGCTGGCGCCGGGCATCGGGCTGCGGCAGGAAATGCGCCAGCGCCTGGGTGCACTCAGCGGCCTCGTCGAAGCGGGCGCAGATGATCAGCGCCCAGGCCTGCAGCACGATCAGCCGCGGCGAACTGGCGAACAACCAGGCAGGCAGCTCCTCGCGCCACTGCAGGAACTGCGCGACCGAGTGCCCCTGCAGCAGCTGCTCCTGGCTGAAGCGCTGCAGGTAATTGACCGCCACTTCGATCTGCCCGGCCTGCAGCGCGTGCTCGACCGCCTCGCGAATGTCGCCATGCTGGGCGAACCACTGGCAGGCCCGCACGTGTACCGAGGCCGACAGCGGTGCGCCCGGCAACTGCCGCAGTACCTGGGCCAGCGGGTGCCAGAGGCGAAACCAGCTGCCGCTGCTGTCCAGGCTGCGCAGGAACAGCTGACGCCGCTGCAACCCGTGCAGCATGTCGCTGCCGCGCCCCTCCAGCAGGTGTTCGCAGAGCGAGGCGGAGAAGCGCGGCAACAGTGCCAGGGCGTGCAGATCACCGAGCAGCTCCTCGTCCAGTCCGGCGAGCACCTCGCGCTGCACGTAGTCACGCAGCAGCGGACACCCCGACTGCAGGCGCTGGCGGAGCGCTGCTTCATCGGCATCGAGCAGCAGCAGGCGGATCGCCGCCAGCCAGCCTTCGCTGAACTGCAGCAGGGCCTGGCGCAGGTCGTCGGGCAGTGGCAACTGCAGGGTCGCCAGCAGCTCGTCCAGGGCTTCGCCATCCAGCGCCAGATCCTCGCCCTGCAGCTCGAGCAGGTCACCCTGCAACAGCAGGCGCGGCAGGTTCCAGCCCGGGGTGCGGCGGCACGCGACCCACCAGGTCACCTGCGCGGGTGCGGCGGCGAACAGTCGGTCGAGGCAGGCGTCGAGTTCGCCGTCATCAGCGCGCGGGTAATCGTCGATGAATATCCACAGGCGGCCGCTGCGCTGGCGCAACAGCTCGAGCAACGCGGCTTCGCTGTGCTCGTCGGCCGCCAACGGCTGCTGCAGGGCCGCAGCCAGGCGCTTGCACAACTGCGCGGCGCTCAGCGCACGGCCGCCTAGGTCGAGCCAGAGCGGTTCGATCGTGGCGGGTGTCATGCGCGCGCACTGGCCGAGCAGCACGCTCTTGCCCGCACCAGCCGGGGCGCGCAGCAGGCGCAGGCGCGATTCACTGGCCAGCAGGCGTTGCACCAGGGCGGGACGAGGCACCACGCAAGGTGGCAGCCGGGGCAGGTCGACAGGTCGCGCCTGCAGCGCACCCTGACGGGCGATGGCGAGGGTAGGCATGGCAGCGGTTCTCTCTGTTGTCATTGTTGAACCACTCGCAGATGGTACCCCGCCCATCTGCCATGGCCACCCCATGACGCTTATGGGGCGAGATTCACGCAACCGCGGCCCGATGCAAAAAAGCCGGTGTCACGGGCAGTGACACCGGCTCGTTCAACGCAGGCCCGCTCAGCGCACGCCGGCGTTACGCAGGGCCGCAGGCGTGAAGTCCTTGGCCGAGGCCTGGGTGCCGTACTGCACCGAGGTCTTCTCCTCGTTGGCCATGCCGATGGCGATGTAGCGTCCGGCGATGATGTCGTACAGCGCCTCGAACGCGTAGACCGGGACCTTCTGCGCATAGTGCTGCATGAGCATGGCCTCGCCGACGCGCCACAGCTGGCCACGCCCGTCGTAGTGCTCGGACAGGGCAATCTGCCAGGAGTCCTCGTCCACGTAGAAGCGGCGCTTGGCGTAGATGTTGCGCTCGCCCGCCTTGAGCGTCGCCTCCACTTCCCAGACCCGGTGCAGCTCGTAGCGGATCAGGTCCTGATTGACGTGACCGGCCTTGAGGATGTCCTCGTACTTCACCTGGGGCATGGCCACGCGGTAGTTGTTGTAGGGGATCAGCATTTCGCGCTTGCCCACCAGTTTCCAGTCGTAACGATCCGGTGCACCGTTGAACATGTCGAAGTTGTCCGAGGTACGCAGGCCGTCAGCGGCAGTACCCGGACCGTCGTACGCCACCTGCGGCGCCCGGCGCACGCGGCGCTGTCCGGCGTTGTACAGCCAGGCCATGCGTGGTTCCTTCACCTGATCCAGCGAGTCGTGCACCAGCAGCACGTTACCGGCCAGGCGCGACGGCGCGGTAACCCGCTGCTTGAAGAACAGCAGCGCGTTCTCCGCCTTGTCCGGGTCGATGTCCGGGATGTTCTCGGGGAAGGCCACCTCGTCCTCGAAATGCACCAGGGTGTAGGCCCCGTTGGTCTGCGGCGACGCCTGCACGATGCTGCGTTTGAGGTTGCCGCCGCGATAGCGGGTGATGTGGTTCCACACCACTTCCAGGCCGTTCTGCGGGATCGGGAAGGCGTAGTAGCGGCTGTCGGTGAAGTCGGTCAGGCCGTTGCCGCCATCGCGCAGGCCGGTCTTCAGCGCGCTGGTCCTGGCCGCGGCGTAGATGCTGTCGGGCAGCGCCGAGCTGCGATGGGTCGGGTACACCGCCATGCGGTAGCTTTCCGGGTAGCGCTTGAACATCGCCAGTTGCCCGGCAGACAGCTGCTCGCGGTACTGCTCCAGGTTCTGCGCGGTGATGGTGAACAGCGGCTGCTCGCTGGCGTAGGGGTCACTGAGAAAACCGCGCGCGTCGACCTGCCCGGCATCGCTGGCCAGGCCACCGTTCCAGGCGGGGATGCTGCCGGCGGCGTTGCCGGCCATCTCCGCGCCCAGCGGCGTCAGGCTGCTGCCGAGCTTGGCCGCCTCGTCCGCGCTGACCGCCGCCAGCACGCTGCTGGCCAACAGGCTCAGGGAAAGTGCGCCGAGCATCTTCAGGGTTGTATTCATCTGCATTCCTCAACTGATCCTGATGGCCTAGAAGCTCACGCCGAAGCTGAGCGCCAGGAAGTCGCGGTCCACCGCGACGTTGTAATCCCCGCCGAAGAAGTCGGTGTACGACAGGCTGGCGGTGTAGGTATTGCGGTAGTCGGCGTCGATACCGATGCTCACGGCCTTGGCGCCCTCGTTGAACAGGCCGTTGGGGCCGTAGCCGTCGACGTCGTGCGACCAGGAGATGTTCGGCTTGAGGTTCACCCCGGCGATGGCGTTGCTGTATTCCCAGATGCCGCGCACGCGGTAGCCCCAGGAGGTGCGGGTGACGAAGCCATGGGTGTCGCCACGGAAACCGTAGGCGCCGAACAGCGAGTCACGCCCGTAGCGCAGGTCTTCGCGGCTCTCCAGGCCACCGACGTGGGCCATGCCGACCTCGCCCACCAGGGTGAAGCGTCCGGCGCCCATCACCTGATCGAAGAAGTGGGTGAAGGTGGTCTGTAGCTGGGTGACCTCCTTGCGCCGGTAACCGATGTTGTCCTGCCCTGCCCCGGCCGAGACCGGCGCGGTGCCGGGCGCGATGGGGTTGAGCAGGCTCAGGGTCATGTCGGTGGTGTTGATCTGCAGCGGCATGTTCGGCCGGTAGCTGACCTCGCCGCTCCAGGCGGTGCCGGTCGGCAGGGTGGTGGCGAAGCTCAGGCCGTAGAGGCGAATGTCTTCCGGGTACTCCAGGAAGTACTTGCCGTTGCCCAGCATCACGCTCTGCGCCAGACCAGCCCCCGAGCCGGGAGAGATGCCATTGGCGGTGGCGATGATGTTGGGCAGCGCGGCCAGCGTCGCCAGGCTGGCATTCTGCGTGCCGACGATGGGTGTGCGGCTGTGATAGTTCATGAAGTACGCGCCGTACTCGGTCTCGTCACCCAGCCAACGCAGGGCCACGCCCCACTGGCCGCTGTCACGCGCATCGCGATCCCCCGCACGCGGCAGGATCAACCCTTCGGAATCCACCTGGAAACCCTGGCCGAAGGCCGCTGCCACCGGTTGCAGCGGCGCGATGGCCGGCGAGCCGATGTGATAGCCGCTGTCGCAACCGTCGGCGGCGACATCGGCGGTGGAGAAGAAGGTGCCGCAGTTGTCGATCACCGTCTGGTCCCACTCCAGCTGGTAGAACGCCTCCATGCTCAGCTGGTCGCTCAGGCTCTGCGACAGGTAGAACATGTTGACCGGGATCAGGCCTTCCTTGAGCTCGGCCCCTGGCCGGCGGAAGGCGGCCACGTCGATGGGGTTGATCGAGTTGATGCTGTTGCCGATGAAGGTGCTCTCACCCCAGCTCACCACCTGCTTGCCGAGCCGCACGGTGCCTGGCAGGTCACCGATCGTGTAGTTGTGGTAGACGAAGGCGTCGAGAATCTCGGCGCCGGCGGACTTGGCACCTTCCTTGCGATTGTGCTCGTCGATGTCCTTGAACAGACGGCTCTCGTCCTTGAGTTCGAAGTCGTACCAGTACTTGCCACGCACGAAGACGCCGGTGTCGCGGTAGCGCAGCTCCAGGTCATGGGTGCCCTTGAAGATCTTCGAGAAGGTCTCGCCCTTCTTGAAGTTCAGGCGACCGTCGTCGCCGGTCTGCGCCTGCCCCTGACCGCCGTTGTTCGGCCCGATCAGGTCGCGGTCCGGGCTGCGCATCGACCAGCTGGCGCCGATCGACAGCGAGCTGTCGAACTGCCCTTCGATCTCGCCGATGTTGAAGGTGACGGCCTGCGCCTGCGCGGCGAAACCGACGGCGACGGCCAAAGCCAAGGTGTGCGGCTGGAATAGTCCGGGCCCTGTTGTTCTTGTCATGCGGGTCTCCTGAAGTGGGGTACAGCTGCTAGGAACCCTACGCAGCGGCCGCGACCCGGTTAAGCGCACCAAGGAGGGATTTCATCTGTCGCTCGAAAGGATGAATGGCGCCCTGCAACGGGCCTGTGCGCGGTGACCCAAGCGCGATGAATGACGGACCATCAAAGGGACGGGGAACTTTCCCCCAGGCGACCGAGCAGGCATGCTGCGCACCTACGCATCACGGGAGCGACACGATTCATGGAGATACTGCTGAAACTCTGCGCCTCGCTGGCCCTCGCCATGGGCGCGATCTTCGCCTTCCTGCCCGGCGCGTTCGGCCTGCTCAACTTTCGCAACGAGCAGCGCCAGGCCTGGCTCAAGCACCTGGCAACGCTGAGCTGGTGGCTGGTACTGCTCGCCCATCCGCTCGCGCTGTACCAGCTGTGGCAGGCCGATACCCCCTATCGCTGGCTGTTGCTGCCGGTGGGCCTGCACCTGCTGTTCTTCGGTGTGTTCGGGCGCAACGTCAGCACGCGCTGAAGCGCTTCAGCGCCAGCGGTCCAGCAGGTTCACCGCCAGCCGATCCAGCCAGCCCCACAGGCGTTGCTGGGCGCGCCGCCACCAGGGCCGCTGCTGCCAGTCGTCGAGGGTGATCTCGCGGCTGACGGCGAAGTCCTCGATGAAGCACGCCGCCACCGCCTGGGTGAAGCCCGGATCGAGTGCCTCGACGTTGGCGTCGAGGTTGAAGCGCAGGTTCCAGTGATCGAAATTGCACGACCCGACACTGACCCAGTCGTCCACCAGGACCATCTTCAGGTGCAGGAAACGGGGCTGGTATTCAAAGATGCGCACGCCTGCCTTGAGCAGCTTGGGGTAGTAGCGCTGGCCGGCGAAGCGCACCGGCGGGTGATCGGTGTGGCGGCCGGCCAGCAGCAGGCGCACCTCGACGCCGCGCGCCGCCGCCCGGCGCAGCGCTCGGCGAATCTTCCAGGTGGGCAGGAAGTACGGTGTGGCCAGCCAGACGCGCTGGCGGGCCCCTCGCAGCGCCCGTAGCAGGGACAGCAGGATGTCACGGTGCTGGGCGGCATCGGCGTAGGCCACGCGGCCCAGGCCGAGCCCCGCCGGCGGGCAGTCCGGCAGGCTCAGCGCCAGCGGCTGGTGTTGCGGACGCCAGGCGAAGCGCGCCCGCCACTGGTGCTCGAACAACTGCTGCCAGTCGCCCACCAGCGGCCCTTCGATCTCCACCATGACTTCGTGCCAGGGGCTGCGCGACTCGCTGGGCAACCAGAACTCGTCGGTGGCGCCCGTGCCGCCGACATAGGCCAGGCGGCCATCTACCAGCAACAGCTTGCGATGATCCCGATGAAAGTTGCGCACGCCACGACGCCAGCGCAGCGGGTTGTACCAGCGCAGCTCCACCCCGGCAGCCAGCAGGCGCTCACGCGCCGGCGCTGCCAGTCCCGCCGCACCGTAGGCATCGAACAGGCCGCGCACCCGCACGCCACGGGCAGCGGCCCGGCACAGCGCGTCGACCAGGCGCTCGCTGCACTGGCCATCCTCGATCAGGTACAGCTCCACCTCCACCTGCTGCGCGGCTGCGGCGATCGCGGCCAGCATGCGCGGGAAGAACACCGCGCCATCGAGCAGTAGCTCGAAACGGTTGCCCGCCCGCCAGGGGTAGATGGTGCCGCGCGACGCCACGCTCAACCTCCCCGGCGGCAGGACAGGATGCTTGGCCCCTGTGGCAAGAGGAACGCCCGCAGTGCCCCGTTACAGGCGGTGACGACAGGCAATGAGGGGAACGGCGAATGGCGCATGAGGGCTCGGAAAACGGCATGACTGGTCGGCCACGATAGCCGCCATGGGCCGCCTTGCAAAGCCCGCGCGCCCGCGCCTCGCCGCCCGCTGGCGCAGCCCCTGGAGCGCGCCGTCAGTCCGCGTCAGGCGTCACTCGTTCGGCAGCAGCTGGCAGCCCTGGCGCGCGCCCAGCCACGCGGCGCTGTGGGTACGCCCCAGGCCGCTGGCGGTCACGCGCCTGGCGTCTTCGTCGTCGAGCAGGCTGCTGATCGGCACGTACTGCTGCACATAGCCTTCGCAATAGGCCGCCGGGTTGCCGCTGACGTAACGGCAGGAGCAGTACTCCTTGGCCGTGTAGGCGCCGATGATGTCGGGGAAGGCCGCCAGGTGCTGGCGATTCGCCCAGGCCCAGGCCAGCAGCACGAGGAGCAGCAGGGCCAGCACGCTGAGCAGCGGATGACGACGGATCATGGCTGTACCTCCGCGGCGAAGGCCGCCTGCACGCGCTTGAGCAATTCGTTGTGCTGGAAGCTGCCGTCGCGGTCATCGGCATAGCGCACCACCACCAGGTTCTCCTTCGGCATCACGTACAGGCCCTGCCCCCAGTGCCCCAGCGCGGCGACCGTATCGCTCGGTGCGTCCGGCCACGGTCGCGGCCGGCCCGGCAGCTCGGGGTTGAGCCACCACTGACCGCCGGGTACGGCATCACCCGGAGCGACCCCCTGCGCCATGTAGGCGGCGAAGGGCGTGGAAACGAAATCGACCCAGGCCGACGGCAGCAGCTGCCGTTCGCCCCAGCGCCCGCCGCGCTGCATGAGCAGGCCGATGCGCGCCAGGTCACGGGCGGTCATGTAGGCGTAGGACGAGGCGATGAAGGTCCCGCTGGCATCGCGTTCCCATGCCGCGCTGGTGATGCCCAGCGGCTCGAACAGCGCGGTCCAGGGATAGTCGGCGTAGGCCTGCTGCCCGAGCATGCCGCGCAGGGTGGCGGCCAGGACATTGCTGTCGCCGCTGGAATAGCGGAAGCGCGTACCGGGCGCGGCGTCGGCCGCATGCGCAGCGGCGAACGCGGCCATGTCGCCACGCCCCTGGGTGTAGAGCATGGCCACCACCGACGACTTCAGCGGCGCGTATTCGTAGTCCTCCTGCCAGTCCAGACCCGAGGCCCAGTTGAGCAGGTGTCCCATCTTGATCTGCGGGTACTCGGCCATCGCCGGGTAGTAGTGCGCGGCCGCTGCATCGAGCCTGAAACGTCCCTCGCCATAGGCCACGCCGAGCACAGTGGCGAAGACGCTCTTGGCCATCGACCAGCTCAGGTGCGCGGTCTGCGCCGTGGTCGGCTCGGCGTAGCGCTCGTAGACGATGCGGCCATCACGCACCACCAGCAGCGCGTCGGTACGAATGCCCGTGCGCTGGGCATCGTCACGTTCGGGGAAGGCATAGCGCTCCAGTTCGGCGAGGGCTGGCGTCTGCGCCGCAGCCTGCACCTGCCAGTCGGGTTGCGGCCAGTTTTCCGCGTGGGCGGCGCCGGCAAGCAGGCTGAAGCCGAGCGCCAGGCTCAGGCGGCGAAGAGAACGGATCGACATGGCGGGCCTCGGTTTAATGACCGAGGCGCACCCTAGCATGCCGGCCACGACAGCTTGAAGCGCCTATTGCGCCAACTGCCGGACTCATCGGGGCAGGCAGTAATCCTCGGGGCCCATCAGGTCGAGGCCACACTCGAGGTTCTCGATCCAGTAGAGGAAGGCGCTGATCATCTCCGCCCCCACGAAAGGCCGGCCGTGCTGCGGCACGATCATCGCCACATCCATCTCGCGCACCATCGCCGCCCACAAGTGACATGCCTTGTTGCCGGCCATGTAGCGACGGTGGAAGCCCTCCATGTTCGGCACATGGTTGACGAAGTCACGCACCGGCGTGGCGTCGTCGACCATCGACGCGCCCATGTCGCCGGAGAAGAGGATCTTGCTCACCGGGTCATACAGCTGGAAGTTGCCCACCGAGTGGAGGAAGTGCGCGGGCACCGCCTTGAGCTTGCACTTGCCCAGCGGGATGCTCTGGCCACGGTCCGGCAACGCGATGATGCGGTCGTAGGTATTGATGCCACGGCTCAGGGCCAGGTAATTGGCTGTCAGGTGCGGCAGGAAGCGGGCCCACAGCTTGGAGCAGATGACCCGTGCGCTGGTGTGCAGCAGCCACTTGTCCAGGGACGCGATGATGTCCGGGTCCTGGTGCGAGGCGAAGATGTAGGTCAGGTCCTGCACGGTGATGTGCTTGGACAGCTCCAGCGACAAGGGGGTGTACGTCAGGTCGCCGCCCGGATCGAGCAGCAGGTACTGCTCGTTGTCGGTGATCAGGAACTGGTTGGATTGCACGCCCTCGCCGCTGACCAGGTCATCGAACATCAGGCATTGGTGGCTGCCGTTATCGAACAGCACGATGGGCTCGCGGCGCATGGAAACCTCTCGGAAAAAACGCGAGGCCACATTAATCCCATGCCCAGGGGCCGGCACTGATATGGATCAACAGCCGGCGACAATCCGTCGCGCTTTCTCCAGGCGCTTGCTGCGCGCCGCCTCGGCAATGCGCAGCAGGCCCTGGTCGCGCTGCCACAGCCCGGCCCAGTGCGCCGGGCCGGCGGCCAGCGCCGCATCCAGTTCGCCGGCCAATGCCTGCTGCTCGGCGAACAGGCCGGCCAGCAACAGGTGCGTAGTGGCCGCATTGGGCGCCTGCCGCGCCACCTCGGCGCAACCGGCCAGCAAGGCCTGCAGACGCAGCAGCAGGGGTTCGGGCCAGGCGCATTCACGCCCCACGCCAGACAGCCACGCGGTCACGGCGGTCAGCACGTGCAGATCCTCCAGGGTGCGGAAGGGTTTGACGTAGTCGTCCCAGCCATCGCCGGCCAGACGCTCGCCCTGCGCCTGATCCAGATGCAGGCGGGCATGGCCGATATCAGGCATCAGCGGCAACGCCGGCAAGGCTTCGATGCGTACACCCGGTGCGCCCTGGCGAACCACGCCGAGGGCCAGGCGCGGCGACTCGTCCGCCGCCTCCTCGCGAGCGGCCACCAGCAGCCAGTCGGCGCACTCGGCGGCGGTGACGAAGTCCTTGCGGCCACTGACGTAGAGGCCGTAGATGCGCGTGCTCATGTCCGCCGGGCGGGTGCTGCGGTTCTCCGTCACGCACAGGGCGCCGGCCGTCCACGGCGCCGCGGGCCAGAGCACCCGCAGCGCCGCCTGATAGCCGGCAAGAAAGGCCAGGCCCGGCGTGGCCGCGCGCAGGCCGCCGACCAGGGCCAGCTCGAACGGTGCCGGCGTCCCCCCCAGGCTGGCCAGCAAGCGGCCATACCAGTCCTCCAGGCCCTGCTCCGCAGACAGACGCTCGACAGGCTGAAACAGGCTCGACCAGGGCATCGCAGATCTCCTTCGGCAGCGCCTCGGGCGCCGTCACATAAGCATCAAAAAAGCGTCACGGTGATGACACCACACCGACCTAGCCTGAGCTTGCCCAACAAGATCGACCGGCTGCAAGTAGCCAGCCGGCACACGGAGGATCAGGCATGACTCAAACCGCTCGCCGTCTGCAGGCCGAACGCCTGCAAGGCCCCGCCGCCCTGCGTGAAGCTCAGGCCTTGCGCTACCGCGTGTTCAGCGCGGAATTCGACGCCAAGCTCAACGGTGCCGAACTGGGTCTGGACATGGACGACTACGACATTCACTGCCGCCATATCGGTGTGCGCGACATGCAGAGCGGTGAGCTGGTGGCCACCACCCGCCTGCTCGATCACCAGGCCGCTGCCGGCCTGGGCCGCTATTACAGCGAGGAAGAATTCGCCCTGCACGGCCTGACCAGGCTGGAAGGTCCGGTACTGGAGATCGGCCGTACCTGCGTCGACAGCGCCTACCGCAACGGCGCCACCATCGCCGTGCTCTGGGGTGAGCTGGCCGAGGTCCTCAACGAGGGCGGCTATCGCTACCTGATGGGCTGCGCCAGCATTCCCATGCAGGACGGCGGCATCCAGGCGCAGGCGATCATGCAACGCCTGCGCGAGCGCTACCTGTGCACCGAGCACCTGCGCGCCGAACCCAAGCACCCGCTGCCGCAGCTGGACCTGCCGGGCAACGTCATCGCCGAGATGCCACCGCTGCTCAAGGCCTACATGCGCCTGGGCGCGAAGATCTGCGGCGAGCCCTGCTGGGACCGCGACTTCCAGGTGGCCGACGTGTTCATCCTGCTCAAGCGCGACGAGCTGTGCCCGCGCTACGCTCGCCACTTCAAGGCCGCGGTCTGAAACGCGCTGGCGGCGGCGCGCCCTGCCCGCCGTCGCTGGCAGACAATCCGGCCGGCCATCGCCAAACACCGTCATCCGTGGATAATGCCGGCACTCGTTTTCAAGCGGAGGCCTCGATGGCCAAACTGCGTCTTTCCCTGCGCCTCTTTCATCTGGCCCTGGTGATCGCCTTCGGCGCACTGCTGGCCGGCGTCGTCAGCCTGTGCGAGCGCGTCGCCCGGCATGACCTGATGCCCTTGCGGCAACGCCTGACCCGCTGGTTCCTCGCGCGCCTGGGCGGCGCCCTGCCCTTTCGCGTGACGGTCGCCGGCGAGCTGCCCGCGCAGCCGATGCTGTGGGTGGCCAACCACGTGTCCTGGACCGACATCCCGCTGCTCGGTGCCCTGCAGCCGATTTCCTTCCTGTCCAAGGCGGAAGTGCGTGCCTGGCCGGTGGCCGGCTGGCTGGCACACAAGGCCGGCACCCTGTTCATCCGCCGTGGCTCGGGCGACAGCAACCTGATCGGCCAGCAGATCGGTCGTCACCTGCAGCAGGGTCACAACCTGCTGATATTCCCCGAGGGCACCACCACCGACGGCCTAGCCGTGCGCACCTTCCATGGCCGCCTGCTGAGCAGCGCCATCGACAGCGGCGTCGCCCTGCAGCCCGTGGCGATCCGCTACCTGCGCGCCGGCCAGCCCTGCCCGGTGGCGCCGTTCATCGGCGACGACGACATGCTCTCGCACCTGCTGCGCCTGCTTTCCAGCCCGGCGGGCGAAGTCGAGATCCGTCTCCTGGAGCCGATCCCCAGTGCCGCGCGCAGCCGCAACGAACTGGCGCGCCACAGCCAGGCGATCATCGCCAGCGCCCTGCAGGCGGACCTGCCGCTGGGTCAGGCCGAAGCGGCCTGACCCGACACCCTCAGGCGGCTGGCGGAACGATCAGCGCGTCGCTGTCGATCGTCGCCAGCAGGCGGTTGGCCACGCTGCCCAGGAAGAAACGCGAAACGCCCTCGCGCGCATGCGTGCCGAGCACCAGCAGATCGCCGCCGGACTGGCGCAGGGCGTCGCCGACCACCCCCTCGGGCGAACCGATCTGTACCAGCAGGCGTTCGTGGTCGAGGTTCACCCCGACTTCAGCCAGCCGCTCGCTCACCTGCTGACGCTGCACGTCCCGCTGGTCCTCCAGCACCTCGGCGCTGATCCCGACCTCCATCACCGCACCGGCGGCCACCGGCTCGACCGCGCTGGCGACATGCAGCTGCTCCGGCACCAGCAGGCCCAACTCACGCGCGCGCACCAGGGCCTGTTGCGCGGTCCGCGAGTGGTCCATCGCCAGCACCGCATGGCGGTATGCATGCGTCACCGGGCCGTTGACCCGCAGCACCGGCAGATGGCTGCTGCGCACCACCCGCTCGAGCGTGGTGCCGGAGAAGAAATCACGCAGCGGTGATTTGCGGTGCGCCCCGACCACCAGCAGGTCGGCGCCCATACCCTGGGCACTCTCGACGATGACCACGTCCGGCTCGCCGGTGCCGACCAGCACCTGCGGGCGGCAACCCGCCTGCTCGGCCAGTCGCTGCGCCTGGCTCTGCAACAGGGTCTCGGCCTGCTGCACCTGGCGCTGGACGATCTCGACCGGCGCGTCGTCATCGATCACATGCAGCAGGCACCACTCGCCACCGCCCTGCTGACGGATCAGTTGCACGGCGCGCTGCACCGCATGCGCCGAGCGCTCGGACAGGTCGGTCGCTACCAGAATCTTGATCATCTCGTTTCCTCCATGCGTTTAACACCGAGTTACATTCAAGCCTCTCCTGACCCGCCACTCGTTGATGCAAGTCAGGTCGGGGGCGGTAAAGCCAACTAGGGTATCCCTGACGATTCGCTCGGCCGAGGAACGCGCCAGCCAGCCACCGCCCGGCCCACCGCAGGAGACACGCCCCATGGGCAACCGCCCCTCTGAACATAGTGACCGCGCCTGGCACGAATTGACTGCACAGCAGGCCCTCGATGCGCTGCACAGCGCACCGGGCGGGCTCGACAGCGAGCAGGCCCGGGTGCGCCTGCAGCAGCACGGCGCCAACCGCCTGCCGCCCCCGCAGAAGCGCGGTCCGCTGCTGCGCCTGCTCTACCAGTTCCACAACGTGCTGCTGTACCTGATGCTGGGCGCCGCGCTGATTGCCGCCCTGCTCGGCCACTGGGTCGACACGGCGGTGATCCTGGCGGCGGTACTGATCAACGTGGTCATCGGCTTCATCCAGGAGGGCAAGGCCGAGAATGCCCTGAACGCCATCCGCGACATGCTCTCGCCGCACGCCATGGTGCGCCGGGACGGCGAGCGCCACGAGATCGATGCCGAACAGCTGGTTCCCGGCGACGTGGTGCTGCTGGTCTCCGGCGACAAGGTGCCGGCCGACCTGCGCCTGCTCAGCGTGAAGAACCTGCTGGTGGAAGAAGCGGCGCTGACCGGCGAATCGGTACCGGTGGAAAAGTCCGTGGCGCACTGCCGCCAGGACGCCGCCCTGGGTGATCGCCGCTGCATGGCCTATTCCGGCACCCTGGTCAGCAGCGGCCAGGCCAGCGGACTGGTGGTCGCCACCGGCGCGGACACCGAGCTGGGCCGCATCGGCGCCATGCTGCAACAGGTACAGGCGCTGTCCACCCCGCTGCTGCGGCAGATCGAGCAGTTCAGCCGCTGGCTGGCGGTGATCATCCTGGTCCTCGCCCTAGCCACCTTCATCCTCGGCACGTTCTGGCACGGGCAGAACCCCGGTGACATGTTCATGATGGTGGTGGCGCTGACCGCCTCGGCGATCCCCGAGGGCCTGCCGGCCATCATGACGGTGATCCTCGCGCTCGGCGTCCAGCGCATGGCCGGGCAGAACGCCATCGTGCGGCGCCTGCCGGCCGTGGAGACCCTGGGCTCGGTGACGGTGATCTGCTCGGACAAGACCGGCACCCTGACCCGCAACGAGATGACCGTGCAGCGCGTGGTCAGTGCCGAGCGCGTCCTCGACGTCAGCGGCGTCGGCTATGCGCCGGAGGGCGCCTTCCATCTGGACGGCCAGCTGCAGGAACCCGACCACGCCCTGCTGGAAACGGCGCGTGCGGCGCAGCTGTGCAACGACGCCCACCTGCAGCAGGACGAGCATGGCCACTGGCGGCTGCACGGCGACCCCACCGAAGGCGCGCTGCTGACCCTGGCGCTCAAAAGCGGCCTCGACATCCAGGCGCTGCAGGCGCAACTGCCGCGCAGCGATGCGATTCCGTTCGAATCCGAGCATCGCTTCATGGCCACCCTGCATCACGACCACGCCGGCCAGGGCCTGGTCTACCTCAAGGGCGCCCCCGAGCGTCTGCTGGACATGTGCGCCAGCCAGCGCCTGGCCGATGGCAGCGATGCCCCGCTGGACGCCGACTACTGGCGACGCCAGGCCACCGACCTGGCCGCCCGTGGCCTGCGCCTGCTGGCCCTGGCCAGCAAACCGGCGGCGGCCAGCCAGCGCACCCTGAACTTCAGCGACGTGGAGACGGGCCTGACCCTGCTGGCACTGGTCGGCATCATCGACCCGCCGCGAGAGGAAGCCATCGCCGCCGTCGCCGAATGCCAGCAGGCCGGCATCCGGGTGAAGATGATCACCGGCGACCACGCCGAAACCGCGCGCGCCATCGGCGCCCAGCTGGGCATCGGCATCGGTCTGCCGGCGATGACCGGCGCCGAGCTGGAGCTGCTCGACGACCGCCGCCTGCGCGAGGTGCTGCCTGGCGTGGAAGTCTTCGCCCGGGCCAGCCCCGAGCACAAGCTGCGCCTGGTACAGGCCATGCAGGACAGCGGTGAGGTGGTGGCGATGACCGGTGACGGCGTCAACGATGCCCCGGCGCTGAAACGCGCCGACGTCGGCGTCGCCATGGGCCACAAGGGTACGGAGGCGGCCAAGGAGGCCGCCGAGGTGGTGCTCGCCGACGACAACTTCGCCACCATCGCCGGCGCCGTGCGCGAAGGCCGGGCGATCTACGACAACCTGAAGAAGTTCATCCTCTTCGCCCTGCCAACCAACGGCGGCCAGGCGCTGATCGTGATCTTCGCCATCCTCTTCCAGGCCGTGCTGCCGCTGACCCCGGCCCAGGTGCTGTGGATCAACATGGTCACCTCCTGCACCCTGGGGCTGGCCCTGGCCTTCGAGCCCAGCGAGCGCGGGCTGATGCAGCGCGCCCCGCGCGCCCCCGACGAGCCGCTGCTGTCGGCCTTCTTCGTCTGGCGCGTGCTGATGGTCTCGGTGCTCATCGCCAGCGCCGGCATCGGCCTGTTCCTCTGGGAGCTGGAACTCGGCAACAGCGTGGAAAGTGCCCGCACCATCGCGGTCAACGCCGTGGTGATGTGCGAAATCTTCTACCTGTTCAACAGCCGCAGCCTGCTTGGCCCGGTGCTCAGCCGCGAGGGGCTGCTGGGCAACCCGGCCGTGCCGCTGACCATCGCCCTCTGCCTGGTGCTGCAACTGCTGTTCACCTACGCACCGCCGCTGCAGGGCGTGTTCGGCTCCGAGAGCATGAGTGCCGACGAATGGCTGCGGGTGCTGCTCGCCGGGGTGACGCTGTTCGTCGTCGCGGAACTGGAGAAATGCCTGGTGCGGCGCTGCGGCCTGCATGCCCGGGCGACCTGAGCGGCGGATGCATCGCCGGGCGCTGCGCCTGGCCGCCTGGGAGGCACTTGCGCGGCGACGCTAGCGCACAGCGTTCAGCTCGGCCTCGGCAAAGGCCATCAGCTCGGGGTAGAAGGCACGAAAGTCGTCGCTGAGCGGCACGTACAGCAGCTCCAGCTCGACCAGGCTGCCGTCGAGCAACTGCGGTCGTGAAAGACGCCGCTGCATGCCGGCAATCACCTGCTCGAGCACGGCGAACTCGCGATAGCTGCCGAGCCAGTCCTGCGCCGCCATGCGCGGCGCCATCAGCGCCAGACGCCCCGGCAGCGCCGGCTCGGCGGCCAGTACCCGGTACACCTGCCCGGTGAACTGCTGCAGCGGCTGTTCGGCGTAGTCCTGCCAGTCGCGCGCCAGGCAGTGGTCGAAGAACAGGTCCAGCAGCATGCCCGCCATGCGCCGTCGCTCGAGCGGGAAGCGCGCCCGTGCGCGCGCCTGCAGCGGATGGCTGTCGGTGAACGCATCGATACGCCGATGCAGGCGGATGGCGGCTTCGATATCGGCGGGCCACTGGCCGTTCAGCGGCCCTTTGACGAAGTCGCCATACAGGCTGCCGAGCAGTTGCGCTCGCGTGTCGCCACCCAGGTGCAGATGAGCCAGATAGTTCATGCCACGAGCTTAGCGCCAGACGCCGGACAATCGAAGCCGTCGATGGCGACTATCGGGACAATCGATCTGTATATCGACCCGAAGCGATATAAGGTTCGCCACATGACGATACACACCGACAGCACGATGGACATCGACCTCGACGCCATCATCAAGGCCCTCGCCCACCCCGTACGCCGCGACATTCTCGACTGGCTGAAGGAGCCCGAGCGCCACTTCCCCGAGCAGGAGCACCCGCTGGAAATCGGCGTGTGCGCCGGCAAGATCTTCCTGCGCACGGGGCTGTCGCAATCCACCGTCTCCGCCCATCTGACCACCCTGCAACGCGCCGGTCTGGTGACCAGCCGCAAGGTCGGCCAATGGCACTTCTTCAAACGCAACGACGAGCTGATCCAGGCCTTCGTCGAGCGTCTCGGCCAACAACTCTGAACCCGGAGGTAACACCATGCCCACTCTGTTCGACCCTATCCAGATCGGTGATCTGCAACTGGCCAACCGCATCATCATGGCCCCCCTGACCCGCTGCCGCGCCGACGAAGGCCGCGTGCCCAACGCGCTGATGGCCGAGTACTACGTGCAGCGCGCCTCGGCCGGCCTGATCATCAGCGAAGCCACCGCCGTCACGCCGATGGGCGTCGGCTACCCGAACACCCCCGGCATCTGGTCCGACGAGCAGATCCGTGGCTGGAGCAACATCACCCACGCCGTGCACGCCAACGGCGGCAAGATCGTGCTGCAGCTGTGGCACGTGGGTCGCATCTCCGACCCGATCTACCTCGACGGCGAGCTGCCGGTAGCGCCGAGCGCCATCCAGCCGGCGGGCCACGTCAGCCTGGTGCGTCCGCTGAAGAACTTCGTCACCCCGCGTGCCCTGGAAACCGAAGAGATCGCCGATATCGTCGAGGCCTACCGCCAGGGTGCCGAGAACGCCATGGCCGCCGGCTTCGACGGCGTGGAAATCCACGGCGCCAACGGTTATCTGCTCGACCAGTTCCTGCAGAGCAGCACCAACCAGCGTACCGACCGCTATGGCGGCAGCCTGGAAAACCGTGCCCGTCTGCTGCTGGAAGTGACCGACGCGGCCATCTCCGTCTGGGGCGCAGGCCGCGTCGGCGTGCACCTGGCGCCGCGTGCCGACGCCCACGACATGGGCGACGCGAACCGCGCCGAGACCTTCGGTTATGTCGCCCGTGAGCTGGGCAAGCGCGGTATCGCCTTCATCTGCGCCCGCGAGAAGGAAGACGACGACAGCCTGACGCCGCAGCTGAAGCAGGCATTCGGCGGCGTGTTCATCGCCAACGAGCGCTTCACCAAGGACCAGGCCAACGCCTGGCTGGCCGACGGCAAGGCCGACGCGGTGGCCTTCGGTGTGCCGTTCATCGCCAACCCGGACCTGCCGGCGCGCCTGGAGCAGGATGCCGCCCTCAACGAGCCGCACCCGGACACCTTCTACGGTTCCGGCCCGGTCGGCTACATCGACTACCCGCGCCTGTAATCGCCAGCCAGGCCCCTCCCACGGCGTGACACCTGTGGGTGGGGCCTGGCCCGCGACCAAGAAAAACGCCCCGCAATGCGGGGCGTTCGTTCATCCGGCGTAGCCTCAGCGCCGATCGATCTGCTGCTGCAGGTTGACCATCTGGCTCTGCAGCGTATTGATGTTGCGCGTCATCTGCGCGCGGAAGGCATCGAACTCGGCGGTATTCGGGCCGGCGCTGGCAGCCGGACGATTGTCCAGCTCGCTGCGCAGTACCAGCAGGTCCTGCTCCAGGCTGCGAATGGCCTGGCTCGGGTCGCCCTGCTTCTGCAGCGTCTGGACATCGCCAGCGAGGCTCTTGATACGGCTGTCGAGCTTGTCCAGCGCCGCCTGCGTCGCCTTGGCATCACCCTGCGCCGCCTTCAGTGCCGCCTGCTCGCTGGCCAGCGCCTGCACCCGCTTGTCGAGCTCGGCACTGGCGCCAACGCCGCTCTTCAACTCGCTGCCCAGCTGCTCGACGCGCTTGTCCAGCGCGGCCTGCGCCGTCGCGCCCTGCTGCTGTTGCTTGGCCAGTTCGGCCAGGCGGTTTTCCAGTTGCTTGACCTGCAACTTGAGCGCCTCGCTGCCGCTGGTGACGCTGGACTCGGTGGCCACCACCTTGCCGGAAATGTCCTGGATGCGTCCGGCAGCTTCCTCGCTGATGCGCGCGAAGCTCTCCTGGGTCGCCACCAGGCGCTGCTCCATCAGGCCGATCTGCTGCAGGCTCCACCAGCCCAGCCCGGCCAGGGCGAAGCTCAGCGCACCGACCAGTGCCCACAGCGGCCCGGTGCTGGTGCCCTTCACCACCGGCGCCTTGGCGCTGCTGGCGCGGGTGCTGCGCGGCGCGGGTTCGTCATGCAGGTCGGCGTAATCCTCGCGGCGCTCGGGGGTCAGGCTGGGCAGGTTGTCGAGCTCGTCGTTGGCGTCGTTGCGCATGGTCAAACCTATGGGGGAAAGGGGTGAACGAAACTGCCGCGCAGTATACCGATTCGCCACTGGCGCATCAGCGCCGCGCCAGGGAGGTGCGCGGCGCACCGACGAAGGGCGCGACAGGGCCATCGACCCAGCCACGGCCCAGCAGTTCCGCGAAATTTGAACTGGTACGCACTTTGCTTTTCCAGTTGTCGTGGGCACGCCGACCCGGTGTCGCTCACAAGCCAGCAGGCGGCCTGAAAGTTCTGCAAAGCACGAAAAGGAGTCGGTTCCAGGTTCTGGCGAGCCAGAGCGATGCAAGACGCAGACAGATGAGCTGGCGCCGTTCACCAGCAGTGACGGCAGCCCGACGCTCCAGCCTGTTTGCAACGCGGCAACGCCCACGCTCGATCGACCGCGAACGGACTCGACGCAGTGTCCCAGCCAGAGGACGAGGGCTGGCGCGATCACGGATGGCGACGGACGCCGCAGACCGTGATCCTTCAACCAACCGGGGGAAGTGGCAATGGAACTGAACAAAGAAGTACTGGACTGCATGAAGACACTGCGTCGCCGTCTGCGCGACGAGCTGGCGGTCGACATCCGCCTGAGCCAGAGCGATGTCATCAGCGCCATGCTCGACGGCAGCCTGCAGTCCAACGACGAGGAAACCCGCCGCCTGGGCCAGCGCCTGGCCGAGCTGTCCGATCAGCCTCGGCGGGCCACCGTCACCCCGCTGGCCACCGTCGAAGTGCCGGTCGGCGAAGCGACCGGCTCCGTGCGCATCTACCGCGGCCAGCGCATCTACGCCTGATCGCCACACTGCACCTGCCACCAGGTGCAGAACTCATCCAGCGCATCCCACAGGCTCGCCGTCGGCTGGTAGTCGAGGAACTCACGTGCGCGATCGATGTTCAGCGAGAAGTCCCTGGCCATCACCGCCACGCCGAGACGAAACAGGCCCGGCTCGGGCCGGCCCGGCAGTATCCGGCAGATGCCCTCGTTGAGCGAGGCGGCGGCATGGGCCAGGGCGAACGGCATGTGCCGCGTGACCGGCGGCAGCTCCAGCCGGCGCAGCACGTAGTTGACCACGTCCCACAGCGGCACCGGCGTACCGTTGCTGATGTTGTAGACCTGCCCCAGCGCCGGGCCGCCGATCTGCAGCGCGCTGAGCAAGGCCGCGTTGAGGTTGTGCACGTTGGTGAAGTCGACCTTGTTCAGGCCATTGCCGATGATCGCCAGACGGCCCTTGCGCTGCATGCCGATCAGTCGCGGGAAGATGCTGGTGTCACCGGCGCCGGTGACGAAGCGCGGGCGCAGGGCGATCACCTCCAGGCCGAATTCCTGAGCGCCGAACACCTGCTGCTCGGCCAGGTACTTGGTCTTGCCGTAATGATCGGAAAAACGCTTGGGCACCTGCTCTTCGCGGATATCGACGTGGGCGCGACCATCGAAGTAGATCGACGGTGAGGACAGGTGCACCAGGCGCCGTACCTTCTGCTTGAGGCAGGCCTCGATGACGTTCTCGGTCACCGTCACGTTGGCCTGGTGAAAGTGCGCGTAGTCGCCCCAGACGCCCACCGCGCCCGCACAGTGCACCACCACCTCGACATCCCGACACAACGTCCGCGCCAGCTCGGCATCGCCCAGGTCGCCCTGGACGAACTCGGCGCCACGCTTGATCAGGTGCTGCACGCCATCCGCACGCCGGCCGTTGACCCGCACCGTCAGGCCCTGTTCGAGCGCGAAACGAGCGAAACGCCCACCGATGAAACCGCTCGCGCCGGTGACCAGAATCCTCATCGCATCCCCCTGTCGTTCTTGTGTTTGCCGCACTCTAGCAGCGCCAACCCGGCGTCGCCCTGTCGCAGGCGGCCAGAACAGCGACCTGCCAGGCCGCGCACAGCGTCAACGCCCGGCCGGCGTCACCAGCACGGTGGCCGCCGCACGCTGCAGCTGTTGCGTCAGCCCGGCCAGGAGCTCGCCACCGTTGCGCCAGTGATGCCAGTACAGCGGCACATCGATGCAGCGCTCGGGCAACAGGTCCACCAGCCTGCCGCTGGCCAGTTCCTCGCGTACCTGCAACTGCGGCACCAGGCCCCAGCCCAGGCCGGCCTCGGCCATGCGCACGAACCCCTCCGAAGACGGACACAGGTGATAGGCGAAGGCACCGCTGACGCCCAGTTCGGCCAGGTAGCGATGCTGCAACTGGTCGTCCGGCCCATAGACGATAGCCGGTGCGCGGGCCAGCGCAGCGGGGCTGACGCCCGAGGAGAAATGCCGGGCGATAAACGCCGGGCTGGCCAGGGCGCGGTAGCGCATCGCCCCGAGGGCCAGGCTGCGCGCCCCGGCCACGGGACGTTCGGCGGCGCACACGCAACCGGCCACCTCGCCGGCACGCATGCGCTTGAGGCCGACGTCCTGGTCCTCCACCACCAGGTCCATCAGCACCCGCTGGCTGGCGCAGAATTCGGTGGTGGCCGCCGCCCACCAGGTGGCCAGGCTGTCGGCGTTGATGGCGATCCGCAGGCGCTCGGGAGCGCTCTGCTCGTCCAGCCCGGGGACCTGGCCCTGCAGGTCGCGTTCGAGCAGGCGCACCTGCTGCACGTGGTTGAGCAGACGGCGGCCGATCTCGGTGGGCGCAGGCGGCAGCGCGCGCACCAGCACCGGTTGGCCGACCCGCGCCTCGAGCAGCTTGATGCGCTGCGACACGGCCGACTGCGACAGCCCCAGCACCTGCGCGGCGCGCTCGAAACCGGCCTGCTCCACCACCGCAGCCAGAGCCGCCAGAAGTTTGTAGTCGAACAATCGATTTTCCTAATGAGTGATCAGAAATATTTGTTTCTCTTATACATCCAGGCTCAGCAGAATCGCCAGCATTCACTCGATCAGGAGCCCGCCATGTCCGGCGAAACCAACCTCGCGCGACTGCTGCAGAGCATGACGCCGCACCTCAACCCCGGTCAGTACGTATTCTGCTGCGTCGCCGCCGATCACGACTGCAGCGCCCTGCGCCCGCTGGCCAGCGTGCAGGAAGCCGAAGGCCTGACCCTGGTGCTGCCACGGGAAACCGCCGATGCCCACGGCCTGAGCTACGACTACGTCGCGGCCTGGATCACCCTGCAAGTGCATTCGTCGCTGGCGGCGGTGGGCCTGACCGCATCCTTCTCCGCTGCCCTGGCGCAGGCCGGCATCAGTTGCAACGTGGTCGCCGGCTTTCACCACGACCACCTCTTCGTGCCCAGCGAACGCGCCGAACGGGCACTGTCCACCCTGCGCGCCCTGGCGGCGTCCTCCCTGCCGGAATCCGCCTGATGTGGCAGAGCTATAGCAACGGCCTGCTGGTCGCCATCGGCCTGATCATGGCCATCGGCGCGCAGAACGCCTTCGTCCTGGCGCAGAGCCTGCGCCGCGAGCATCACCTGCCGGTGGCGGCCCTGTGCATCCTCTGCGATGCGCTGCTGGTCGCGGCCGGGGTCTTCGGCCTGGCCACCCTGCTGGCACAGAGCCCGACGCTGCTGGCCATCGCCCGCTGGGGCGGTGCGGCCTTCCTGATCTGGTACGCCAGCCAGGCGCTGCTGCGTGCCGTACGCCCCCAGGCGCTGCAGGCCAGCGGCAGCGAGCCGCGCTCGTTGCGCGCGGTGATGCTCGCGGCGCTGGCGGTCACCCTGCTCAACCCGCACGTCTACCTCGACACGGTGCTGCTGATCGGTTCGCTGGGCGCCCAGCAGCCCCAGCCTGGCGCCTATGCAGCCGGCGCCGCCAGTGCCTCGCTGCTGTGGTTCAGCGCGCTGGCGCTCGGCGCGGCGTGGCTCGCCCCCTGGCTGGCCCGCCCGCTGACCTGGCGCCTGATCGACCTGGGGGTCGCGGCGATGATGTTCGCGGTGGCGGCACAACTGATCCTCGGCGCGCTGTAATCGCGCATAATGCCCCTGGCTCATTACGCCAGGAGCAACAATGGATACCTTGCATGGCATGCGCGTGTTCGTTCAGGTGGTCGAGCGCGGCAGCTTCACCGCCGCAGCGCAGGCGCTCGACCTGTCCACGGCACAGGTGTCACGGCTGATCGCCGACTTGGAGCAGCACCTGCAGGCGCGCCTGCTGCAGCGCACCACGCGGCGCCTGGCCCTGACCGAAACCGGCGAACGCTACCTGGAGCGCTGCCGGCAGATCCTCGAGCAGGTCGACGAGGCCGACGCCGAAGCCCGCGGCGCTCACCAGACCCCCAGCGGCCGCCTGCGCGTGCACACCATGACCGGCCTCGGCCTGCAGCACGTCACCCCGCTGATCGCCCGCTACGCCGAACACCACCCCCAGGTCGTGATGGAGCTGACCCTGGCCCAGCGCACCCCCGACCTGCTCGAAGACGGCCACGACGTGACCATCGCCTTCGCCCGTGACCTGCCGGACTCGCAACTGGTCGCGCAGCACCTCGGGGCGATCCACAGCGTGATCTGCGCAGCCCCCAGCTACCTGGCCCAGTACGGCATCCCCGCGCAGCCGCAGGACCTGCAACGGCACCGTCACCTGCGCCTGACCGACCCGCTGTATCGCGGTCAGTGGGATTTCGGTGACGAACAACTGGAGGCCCTGCCGAGCGAATGCTTTCAGGTCAACGTCGCCGAGGCGCTGGTCAAGGCCGCCCAGGCCGGCATGGGTTTCTGCCTGCTGCCGTCCTTCGTGGCCAGCCAGCCGCTGCGCGAGGGACGCCTGCTGCGCATCCTCCCACAACACCGCCTGCGCGCGCTGAACATCTACGCGATCTATCCGTCGCGGCGCTTCCTGGATGCCAAGACCCGCACCTGGGTCGAATTCCTCAAGGCCGAACTGCCGCCTCTGCTGCAGGGCGACGAGGCCATACTGGACGACCCGCAGCACTGGGCGACGGCGGAGAAATTGTTGCGCAAGGGGTAAGGGTCATTCACCCGGAACGCGCTTTTTCGCCTGTGCACGCCTCATTAGGATGGCTTCGAACCCACGAAGAATCCCATGAGGATCACCCCATGAAAAACCTTATGACTGCCGCCGCCCTCTCCCTCAGCACCCTGCTCGCCGCTCAGGCCTGCCTGGCCGAAGAGTCGCCCGCCTTCATCGCTCACCAACAGGCGCAGCTGCAACAGCAGCACGAGGCGAATGCCGAGCGCCACGCGCAATCGACCCACGCGCAGCAGGCCGACCAGCAGGGCTGAAGTCCCAACCCTCCTGGCGCTGGCCTCCTCCCCTGCTCCAGGCCAGCGCCCCTCGGGCCGGCACGCCGGCCCTCTTTAGCACCACCTTCAGCACCCTATCGAGGTCATCATGAAAGCGATCGCCTGCCTGCTGGCGCTGGGTTGCAGCATCGACCTGGCCCAGGCCGAAACGGCCGAGCACTATCACTACGGCATGCAACTGGATATCGCCCGGATCATCAGCCAGACCCTGCCCCAGGGTTGCGACGTCGGCGAAGCCCGCCTGGTCTACCTGGACTCCCAGGGCGAGCGACACACGCTGATCTATCAGCGCATCGGTGAAAACTGCAACGGCTGACCCTCCCTCCCGCAACGGGCACACGCAGCCCGTCACCCCGCCCCGGCAAACTCATCCGCGCGGTCTACCCTGAAAGAACGGCAGTCCTGCCGAACGGGTACAACCCTGGTTGCACCTGAAGCAGGCCGACCCGCGCTCGCCCGGCTGCCAGGCCGCGACCCAGGGCGCGCCGCTGCGTGCACCCTCGAGGTGCAAGAGCAGCGGGCCCTGACGTTCGTCGCCGCGGAGCATTTATTGGTTGCACCTGGTTGCACCTTGCATATTCTCAGGTTTAATCTCCCGCAGCTTTTCTGTTGCCCGCCATCCCTGGCAGCAACCCTTCGGGCCGTCGCAGGCGACGTCAAAGATTGCCCAGGCAATTTTTCTACCGTGCATAACCTGATAACAAGTAGGACTCCTCATGGCTACCACCACCCTTGGCGTAAAACTCGACGATGCCACCCGCGAGCGCTTGAAGAAGGCCGCCCAGCAGATCGACCGCACTCCGCACTGGATGATCAAGCAGGCAATCTTCAACTACCTGGAGCAGGTCGAGAGTGGTCTGACGCCCGCCGAGCATGCCGGCCTGGCCGCAGCCGCCGGTGAGGAAGCCCTGGAGTCGCTGACCGAACAAGGCCTGCAGGTGTTCCTCGACTTCGCCGAGAGCATCCTGCCGCAGTCGGTGCTGCGCGCCGCCATCACCAGCGCCTATCGCCGCCCGGAAACCGAAGTGGTGCCCATGCTGCTGGAGCAGGCGCGCCTGACCAGGGAGCAGGCCGAGGCCTCGCAGAAGCTGGCCCTCGGCATCGCCGAGAAGCTGCGCAAGCAGAAGAACGCCAGCGGCCGCCAGGGCCTGGTGCAGGGCCTGCTGCAGGAGTTCTCGCTGTCGTCGCAGGAAGGCGTGGCGCTGATGTGCCTGGCCGAAGCGCTGCTGCGCATCCCGGACAAGGCCACCCGTGACGCCCTGATCCGCGACAAGATCGCCAACGGCAACTGGAGCCAGCACCTGGGCCAGAGCCCGTCGATGTTCGTCAACGCGGCGAGCTGGGGCCTGCTGATTACCGGCAAGCTGGTCTCCACCCATAACGAAGCGGGCATGACCTCGGCGCTCAACCGCATCATCGGCAAGAGCGGCGAGCCGGTGATCCGCAAGGGCGTGGACATGGCCATGCGCCTGATGGGCGAGCAGTTCGTCACCGGCGAGACCATCGCCGAAGCCCTGGCCAACGCCGCCACCCTGGAAAGCAAGGGCTTCCGCTACTCCTACGACATGCTCGGCGAAGCCGCGCTGACCGAAGAAGACGCCAAGCGCTACCTGGCCTCCTACGAGCAGGCCATCCATGCCATCGGCAAGGCCTCGCATGGCCGTGGCATCTACGAAGGCCCGGGCATCTCGATCAAGCTCTCGGCCCTGCACCCGCGCTACAGCCGCGCCCAGTACGAGCGCGTGATGGAGGAGCTGTACCCGACTCTGCTGAGCCTGACCCAGCTGGCCAAGCAGTACGACATCGGCATCAACATCGACGCCGAGGAAGCCGACCGCCTGGAGCTGTCGCTGGACCTGCTCGAGCGCCTGTGCTTCGAGCCGAGCCTCGCCGGCTGGAACGGCATCGGTTTCGTCATCCAGGCCTACCAGAAGCGCTGCCCGTACGTGATCGACTACGTCGTCGACCTGGCCAAACGCAGCCGCCACCGCCTGATGATCCGCCTGGTCAAGGGCGCCTACTGGGACAGCGAAATCAAGCTGGCCCAGGTCAACGGCCTGGAAGGCTACCCGGTGTACACCCGCAAGCCGTACACCGACGTGTCCTACATCGCCTGCGCACGCAAGCTGCTGGCCGCGCCGGAAGCCATCTACCCGCAGTTCGCCACGCACAACGCCCACTCGCTGTCGGCCATCTACAACCTGGCCGGGCAGAACTACTACCCGGGCCAGTACGAGTTCCAGTGCCTGCACGGCATGGGCGAGCCGCTGTATGAGCAGGTGGTCGGCAAGATTGCCGATGGCAAGCTGAACCGTCCGTGCCGCATCTATGCGCCGGTGGGCAGCCACGAGACCCTGCTCGCCTACCTGGTACGCCGCCTGCTGGAAAACGGCGCCAACACCAGCTTCGTCAACCGCATCGCCGACCACAGCATCTCGCTGAAAGACCTGGTGCTGGACCCGGTGGTCCAGGTCGAGCAGATGGCGGCCCAGGAAGGCACCATCGGCCTGCCGCACCCGCGCATCCCCATGCCGCGTGACCTGTACGGCCAGCAGCGCCTCAACTCCTCCGGCCTCGACCTGGCCAACGAACACCGCCTCGGCTCGCTGTCCTCGGCACTGCTGTCGACCGTCAACCACAGCTACCTGGCCGAGCCGATGCTGGGTTGCGATGGTGCAACCCCGGGCGAGCCGGAGCCGGTACGCAACCCGGCCGACCACCGCGACCTGGTCGGCCACGTACGTGAAGCCAGCATCGCCGACGTCGACAGCGCTATCCTCTGCGCCATGGCCAGCGGACAGATCTGGCAGTCCACCCTGCCGGCCGAGCGCGCCGCCGTGCTGGAACGCGCCGCCGACCTGATGGAAGCCGAGCTGCAGCAACTGATGGGCCTGCTGGTGCGCGAATCCGGCAAGACCTTCGCCAACGCCATCGCCGAAGTGCGCGAAGCCGTGGATTTCCTGCGCTACTACGCGATCCAGGCGCGCAGCTTCGGCAACGACAGCCACCGCCCGCTGGGCCCGGTGGTGTGCATCAGCCCGTGGAACTTCCCCCTGGCCATCTTCAGCGGCCAGGTCGCTGCGGCGCTGGCCGCCGGCAACACCGTGCTGGCCAAGCCGGCCGAGCAGACCCCGCTGGTCGCCGCCCAGGCTGTGCGCATCCTCCTCGAGGCCGGCGTGCCTGCAGGTGCCGTGCAGCTGCTGCCGGGCCGTGGCGAAACCGTCGGTGCGCGCCTGGTGGGTGACGAGCGCGTGCGTGGCGTGATGTTCACCGGTTCCACCGAAGTCGCCGGCATCCTCCAGCGCAACATCGCCGGCCGCCTGGATGCCCAGGGCCGTACCATTCCGCTGATCGCCGAGACCGGCGGCCTCAACGCCATGATCGTCGACTCCTCGGCACTGACCGAGCAGGTGGTGATGGACGTGGTGGCTTCCGCCTTCGACAGCGCCGGCCAGCGCTGCTCGGCCCTGCGCGTGCTGTGCGTGCAGGACGACGTCGCCGACCGCGTGCTGACCATGCTCAAGGGCGCCATGGCCGAGTACAGCCTGGGCAACCCGGAGCGCCTGAACACCGATATCGGCCCGGTGATCGACGCAGAAGCCAAGGCGGGCATCGAAACCCACATCCAGAAGCTGCGCGAGAAAGGCCGCAAGGTCACCCAGCTGGCGCGCGCCAATGGCGAAGAGATCAAGCGCGGCACCTTCGTCGTGCCGACCCTGATCGAGCTGGACAGCTTCGACGAAATGAAGCGCGAGATCTTCGGCCCGGTGCTGCACGTGGTGCGCTACCAGCGCGCCGACCTCGGCAAGCTGCTGCAGCAGATCAACGACAGCGGCTATGGCCTGACCCTCGGCGTGCACACGCGCATCGACGAGACCATCGCCCAGGTGGTGGGCACGGCCAAGGTCGGCAACCTGTACGTCAACCGCAACATGGTCGGCGCCGTGGTCGGCGTGCAGCCGTTCGGCGGCGAAGGCCTGTCCGGCACCGGCCCGAAAGCCGGCGGCCCGCTGTACCTGTACCGCCTGCTGTCGACCCGTCCGCAGGAAGCCGTCGCCCAGTACCTGCGACAGGCCGACGTGCAGACCCTGCCCGTGCCGAGCGAGCTGGACAAGCTGCGCACCGCCTTCGCCGAGTGGGCAGGCCAGCAGGAGCCGGCCATCGCCGCCCTGTTCGAGCAGTACCGCAGCCTGTCGCAGAGCTACAGCAGCCACCTGCTGACCGGCCCGACCGGCGAGCGCAACAGCTACACCCTGCTGCCGCGCGAGCACGTACTCAACCTCGCCGACGAGCGCGGCGACCTGCTGGCCCAGCTGGCCGCCACCCTGGCGGTCGGCAGCCGGGCGATCTGGCTGGAAAGCCAGCGCGCGCTGTACAGCGAACTGCCGAAGGAGGTGCAGAAGCACATCCAGCTGGTGGCCGACTGGAACAGCATCGACGTGGAGCTGGATGCCATCCTGCACCATGGCGATTCCGACCAGCTGCGCGCGGTGAGCGAGCAGGCTGCGCAGCGCAAGGGCGCCATCATCGGCGTGCACGGCCTGAACAAGGGCGAGACCGACATCGCGCTGGAGCGCCTGCTGGTCGAACACGCCCTGAGCGTCAACACCGCGGCGGCGGGTGGCAACGCCAGCCTGATGACCATCGGCTGATCGCCGGCGTCATCACCGAGTCGCACCGTGGAAAGCCTGCTGAAAGCTTTCCACGGCATGCTGCAACCACGGCGCGACTGCCTGCAGGGGCTACCCGCCCGGCGCCGTGTTCCTTCCCGATAGGCCTCCGGGCCCGCGTACGCCTACCCGGCAAACGCACCAGGCGGGGTCACCCACCCCGCCTGCCCCTCCCCACGCATGCGAAAAGTTTTCATTTCGCCATCATTGCGTTGTCAAGAAAACTGACTAGTGTCTGATCAGGCTGACGCCTGCAAAGCGTCGGACCGAGCTGCAGTCCTGCCTCGTCGCACGTGCTCGACAACGCCTGAAACAGGGATGTGCGTTGACGAACCTGGTCCATTGATTCAAGTCAGGATGCTGTGCTCGTCAAACGCGCTCAATACCAATGTCCCCACGTGACATGGAGGTAATTGAGATGTCTGATTCGACGCAAAAACTCCGCCTCGGCGCCCTGATCGCGCTGGTGGTCGGCTCCATGGTCGGTGGCGGTATCTTTTCCCTGCCGCAGAACATCGCCGCCAGCGCCAGCGCCGGTGCCACCCTGATCGGCTGGCTGATCACCGGGGTCGGCATGCTCACCCTGGCATTCGTCTTCCAGACCCTGGCCAACCGCAAGCCCGAACTCGACGGCGGGGTGTACGCCTACGCCAAGGCCGGTTTCGGCGACTACATGGGTTTCTCCTCGGCCTGGGGCTACTGGATCAGTGCCTGGATCGGCAACGTCAGCTACATGGTGCTGCTGTTCTCCACCCTCGGCTACTTCTTCCCGGTATTCGGCGAGGGCAACACCCTGCCGGCGGTGATCTGCGCCTCGATCCTGCTGTGGCTGCTGCACTTCCTGGTGCTGCGTGGCATCAAGGAAGCGGCCTTCATCAATACCGTCACCACCATCGCCAAGATGCTGCCGCTGGCGCTGTTCATCATCATCGCCGCCATCGCCTTCAAGCTCGACGTGTTCACCAGTGACTTCTGGGGACGCGGCAACAGCGACCTGGGCAGCGTGATGGACCAGGTGCGCAACATGATGCTGGTCACCGTCTGGGTGTTCATCGGCATCGAGGGGGCGAGCATCTTCTCGGCCCGCGCCGAGAAGCGCAGCGACGTCGGCAAGGCCACGGTGATCGGCTTCGTCGGCGTGCTCCTGCTGCTGGTCCTGGTCAACATCCTGTCGCAGGGCATCATGGCCCAGGCCGAGCTGGCCGGGCTGAAGAACCCGTCGATGGCCGGCGTGCTGGAGCAGGTGGTCGGCCCCTGGGGCGCGCAGCTGATTTCCATCGGCCTGATCGTCTCCCTGGCCGGAGCGCTGCTGTCGTGGACGCTGCTGTGCGCCGAGATTCTCTTCGCCAGCGCCCGCGACCACACCATGCCGGAGTTCCTGCGCAAGGAGAACGCCAACCACGTTCCGGCCAACGCGCTGTGGCTGTCCAACGGGCTGATCCAGCTGTTCCTGATCATCACCCTGTTCAACGCCTCCACCTACCTCAGCCTGCTGTATCTGGCCACCTCGATGATCCTGGTGCCCTACTTCTGGTCCAGCGCCTACGCGGTACTGCTGGCCGTGCGTGGCGAGACCTACGAGAACGCCGCCGGCGAACGCAACAAGGACCTGCTGATCGCCCTGGTTTCCACCCTGTACGCGGTCTGGCTGCTGTACGCCGCCGGCGTGCAGTACCTGCTGCTCTCGGCCCTGCTCTACGCCCCAGGCGCGATTCTCTTCGCCAAGGCCAAGCACGAACTGGGACAGCCCATTTTCACCGGCGTCGAGAAGCTGATCCTCGTCGCCGTACTGATCGGTGCCGCCATTGCAGCCTACGGGCTCTACGACGGTTTCCTGAGTCTCTAGGAGAAGGAGTTCTTTCATGAGCAAGAAACCCCTCGGCGTTCATTCCGAAGCCGGCAAACTGCACAAGGTAATGGTCTGCTCGCCGGGCCTGGCGCACCTGCGCCTGACCCCGGCCAACTGCGACGAACTGCTGTTCGACGACGTGATCTGGGTATCGCAGGCCAAGCGCGACCACTTCGATTTCATGACCAAGATGCGCGAACGGGGCGTCGACGTCGTGGAAATGCACAACCTGCTGGAAGAGACCATCAGCAACCCCGAAGCGCTGAAGTGGATTCTCGACCGCAAGATCACCGCCAACAGCGTCGGACTCGGTCTGCTCAGCGAAGTGCGCGATTTCGTCGAAGGCCTGGAGCATCGGCGCATCGCCGAGTTCCTCATCGGTGGCGTCTCCGGCGCCGACCTGGCCAGGCACAAGAACTCCGAGGCGGCGAAGATGTTCAACGCCTACCTCGGCGAGTCCAGCTTCATCTTCCCGCCGCTGCCCAACACCCAGTTCACCCGCGACACCACCTGCTGGATCTACGGCGGCGTCACGCTCAACCCCATGCACTGGCCGGCACGCCGCCAGGAAACCCTGCTGGCCAGCGCCATCTACAAGTTCCACCCGGACTTCGCCGGCGAACAGTTCGACATCTGGTATGGCGACCCGGACAAGGACCACGGCTCGGCCACCCTGGAAGGCGGCGACGTCATGCCCATCGGCAACGGCACCGTGCTGATCGGCATGGGTGAGCGCACCTCGCACCAGGCCATCGGTCAGGTCGCCCGCGCGCTGTTCGCCAAGGGTGCGGCGAACAAGGTGGTGGTGGCCGGGCTCGGCAAGTCCCGCGCAGCCATGCACCTGGACACCGTGTTCAGCTTCTGCGACCGCGACCTGGTGACCATCTTCCCGGAGGTGGCCAACTCGATCGTGCCCTTCACCCTGCGTCCGGACGAGAGCCGCCCCGGCGGAGTCGACGTGCGCCGCGAGGAAAAATCCTTCCTCGACGTGGTCGCCGAATCGCTCGGCCTCAAGCAACTGCGCGTGGTGGAGACCGGTGGCGACGCCTATGAAGCCGAACGCGAGCAATGGGACGACGGCAACAACGTGGTCTGCCTGGAGCCCGGCGTGGTCATCGGCTACGACCGCAACACCTACACCAATACCCTGCTGCGCAAGGCCGGGGTCGAGGTCATCACCATCAGCGCCAGCGAGCTCGGGCGCGGCCGTGGCGGTGGCCACTGCATGACCTGCCCGATCATCCGCGACCCCATCGATTACTGATCGAGCCGGCCCCGGCGGCCATCCGCCACCGGGGCGTTCGACCGCCCACAAGGAGAGAGAACCATGGCTTTCAACATGCACAACCGCAACCTGCTCAGCCTGATGCACCACAGCACCCGGGAGCTGCGCTACCTGCTCGACCTCTCGCGCGATCTCAAGCGCGCCAAGTACACCGGCACCGAGCAGCGACACCTGCAGCGCAAGAACATCGCGCTGATCTTCGAGAAAACCTCCACCCGCACCCGCTGCGCCTTCGAGGTGGCCGCCTACGACCAGGGTGCCAACGTCACCTACATCGACCCCAACTCCTCGCAGATCGGTCACAAGGAAAGCATGAAGGACACCGCCCGCGTGCTCGGGCGCATGTACGACGCCATCGAGTACCGCGGCTTCCACCAGGAGATCGTCGAGGAGCTGGCGCAGCATGCCGGCGTGCCGGTGTTCAACGGCCTCACCGACGAATACCACCCGACGCAGATGCTCGCCGACGTGCTGACCATGCGCGAGCACAGCGACAAGCCGCTGCATGACATCGCCTACGCCTACCTGGGCGATGCACGCAACAACATGGGCAACTCGCTACTGCTGATCGGCGCCAAGCTCGGCATGGACGTGCGCATCGCCGCTCCCAAGGCCCTGTGGCCGAGCGACGAGCACGTCGCCGCCTGCAAGCGCTTCGCGGAAGAGAGCGGCGCGCGCCTGCTGCTCACCGAAGACCCGAAGGAAGCGGTCAAGGGCGTGGACTTCGTGCATACCGACGTGTGGGTGTCCATGGGTGAGCCGGTGGAGGCCTGGGGCGAGCGCATCGAGGAGCTGCTGCCCTATCAGGTCAACGCCGAGATCATGAAGGCCGCAGGCAATCCACGGGTCAAGTTCATGCATTGCCTGCCGGCCTTCCACAACAGCGAGACCAAGGTCGGCAAGCAGATCGCCGAGCAGTACCCGCACCTGAAGAACGGCATCGAGGTCACCGAAGAGGTCTTCGAGTCGCCGTGGAACATCGCCTTCGAGCAGGCGGAAAACCGCATGCACACGATCAAGGCGATCCTGGTCGCGACCCTGGCGGATATCTGACAAATGGCACCTGCAGGATCGGGCTTGCCAGCAAGCCCGATCCTGCGCAAAGCCGGGCGCCCAGGCGCCTGGACCAAGGAGAACAGTATGCGACTCGTCATCGCTCTGGGCGGTAACGCCCTGCTTCGTCGCGGCGAAGCCATGACTGCGCAAAACCAGCGTGACAACGTGCGCGTTGCCTGCCAGCAGATCGCCAAGGTCGCTCCCGGCGTCGAGCTGGTGATCGCCCACGGCAACGGTCCGCAGGTTGGCCTGCTGGCCTTGCAAGGCAACGCCTTCGACGCCGCCAACCCTTACCCGCTGGACGTGCTCGGCGCCGAAACCGAGGGCATGATCGGCTACATGATCGAACAGGAGCTGGGCAACCTGCTGCCCTTCGAGGTGCCCTTCGCCACCATCCTCACCCAGGTCGAGGTGGACAGCGCCGACCCGGCGTTCAAGCACCCGACCAAGCCCATCGGCCCGGTCTATGCCCGGGAGGAGGCCGAGCGCCTGGCCGCCGAGAAAGGCTGGAGCATTGCCCCGGATGGCGACAAGTTCCGCCGCGTGGTGGCCAGCCCGCGGCCGCAGCGCATCTTCGAGATCCGCCCGATCAAGTGGCTGCTGGAAAAGGGCAGCGTGGTGATCTGCGCCGGCGGCGGCGGCATCCCGACCATGTACGACGGCGACCAGCTGCGCGGCGTCGAGGCGGTGATCGACAAGGACCTGTGCTCGGCGCTGCTGGCCGAACAGCTGAATGCCGACCTGCTGGTGATCGCCACCGACGTGGACGGCGCCTACGTCGACTGGGGCAAGCCGAGCCAGAAGGCCATCGCCGAAGCCCATCCCGATGCGCTCGAGGACCTCGGTTTCGCCGCCGGCTCCATGGGGCCGAAGGTACAGGCCGCCTGCGAGTTCGCCCGCAACACCGGCTGTGTCGCAGTGATCGGCTCGCTGGAAAACATCGAAGCCATCGTCCAGGGCCGCTCCGGCACACGCATCAGCATGGCCTGCGACGGCATCGTCCATCGCTGAAGGAGGACCGCAGCATGTTCACCCCCGGCCACCTGCACCGTGACAACCTCGACCGCCCCGACGCCTTGCGCCACATCCCGCCGTTCTCGGTCGACTTCTACTACGAAGTACGCCAGGACCCGCAACAGGGACCGATGCTGCACATGCGCCTGGCCGGCAACGTACGCGGCAAGCCGTTCGAGGAGGAGTTCGAACTGCACCGCGACGTGGCCTTCAATTTCGCCAGCGTGGCCACCCGCGCCGCCGCCCGCCATGGCCTGCCCATCAACGCCAGCCCGGTGATGCGCGGCCATGACGAGTACGACAAGGTGTTCGCCGACATCCGCGCCAAGCTGCACACCCGGCCAGGCGAACCGGTCAACCTCGACCACGTGCTCTGACGCCCCCTCGGGCACCGGCGCGGCGTCCCTTGGGGGCAGCGCACTCGGCGATGGGCGTCACGCCTGCATCGTCCAGCCGTGCACGCCCATCGCGGCCTGGCGCCCGGCTTCCGAGCGGGTCGGGTGCGGGTGGCAGGTCAGAGCGATGTCTTCGGCCGAGGCGGAGAACTCCATGGCGACGCAGTACTCGCCGATCAGCTCGCCGACGCTCGGGCCGATCATGTGCACGCCGAGAATCTGGTCGGTGTTGGCATCGGCGATGATCTTCACGAAGCCTTCGGTCTCGTGGTTGATCTTCGCCCGGCTGTTGGCGCTGAAGGGGAACTTGCCGACCTTGTACGCACGCCCCTCAGCCTTCAGTTCCTCCTCGCCCTTGCCGACGCTGGCCACTTCCGGACGGGTGTAGATCACCCCGGGGATCACCCCGTAGTTGACCTCGGCCGCATGCCCGGCGATGCGTTCGATGCAGGCCACCGCCTCGTCCTCGGCCTTGTGCGCCAGCATCGGCCCGGAGGTGACATCACCGATCACCCAGACACCGGGCACAGCGCTGTGCTGCCTGTCGTTGCCGAGCATGCCGCGCTGATCGGTAGCGAGCCCCACGCTCTCCAGCCCCAGGCCACGGGTGTAGGGGCGGCGACCGATGGCCACCAGCACGTAGTCGGCGTCCAGGGTCTCCTGCGCCCCGCCGGCCGCCGGCTGCAGACTCAGGCTCACGCCGCGCTTGTCCGAACGGGCCGCCGTGACCTTGGTGCCGAGCTTGAAGCTCATGCCCTGCTTGCCCAGGGTGCGCTGCAGCGTCCTGGCGGTCTCGCCGTCCAGGCCGGGGCAGATGCGATCGAGGTATTCCAGCACCGTGACCTGGCTGCCCAGGCGACGCCATACCGAGCCCAGCTCCAGGCCGATCACCCCGGCACCGATCACCACCAGGTGCCGGGGCACCTCGGGCAGCGACAAGGCGCCGGTGGAATCGAGGATGCGCTGGCTGTCGATCTCGACGCCCGGCAATGGCGTCGGCTCGGAACCACTGGCGATGACGATGTTCGTCGTCTCGAGCAGGCGCTCGCCGCCCTCGTGCAACCTGACCTGCACCCGTCCGGGGCCGTCGATGCGCGCCCAGCCCTTGACCCATTCCACCTTGTTCTTGCGAAACAGGAATTCCACGCCCTTGGTCAGCGCTTCGACGCTGTCGGCCTTCTGTTTCATCATCTGCTTGAGGTTGAGCGTCGGCGTGACCTCCACGCCCAGGGCACTCAGTTCGCCGGCGGCCGCCGCTTCGTATAGCTCCGAGGCATGCAACAGCGCCTTCGAGGGCATGCAGCCGACATTCAGGCAGGTGCCTCCCAGGGTTTCGCGCCCCTCCACGCACGCCACCTTCAACCCCAGTTGCCCGGCACGGATGGCCGCGTTGTAGCCGCCAGGGCCGGCGCCGATGATGACTACGTCATAGCTGCTCATAGCTTTTTCCTCGAATCAGGGAAGTTTGCCGGTCAGCGCAGTCGTGACGACCGGACGTGCCCGCAAGAGGTGGAAGAGTAGAAACGCCAGGCCAGCGAACAGTGCGTTCAAGGCAACCATAGGCCAGGCCGAGCCATCCTGCAGGGCCCCCAGCAGCAACCCGGCCAGGGTCGCACCGGCCATCTGCGAAAACCCCATCAGCCCCGCCGCCAGCCCTGCGCGCTGCGGGTTGGGAATTACCGCCCCGGCCACGGCGGCGGGCAGCAGCATGCCGCCACCCAGCGTCACCAGCACCTGGGGCAGCGACAGCCCCAGCAGCGACAGGCCGAACGCCAGGTAGGTCAGCAGCGTCAGCAAGGCGCCCACCAGCACCAGGCCGACGCCGATGCCCACCACCCGCAGCGGCCCCAGGCGCTGCACGTTGCGCAGGGTGAACAACGCGCCGCCGAGCAGGCCGGAAACGATCAGGGCGAAGGTCAGGCCGTACTGCGCGGCGCTCAGCCCCAGCAGACCGATGTAGACCGACGACGAGCCGGCCACCACGACGAACATCGCGCCGTAGGTACAGGCGATGGTCAGCGCCAGCGCGCGGCAACTCGGCAGCACCTGCAGGTAACTGGCCAGCAGGCCCCTGAGGCGGCCGGCCTGCGGGTCCCGCTGCAGGTGGGTCTCGCGGTAGCTGGACAGGGTCGACAGCAACGCCAGGCCGCCCAGCCCCAGGGTGGCCAGCAGCGGTGCGCGCCACCCGCCGTACTGGGTCAGCAGGCCGCCGATCACCGGCGACAGGACGATGGCGGCGAACATCCCCAACACCGTCAGCGCCAGGGCCGGCCCCGCCTGCTCCTGCCACACGTCGCGGACGATGGCGCGTGCCAGCACCAGCGCCGCGCAGGCGCCCAGGCCCTGCAGTACGCGCATGCCGATCAGCACCTCGATGTCCGGCGCCAGCAGCATGCCCAGGGTCGCCAGCAGGTACAGGCTCAGCCCAGCGAGCAGCACCGGCCTGCGCCCCAGCCGGTCGGACAGTGGTCCCAGCAACAGCTGGCCCAGGCCGAAGGCCGCGACGAACAGCGAGAGCGCCAGCAGGCTGCTGCCGGGCTCGGCGTGCAAGCCACGCTCCAGCTCACCCAGCGCGGGAATCAGCAACTGCGTGGAGGTCTCCCCCAATGCCGTGAGCAGCATGAGGATGAGCAACAGAATGCGGGAAGGCTGCATGGCAAGGCTCCGAGTGACAACGACTGGCGGCTATTTATATTTCGACCATAATATGAAACATTGAATGTCGTCCATCATATTTATCAGGAGTCGTCATGACCGCTTCATCCCGAGATGCCCGCCTCGCCACCTGGATCGCCGAAGAACAGGCGCTGCGCAGCCAGCTCGCCGCCCCCGGCACGCTGAGCCTGGCCGAAGTCGCCGCGATGGCGCCGATGGATTTCTTCGACGGCATCGGTCGTGGTGACCTGCCCTCGCCGCCGATCAACGCCGTGCTCGGCTTCACCCCCGTGCACTGGGCCAATGGCCTGTTCGTCTTCCAGGGCGCGCCCGACCCTAGCCACTACAACCCACTGGGCAGCGTGCATGGCGGCTACATCGCCACCCTGCTCGACTCCTGCATGGGTTGCGCCGTGCATACGCGGCTCAAGCCGGGCCAGGGCTACACCACCGCCGACCTGCGGGTGAGCTACATTCGCGCGCTGCGCAGTGAAGCCGGTCCGGTGCGCGCCGAAGGTCGCATCGTCCATGTCGGCCGCTCCACCGCCCTGGCCGAAGGGCGCCTGTACGATGTCGACGAGCGCCTCTACGCCGTCGCGTCCACCACCTGCCTGATCCTCGACATGAACACGGCGCGCCAGAGCGACGACGCGCGTGTAAGATGACAGCCAGCATCTGAAACACGGGACAGCCCATGCGCTATTCGGAAGATCACAAGGCCAAGACCCATCAACGCATCATCGAGGAAGCCGCCCTGCGCTTTCGCCGTGACGGCGTGGGGGCAACCGGCCTGCAACCGCTGATGAAGGCGCTGGGCCTCACCCATGGCGGCTTCTACGCCCACTTCAAGTCCAAGAACGAGCTGGTGGAAACCGCCCTGCAGCACGCCGTGCAGACCCTGGCGAGCAGCCTGCAGCAGGCACCTGAGGAAAGCGGCTCGCCGCTGCGACGGCTCATCCAGCGCTACCTGTCCGACGCCCATCGCGCCAACCCGGGTGCCGGCTGCCCACTGCCGACCATGTCCGCGGAGCTGGGGCAACGCGGTGAGCCGAGCACGACCACCGACGCGATGGTGCTCAACCGCCTGGCGCTGATAGAGCAGGGCCTGGACGGTGACGACGCCGCAGACGAAAGCGTGCTGCTGCTCTCGGCCATGGTCGGCGCGCTGCTGCTGTCGCGCAGCGTCAAGGACCCGGAACTGTCCGACCGTCTGCTGCACACCACACGCGCGAAGCTGCTGGAGAAGACCGCCAGCCCGAGCGAATGAGGCTTGGCCGGGCGCCAGTCCGACACCCGGCCACCCCCGTCACTTGTAGCGTGCAGCCGCCTGGTTGTGCGAAAGATTCGGCCCCAGCGCCGCGCGGGCGCTGACGAAGGCATCCCAGTCGGCCGCGTCGGGCAGTGAAGGAATGGTCACCAGCTCCTGCTGATCGAAGCCGGCCAGTGCCGCATCGACCATCTCCCCCACCTCCATGATCATCGACGGCGGCAGCGCCGAGGCGTCGGTGCCACTGCGCTCCCAGATCTCGGTGCGGGTCACGCCCGGCATCACCGCCTGCAACTGGACGCCAGCGCCGCGCAGCTCGCCCGCCAGGGTCTGCGTCAGGCTCAGCACATAGGCCTTGGTCGCGCTGTAGACGGCGTTGAACATCTCCGGCGCCAACGCCACCACCGAGCCGAGGTTGATGATGCCGCCGCGCCCGGCTGCGGAGAAATTGGCCGCAGCGGCGGCTGCCAGGCGAGTCAGCGCGACCACGTTCAGCTGGATCATGGTTTCCGCCTGGTCCAGATCCGCTGCGGCCAGCGTGCCGTTCATGGCCACCCCGGCGTTGTTCACCAGCAGCGTGATGCGCGAGTCCTCACGCAGACGCTGCTCCACCGCGAGCACGTCGCTCTTGCGCGTCAGGTCGGCGGGCATGACCTCGACCGCAACCCCGTACTCGGCCGCCAGGCGCCTGGCCAGGTCATCGAGGCGCTGGGCATCGCGCGCCACCAGCAGCAGGTCATGGCCGCGACGCGCCAGGCGCTCGGCATAGGTGGCGCCGATGCCTGAAGAGGCGCCAGTGATCAGGGCGGTTCCGCGAGTGGCAGGGGTATTCATGGTGCATCTCCTGGGTGTGTGATGAGCGAGAGGAGAGCCTCTCATCTTTTAGATTACGATCATAATTTAATATTTATATTAAGACCATAATCAAGCTAATCAAGCACATCCCGGCCAACGCACCACAGCGTCCGCCAGACGGTCGCGCACCAAGTTATGGCCATTTTTGTCTTCTCGGTCAGAAAACGGTGCAGAGAAAACCCTCGAACGCTCCCGAAAACCACGTCTATCCGATTGATTTGAAAAGGGTATTGCCAGACAAGAGAATTGGCGCCGTTTTTGCTCTGACAGCACCAGCCTGACCAGGCGGACAGGTTCACGAAGTACCGGGAGCGCCCCTTGATGTCGCGACACGACGCCCCGAACACCGTCCGCTGGATCGGGCAGGCCAGAAAAATCATAACGACACGTCTCAACCACCAGGAGCTTCCATGAATCGCACCCTTTCTTCGCTGCTCGTCGCGGGCGGCATGCTGGCCGGCGGCCAGGCCATCGCCGGTGACCTGCTGCAGTGGCAGAACAACAGCCTGACCTACCTCTACGGCCAGGACTTCAAGATCGACCCGGAGATCCAGCAGACCGTCACCTTCGAGCACGCCAGCGGCTGGAGCTTCGGTGACCTGTTCCTGTTCGTCGACGTGATCAAGTACAACACCGATGCCACCAACGGCGCGGGTGATGGCCACACTTTCTACGGCGAATTCAGCCCGCGTTTTTCCCTGGGCAAGATCAGTGGCGCCGACCTCTCCTTCGGCCCGATCAAGGATGTGCTGATCTCCACCACCTACGAGTTCGGCGAGGATGATGTCGATGCCTATCTGATCGGCCCGGCCGTCGACCTCGACATCCCCGGCTTCGACTACTTCCAGCTCAACACCTACCTGCGCACCCCGGATGGCGATCGCGCCGGCAACAACGTCTGGCAGATCACCCCGGTGTGGAGCTACACCATTGGCGTGGGCGAATCGGACATCGTCATCGATGGTTTCATGGACTGGGTGGTGGACAACGACAGCAACCGCCGCGGCGACTACCACGCCAACCTGCACTTCAACCCGCAGATCAAATACGACCTGGGCAAGGCGCTGAAGTGGGGCGAGAAGCAGCTGTACGTCGGCATCGAGTACGACTACTGGAAGAACAAGTACGGCATCAAGGATGGCGGCTACGTCAGCGACAACTTCGTCGGCCCGACCGACCAGAACACCGCCAGCCTGCTGGTCAAGGCGCACTTCTAGAGCGCACGCTCGTGCGAGCCAGGCCAAGGTCGCAGGGATTTGCGACCTTCCGCCAATGCACGCCACCGCCCTGACGTGCTTAGCTGCCTGACATCACCCGCCGTTGCGACAAGGATGGACGATGTCACCGCGCACCCTGCTGCTCACCGCTCTCGCCATGCTGGCGTTCGCCGGCAACTCGTTGCTGTGCCGCCTGGCCCTGCGCGAAACGGCCATCGACGCCGCCAGTTTCACTGCCGTCCGCCTGCTGGCCGGTGCATGCACGCTGTGGCTGCTGCTGCAACTGCGCCAGAACCGGCAAGCCCCGGCTGGCAGCTGGGCCGGCGCCGTGGCGCTGTTCACCTATGCGGCTGCGTTCTCCTTCGCCTACCTGCAGCTGGACACCGGCGCCGGCGCCCTGCTGCTGTTCGGCGCAGTGCAGTTGAGCATGCTGCTGTGGGGGTTGCTGCGCGGCGAACGCCTGGGCCTTTGCGCCAGTCTCGGCACCGCCCTGGCCACAGCCGGCCTGCTCGCCCTGCTGCTGCCCGGTGCCAGCGCACCACCACTGCAGGCGGCCTTGCTGATGCTGCTGGCCGGGGTCGCCTGGGGTGCCTACTCGCTGCTCGGACGCGGCCAGGGCAACCCGCTGGCGGTGACGGCCGGCAACTTCCTGCGGGCCACGCCCCTGGCGTTGCTGCTGGCGCTGGCCGTGCTGCCGCAGCTGAACTGGGATGGGCCGGGGCTGTTCTACGCACTGCTGTCCGGCGCCCTGACCTCCGGCGTCGGCTACGCCATCTGGTACAGCGCCTTGCCCGGCCTGCACGCCAGCCAGGCCGCCACCGTGCAACTCAGCGTGCCGATTCTCGCCGCCCTCGGCGGCAGCCTGCTGCTCAGCGAAGCGCTGACCCTGCGCCTGCTGCTCAGCGCCGTTGCCGTGCTGGGCGGTATCGCGCTGGTGCTGAGTGCGCGGCAACGCGCCGGGAGCTAATGCCGCGCCCGGTGGTCTTCTATCCTGAACGCATTCACGTCCAGAGAAGATCGCCATGCCCCGTCTGCTCCGCCTTTGCCTGATCACCCTGCTCGCCGCCGCCCTGGGCGCCTGCGCCAGCCTCGGCAATCATGATCCACTACGGGTCGACCTGGTCGGCCTGGAACCGCTGCCAGGCCAGGGCCTGGAAGTCCGCTTCGCGGTCAAGCTGCGGGTGCAGAACCCCAATGACAGCGCCGTGAGCTTCAACGGCATGGCCCTGGATCTGGATGTGAACGGCCAGCCGCTGGCCAGCGGCGTCAGCGACCAGAGCGGCAGCGTGCCGCGCTTCGGTGAGACGGTACTGAGCGTACCGGTGAGCATTTCAGCGTTTTCGGTGATGCGCCAGGCCTGGGGTGCGGCCGGCTACCGCCCCGGCCAGGAAGTGCCTTACGTGCTAAGGGGCAAACTGGCCGACGGCCTGTTCGGTACCCGCCGCTTCAGTGACAGCGGGACCCTGAACTGGCCACAGCCGCCAGGCGCCTACTGAGGCAGGCGCCGAGGGGCTGGTCTCAGGCAGCCTGGCGGCTGCTGCGTGCGGCGACGCGGCGCTGACAGGCTTCACCGAAGGCCTGGAAGATCTTCACCGAATCGGGGTTCTGCGCGGCCTGCCACTCCGGATGCCACTGCACCGCGAACAGGAACGGCGACAGGCTGGGCGCGTGGATCGCCTCGACCAGGCCGTCCTCGGCAGTCGCCAGCACCTCGACGCCCTTGCCCAGCTTGCGAATGGCCTGGCCGTGCAGGGAGTTGACCTGAATCTCGTCCTTGCCCATCAGCTCGGCGAACCAGCTGCCGGCGACCGGGCGCACGCCATGGCTCGGCGCGTACTGCACGTCGACCGGGTCATCGGGATTCTCCCTGTGGTCGTTGAAACCGGGCTCGGCATAGACCTTCTGGTAGATGTCGCCGCCCAGCGCGACGTTGATTTCCTGCATGCCACGGCAGATGGCGAAGATCGGCAGGCCACGGGCGATGGCGGCATGAATCAGCGGCAGGTCGAACAGGTCGCGATCACGGTCCTGGGTCTTGTTCGGCGTCTCGTTTTCCTGGCCGTAGAGCGCCGGGTCGATATTGCTGCCGGCACCGGTCAGGTACACGCCGTCGGCCATGTCCAGATACTGTTCGAGATCATCGGTACCGCAGCAGGTGGGCACCAGTACCGGCACGCAACCGGAAAAGTCGACCAGCGGCTGGATGTATTTGTGAGTCATTACCTGGTAGTCGTGGCCCTTGCGCTCTTGAGTGCCCATGGACATCAACACGACGGGTTTGCGGGGGGTGTTGCGGATCTTGTTGTCGGACATACGTCACCTTGGGACAGGCCGGGCCTGTCGTTGCTGTGCAGACCGATACCAGCGGAACGTCTCCGCTGTCGTATCCATGGCCTGTTTGGCTAACCCCGTGCACCAAGGCTCGTCCTGAGTCTGAGTGCCGCCATCCGACGGCGGCTCGAACCGGGTCCACTCGCGCCTGAGCGGGGCGATGACACAACTACCCGTTACCCGGTTCGGCAGCGGAATCTGCTGCCAGTCTGCCCGAGCCGTAAAATATGTCAAACAAAAGTGAGCAAAATCATTCACCCCGGCAGTTGTCCACCGGCCGCGAAGCACCCTGAAGAGTCCGGATAACGGCGCACACAAGGTCGTGAGCCGCGAATCGGAAGTCCAATATTTTAAACACCCGCATCTCGACGGTTCAGCGCTCCAGAGCGGCGTTGGCGGACAAAACCCTATATAATCTGCGGTTTCTCCACACTCACCGAGGACCTCCCTTGACCGCCCTGCCACCCTGCCCCAAGTGCAACTCCGAATACACCTACGAAGACGGCGATCAGCTGGTCTGCCCCGAATGCGCCCACGAGTGGAAAGCAGGCGAGAACGCCGACGCGGGCGATGACGTGCGCGTGATCAAGGACTCGGTGGGCAACCCGCTGCAGGATGGCGACAGCGTCACCGTGATCAAGGACCTCAAGGTCAAGGGCTCGTCGCTGGTGGTCAAGGTGGGCACCAAGGTGAAGAACATCCGCCTGGTCGACGGCGATCACGACATCGACTGCAAGATCGACGGCATTGGTGCGATGAAGCTCAAGTCCGAGTTCGTGCGCAAGGTCTGAGCGACTACCTTCCTCGCAGAAATTGGCTAGCCTGAATACAGGTCCGCCACGAGGAAACCCGCTATGCGCAATCTGCTGCTCACTCTCCTGGTGCTGGCTGCACCCGTGGTAGCGGAGCCATGGCGTGTGGTGGGCGACGAGCAGTTCGCCCCCTACAGCTTCGTCACCATCGACGATGAGACGCCCCGCGGACTGGATGTCGAACTGGTCGATGCGGTGCTGCGCGAGGCGCAGGTGCCGTACGAGATCCGCCTGTACCCCTGGGAACGGGTCAAGCGCATGCTCGACCGCGGCGACGTGCAGATGGCCTTTCAGTTCGCCGGCACCCCGCAGCGGCAGCAGCAGTACCTGCTGGTCGGCCCGCTGCGCAGCGGCTCCACCGTGTTCATGACCACCGCCAAGACCGCCATCGAAGACTGGCAGGACCTCGACGACCTGTCGCCCTACGTGATCGGCCAGGTGCGCGGCTATGCCTACGAAGAGAAGTTCGACCGCGCGGCGCTGTCCCGCGACACCAGTGCGCAGAACCCGCGCCAGCTGGTGTCGATGCTGCTGGCCGGGCGCATCGACATCATCGTCGGCGATCATGCCCAGCTGCTGTATTTCGTGCGTGAGCAGCGTGCCCAGGAACAGGTACGGGTCCTGCCGCGCGCGCTGATCCAGATGCCCCGCTTCGTCGCCTTCGCCAAGGACGATACCGAACATGCGCGGCAGTTCTCCGAGGCGCTGGTGCGCCTGCGCGAAGCCGGCACCCTGGAGCAGATCCAGCAACGCTGGATGCAGTGAAGCGCTACTGCACCGGCAGGAAATTCAGCAGGAACAGACTCTGCGCATAGTTGGCCCCCATGCGCCGATAGCGCTCCTCGAGCACATGGGTCAGCAGATCGAGGCGCGCCACCATCTTGCCGAACTCCACCGCGTAGCTGAGGTTGCTGCCCTGCTCCGATATCTCGTTGGACAGCAGCAGTGGTCGCCCGGCGGCATCACGGCGGTTGCTCAGCATCCAGGCGGCCTTCTCGAGATTGCGCGCGGCGTTATGGATGAACTGCGCATCGAAACTGTCGGTCAGGTAGAACTCGGTGCGCCCGCCATGGGCAGTCACCAGCATGCTGCCGATGGCGTAGGTGAAGGCCGCCACCCGATCCCCCTGGAACGCAGGACTGAGCGAGTAGTCCAGCGCGGCGACGTCGCGTCGCCCGCCCAGCGTCGGCCAGTCCTGGTTGTATTCGATGGCGTGCTGGATCGCGCGCTCGGCGGCGGCGGCGTCAGGGAAGGCACTCTTGCGCCACTCTCGCGGGTTGCGCAGATAGAGCTTGTTCATCAGGCGGTACAGGCTGTTGAGGTTGTTGCGCATGGCCAGGGTGGCCATGCGGTCGACATCGCTCTGCAACAGTTCGGCCGGTTTCAGCGGGCTGCGCTTGTAGACGATGGAATCGTTGTCCAGACGGCCGCTGCAACCACCCAGCAGCAACAGCAAAGCCAGCCCCGGTACACACCACCGTAGCCAATAGGCTGCACTGTTCGTTGGCCTCGTTCCCATCCTGAGTTTCCCTGGCTGGCCTGCGCCGGAGTAGCACGAGCATCACTCAGAACCTCAGTAAAGCGCAAAAATTCCGTCCAGCCTATGCCCTGGCGCATAAAGCGTGCCGAAGCCCCCTCGGCACGCCCGAAAAAACACCGCCTCAGGCCGGGCTGGCCGCCCACTGTTCCAGGCGCACCACGCTCTCGCGATAGGGTTTGAGGCTCTGGGCCAGCAGGGTGATCGACATCAGCACCGCCAGGGTGGTGACGATCAGCAGCGAGTAGCGCAACGCAGCATCGTCGGCGAAGACGAAATCGGTCACCAGCGCCACGGCGGTGGGCCCCACGCCCAGGCCGAACAGGGTGATGACGAACAGGTAGATGGCCGAGGCCTGGCCGCGCATCGAGCTCGGCATGATCTCCTGAATCGCCGCCGCGGCAACGCCGCCCGGCATGCTCAGGCAGAACACCGTCGGCGCCATCAGCACACTGGCCCAGAAGGCATTGTCCATCAGCGGAAACAGCACCACCATCGGCAAGGCACCCAGTGCGCCATAGAGACCGACGCGCATGTTGGCGTCGCTGCACCCGCGCTTGGCCATCCAGTCCGCCAGGCGTCCACCGAAGACGACCCCCAGGCAGCCGAACACCGCGACGATGCAGCCGTAGACGATACCGACCTGGCTGGCATCCCAGCCATAGGTGCGGATGTAGAACGTCGGCACCCAGGCCGCGCTGCCGTAGGCTGCGAACGCCAGGCCGGCAAAGCCGAAGTTGTGCAGCAAAACGGTCCGCCGGTTGGCGCGAATGTAGCGTCCCACCTCACTGAGTGGCACCGCCACGCCAGCCCCGACACCGCGTCGTGCCGGTTCTTTGACCGCCATCATCAGCAGGGTGAAGATGACCCCGACGGCGCCGAGGATGAGGAAGATCAGCTGCCACGGACGCACCTCGCCCAGCAGCGGCAAGGTCACCTCGCCCTGCGCCGAGGCCAGCTGGATGACCAGGCCACCGACCATGAAGGCCAGCCCCGAGCCCAGGTAGGGTCCCATCGAATAGACGCTGATCGCCGTGGCGCGGCGCTCGGCAGAAAAGCTGTCGGCGATCAGCGAATAGGCAGCAGGCGACAGTGCCGCCTCGCCGACACCGACGCCGATGCGGCAGAGCAGGAACTGCCAGTACATCCTGGCCATGCCGCAGGCAGCCGTGGCCGCGCTCCAGAACAGGATGCCCACGGCGATCAGGCCACGGCGGCTGCGGGTGTCGGCCACACGGCCAAGCGGAATGCCGCAGACGGTATAGAACAGGGCGAAGGACAACCCCATCAGCAGGCTCATCTGCGTGTCATTGATCGCCAGGTCGCGGCGGACTGGCTCGACCAGCAGGTTGAGAATCTGCCGATCGACGAAGGACAGGACGTACGCCACCATCAGGATGGCGACAGTGACCCAGGCGCGGGTACTGGAGGGATAGCCGTTATTGTTGTTATGCACGGACGCTCTCCTCGGCACCGCGTGACGCGATGCGCGGCGGTTGAATAGAGGCGCCAGCTTAGGACGATACAAAGAGCAGTGAGTATCGCTCGAAGGTGTTATCAGGTCGGCGAATGCTTCATACCCGCCAAGGCGAATGGTCCGATCAGGCAAGCCGCGTCTACAGCCGACACGGCGTTGCCAGCTAAGCGGAGGCTCAGATCATCAGGGGCGCCCGTTCGCACAAAGTCTTCAGCGCCGCGACCCAATCCGGGTGGTCATTCAGACAGGGCACCAGCTGCAGGCTCTCGCCACCGGCCTCGACGAACTGCTCGCGGCCACGGTCGCCGATTTCTTCGAGGGTCTCGATGCAGTCGGCGACGAAGGCCGGGCACATCACCAGCAGCTTCTTCACGCCCTGCGCGGCCAGTTCGTCGAGCCGGGTCTCGGTATAGGGTTCGATCCATTTCGCCCGGCCCAGACGCGACTGGAAGCTCACCGACCACTGCTCCGGGCGCAGGCCCATGCGCTCGGCGAACAGCTCGGCACTGCGCAGGCACTGGGCGCGATAGCAATGCGCGAGCACCTGCGGCGACGCCGTGCGGCAGCAGTCGTCACCTTTCAGGCAGTGGCCACTCGGGTCGAGCTTGTGCAGGTGGCGCTCGGGCAGACCGTGGAAACTCAGCAGCAGGTGATCGAAGCCCTGCTGCAGATGCGGCTTGGCGCTGGCGACCAGGGCATCGAGGTACTCGGGCTGGTCATAGAACGGCGGCAGGCTGGACAGGCGCAGGTCGAGACCGCGCTCGCGCACCACCCGCCTGACCTCTTCGATCACCGTGGTGGTGGTGCTGTCGGCGAACTGCGGGTACAGCGGCGCCAGGGTGACCTGGCGAATGCCCTGCGCAGCCAGGCGCTGCAGGGTCGACTCGATGGGCGGTTCGCCATAGCGCATGGCCAGTTCGACCGGGCCGTGCGTCCAGTGCGCCTTCATCGCTTCCTGCAGGCGACGGCTGAGCACGATCAGCGGCGAACCCTCATCCCACCAGATCGAGGCATAGGCATGCGCCGAGGCCGCCGGGCGCTTGATCAGGATCAGCGACACCAGCAGGCGACGCAGCGGCCAGGGCAGATCGACCACATAGGGGTCCATCAGGAACTGGTTCAGGTAGCGGCGGACATCGGCTACTTCGGTAGACGCGGGCGAACCCAGGTTAACCAGCAACAATGCGTGATCGGTCATGCGAAATCCTAGTCATTGATGGCTCAGCAGGTCGACCAGAGCCACATCCAGATGGGTGAAACGAAAACTGAAGCCCGCCTCGAGCAGACGCCTCGGCAGCGCACGCTGGCCGCCGAGCAGCAGCTCGGACATCTCCCCGAGCGCGGCACGCAGGACGAACGCCGGCGCCGGCAACAGGGTCGGGCGGCTCAGTGCCTGGCCCAGCGCCCTGGTGAACTCGGCGTTGCGCGCCGGGATGGGCGCGCAGGCATTATAAGGACCGCGGGCGTCAGCGTGCTGCAAGAGAAAATCGATCAGGGCGATTTGATCGGCGATATGGATCCAGGGCATCCATTGCCGACCATCGCCAAGCCGGCCGCCGACGCCCAGGCGAAATGGCAGGAGCAGGCGCTTGAGCATGCCACCATCGGCACTCAGCACCAGTCCGGTGCGCAGCAGCACCACGCGCATGCCCAGTGCCTCGGCACGCAGCGCGGTTTCCTCCCAGGCGCCGCACAGCTGTGCAGCGAAGTCCTCGGTGACCGGCTGGGCGCTCTCGTCCAGCTCGCGCTCGCCGCCGTTGCCGTACCAGCCCACCGCCGACCCCGACAGCAGCAAGGCGGGACGCTGCTCGCGAGCCTGCAGCCAGGCCAGCAGCTGTTCGCTGAGGCCGATACGGCTGGCCCACAGCAACGCCTTGCGCTTGCTGCTCCAGGGACGGTCGGCGATCGGCGCGCCGGCCAGGTTGATCACCGCATCCAGGGGCTCCTCGCCCAGCTCCTCGAGGCGGGCGATGCCGCGGACATCCGCGCCGCAGAGCGCCGCGACCTTGCCCGGCTGGCGGCTCCAGACGGTGAGACGGTGACCCTGTTCGGTCCAGTGGGCGCACAACGCACGACCGATCAGGCCGGTACCGCCGGTCAGCAGGATATGCATGGCATCGTCCTCGCATGGCATTGGAAGAAACTTCGCCTTTAGTCTGGTTTATGACGCGCACAGGTGCCGCGTTTGTCCTAAACCTAAAGCAAGGGAGCAGCACTTTCGGCGACAGCTGTACATGAAAACATTCTTGTATAGCTTTTGTCCAAACCGTAGCCTGTAATGCATTCAGCGCTGACGAGGTAACCATGAACGCACCCATCGCCATCATCGGCACCGGTATCGCAGGGCTTTCCGCCGCCCAGGCCCTGCATGCCGCCGGGCTAGAGATCGAACTGTTCGACAAGAGCCGTGGCAGCGGTGGGCGCATGGCCAGCAAGCGCAGCGATGCCGGCAGCCTGGACCTCGGCGCCCAGTACTTCACCGCGCGTGACCGGCGCTTCGTCGAAGTGGTCCAGCAGTGGCAGGCCCGTGGCTGGGTCGCGGAATGGACCCCAGGCCTGTACAACGCCCGCGATGGCCTGCTCAGCGCCTCGCCGGACGAACAGCTGCGCTGGGTCGGCAGCCCGCGCATGAGCGCCATCACCCGCGCCCTGCTCGGCGCGCTGCCGGTGAAGTTCAGCTGCCGCATCACCGAAGTCTTTCGCGGTGATCGCTACTGGAGCCTGCAGGATGCCGAGGGCAACAGTCACGGCCCCTACAGCCACGTCATCATCGCCACGCCGGCGCCACAGGCCAGTGCCCTGCTGGCCGCGGCGCCGAAGCTCGCCGGGGCTGCCGCCAGTGTGATCATGGAGCCGACCTGGGCCGTGGCCCTGGGCTTCGACGCGCCACTGGATACGCGCGTCGAAGGCTGCTTCGTGCAGGACAGCCCGCTCGACTGGCTGGCGCGCAACCGCAGCAAACCCGGTCGCGACAACCGCCTGGACACCTGGGTGCTGCACGCCAGCAGCGTCTGGAGCCGGCAGCACCTGGACCTGCCCAGGGAAGCCGTGATCGAACAGCTGCACGGCGCCTTCGCCGAGCTGATCGGCTGCGCCGTACCGCCACCGAGCTTCACCCTCGCCCACCGCTGGCTCTACGCGCGCCCGGCGCAGACGCACCAGTGGGGGGCGCTGGCCGATGCCGACCTGGGCCTGTACGCCTGCGGTGACTGGTGCCTGTCCGGCCGGGTCGAAGGGGCCTGGCTCAGCGGCCAGGACGTCGCCCGGCGGCTGCTCGAACACCTGCAATGAGCCCAGCCGAAAAACGCCGGCTCAACCCACGCAAGCTGCTGCTGTCGAAATGGACGGCCGTGCAGCCGCGCAATCGCGAGCGCCATTTCCTGGTCACCGAACTGATTCGCGACGAAGACGACAACGTCCTCGCGGTCGAACTGCAGGCGGTGCTCACCCGCCGCAGCCAGCACCTCGACTGGCGGCAGCTGCAGGATACCGAGCGCTGGTTGCAAGGCTGGCGCTGATAGCTGTCAGCGCATCATCAGCCGCGACCAATAGCGATACAAAAGCTGTACAAAGAATTTGACTTGTACAACAGCACCTCTAAGATAAACAGAAATTGTACACGGACAGCCTTGTGTACAAGATCTTGGAGGTCTGGTCATGCACGCGAGCAAAGCCAAGCTGGGGATAAGCGCCTGCCTGCTGGGGGCCGAGGTCCGCTATAACGGCGGCCACAAGCTTTCACGCCTGTGCAGCCGCAGCCTGACCGAACACTTCGATTTCATCCCGGTGTGCCCGGAGGTCGGCATCGGCATGCCGATTCCGCGCGAGCCGATCCGCCTGGTCGGCGATCCGCAGGCACCGCGTGCGGTCGGCACGGTCGACCGTTCACGTGACGTCACCGACGCCCTGGCGGCCTACGCCGAGCGGATGGCCAGCGAACTGCAGGGCATCAGCGGTTACATCTTCATGCAGCAGTCGCCGTCCTGTGGCCTGGAGCGGGTCAAGGTGTACCAGGAGGGCGGGCGCCCCAGCGAACCGGGACGTGGCATCTTCGCCGCCGCGTTCTGCGCACGCCACCCGGACCTGCCGGTGGAGGAAGACGGGCGCCTCAACGACCCGGTACTGCGCGAGAACTTCATCACCCGCGTCTACGCCCACGCCGAATGGCAGCGCCTGCTGCAACAGGGCCTGACACGGCGCGCCCTGATCGCCTTCCACTCGCGCTACAAATACCTGCTCATGGCCACCGACCCCATGCGCTACAAGTCGCTCGGCCGCCTGCTCGGCCGGCTCGCCGACTATGACCTCGCCGACCTGGCGCCGCAGTACTTCAGCGAGCTGATGAGCGCACTGAAAAAATGCGCCACCCGTGGCACCCACAGCAACGTCCTGCAGCACCTGAGCGGCTACCTCAAGCGCGCCCTGAGCGCCGACGAGAAGCAGGAAATGCAGCAGCTGATCGGCCAGTACCGCGACGGCATCGTGCCCCTGGTGGTGCCCCTGACGCTGCTCAAGCATCACTTCCGCCGCCATCCGGACCGCTACATCGCCGAGCAGGCCTACCTGCAGCCGCACCCCGAGCCACTCAGCCTGCGCAACGCGTTGTAGCACCATGAGCCACGAACGCAGCGCCGCTGCAGACAGCGGCCAGGACTATCGCCAGGCACTCGACGAGGGCTACCTGCCGATTCGCGAAGTGGCGCGCAGCACCGGCGTCAATGCCGTGACCCTGCGTGCTTGGGAGCGGCGCTACGGGCTGATCGTGCCCTACCGCACGCCCAAGGGTCATCGCCTCTACTCGCCGGCCAATCTCGAACGCATCCACGCCATCCTCGCCTGGCTGGCACGCGGCGTCGCGGTGGGCCAGGTCAAGGCTCTGCTCGACCATGGCCAGCAACCCCAGGCCGCCGGCAACGACAACTGGTCGCGCCAGCGCAGCGAGCTGCTGGGCTGCATCGCCGAGTTCAACGAACGGCGCCTGGACGAACGCTTCAACGCCGCGCTGGCGCTGTACCCGGTCAGCACCCTGGCAGGACAGCTGCTCTGGCCACTGCTCGGCGACCTGCGCCAGCGCTGGCAGGGCCAGTTCTGCGCCCGCGCCGAGCAGGTGTTCTTTCTCTCCTGGCTGCGCAGCAAGCTGGCCACCCGCATCTATCACAGCAACCGCCAGGTCGGCGGCGCCCCGCTGCTGCTGGTCAACCTGGGCGAGGCGCCCATGGAGCCGGGCTTGTGGCTGTGCGCCTGGCTGGCCAGCGCCAGCGACTGCCCGGTGGAAATCTTCGACTGGCCGCTGCCGTACAACGAACTGCTCACCGCGCTCGAGCATATCGCCCCTCGCGCGCTGCTGCTGTACGCCGAGCAGGCCCTGGACGGTGTGCAGGTGCGCCGCCAGCTGCCACGCCTGGCCGAACAATGTCCGGTGCCGCTGCTGATCGCCGGCCCCGCCACTCACATCCATCGCGACGCCCTGAGCGAACTGCAGTCGGCCAGTGATCCGCTGGCCGCCCACGCCTGGCTGCTGCGCCACGGCCTGCTCGGCATGCACGAGGTAACCCCATGCAACGACTGATGTGGTTGCGCACTGACCTGCGCACCCAGGACAACACCGCCCTCAGCGAGGCCATGCTGAGTGGCCCGACCATCGCCCTGTACCTGATCACTCCGCAGCAGTGGCAGCGCCACGACGACGCGCCATGCAAGGTGGACTTCTGGCTGCGCAACCTGGCCGAGCTGCAGCGCGCGCTGGCCAGGCTCAACGTGCCGCTGCTGATACGCCACTGCGCGGACTGGAGCGACGCCCCCGCCCAGCTCGCCGAGGTCTGCCACCAGCACAACGTCTGCGCCGTCCACGTCAACGAGGAGTACGGCGTCAACGAGAGCCTGCGCGACCAACAGGTCGCCGCCTACCTCAGGCAGCAGGACATCGCCTGGCACAGCCACCTCGACCAGCTGTTCTTCCGGCCCGGCAGCGTGCTGACCCGCTCCGGCGGCTACTTCCAGGTCTACAGCCAGTTCCGCAAGGTCTGCTACGAGCGCCTGCACAGCGCCCTGCCCGCCTGCATCGCGCCACTCAGGCCGCAGGCGCCACTGGCCATCGCCAGTGACCCGATTCCCGGCGCGGTCGCCGGTTTCAGCACGCCCGGCGCCAGCCTGCGCGAGCTGTGGCCGGCAGGCGAAGACCCGGCCCAGCAACGCCTGCAGCGCTTCGCCGATGAACAGGTGAGCGACTACGATCGCCAGCGCGACTTCCCGGCCCGCCCCGGTACCAGCCAGTTGTCGGCCTACCTGGCCGCCGGCGTGCTGTCGCCACGCCAGTGCCTGCATGCCGCCCTGTCCGCCAACCAGGGCGAGTTCGACAGCGGCAACCCCGGCGCCGTCACCTGGATCAACGAGCTGCTCTGGCGCGAGTTCTACAAGCACATCCTGGTCGGCTACCCGCGCGTCTCGCGCCATCGCGCCTTCCGCCTGGAAACCGAGGCCCTGCGCTGGCGTGACGCCCCGCAGGAGCTGGCCGCCTGGCAGGAAGGGCGCACCGGCCTGCCGCTCATCGATGCCGCCATGCGCCAGTTGCAGGCGACCGGCTGGATGCACAACCGCCTGCGCATGGTCGTGGCCATGTTCCTGACCAAGAACCTGCTGATCGACTGGCGCGAGGGCGAGCGCTTCTTCATGCGCCAGCTGATCGACGGCGACCTCGCCGCGAACAACGGCGGCTGGCAGTGGAGCGCCTCCACCGGGACCGACGCAGCGCCGTACTTCCGCATCTTCAACCCCATCAGCCAGTCGCAGAAGTTCGACCCCGACGGCCATTTCATTCGCCACTGGCTGCCGGAGCTGGCCTCGCTGAACAAGCGCGACATCCATGACCCGGCGGCGCTCGGGGGGCTGTTCGCCCCCTCCGGCTACCCACGGCCGATCGTCGACCTGTCGCGCTCGCGTGAACGTGCGCTGAGCGCCTTCAAGGACCTCAATGCGCGGGAAGTGCCGGCATGAGCGAGTTCCTGCGTGGTTTCGCCGAGCGCTTCGCCGCGCTGGACAAGGACAGCCTCGACCAGCTGAACGAGCTGTACAGCGACGACGTGCGGTTCCAGGACCCGCTGCACGAGGTACAGGGCCTCGGCGCCGTGCGCCGCTACTTCGCCGAGCTGTATGCCAACGTCGACGCGCTGCACTTCGAGTTCCACGGTTTCGATCAGGTCGCCGACGGCGAGGGCTACCTGCGCTGGACCATGCGCTATCGCCACCCACGCCTGCGCGGCGGCGAGGAGATCGCGGTGGCGGGCTGCTCGCACCTGCTCTGGCGCGAACGCGTGTATCGGCACCGCGACTACTTCGATGCCGGCGCCCTGCTCTACGAACACCTGCCGCTGCTCGGTGGCGTGATCGCCTGGTTGAAACGGAGGCTGGCATGAACCGCATCTGGCTGACCGGGGCGAGCAGCGGCATCGGCGCCGCCCTGGCCGAGGAGCTGTTGCGCGGCGGCCATCGCCTGGCGCTGAGCGCCCGCAGCCAGGCGCCGTTGCAGGCATTGGCGGCGCGCTACGGTGAGGAGCAGGTACTGGTGCTTCCTGGCGATCTGACCGACGCCGGGCAGGTGCGCGCCATCGGCGCCGCCATCGCCCGGCACTGGGGCGCACTGGACTGCGCAATCCTCAATGCCGGCACCTGCGAGTACATCGACGCGCGCCAGTTCGAGGCGGCGATGATCGAACGCGTGGTCAGCGCCAACCTGTTCTCCGCCAGCCACTGCATCGAGGCGGCGCTGCCACTGCTGCGCCAGGGCCACCGCCCGCACCTGGTCGGCGTCGGCAGCTCGGTCACCTACCTGGCACTGCCACGCTCGGAGGCCTATGGCGCATCCAAGGCGGCGCTGCGCTACCTGCTGCAGAGCCTGCGTGTCGATCTGGCAGCGGAAGGCATCGATGTCACCCTGGTCAGCCCGGGCTTCGTCGACACCCCGCTGACGCAGCAGAACGACTTCCCCATGCCCATGCGCTGGCCGGTCGAACGCGCCGCCCGGCACATCGCCGCGCGCCTGCAGCGACGCCCGCACGAGATCGCCTTTCCCAGCCCCTTCATCGCCGCACTGCGACTGCTCGGTAGCCTGCCCAGCAGCCTGCAGCTGGCCATCGGTCGCCGCCTGGCACGCAACGAGGACACCCCATGAAGATCGCCATCGTCGGCAGCGGCATCGCCGGGCTGACCTGTGCCTACCTGCTCAACCGCAAGCACGACATCCAGGTGTTCGAGGCCGGCGACTGGATCGGTGGCCACACCCACACCGTCGATGTGCAGGTGGAAGGTCGTCGCTATGCCATCGACACCGGCTTCATCGTCTTCAACGACTGGACCTACCCCAATTTCATTCGCCTGCTCGGGCAGGTCGGTGTGGCGTTCAAGCCTACCGAGATGAGCTTCTCGGTCAGCGACCCGAGCAGCGGCGTGGAATACAACGGTCACGACCTCAACAGCCTGTTCGCCCAGCGCAGCAACCTGTGGTCGCCGGCGTTCTGGGGCATGCTGCGCGACATCCTGCGCTTCAATCGCCAGTCGCAGGACGACCTCGCCAGCGACCGTATCGACGCCGACACCACGCTCGGCCAGTACCTGCAACGCAACGGCTACGGGCGGCGCTTCATCGAGCACTACATCGTGCCCATGGGCTCGGCGATCTGGTCGATGTCGCTGGCCGACATGCTCGGTTTTCCGCTGCAGTTCTTCGTGCGTTTCTGCAAGAACCACGGCCTGCTCTCGGTCAGCGACCGCCCAACCTGGCAGGTGATCGAGGGAGGCTCGCGCAGCTACGTGGCGCCGTTGACCGCCAGCTTCGCCGAGCGCATCCGCCTCAACTGCCCGGTCAGCCGGGTGGTGCGCGACGACAACGGCGTAACCCTGCACAGCGCGGCCGGCGAGGAGCGCTTCGACAAGGTGGTGTTCGCCTGCCACAGCGACCAGGCCCTGGCCCTGCTCGACCAGGCCAGCACGGCGGAACAGGAAATCCTCGGCGCCCTGCCCTACGCCAGCAACGACGTGGTCCTGCACACCGACACCCGCCTGCTGCCCGAGCGCCCGCTGGCCTGGGCCAGCTGGAACTATCGCCTGGGCGGGCCGAGCGACCAGCCAGCCGCCGTGACCTACAACATGAACATCCTGCAGGGTATCGACAGCGCGACCACCTTCTGCGTCAGCCTCAACCAGAGCGCCGCCATCGATCCGGGCAAGATCCTCGCCCGCTTCCGCTATGCCCACCCGCAGTACAGCCTGGCCGGCACCGCCGCCCAGGCCCGCTGGCAGGAGTTGCAGGGTGCGCAGCACAGCTACTTCTGCGGCGCCTACTGGGCCAATGGCTTCCACGAGGACGGCGTGGTCAGCGCACTGCGCGTGGCCCGCGCCTTCGGAGAGACGCTGTGATGCACAGCGCCCTGTACAGTGGCTGGGTGCAGCATCGCCGCTTCGCCCCGCGCGCCCATGCGTTCCGCTACCGCATGGGCCTGCTGTACCTCGACCTGGACGAGCAGGCGCAGCTGTTCGCCCTCTCGCCGCTGGCCGGCTCGGGCCGCTGCGCGCCCTTCGCCTTCCGCGAGCGCGACTACCTGCCCGCGTTCACCCGCCAGGGCATGGCCCTGCACGAAGCGGTGCGCAACCTGGTGCAGGAGGCGCTGGGCGTTCGCCCGCAGGGGCGCATCTGCGTGCTGACGCAACCGCGCAGCTGGGGCCTGGCCTTCAACCCGGTCAGCCTCTTCTACTGCCATGACGGCGATGATCGCCTGCTGGCGATTCTCTGCGAGGTCAGCAACACCCCCTGGCGCGAGCGCTATCACTACGTGGTACCGGCCAGCGCCGACGGCCACCAGCGCATCCGCGTGGCCAAGGCCTTCCATGTCTCGCCCTTCCTGCCACGCGACCTGGAATACCGCATGAGCTTCAGCCCGGTCGGTGAACGCCTCGGCCTGCACATGGCCGACTGGCAAGGCGAGCGCAAGCTGTTCGACGCCAGCCTCAGCCTGCACCGCCAGGCCCTCGACCGCACCAGCCTGCACCGCTACCTGCTGGGCTTCCCCTGGATGACCGGCAAGACCCTCGCCGCCATCTACTGGCAGGCGCTGCGCCTGTTGCTCAAGCGCATGCCGATTTTCGATCACACGCCTGCGGAAGGCCGTTTCCGCGTTGCCCGCCCCCAAGTGAAGGACATGCCCCATGAAAAGCTCTAGCCTGATCGCCAGCAGAAGCCTGGTCCGCAGCGGCAACGGCATCGGTGCCGGTCTGCTGCGGCGTGCCGTATTGCGCCAGCTGGCCAACCTGCGACACGGCCTGCTGCTGGTTCATGAGGGCAGCGAGGTGCTGCACTTCGGTAAGCCACAGAGCAGCCAACGAGCCGAGATCCGGGTCAACGATCCGGCAGTCTGGGGCCTGGTCGCCGGCAATGGCTCGATCGGCGCCGGCGAGGCTTACATCCATGGCTACTGGAGCACCCCGGACCTCACCGCGGTGGTGCGCATCTTCGTCGCCAACCTCGACGTCCTCGACGCCATGGAAAGCGGCCTGGCACGCCTGGGACGACCGCTGATCCAGGGCCTGCACTGGCTCAATCGCAACACCCGGCAGGGCTCGCGGCGCAACATCGCGGCGCACTACGACCTGGGCAACGACCTGTTCGAGCAGTTTCTCGACCCGACCATGATGTACTCCGCAGCGATGTTCCTGCGCGGTGACGACAGCCTGCAGCAGGCGCAGCTCAACAAGCTGCAGCGCATCTGCGAGAAGCTCGCGCTGCAACCGTCCGACCACCTGCTGGAGATCGGCACCGGCTGGGGCAGCATGGCCATCTATGCCGCCAGCCAGTATGGCTGCAGGGTGACCACCACCACCCTGTCGCGCGAGCAGTACGCCTACACCGAACGACGCATCCGCGAGCAGGGCCTGGAGGATCGCGTCACCCTGTTGCTGGAGGACTACCGCGACCTCGAGGGCCAGTACGACAAGCTGGTCTCGATCGAGATGATCGAAGCCGTCGGCCATCGTTTCCTGCCCACCTACTTCGAGCAATGCGCGCGCCTGCTCAAACCGGAGGGGCTGATGCTGCTGCAGGCCATCACCATTCGCGACCAGCGCTATGAGCAGGCCCGCCAGTCGGTGGACTTCATCCAGCGCTACATCTTCCCCGGCGGCGCCCTGCCGTCGATGCACAAGATGCTGGAAGTGATCAGCCGCCACACCGACCTCAACCTGCATCACATGGAGGACTTCGGCCTGCACTACGCGCGCACCCTGCGCCTGTGGCGCGAGAACCTGAGCCAGGCACGCCAGCGCCTGGAGCAACTGGGCTACGACGACTACTTCTACCGCCTGTGGGAGTTCTACCTGTGCTACTGCGAGGGCGGATTCCTCGAGCGCACCATCGGCACCGCGCAACTGCTGCTGGCCAAGCCCGGCGCCCGGCCGCTGCCGCAGTACGTGCAGCCCTCGACGTTGGCCTGGACGAGCAACTGACCTAGACTGCCCGGCCCGAACGCACCCCAGGAACCCGCCGATGCCCCGCCTGCTTGCCAATGCCCTTCTGTTCCAGCTCGGCTGGCTGGTCTGCGTGTTCGCCGGCGACAGCTTCTGGCTGCTGGCCGTGGCCGCGATCATCGCGGTGCATCTGCTCTGGGTCAGCAGCTGGGCCGCCGAAGGCAAACTGCTGCTCAGCGTGTTCCTCACAGGCAGTGCGCTGGACAGCTTCCTGCTCAACCTCGGCGTCTTCGATTTCGGCGAGCCACGCCAGTTGATTCCGCTGTGGCTGGCGCTGCTGTGGCTGTTGCTGGCCAGCACCCTCAACCACTGCCTGGCCTGGACCGCCCAGCCCTGGTGGCGCGGCAGCCTGCTCGGCGCGCTGGCCGCGCCCCTGTCGTACTACGCCGGCGCCCGGCTCGCAGGGGTCACGCTGCCGCTGGGCACCGGGCCGACCCTGGTCATCCTGGCGCTGACCTGGGCCGTCGTGATGCCGGTGCTGCATGGTTTCGCCCGACTGTATCGGGCGCAATACGAACAACAGCTGCGCAGCCGGCGCAGAGCACCCTAGCGGTTCCCCCTGACGCGAAAAGGCCGGGCATCTGCCCGGCCTTTTCGTCTGCAGCGCAGGCTCAGAAGCTCATGCGGTAGTGCAGGGTGTAGGCTTCGGCACCATCGTTCGGCTGCTTGAGGCCGGCGTTGGAGTAGTGCAGCGCACGCAGGCCGATCTCCTGACCGGAGAAACGCAGGCCGACGCCGATGCGGTCCTCGAACTGGAAGGAGGAGCCCAGTTCGTTGCTCTCCAGCTCGGTGCTGGAGAAGGCAGCCACGCCGATACCCGCTTCGATGTAGGGACGCACGCTCTGCCCGGCGAACTCGTAGACGAATACCGGCGCGAAGGACAGGCTGTGGTTGCTCGCCGTGTCGTCGCCATCCCAGTAGGTATAACCCAGGTCCCAGTAGCCGGTCAGGCGGCCAACGCTGCTCTCGAGCCAGCTCTTGTCCCAGTCCCACTGTGCACCCAGGCGGTACACCATGGTCGAATCCCCACTCTGGCCGATGGCGGCGGTGACATCCGCTGCCTGTGCAGCCCCCATCATTCCCAACGACAGCGCCGCGCTTGCAGCTAAGGCGTACAACTTCTTCATGAGTCATTCCTTTAAGTAGCGAGAGTTCATCAGGCTCGTTACAAAAATATAGAACTAATCGACATGAAGGGAGGCAAGAGGCGAAAAATTCACATTCACTGCAAGAAAAGGATCTCGGCCGTTTCACCAAGCAAAATCGGCAAGACCCGGGAAAGTTGCGCGGTATCGCCACTGCTCCAGTAACGGCTCGGCTGCGCCGTTTCTGTAGCCGCCAGATCGTGCTGAAGCAGCAGCCGCTGCAGCTGGCGCGCCACCGCGGCGCCGGTATCGATCAGCGTCACCGCGGGCGGCAGCAGTGTCGTCAGCAGCGGCCGCAGGAAGGGGTAGTGGGTGCAGCCGAGGATCAGCGTGTCGCAGCCTTCGTCCAGCAGGGGCGTCACGTAACGCTGCAGCAGCTCGCGTGTGGCCGCTGCCTGCAACGCGCCCGCCTCGATGCATTCGACCAGCCCCGGACAGGGCTGCGTGACCACCCGCACATCGCCGGCAAAACGGTCGAGCAGCGCGGCGAACCTGGCGCTCTTCAGCGTACCGGTGGTCGCCAGCACGCCGACCACTCCGCTGCGGGTCGCCGCCGCGGCCGGCTTTACCGCAGGCTCCATGCCGACGATGGGCAACTGCGGATAACGCTCGCGCAGGTCAGCGGCGGCAGCGGCAGTGGCAGTGTTGCAGGCCAGCACCAGCGCCTTGGCGCCCTGCGCCAGCAGGTGCTCGGTGATCCGCACGCAGCGCTCGCGGATGTACTCCGGGCTCTTCTCGCCATAGGGCACATGGCCGCTGTCGGCAACGTACAGCAGCGACTCGTTCGGCAGCAGCTGGCGAATCTCGCGCAGCACGGACAGGCCGCCGACGCCCGAGTCGAATACCCCGATCGGTGCGTTACTGGGCATCGCCACAGACACCGCAGGCAGGATCGCGCTTGACCCGCAGCTCGCGAAAGCGCGTGCCCAGCGCGTCGATCAACAACAGACGCCCCACCAGCGGCTCGCCGAATCCCGCCAGCAGCTTGAGCGCCTCCAGCGCCTGCAGGCTGCCCACCAGCCCGACCAGCGGGCCCACCACCCCGGCCTCGCTGCAGGTCAGCTCGGCTTCGCTGCCATGCCCGTAGAGACAGTGGTAGCAAGGGCTGGCCGCATTGCGCGGGTCGAACACCGACAGCTGGCCCTCCAGGCGAATCGCCGCGCCGGAGACCAGCGGCTTGCCCGCCGCCACGCAGGCGACGTTGACCGCCTCGCGGGTGGAGAAGTTGTCCGAGCAGTCCAGCACCAGGTCGACAGCCTGCACCGCAGCCGCCAGCGAATCGGCATCCAGCGCCTGACGGTGCGGCACCAGGCTGACCTGCGGGTTGATCGCCGCCAGCCGCGCCATGGCCGAATCCACCTTGGCCTGGCCGATGCTGGCGGTGTCGTGGGCGATCTGCCGCTGCAGGTTGGTCAGGTCCACCGTGTCGAAGTCGGCCAGGTGCAACTCGCCGACGCCGGCGGCAGCCAGGTACAGGGCCACGGGCGAGCCCAGCCCGCCCATGCCGACGATCAGCACACGGCCCTGCTTGAGGCGCAGCTGCCCCTCCACGTCGATCTGTTTCAGCAGAATCTGCCGGCTGTAACGCAGCAGCTCATCATCGCTCAGCATCTGATCACTCATGGTCGAAACGTCCCAAACTGATGCGCTCGTGCCCGCCCAGGTCACGTCGGCTGTGTGCCTCGCTGAACCCCGCCGTGGCGAGCAGCTCACGCACGGCCTCGGCCTGGTCGAAACCATGCTCCAGCAGCAGCCAGCCGCCGGCCAGCAGGTACTGCGGCGCGGCCTGGATGATCGCACGAATATCGTCCAGCCCGTCGGCCCCGGCCACCAACGCACTGCTCGGTTCGAAGCGCACGTCGCCCTGGTCCAGGTGGCGGTCGTCGGCGCGGATATAGGGTGGGTTGCTCAGGATCAGCCCGAAGCACTGCCCGGCCAGGGCGGAGAACCAGTGGCTGTGCAGGAAGCGGACGTTGTCCAGTTGCAGACGCTGACGGTTGCGCTCGGCCAGGGCCACGGCGTCCTCGACGCGATCGACGCCGGTGACCTGCCAGCCCGGCCGCTCGCTGGCCAGGGCCAGGGCAATGGCGCCGGTGCCGGTGCCGAGATCCAGCGCCGCCAGTGGCGTGGCCGGCAGCAGCGCGAGCGCGCTCTCCACCAGCAGCTCGGTGTCCGGGCGCGGAATCAGGGTATGCGGCGCGACCTCCAGGTCCAGGCTCCAGAAGCCCTGATGGCCGAGGATGTAGGCCACCGGCTCACCCTGGCGACGGCGCTGCAGGTGGCTCCGGAACAGGCCCAGCTGATCGGCGTCCAGCTCGCGCTCCGGCCAGGTACGCAGATAGCTGCGCGGTTTGCCCAGCGCGGCGGCCAGCAGCAGCTCGGCGTCCAGCCGTGGCGTGGGCGAGTCAGGCAGCTCCGCGGTGTTGAGCAGGGATTCGATGGTGGACATGCGTTAAGCCTCGAGCGGCAAGCTTCAGCGACAAGATGACCCGCACTCGGCGGCGGCGTGTGCCTTGCGGTTCTCTCCTGGATGGATCGGGGCGCCTGTCACGCCTGCTCGAGCCACCGCGTGGAAGGGTGGATGAAAAAGCCTCATCCAGCCCTGGGGTTCATCCATGCGTCCCGGATTGCATCCGGCGGTCCGGCGAATTCAGCTCGCGGCTCGTCGCGGCCCTAGTCGCCCAGCGCCGCCAGCTGGTCGGCCTGGTACTCGGCCAGCAACGGCTCGATCACCGCCTCCACGCTGCCGGCAATCACTTCGTTGAGCGAATACAGGGTCAGGTTGATACGGTGGTCGGTGACCCGCCCCTGCGGAAAGTTGTAGGTGCGAATGCGCTCGGAGCGGTCGCCGGAGCCGACCAGCAGCTTGCGCGTATCGGACATTTCCTTGTGCGCGGCGGCGTCCTGCTGGTCCTGCAGCTTGGCCGCCAGCCAGGCCATGGCCTTGGCGCGGTTCTTGTGCTGCGAACGTTCTTCCTGGCACTCCACCACCGTGCCGGTGGGGATGTGGGTGATGCGGATCGCCGAGTCGGTGGTGTTGACGTGCTGGCCACCGGCGCCGGAGCTGCGGTAGGTATCGACGCGCAGGTCGGCCGGGTTGATCTCGATGGCGGCCTGCTCATCCGGCTCCGGCAACACCGCCACGGTGCAGGCGGAGGTGTGGATACGGCCCTGGGATTCGGTCTCCGGCACGCGCTGCACGCGGTGCGCACCGGACTCGAACTTGAGCTTGGCGTAGACGTTGTCACCCTCGACGCGGGCGATCACTTCCTTGAAGCCACCGTGCTCGCCCTCGTTGGCCGACAGCACCTCGACCCGCCAGCCCTGCTTCTCGGCATAACGCGAATACATGCGGAACAGGTCGCCGGAGAAGATCGCCGCCTCGTCGCCACCGGTGCCGGCGCGGATTTCCAGATAGACGTTGCGCCCGTCGTTGGGGTCCTTCGGCAGCAGCATGCGCTGCAGGCGGTCCTCCAGCTCGACCAGCGCCTCACGGGCCTGGGCGACTTCCTCCTCGGCCATCTCGCGCAGGTCCGGGTCGCTGTCCTTGAGCAGCGCCTGGGCACCTTCGAGGTCGGACTGCACCTTGCGCAGCTCGCGGAAGGTGGCGATTACCGGCTCGATCTCGGCATATTCCTTGGAGTACGACCGAAACTGGCTCTGCTTGGCGATCACCTCGGCGTCGCCGAGCAACGCCGTGAGTTCCTCGAAACGATCGCTGAGGTTGTCCAGCTTGTTCAACAGTGAAGCTTTCATTGCAGACCTTTGTCCTGCGGCGCGCTCTCGTCGAGGGCGAACAATTCCTGGGCCAGGCTGAGCGCGTCGATGCGCCCCTCGGCGGTAAGTTTCTTCATGCGCACGCTGGGCGCGTGCAGCAGCTTGTTGGTCAGGCCGCGCGCCAGTTGCGCCAGCACGTCTTCGGGATTGCTGCCGTTGACCAACATGCGCTGGGCCTTGGCCAGCTCTTCGTCGCGCAGGCGCTCGGCCTGCTGGCGGTAGGCCTTGAGCACATCCACCGCGGCCAGCTCGCGCAGGCGCTGCATGAAATCGTCGGTACCGGCGGCGACCAGCTCCTCGGCCGCCTGCGCCGCGCCCTGACGGCTCTTGAGGTTTTCCTCGATGACCTCGTGCAGGTCATCGACGGTATAGAGGTAGACGTCATCCAGCTCGCCCACCTGCGGCTCGATATCGCGCGGCACGGCGATGTCGACCATGAAGATCGGCTTGTGCTTGCGCCTCTTCAGCGCACTCTCCACGGCGCCCTTGCCGAGGATCGGCAGCTGGCTGGCCGTGGAACTGATGACGATGTCGCTGTGCGCCAGCTCGTCGGGGATGTCCGAGAGCAGCACCGCATGGGCGCCGAACTGCTCGGCCAGCTGGCTGGCACGCTCCAGCGTGCGGTTGGCGACGACGATGCGCTTGATGCCCTGGTCGTACAGGTGCCGCGCCACCAGGCTGATGGTCTCGCCGGCACCGATCAGCAGCGCCTGGCTGCGGTGCAGGTCGGCGAAGATCTGCTTGGCCAGGCTGACCGCCGCGAAGGCCACGGAAACCGGGTTCTCGCCGATGGCGGTGTCGGTGCGCACGGTCTTGGCGGTGCTGAAGGTGGCCTGGAACAGACGCCCCAGCAACGGCCCGACGGTGCCGGCCTCGCGGGCCACGGCATAGGCGGACTTGAGCTGGCCGAGAATCTGCGGCTCGCCGAGGACCATCGAGTCCAGCCCGCAGGCCACGCGCATCATGTGACGCACGGCGGCGTCGTCACTGTGCACATAGGCACAGGCTCGCAATTCGTCGATGCTCAGGCGGTGATAGCTGGCCAGCCATTGCAGCACTTCGTCGCTGCTCAGCTGATCCTGCTCCAGGTACAGCTCGCTGCGGTTGCAGGTCGAGAGGATCGCCGCCTCGCGGCTGGGCGTCAGCCGGCACAGCTGCTGCAATGCCTCGACCAGTTGCTCCGGGGTGAAAGCAACGCGCTCACGCACCTCTACCGAGGCGGTCTTGTGGTTGATACCGAGGGCGATGAAGGCCATGCAGAGTCGCTGAGGGGCAATACGGAAGCCGGCAATTGTCCTACTTCGCCCCCGAGAGAACAACTACCGCGACCTATTGTCCCAATAGACAGTTCGCCGCATCGTCCTGGCCAGTGGGCTTGCTCCAAGGCTTGTGTCATGATGCCGCGAACGTCGCAGGGCGCGAGCCGGCATGGCCGTCGCCCCGGAATAACGCACGACAAGGTGCCTGGGTCCGTTCCCGTTTCATCGCGCGCCGCATTTGCCGCGCAACTCGAAGGGACGGGCCGGCTTTGCCGCGAGACTGCATTACTCGATGACTCATTTGGACGACCAAACTTCGCCTCTCGTGCCTTGCCTCGCGCCCAAACCAGCTCCGTCGCGGCCGCGAACGAAACGGAAACACACCCTGATGACCAGACCCCTCGCGTTAGTCACTGCAATTGCCCTTCTCAGCGGCTGCCAAACCTTCGCCCCCAGCGAGCCTGACGGCACGCCGCCGGTGCAGGAAGCCGACCAGAGCACCCAGCTGAAGCCGGAAGAATACGGCTCGTTCAGCCAGGAAACCCTGTTCGCCCTGCTCACCGCCGAACTGGCGGGGCAGCGCAACCGCTTCGATATCGCCCTGGGCAACTACGTGCAGCAGGCCAACGCCACCGGCGACCCCGCGGTCGCCGAGCGCGCCTTTCGCATCGCCGAGTACCTCGGCGCCGAGCAGGCCGCACTGGACAGCGCACTGATCTGGGCGCAGAACGCGCCGCAGAACATCGACGCACAACGCGCGGCGGCCGTGCAGCTGGCTCGCGCCGGCCGCTATGACGAATCCATGACCTACATGGAGCAGGTGCTGCAGCGCCAGGGCGACACCCACTTCGACTTCCTCGCACTGTCCGCCGCGGAAACCGACCCGGACACCCGCGCCGGCCTGCTGCAAGGCTTCGACCGGCTGCTGAGCAAGAACCCGGACAACAGCCAGCTGCTGTTCGGCAAGGCCATCCTCCTGCAACAGGACGGCCGCGCCGAAGAAGCCCTGGAGCTGCTCGAGGAACGCCCCGGCAGCGCCAAGGAAGTGTCCCCGCTGCTGCTGCGCGCCCGCCTGCTGCAGAGCCTGGGACGTGGCGAGGAAGCACTGCCCCTGCTGCAGAAAGGCATCCGCGAGACCCCCGACGACAAGCGCCTGCGCCTGACCTATGCACGCCTGCTGGTCGAGCAGGACCGCCTCGACGACGCCAAGGGCGAGTTCTCCAAGCTGGTGCAGGAAAATCCCAACGACGACGACCTGCGCTTCTCCCTGGCGCTGGTGTGCCTGGAAGCCGAAGCCTGGGAAGAAGCCATCGTCTACCTGGAAGAGCTGGTCGAACGGCGCAGCCATGTCGACGCGGCGCACTACAACCTGGGCCGTGCCTACGAAGAGCTGGAGGACAGCGACAGCGCCCTGCAGGAGTACGGCATGGTCGGCCCCAGCAACGACTACCTGCCGGCCCAGCAACGCCAGGCCGAGCTGCTGTTCAACCAGCAGCGCAACGACGACGCCAGCCGTCGCCTGGCCGAAGCGCGCGAGGCGCAGCCCGACTACGCCATCCAGCTGTACCTGATCGAAGCCGAGGGGCTGAGCAACCATGACCAGGTCGACTCGGCCTGGCAGGTGATCAATCAGGGCCTCGAGCAGTTCCCCGACGACCTCAACCTGCTCTATACCCGTGCCATGCTGGCGGAGAAGCGCGACGACCTGGCCCAGCTGGAACACGACCTGCGCTACATCCTCGAGCGCGAGCCGGATCACGCCATGGCGCTCAACGCCCTCGGCTACACCCTGGCCGACCGCACCACGCGTTATCAGGAAGCCCACGACCTGATCGAGAAAGCCCACCAGCTCAACCCGGACGACCCGGCCATCCTCGACAGCCTCGGCTGGGTCAACTACCGCCTGGGCAACCTGGAGGAAGCCGAGCGCTTCCTGCGCCTGGCCCTGAAGAAATTCCCCGACCACGAGGTTGCCGCCCACCTTGGCGAAGTGCTCTGGGCCCGGGGCAAGCAGCGCGAGGCCCGCAGCGTCTGGCGCGAGGCCCTGGCCGAGACACCTGACAGCCCCATCCTGCGCGACACCCTCTCGCGCCTGACCGGTTCCGAGACGCCCTGATGCTTCGTCACCTTCTTGTTTTCAGCCTCATCGCCCTGCTCGCCGGCTGCGCCGGCCTCACCTCGCACGAAACACTGGAAGGCCAGGGCGACCCGGCGCAGTGGAAAGCCCATAAACAGCAGATCAGCCAGCTCGACGGCTGGCAGATCAACGGCAAGATCGGCATTCGTGCGCCCAGCGACTCGGGCAGCGCCACACTGTTCTGGCTGCAACGCCAGGACTACTACGATATCCGCCTGTCCGGCCCGCTCGGTGGCGGCGCCGCCCGTCTGACCGGCCGCCCGGGCGACATCCTGCTGGAAGTGTCCAACCGCGGCCGCTATCGCGCCGAGTCGCCGGAAGCCCTGCTGCGTGAACAGCTGCGCCTGGACCTGCCGGTCTCCAACCTGCTCTGGTGGATTCGCGGCCTGCCGGCCCCGGAAAGCCGCAGCCGCATCACCCTCGACGGCGAAAGCCACCTGGCCCGCCTGGAGCAGGACGGCTGGCGAGTGGAGTACCAGCGCTACACCGAACAGAACGGCTACGCCCTGCCCGAGCGCCTGAAGCTCTACGGCCAGGACCTGGAGGTTACCCTGGTGATCAAGGACTGGCAGCCGCGTCAGCTCGGCCAGTAAGCCCGCCCCCCAACCTTGTGGGAGGGGCCTCAGCCGCGACAGCGTTGGCGATGGCTCAGCGTTTCGGCTGAGCATTTCGCGGCTAAAGCTGCTCCTACAGGGGCTGCGGTCTTTGCAGGAGCGGCTTTAGCCGCGATGCGCCTGCCGAGGTATTTCCCGCATACAATCGCCACCTATTCTCGCGACGACGCCCCTGCTCCGAACATGACCGCCATCCCCGCCCACGCCGAACTCACCCTGCCCGCTCCCGCCAAGCTCAACCTGATGCTGCATATCCTCGGCCGCCGCGCCGACGGCTACCACGAGCTGCAGACCCTGTTCCAGTTTCTCGAGCATGGCGACGAGCTTGGCTTCAGCCTGCGCCAGGATGGCGAGATTCGCCTGCACACCCCCATCGAAGGCGTTGCGCACGACAGCAACCTGATCGTGCGCGCTGCCAAGCGGCTGCAGGAAGCCAGCGGTACGCCACTGGGCGCCGACATCTGGCTGGACAAGCGCCTGCCCATGGGCGGCGGCATCGGTGGCGGCAGCTCGGATGCCGCCACCACCCTGCTCGGCCTCGACCACCTGTGGCACACGCAACTGGGCGAGGATCGCCTGGCCGAGCTGGGCCTGGCACTGGGCGCCGACGTACCGGTATTCGTGCGCGGCCGCGCCGCCTTCGCCGAGGGCGTTGGCGAGTGCCTGACGCCCGTGGAGCTGGACGAACCCTGGTTCCTCGTCGCGGTGCCGCAAGTCTTTGTAAGCACAGCAGAAGTTTTCGGCTCGCCCGAGTTGACACGGGATACGCCGCCCATTAAAGTTCGCAGCCTTCTTGCGGGGGGTGGTCGAAACGACTGCCAGCCGGTTGTAGAGAAGCGTTACCCAGAAGTTCGTAACGCTTTGATCTTGTTGAACAAATTCGTTTCAGCTAGATTGACCGGCACTGGAGCTTGTGTATTTGGGAGCTTCCCAAATCGGGACGATGCTGATAAAGTCGCCCGCCAACTTCCAGGCACTCTGCCGAGCTTTGTCGCTCAAGGTCGCAACATTTCGATGCTGCACCGCAGGCTCCAAGCATTGGCCAAGAAGTGAATGCTCAGCATTCGGTTATACGATACAGGGGCGTCGCCAAGCGGTAAGGCACCAGGTTTTGATCCTGGCATGCGTTGGTTCGAATCCAGCCGCCCCTGC
>MDSZ01201396.1_pt1 | contig 152778 bp, 152 predicted proteins | sample 811201 | NCBI WGS metagenome assembly MDSZ01 (sample SAMN05326647, study PRJNA326480) | marine metagenome | isolation source: seawater | place: Indian Ocean: North | collected 2010
CCCTCTCCCCCAGCCCCTCTCCCGTGAACGGGAGAGGGGAGCTAAAGCCTGCAATTCGGAGTGCGCCAATGGCCATCCTGCACACCCAGATCAACACCCGCTCACCGGAGTTCGCCGCCAACCAGGCCGCCATGCTCGCCCAGGTGGACGACCTGCGCGCCCTGCTCGCCCGCGTTCAGCAGGGCGGCGGGACCAAGGCGCAGGAGCGCCATACCGCGCGCGGCAAGCTGCTGCCGCGCGAACGCATCAACCGCCTGCTCGATGCAGGCTCGCCCTTCCTCGAGATCGGCCAGCTCGCCGCCCATGACGTCTACGGCGAGGACGTGCCGGCAGCCGGGGTGATCGCCGGCATCGGCCGTGTAGAGGGCGTGGAATGCATGATCGTGGCCAACGACGCCACGGTGAAAGGCGGCTCCTACTACCCACTGACGGTGAAGAAGCACCTGCGCGCCCAGGCCATCGCCCGCGAGAACCGCCTGCCGTGCATCTACCTGGTGGACTCCGGCGGCGCCAACCTGCCGCGCCAGGACGAGGTATTCCCGGATCGCGAACACTTCGGCCGCATCTTCTTCAACCAGGCCAACATGAGCGCAATGGGGATTCCTCAAATCGCGGTGGTGATGGGCTCCTGCACCGCCGGCGGCGCCTATGTGCCGGCGATGAGCGACGAGACCATCATGGTCCGCGAGCAGGCCACCATCTTCCTCGCCGGCCCGCCACTGGTGAAGGCCGCCACCGGTGAGGTGGTCAGCGCCGAGGAACTGGGCGGCGCCGACGTGCATTGCAAGACCAGCGGCGTGGCCGACCACTATGCCGAGGACGACGAACATGCCCTGGCCCTGGCCCGGCGCAGCATCGCCAACCTGAACTGGCGCAAGCTCGGCCAGTTGGACAGCCGTGCGCCCATCGCCCCTCGCCATGCGGCCGAGGAGCTGTACGGGGTGATTCCAGCCGATGCCAAGCAGCCGTTCGACGTGCGCGAAGTCATCGCCCGTATCGTCGACGACTCGCAGCTGGATGAGTTCAAGGCGCTGTTCGGCACCACGCTGGTGTGCGGCTTCGCCCGCATCAACGGCTACCCGGTGGCGATCCTGGCGAACAACGGCATTCTCTTCGCCGAATCGGCGCAGAAAGGCGCGCACTTCGTCGAGCTGGCCTGCCAGCGCGGTATCCCGCTGCTGTTCCTGCAGAACATCACCGGCTTCATGGTGGGCAAGAAGTACGAGGAAGGCGGCATCGCCAAGCATGGCGCCAAGCTGGTCACCGCCGTGGCCTGTGCCCAGGTGCCGAAGTTCACCGTGATCATCGGCGGCAGCTTCGGCGCCGGCAACTACGGCATGTGCGGCCGCGCCTACGACCCACGCTTCCTGTGGATGTGGCCCAACGCACGCATCGGCGTGATGGGCGCGCAACAGGCCGCAGGCGTGCTGGTGCAGGTCAAGCGCGAACAGGCGCAACGCGCCGGGCAGCCTTTCGGCGATGACGAGGAACAGCGCCTGAAGCAGCCCATCGTCGAGCAGTACGAGCACCAGGCGCACGCCTTCTACTCCAGTGCCCGGCTGTGGGATGACGGCGTGATCGACCCGGCACAGACCCGCGACGTGCTCGCCCTGGCGCTGTCTGCCAGCCTCAATGCGCCGATCGAGCCGACCCGTTTCGGCGTGTTCCGCATGTAAAGCAGCCGGTAGGAGCCCGCTTGCGGGCGATCAGCAGCATCGCCGGCAAGCCGGCTCCTACACCGCAGATCTGAGAGCGACGAGATATGACCGACTTCACCACCGTACAGCTTGAAACCGATACACGCGGCTTTGCCACCCTGTGGCTGAACCGGGCGGAAAAGAACAACGCCTTCAACGCCGAGATGATTCGCGAGCTGATCCTCGCCCTCGATGCCGTGGGCGAAGACAAGAGCCTGCGCTTCCTCCTCCTGCGTGGCCGCGGCAAGCACTTCTCGGCCGGCGCCGACCTGGCCTGGATGCAGCAAGCGGCCGGGCTCGACTACAACGCCAACCTGAATGACGCCCGCGAGCTGGCAGAGCTGATGTACAACCTCGCCGCACTGAAGATTCCCACCCTCGCCGTGGTGCAGGGGGCGGCGTTCGGCGGCGCGGTGGGCCTGACCAGTTGCTGCGACCTGGCCATCGGCAGCGAGGACGCGCTGTTCTCCCTCTCCGAAGTGCGCATCGGCCTGGCCCCGGCGGTGATCAGCCCGTTCGTGGTGCAGGCCATCGGCGAACGCGCGGCCAGGCGCTATGCCCTGACTGCCGAGCGCTTCGACGGCAAGCGCGCCCGCGAACTGGGCCTGCTCGCCGAGTGCTACCCCGCTGATGAACTGGAGTCGCAGGTCGACGCCTGGGTCGCCAACCTGCTGCTGAACAGCCCGCAGGCCATGCGCGCCAGCAAGGACCTGCTGCGCGAAGTGGCCAGCGGTGAGCTGACTCCGGCCCTGCGTCGCTACACCGAGAATGCCATCGCCCGGATCCGCATCAGCCCCGAGGGCCAGGAAGGACTCCGAGCCTTCCTGGAAAAACGCACGCCCGCCTGGCAGGAGCCGCAAGCATGAAGCCCACCCACATCGATACCCTGCTGGTCGCCAACCGGGGCGAGATCGCCTGTCGGGTGATGCGCACGGCCAAGGCCATGGGCATCCGCACCGTGGCCGTGCACAGCGCCATCGACGCCGAGGCACGGCATGTCCGGGAAGCCGATATGGCGGTCGATCTCGGCGGCGCCAAGCCCGCCGACAGCTACCTGCTGATCGACCGGATCATCGCCGCCGCCAAGGCCAGCGGTGCCCAGGCCATCCACCCCGGCTATGGCTTCCTCTCGGAGAATGCCGGTTTTGCCCAGGCCATCGAGCAGGCCGGGCTGGTCTTTCTCGGCCCGCCCGCCTCGGCCATCGAGGCGATGGGCAGCAAGTCGGCCGCCAAGTCGCTGATGGAAGCGGCCGGCGTGCCGCTGGTGCCCGGCTACCATGGCGACAAGCAGGACCTCGAGACCTTCCGCGAGGCCGCCGCACGCATCGGCTACCCGGTGCTGCTCAAGGCGGCCGCCGGCGGCGGCGGCAAGGGCATGAAGGTCGCCGAGTCGGAGGCGCAACTGGGCGAAACCCTGGCATCCGCCCAGCGCGAGGCGCAGTCGGCCTTCGGCGATTCGCGCATGCTGGTGGAGAAGTACGTGCTCAAACCCCGCCATGTGGAAATCCAGGTCTTCGCCGACCGACATGGCAACTGCCTGTACCTCAACGAACGCGACTGCTCGATCCAGCGGCGCCATCAGAAGGTGGTCGAGGAAGCCCCCGCCCCCGGCCTGAGCACCGAATTGCGCCGTGCCATGGGCGAGGCAGCGGTCAAGGCCGCGCAGGCCATCGGCTATGTCGGTGCAGGTACGGTGGAGTTCCTGCTCGACGAGCGCGGCGACTTCTTCTTCATGGAAATGAACACGCGCCTGCAGGTCGAGCACCCGGTCACCGAGGCCATCACCGGCCTCGACCTGGTGGCCTGGCAGATTCGTGTCGCCCGTGGCGAGCCGCTGCCGATCAGCCAGCAACAGGTGCCGCTGAACGGCCACGCCATCGAGGTGCGCTTGTATGCCGAAGACCCGGATCATGACTTCCTGCCGGCCACCGGCACCCTGGCGCTCTACCGCGAAGGCGCGGCCGGCGATGGTCGCCGCTTCGACAGCGGCGTGGCCGAGGGCGACAGCGTTTCGCCCTTCTACGACCCCATGCTGGGCAAGCTGATCGCCTGGGGCGAGGACCGCGAACAGGCACGCCTGCGCCTGCTGGCCATGCTCGACGAAACCCTGGTCGGTGGCGTCAGGACCAACCTCGCATTCCTGCGCCGCATCCTGTCCCATCCGGCGTTCGCCGCCTGCGAACTGGATACCGGCTTCATCCCCCGCCACCAGCAGCAGCTGCTGCCCAGCCCCGGCGAACTGCCGGAGCGCTTCTGGCAGCTCGCCGCCGACGCCTGGGTGCAGACCGAGGCGGCCCTGCAGCGTGCCGACGACAGCCACTCGCCCTGGGCCACGCGCAGTGGCTGGCGCAGCGCCGGGGCGGCAGAAGTCGACCTGCACCTGAGCTGCCAGGGCACAAACCGCAAGGTGCGCGCCGGCAACCAGGCACATTTCGGTGACGATACGCTGCAGGCGGATATCGAGGGCACGCGCCAGCGCCTGCGCTGCATGCGCCGTGGCGATACCCTCTACCTGCAATGGCACGGCGAGTTGCACGCCATCACCCGCTTCGACCCCATCGCGGCAGCCGAGGCCAGCCATGCCCAGCACGGCGGCCTGGGCGCGCCCATGAACGGCAGCATCGTCCGTGTACTGGTCGAGGCCGGTCAGGCGGTCGAGGCCGGCACCGCCCTGGTGGTGCTGGAGGCGATGAAGATGGAACACAGCATCCGCGCGCCCGAAGCCGGCACGGTCAAGGCGCTGTATTGCTGCGAAGGGGAAATGGTCAGCGAAGGCACAGTGCTGGTGGAACTCGAGTCGTAGGGTGGATCACGCTGCACCGATCCACCATCAGGGCATCAACCCGCATCGCGGTGGACATGAAAGGCGATGTCCACCCTACGCACGGATTGAACGCGAACCGTAGGGTGGATCACGCTGTATCGATCCACCATAAGGGCACCCACCCGCATCGAGGCGGACATGAAAGGCGATGTCCACCCTACGCACGGATTGAACGCGAACCGTAGGGTGGATCACGCTGTATCGATCCACCATAAAGGCACCCACCCATATCGAGGTGGACATGAAAAGCGATGTCCACCCCATGCGTTACAACCGGATACCGACGAGGAAACCCGATGAACCTGCCCCACTCCGTGCGCCTGGTCGAAGTCGGCCCGCGCGACGGCCTGCAGAACGAGAAACAGCCGATCAGCGTCGCCGACAAGGTACGCCTGGTCGATGACCTGAGCGCCGCCGGCCTGCGCTACATCGAAGTCGGCAGCTTCGTCTCGCCCAAATGGGTGCCACAGATGGCCGGCTCCGCCGAGGTGTTCAGTGGCATCCAGCGCCGGCCAGGCATCACCTACGCGGCGCTCACCCCCAACCTCAAGGGCTTCGAGGCCGCGCTGGAGGCGAAGGTGGAGGAAGTGGCGGTGTTCGCCGCAGCCAGCGAAGCCTTCTCGCAGAAGAACATCAACTGCTCCATCGCCGACAGCCTGCAGCGTTTCGTGCCGCTGCTGGAGGCGGCCAAGGCCGCCAAGGTGCGCGTGCGTGGCTACGTCTCCTGCGTGCTGGGCTGTCCCTACGACGGCGACGTCGCCCCGCAGCAGGTTGCCGCAGTGGCGCGCGAGCTTCATGCCATGGGCTGCTACGAGGTTTCGCTGGGCGATACCATCGGCACCGGCACCACCGGCAAGACCCGCGTGCTGCTCGACGTGGTCAGCCGCGACGTTCCGCGTGAGCGGCTGGCCGGGCACTTCCATGACACCTACGGCCAGGCCCTGGCCAACATCTACGCCAGCCTGCTCGAAGGCATCAGCGTGTTCGACAGCTCGGTCGCCGGGCTCGGCGGCTGCCCCTACGCCAAGGGCGCCACCGGCAACGTCGCCAGCGAGGATGTGCTCTACCTGCTGCAGGGCCTGGGCATCGACACCGGCGTGGACATGGACGGGTTGATCGCCGCTGGCCAGCGCATCTGCCAGGTACTGGGCAAGGCCAACGGTTCACGCGTGGCACGCGCGCGCCTGAGTCACTAGCGCCGGGAGACGATGAGGCCCGGCGGTCGAGCTAAGCTGAAGGCTGAGCACGACGACCACGAGGACTCATCATGCCGCAACCTCTGTGGAGGCCCTGCGCCGAACGTGTCGCGGCCAGCCGCATGGAAGCCCTGCGCCACTTCGTCAACCACCGCCATGCCCTGCAGCTGGCCGACTACCCCGCCCTGCACGCCTGGAGCGTCGCGCAGCGCGAGGCGTTCTGGCAGGCCATCGCCGATGTCTTCGACGTGCGCTGGCACGCCCGCGCCGAGTGTGTGTTGCACGAAGGCCCGGCCATGCCGGATGCGCAGTGGTTTCCCGGCGCCACCCTGAACTTCGCCGAACACCTGCTGCGCCGCCGCGACGGCCACCCGGCGCTGGTGGCCGTGAGCGAAGACGGTCGCCGCGAGCAGCTCAGCTACGCGCAACTGGCCGCGCATGTCGCCGGCCTGCAACGCAGCCTGCGCGATGCCGGCGTCGGTGTCGGCGACCGGGTGGCGGCGTTCATGCCCAATACCTGGCAAACGGTGGTGGGCATGCTGGCCAGTGCCAGCCTGGGCGCCATTTGGTCAAGCTGCTCACCCGACTTCGGCACCCAGGGCGTGATCGACCGCTTCGGCCAGATCGAACCCAAGGTGCTGATCGCCGCTGCCGGCTACCGCTATGCCGGCAAGGAGCTGGACCTGACCACCAAGCTGGGCGAGATCATCGAGCGACTGCCCAGCCTGGAGCAGCTGCTGATCGTGCCGTACACGCGCCTGCAGGCCAGCCCCGAGGATTACAGGTCATCCGCGCAGATCAGCCTGTGGCAGGACTTCTACCAGCCCGGCGGCGCGCCGCAGTTCGTCCCGCTCGCCTTCTCCCAGCCGCTGTACATCCTTTACTCCAGCGGTACCACCGGTGTGCCCAAGTGCATCGTCCATGGCGTCGGTGGCACGCTGCTGCAACACCTCAAGGAACTGGGTCTGCATACCGACCTGGGCGCCGACGACACCCTGTTCTACTACACCACCTGCGGCTGGATGATGTGGAACTGGCTGGTATCCGGCCTGGCACTGGGCGCCACCCTGGTGCTCTACGACGGATCGCCGCTGCACCCCGAGCCCACCCGCCTGATCGACCTGATCGACACCGAGGGCATCTCCGTGTTCGGCAGCAGCGCCAAGTTCATCGCCGCGCTGGAGAAGGCCGGCGTCAAACCACGGGAGAGTCATCGCCTGACGACACTCAGGACCCTGCTGTCCACTGGCTCGCCGCTGGCGCACGAGAGCTTCGACTACGTCTATCGCGACGTGAAGCGTGATGTCTGCCTGTCCTCGATCTCCGGTGGCACCGACATCGTCTCCTGCTTCGCCCTGGGCAACCCGACCCTGCCGGTATGGCGCGGCGAACTGCAGTGCAAGGGCCTGGGCATGGACGTGCAGGTATGGGACGAGGACGCCCGGCCGCTGCATGGCGCCAAGGGCGAGCTGGTCTGCGCCCGGCACTTTCCGTCGATGCCGCTCGGCTTCTGGAACGATGCCGATGGCGAAAGATTCCGCTCGGCCTACTTCACCACCTTCCCCGGCGTCTGGGCGCACGGCGACTACGCCGAGGAGACCGCGCACGGCGGCCTGATCATCCACGGTCGCTCCGATGCCGTGCTCAACCCCGGCGGGGTGCGCATCGGCACCGCGGAAATCTACCGCCAGGTGGAAAAGGTACCGAGCGTGCTGGAGTCCATCGCCATCGGCCAGGAGTGGGATGGCGATGTGCGCGTCGTGCTGTTCGTGCGCCTGCGCGATGGCGCGACCCTGGACGACGCCCTGCGTGACGAGATTCGCCAGGTGATCCGCGCCAACACCACACCACGCCACGTACCGGCGCGAATCGTTCAGGTCGCTGACATTCCCCGCACCATCAGCGGCAAGATCGTCGAACTGGCCGTGCGCAATGTCGTTCACGGGCGACCGGTGAAGAACACCGACGCGCTGGCCAACCCCCAGGCCCTGGAGCTGTATCGCGACCTGGCGCAGCTGCAGAACTGAAATCCCGCATCAGTCTGCAACGCGCAGCACGACGCGAACACGCCAGCCGAACCGGGCGAACGCTGGCAAATCCCCATGCCAGAGCCTTCGCGCGGCACAGGCGAGCGCACCGAATAATGGCAATTAGCCTTCAGGCATATTTGTTCATTATAATGACGCCATTTTCCCGACGAGCACCTGCCCGGCCGCACCACCTGCCAGTCACGGAGACTCACGGACCCCAGGGTAATAGCCGCTTGCGTCTATTGTTTCTCCACTGAACAACAGGATGTTCACCGTGCCTCATTTCAAACACCTGCTGTTTGTCCTGACGTTGTGCGCTGCCGTCTGTGCAGCGGCAGCAGGGCCGGTGAAGCTGTACCTGCCCGACGCCCCACCGCTGACCTTTCACGACTATGAAGGCGGCAACGGCATGGTCGGTGACGTGGTGCTGGCCGCCGCCGCCCGCAGCGGTCGCCTGACCGAAATCATCGCCGAGCCCTGGTTGCGTGCGCAGGCCACCGTGAGCAAGGGCAAGGACCTGCTGATCATCCCGCTGTCACGAACCCCGCAGCGTGAGGCGCGCTACACCTGGATAGCCCCGATCATGCTGCTCGAGCGCGCCTTCTTCAGCCTCGACGAGCCGGTGGCCAGCTTCGCCGAGGCGCGCCGGCGCTACCAGCGCATCGGTGTCGGGCTGGGCACTGCACAGGTGGAGACGCTGCGCCGCGAGGGCTTCGCGGAGCAGCAGATCGTGCAGATCCGGCTTGGCGAGAACCCGGCCCGCCTGCTCGAACTGCGGCGCATCGATGCCTGGTTCACCGGCATCGACGAGGCGCTGTACATCTGGCACAAATCGGCGGCGCGCCGGCACGAGCTGCGCATGAGCCCACCCCTGGTAAGCACCGACCTCTACCTGGCCTGCTCGCTCGACTGCGACCGCCAGCTGGTGACGCAGCTGCGCGACGCCATCGCCCAGCTCGACCACGACGGCGTCAGCCAGCGGTTACGCCAGGCCTACCGCCCAATGCTCTGGCCCACGCCCTAGATACCCTGGCGCCCCGGATCCTCCGGCGGCTGCTCTTCCTCGATGTCCTCGAGCTTCAGTTCCAGCCCCCAGTCGCCCGCCTCGGCAACCTTCGGCGCTGCAGCCGGTGCCGCCACCGGAGCCGCTGCGACGGGCGCGGGCTTGGCATTGGCCGGGTTGTCGCGGTAGAGCTTGAGCTTCAGGCGCACGTTGTTCGCCGAGTCGGCATTCTTCACCGCCTCTTCCTCGTCGATGGCGCCGTCGTGCACCAGGTCGATCAACGCCTGGTCGAAGGTCTGCATGCCGAGGTTCTTCGACTTCTCCATGATCTCCTTGAGCTCGGAGAATTCGTTGCGCTTGATCAGATCACGCACCGTCGGCGTCCCCAGCATCACCTCCACCGCCGCGCGGCGCTTGCCGTCGATGGTCTTGACCAGGCGCTGGGAAACGAAGGCCTTGAGGTTGTTGCCCAGGTCATTGAGCAACTGCGGGCGACGCTCTTCAGGGAAGAAGTTGATGATGCGGTCCAGCGCCTGGTTGGCGTTGTTGGCATGCAGGGTGGAAATCGCCAGGTGCCCGGTGTCGGCGAAGGCCAGTGCGTGCTCCATGGTCTCGCGGTCGCGGATCTCGCCGATCAGGATCACGTCCGGCGCCTGGCGCAGGGTGTTCTTCAGCGCTGCATGGAAGCTGCGCGTATCCACGCCCACCTCGCGCTGGTTGATGATCGACTTCTTGTGCCGGTGCACGTACTCCACCGGGTCTTCGATGGTGATGATATGGCCACCGCTGTTGCGGTTGCGGTAGTCGATCAGCGCCGCCAGCGAGGTCGACTTGCCCGAACCGGTGCCGCCGACGAACAACACCAGGCCGCGCTTCTCCATCACCGTGCTGAGCAGCACCTCGGGCAGCTTGAGGTCTTCGAAGCGTGGAATCTCCATCTTGATGTTGCGCGCGACGATGGACACCTCGTTGCGCTGCTTGAAGATGTTGATGCGGAAACGACCGACCCCAGCCAGCGAGATCGCCAGGTTCATTTCCAGTTCGCGCTCGAATTCCTCGCGCTGCGCGCTATCCATGACCGAATCCGCGATGGCGGCCACGTCCCCCGCCTTCAGCGGCTCCTGGCTGAGCGCCTTGAGCACGCCATTGAACTTGGCACAGGGCGGCGCGCCGGTGGAGAGATAGAGGTCGGAACCGTCCTGCGTGGACAGGACTTTCAGCATTGCAGGGAGATCCATGGCGGCGCTTCCGTCAACAGCGATTGAAATACCATAGGCCATGATTACCTGCAGTGCGGACAACGCACGACCCATAAAATTGACGTCATTCTGCTGGCGCAGCGAATGCTGGCACAATAGCGCGCTGACAGAATTGAGGAGCCCATCAATGGCAAAGGCAATGGCCCGCCACATCCTGGTCAAGACCGAAGCGGAAGCGGCGGCCCTGAAGAAGCGCATCGCCGCCGGCGAAGCCTTCGATGTGCTGGCACGCAAGCACTCCACCTGCCCGTCGGGCAAGAAAGGTGGCGACCTGGGCGAAGTCCGTCCCGGACAGATGGTCCGCGCGGTGGACCAGGTGATTTTCAAGAAGGCCCTGCGCGAGGTGCACGGCCCGGTGAAGACCCAGTTCGGCTATCACCTGATCCAGGTGTTCTACCGCGACTGAGCCCGGCTCAGGCGCCCGGCTCGCCCATGAACTCGACGATCTTGCTCCTAATCCAGCGCTCGGCCGGATCGTTGTCGGTCACCCCGCTCCAGACCATGGACAGGTCCGAGTTGACCAGCTCGAATGGCGGATCATCCGCGCGCAGGCTGGTGCCTTCGATCAGGGCTGCCGCCGCGAAATCCGGCACCGTAGCGAGCATTTCCGTCCCCGCGATGATCGAGCGCAAGCCACTGAACTGAGGCACCGCCAGCACCACGCGCCGCGAACGGTCGAGGCGCGCCAGGTCGTTGTCGATGTTGCCGCACAGGTCGCCCGAGAACGACACCAGCGCATGCGGCCGGGCGCAGTACTCGTCCAGCGTCAGCGGCCCTGGCCGCTCATCGCCGCGCAGCACCTTGACGCGCATCTCGCGCAGCTTGCGGCGCTTGGCATTGGCCGGCAGCTCGGTGGTGTAGCTGACGCCGACGGAGATCTCCCCCGACGCCAGCATCGACGACATCAGCAGGAAGTTGACCCGCCGCACCACGATCACCACCTCCGGAGCCTCCTCGCGGAGCTGATTGAGCAGCGCCGGAAACAGCCCGAACTCGGCATCGTCCGACAGACCGATGCGGAAGGTGTCGCGATTGGTCGCCGGGTTGAACTCCCGAGCACGGCTCACCGCGCCCGAGATGGTGTCCATCGCCGGCTGCAGCTCCCGGAGAATCGCCAGGGCCCGCGCCGTCGGCTCGAAACCCCGGCCGTTGCGCACCAGCAGCGGGTCGTCGAACAGGTCGCGCAGGCGCGCCAGCGCCGCACTGACTGCCGGCTGGCCGAGGAACAGCTTCTCCGCAGCCCGCGTCAGGTTCTTCTCGAACATCAGGGTCTCGAAGATCACCAGCAGGTTCAGGTCGACACGGCGCAGATCGTTGCGATTCATTCGGCATCCTTGGAGTTCGGGGTCATCGACGCATTCAAGCAGCAAGTCCCGTGCCTGCGAGCCGTTCAGAGCCCCAGTTCGGACAGACCCGGATGATCATCCGGACGGCGCCCCTGTGGCCAGCGGAACTTGCGCTCGGCCTCGGTGATCGGCAGGTCATTGATGCAGGCGTAGCGATTGACCATCAGGCCGTCAGCGCCGAACTCCCAGTTCTCGTTGCCGTAGGAGCGGAACCAGTTGCCCGAGTCGTCACGCCACTCGTAGGCATAGCGCACGGCGATGCGGTTGTCGGTGAACGCCCAGAGTTCCTTGATCAGGCGGTACTCCAGCTCCTTGGCCCATTTGCGTTCGAGGAAGGCCTGCGCCTGACCGCGCCCGTCGACGAACTCGGCGCGATTGCGCCAGCGCGTATCCAGACTGTAGGCCTTGGCGACCTTGGCCGCATCCCGGCTGTTCCAGCCGTCCTCGGCGAGGCGGACCTTCTCGATGGCACTCTCGCGGGTGAACGGCGGTAGCGGCGGACGGACTTCATCATTGGACGACATAACGGCACCTCTTGCTTTCAGGGAATGGCGCCCATCACTGGGCATTCGGGGTCTGCAACAGCATCGACGCGGTCTGGCCGGCACAGTCGGCGGCATCGGCCTGGCCGGTGACCATGGCAACGGCGGTAGCGCCGTCGATCGGCAACAGCAGTTGCCTGGCCACGCCGGCAGCGTCGGCCAGGCCACAGGCGGCGGTGATTTCGTTCAGGTAGCCGAGCAGGCGCTGCTTGTGCAGCCGCGCCACGGCGCGAATCTCGCTGCTCGGATCGCCGGTCTCGCCAGCCGCATTGATGAACGCGCAGCCGCGAAAGTCCGCTGACTCGAACCAGCTGCGCAGCAGCGGGAAGATCGCCAGCAGCCGCGCACGCGGCTCGCCGCTGGACGTGCCATCGATGAACCAGCGCATCCAGCGCTCGTCACGGGCACGCAGCGCCGCCGCCACCAGGGCTTCCTTGGTCGGATACAGGCGATAGATGCTTTTGCGCGCCACCCCCGAGGCCTTGACGATGGCATCCATGCCGGTGGCGTTGATACCCCCGGCGTAGATCAGGCTTTCGGTGGTCTGCAGCAGGCGCTGCTGGATGGAAGCATCTTCGAGCATGGTTCAGGCACCACAGAGAATGATCGTTCTCAGCAAGGTAGAACGATCATTCTCTGTGGTCAAGACAATTCTTTGCTGCCCGCTCGTCAACCTCGGGAACGGCGCCCCCTCCTCGGCTCAGCTATGCGCCGACAGCGGGGTATGCTCGGCCATCAGCGCCACCACCCAGTCGATGAACACCCGCAGCTTGGCGCTGACGTGGCGGTTCGGTGCAAATGCCAGGTACATCGGCATCGGCGCCATCTGCCAGTCCTCGAACAGGCGCACCAGCTCGCCGCTGGCCAGGTGCGGCGCGGCCATGTAATGCGGCAGCCAGAGCATGCCCAGGCCCGCCAGGCCGGCCGCGAGATAGGCATTGCCATCATCGACGGTCAGCAGCGGCCGACCTTGCGCCTCGATGCGCTCGTCGCCCCGCTGCATGGCGTAGGGCAAGGCCCTGCCGGTCCGCGACCAGAGAAAACCCACGGTGCTGTGCCCCGCCTCTTCCAGTTCGCGCGGGTGGCCCGGCGTTCCGCTGCGCTGCAGATAGCCTGGCGTGGCGTAGATGCCCAGCTGCAGGTCGCCCACGTGGCGGGCGATCAGCGACTGGTCGGTGATCTCGCCGCCGCGCACCACGCAATCGACGTTCTCGCCGATGATGTCGACGATGCGGTCGCTCACCCCCAGGGTCAGCTGAATCTCCGGATAGCGCGCGTAGAACGCCGGCAGGGCCGGAATCAGCAGCATCCGCGCAAAGGGGCTGGGCACGTCGACCCGCAGGCGTCCACGGGGCGCCATCGCCGCGCTGGACAGGCTGGTCTCGGCGTCGTCGACATCGGCCAGCAGGCGCACCACGCGTTCGTAATAGGCCGCGCCGTCGGCGGTGACATTGACCTTGCGCGTGGTGCGGTTGAGCAGACGCACGCGCAGGCGCGCCTCGAGTTGCTGGACGAGCTGGGTCACGCTGGTCTTGCTCATGTGCAGGGTGCTGGCAGCCTTGGTGAAGCTGCCGGTCTCGACCACGCGCGCGAACGCCTGCATCGCATCGAAACGGTCCATTTCGCGTCTCTCTCGACTGTTGATTGTTTGGATTCTACAAACAGTCATGACCAGAGTTGCGCGTTTATCCAGGCCAGGCGTCTTCTTACAGTGACTCCATCGTTAACAACGGCTGCAGCGCAGCCCAGATGGAGGTGTGCAATGAACCCCAAACGTGACGTGGTCTTCCCGGCCGATCGCCATGCGCTCTATGAACTTCACCGCTACTCGCCGGCGGTGCGCTCCAATGGATTCCTGTTCGTCTCCGGCCAGGTCGGCAGTCGCAAGGACGGCTCGCCGGAACCGGTTCTCGAAGAGCAGGTACGCCTGGCCTTCAGCAACCTCAATGCGATTCTTGCTGCGGCGGGCAGCAGCTTCGACGATGTGGTGGACACCACCATCTTCATGGTCGACCCGCATTCGCGCTTCGAGACCATCTGGGAAGTCGCGGCCGAGTACTGGGGCGAAGCCCCATACTCGACCGCGACGGCCATCGGCGTGACCTGGCTGGCCGGCTTCGACTTCGAGATCAAGGTGATCGCCAAGCTGCCGGAATGATGGCGACGCGGCCCCTGTGCAGGGGCCGTGTGCTCAGAGGTGAGTGAAGACGCGCTCGGCAGGCAGGCGCGACTTCGGCAGCGCCGCATTGAAGTCGCCGTCGCTGTGGTACCCCAGTGCCACGGCGACGACACTGCTCAGCCCCTGGGCAGCCAGGCCCAGTTCCTCGTCCAGCGCCACCCGGTCGATACCCTCCATCGGCGTGGCATCCACACCCTTGGCAGCCGCGCCCAGCAGCAGGGTGCCCAGTGCCAGGTAGGCCTGTTTCTCCGTCCAGTGCGGCATGTCGCCAAGGCCGCGATGCAGTTCGACGTAGCTGCTGCGCGTGTTGTGCTGGCCGGTGCGCGCCGCATCGTCACGGAAGCGGCCATCGTCGGCTTCCTGTTGCAGCACGTCGGCCAGGTAGGCGTCGTCGATGTCGCGACGCGCGCAGATCAGGACCACGTGCGAGGCGTTGAGGATCTTCGGCTGGTTGTAGGCGAAGCCATCCTGGGCGCCCTTGGCCAGGCGCGCCTTGCCCTCGGCGGTACTGGCCACGACGAAGTGCCACGGCTGCGAATTGACCGACGACGGGGCCAGGCGCAGCAGTTCGAGCAGCTCGTCGATGATCGCCTGATCGACCTGGCGACTGGCATCGTAAGCCTTGGTGGTGTAGCGCTGGCGGGCGAAGGAAACGGGGCTCATGAACACTCTCCTGATCGATGGAGGGAAGGAAATGCGCGTTAGTCTGCAGCATTCGAATGCATGAAAGAAGCCGATGAACGCGCTAGGAGTTTCAAAGCAGAAATGAAAATGACCACCCTGCAGACACCTGTCACAGGCGGAGCTTAATCAATGCCCTTGTAAAAACTTCGTAAACGCAATGGATTTTCATTACGCTTGAGGGTAAAAGATAGCTTGCTTTCGATCCTGTATGGGGCGGCGTCATCGCAGCCCTTTCGGCCTGGAGTCCTGCATGTCCATCCCCTCTTTCGTGCAACGCACTGCGCTGGCGTTCGCCGCCACGCTGCTGTTCAACCTTCCCCTGCAAGCCAGCGAACGCACGCTGGACAGCGCCAATGGCCCGCTGACACTCAGCGGCACGCCGCAGCGCGTGGTCGCACTGGGCGATAGCACGCTGGATGCCGCCTTGTCGCTGGGCGTGCAACCCGTCGGCACGCTGGCCAGCCGGGGTGGCAACGACGTGCCGGACTATCTGAAGGCCAAGGCCGGCGCGATCACCCTGGTGGGCAGCGTGCGCGAACCCAACCTGGAGGCGATCCTGCGCCTGCAGCCCGACCTGGTCCTGGCCTCGAGCGAATTGTCGCCCGAGCTGTACGCCAAGCTGAGCCTGATGGCCCCGACCGTGGTGCCCAAGGGCAACAGCTTCGAGGACTGGCGCATCACCTACGCGACCTACGCCCAGGCGCTCGACAAGGCGCAGCAAGGCCAGCAGCGCATCGCCGAAATCGACGCGCGCAGCGCTGCCCTGCGCCAGCGCCTGCCGCAGGGCCAGGCGATCAGCGTGGTGCGCTGGAACCCGCAGGGGCCGGTGATCATGTCCAGCCACCTGTTCGTCGGTCAGCTGCTCGCTGACCTCGGCCTGCGCCCCAACGCGCTGGCGGCCGCCCAGGAGAAGAAGCCACACAGCGACGTGCTCAGCCTGGAAAACCTGTCGCGCATCAATGCCGACTGGATCTTCCTCGCCACGCTCAACCCCGACGGCCGCAAGGCCCTGGACGATGCCCGCAAGCAGCCGGCCTTCACGCGCCTGAAAGCCGTCGCCGAGGATCAGGTGATGACCGTGGATGGGCAGATCTGGAGCAGCAGCTCCGGCTACCTGGCGGCCCAGCAGGTGCTCGATGACGTGGAGAAGGCACTGCTCGACTGATGCCCGCCTCACGCCTGACCGTTGCCAAGGCACTGGGCTTCGCCGCCCTGTGCCTTTTGCTTTTATGTGGCGCCAGCCTGCTGCTCGGGGCCGGCGACATCGGCATCCTGACCAGTTTCCATGCGCTGCTGGGCGGCCAGGATGACGACGCCCGCTTCATCGTCTTCGAGCTGCGCTGGGTACGCACGGAGCTGGCTCTGCTGGTGGGCGTCGCCCTCGGCGCGGCCGGGGTGCTGCTCCAGGCCGTGACCCGCAATCCACTGGCCGAGCCGGGCCTGCTGGGCGTCAGTGCCGGCGCCTCCTTCGCCGTGGTGCTGGCCATCAACCTTGGCGCCTCCGCCGCCAGCCTGCACCTGGGCGTCGCCATGCTCGGCGCGTTGCTGGGTTGCCTGCTGGTGCTGCTGGTCACCCGTCTGCGCGGTGTGGGCGATGACCCGGTGCGCCTGGTGCTGGCCGGCGCCGCCTTCTCCGGCATGCTCGGCGCACTCAGCAGCCTGTTGCTGTTGTGGGATCAGCGCACCGCTGACGAGATGCGCTTCTGGGTCATCGGCGCCCTCGCCGGACGCCCCCTCGACACGCTCGAGTGGAGCATGCCCGGGCTGCTCGCCGGCGTGTTGCTGGCACTGATCGTCGTCCGTCCACTGGCGGCACTGGCCCTGGGTGAACGCGTCGCCAGCGGCCTTGGCCACCACCCGCAACTGACCCGCCTGGGCACGCTGCTGGCCGTGGCGATCCTGGTGGGTACGGCAACGGCAGCAGCCGGCCCCATCGCCTTCATCGGCCTGATCGTGCCCTACATCGCGCGGCGCCTGGTCGGCTCCGACATCCGTCGCACGCTGGCGCTAAGCATGTTGCTGGGGCCTTGCGTCCTGCTCCTGGCCGACGTCATCTCGCGCCTGCTGGTGCAGCCTTACGAACTGCCGGTGGGGGTGGTGAGCGCCTTCGTCGGTGCACCGATCCTGATCGCCGTGGTGCGCAACCATCGCCTGCCGACCTTGTGACATGAAGCATCTATCCGCACGCCCCCGCCTCGCCCCCAGTGGCCACTCCCTGCTACGCCTGGGCGAATGCAGCCTGCTGCTGCATCGACGCAGCCTGGCGGTCGGCCTGATTCTGGGCGCCCTGCTGGTCGCCGTCAGTACCTGGCTCCTGGCCAGTGGCGACGACGCCCTCACGCCCTGGAAGGCACTGCAGGCCGCCTTTGGCCAGGGTGAGCCGTTGCAGGTATTCCTGATCCAGGAGCTGCGCCTGCCGCGCCTCGTCGCCGGCCTGCTCAGTGGCGCCGCCCTCGGGGCCGCCGGCTGCCTGCTGCAGACCCTGGCGCGCAACCGCCTCGCCACGCCGGGGGTGATCGGCATCGACAACGGCGCCACCGCCTTCGCGGTCGCCTCCATCGTGGCGGTGCCGACCAGCCTTGCCCCCTCGGCGCTGGCCCTGAGCGGGGCCGCCACCGCCGCTGTGCTGACCTTCGCCCTGGCCGCAGGCGGCGGCGCGCGTGGCTACCGCTTCATCGTCGTCGGTATCGCTATCGGCGCGCTGTTCGGCGCACTGACCAACCTCATGCTGGCGCGCAGCGACATGGACGCGGCCAACGCGGCCTACCCCTGGACCGTCGGCAGCCTCAATGCGCGCCCGGCCGACTCGGTGCTGCTGCTCGGCATCGGTCTGGCGCTTGGCCTGCCGCTGGCCAAGCTGCTGATCAACGCGCTGAGCCTGATGCGCTTTTCCGACAGCGTCGCCATCGGCCTTGGCGTGCGCCTGCCGCTGATGCGCCTGCTCACCCTGATCCTCTGCGTCTGGCTCACGGCCCTGGCCGTTGCCGTCGTCGGCCCGGTCGGCCTGATCGCCCTGGCGGCGCCGGAGATGGCGCGTCACCTAGGCCGCCGGCATGGCGTGCCGGTGCTCAATGCCGCGCTGTGCGGCGCACTGATGATGATCCTCGCCGACTGGGTCGGCCGCACCCTGCTGGCCCCCATCGAGATTCCGGTGGGCATCATCGCCGCCGTGGTCGGCGGCCCCTACCTGCTGTGGATTCTGCTGCGCCAGCCCTCACGGAGTTCGACATGACCCACCTTTCCTCCCTGCTCGCCGACGCCAGACCGACGGAAGTGAGCCTGGAAGCCCGTGAACTGAGCATGGGCTATGCCCAGAGCCTGATCATCGACACGCTCAACCTGACGATCCCCAGCGGCCAGGTCAGCGCCATCGTCGGCCCCAACGGCTGCGGCAAGTCCACCCTGCTTGCCGGCCTGGCCCGCCTGCACAAGCCCAGCGCCGGCGGCGTGCTGCTCGACGGCAAGGCCATCGGCAGCCTGCCCTCGCGCGAGGTCGCACGGCGGCTGGCCCTGCTGCCCCAGGATGCCAGCGCGCCGGATGGCTTGACCGTCAGCGAGCTGATCCGCTTCGGCCGTCAGCCGCACCAGAGCCTGCTGCGCCAGTGGAGCGAGGAGGATCAGGCGATCGTCGACGCCGCGCTGGCGGCGGCGGACCTGGTCGAACTGGCCGATCGCCCCCTGGAGTCCATGTCCGGGGGCCAGCGCCAGCGTGCCTGGCTGGCCATGGCCATCGCGCAGACTACGCCGCTACTGCTGCTCGACGAGCCCACCTCGGCGCTCGACCTGGGCCATCAGATCGAGGTGTTCGAGCTGATCCGCGAGTTGGCCGCCGCCGGCAAGACCATCGTCATGGTGGTGCATGACCTGTCCAGCGCCTGCCGCTACGCCGATCACCTGATCGCCATGCACCAGGGGCGGATCGTTGCCAGCGGCAGCCCGAACGACATCGTCACGCCGCAGCTGGTGGAACGCCTATACGGCGTGCGTTGCACATTGCTGAGCGACCCGCTGAGCGGTACCCCGGTGATTGCCGGGGTGAGCCGGCTGTAAAGCGCCAGGCCGGGCAATCCGGTTCGGACGCTGCACTCTGAAAACCCTGTAAGCCATCACCGATTCGTCATTCCGGTTATTGCTTACACGGACAAATTCTCCTGACCAATCAGTCATTTATTCGCAATATTCGTTGCCTGCGCCAACCGGACGGGGCGGGCCGTCTTTGAGCCTCCGACGAGCTTGAACTATGGTCCAAGCAACTCCGTTTGGAAGGGACTCGAGCGATGAAGTGCGTCATGAGAAGCGCCGTACTGACCCTCTTCTTCTTCTCCGCACCGGCGTTCTCGGCCGGCGAGTTGCAAGGTCAACTGAACATCCAGATCACCATCGGCAGTGGCTGTACGGTCACCAACGGCAGTGCCAGTGGCAGCGGCAACACCTTCGGCTCGCTGTCATTCGGTGACTACAACGACCTCAACAACCTGATCGACGGACGCTCCCTCGGCAACTCCGGCGGTAGCTCGTTCGGCCTGCAGTGCACGCAGAACACGCCCTACACCATTGCGCTGAACGCCGGGCAGAACGCCAGCGGCGGACAAAGACGCATGAACAGCGGCGGCGTCCTGATCGACTACAACCTCTATCAGGATGCCGGTCGCACGCAGTCCTGGGGCGATGGCGGCGCCACCGGCAACGTGCTTTCCGGCACCGGTACCGGCAATGACGAAGAAGTGGTCGTCTATGGTCGAGTACCCGCGCAGACCACGCCCGTCGCCGGCACCTACACCGACACCGTGCAGGTGACCATCGCCTGGTAATCCCTCACGGCCCGTGCAAGAGGACGTCACGCCTACCAAGGAAGAATCGCCATGCACCGCCTGATCGCCCTGCTACTCCTGCTGACCCCGGGCGTTCTGCCTGCGGTCGACAAGACCGCCACGGTCGGCCTCAGCGTGGAGGTACTGCCGGCCTGCCAGGCAGGCGGCGACAGCGGTTCCGGGGTCAGCTTCGGCACCCTGGATTTCGGTACCCACCTCAGGCTCGACAACCTCATCGAGCGCGTGGGCCAGCCCGGAGCAGGCGCCCTGCGCATCAACTGCCAGCAGAACATTCCCTATCGCGTGCTGATCAACGCCGGCCACAGCGGCACCACCAGCAACCGCCAGATGGCGGGGCCTGGCGCCGACGTGGTGAGCTACAACCTCTACACCAGCGCCGACCACGCCACGGTCTGGGACGATACGACCGGCGTCAGCGCCATGGGCAACGGCCAGGACCAGTGGCTGCCGGTCTATGCCCGGGTACCGGCCCAGGGCGCGCCGCTGCCGGGCAACTACAGCGACACCCTGACCGTCACGGTGAGCTGGTGATGCCGTGCCGAGCCCTTGCGCCCACAACAGCCGGCCTCGCCTGCCTGACCCTGCTGGCTGCACCCGTGGCACCGGTCCTCGGCGATACCGGGGTCAACGACCAGATCGTCAGCCAGAGCTTCCAGCTGCGCGCGGAAATCGTGGCGGGCTGCCTGCTTGGCAGCGGCGCCAGCGACGCCACCTCGTTCGGCAACCTGTCGTTCGGCCAGGTCAGCAGCCTGCCAGGCAACCTGGACATCGCCAGCACGCCGGGCAACGGTTCCATCGTCCTGCAGTGCTCTCCCGGCACCTCGGTCAGCGTCTCGCTCAATGCCGGGCTCAACGCCAGCAGCGTCGGCCTGGGCCGCTACCTCGCCCTGGGCAGCGAGCGCCTGCGTTACCAGCTCTATCAGGATGCCGCCCGCAGCATCATCTGGGGCGACGACAGCAACGGAGGCACGCGCATGAGCATCAACTTCCCCAGTGGCGGCGGCAGCCAGACCTACCCGGTGTACGCCCGCCTGTTCAGCGTCAGCCCGATGCCCTCGGCCGGCCTCTACACCGATACCGTCACCGTTACCGTGAGCTACTGAGCCATGTGCACGCGCGCCCTGCTGCTCGGCTGCCTGCTGGCGACAGCGATGCTCAGCGTCGCCGTGCAGGCGGCCACCTCCATACTCATCTGGCCCATCAACCCGATGATCGAGGCGGATCGCCAGAAGTCAGCCGCACTGTGGCTGGAGAATCGTGGCCTGGAGCCGGTGGACCTGCAGGTCAGGGTGATGACCTGGGAGCAGGAAGCCTTCGCAGACCGCCTGAGCCAACAGAAGCAGGTGGTCGGCAGCCCGCCGATGGCCACCGTGCAACCGGGCAAGCGCCAGCTGGTCAGGCTGGTCAACCTGCAACCGCCGCCGCCAGGCACCCTGCGCACTTACCGGGTACTGGTCGACGAGGTGCTGCCGCCCAGGGCGAATCCGTCGCAGCTGGGCGTGCAGTTCCAGATGCGCTACTCCGTGCCGCTGGTCGTGGTCGGCCCCGGAGCCTATCTGGATGACGGCTTGCGCGAAGCACCCGACCAGGGTCAGCCACTGGCGCCGGACCTGCGCTACCGCTTCGTCGAGGAACGCGCCGGAACCTTCCTCCACCTGCACAACGTCGGCCCCGCACCAGCCAGGCTGTCGCAGGTGGAACTGCTGCGCGCCAACGGCCCCCAGCCCGTCGCCGAAGGACTGCTCGGCTACGTCCTGCCCGGCGCCAGGATGCGCTGGCCGATGCCGCGCGGGGTTCGCAGCGGGCGCATACAGGCGCGCATCAACGAGAGTCGCCAAGCGCAGGTACTGGCCACTGAGTAGCTCACTGCCCCTGTTGCTGTTACTGGCAGCCGTGCTCTGCATATGCACGGCCCATGCCGATGACGCCGAGCAACTGGCCCAGGCTCAGGTGCTGTATCTGGAACTGATCGTCAATCAACTGCCCAGCGGCAAGGTAACGGAAGTGAGAGAACATCAGGGCCGGCTGTTCGTCCAGCGCGAGGATCTGCTCGCCGCCGGCGTTCGCCTGCCCCCCGAGCCGCCGCCCTGGGTCGCCCTGGACCGGATCGACGCGCTGCACAGCGACTATCAGCAGGAAAGCCAGCGCCTGCTGCTGACCCTGCCCAGCGAATGGCTGCCACACCAGCGCTTCGGTCCCAGCAGCCTGAGCGAACCGATGCCGGCGCAAAGTGCCTTCGGCGCGCTGTTCAACTACGACCTCTACTACAGCCACACCGAGAACGCCGGCCACTATGCCAATACCTGGCTGGAGCAACGCGTCTTCGATGGATTCGGCATGATTTCCAACACCGGCGTGTATCGCCACAGCTTCTCCGGCCCAGGCTACCGCGACGGCTACCCCCGCTACGACACCACCTGGCGCTTCAACGACCAGCAACGCATGCTCAGCCTGAGCGGCGGCGATCTGATCACCGGCGCGCTGACCTGGAACAGCGCGGTCCGCCTCGGCGGCGTGCAGCTGTCGCGCGAGTTTGCCCTGCGTCCGGACCTGATCACCTACCCCCTGCCCCGCTTCGACGGCGATGCCACGGTGCCCAGCACGGTGGACCTGTTCATCGATGACGCCCGCGTCAGCCAGCAGGACCTGCGCCCTGGCCCCTTCAGCCTCAACACCGTGCCCTATATCAGCGGCGCCGGCACCGCGACCCTGGTCACCACCGACGTGCTGGGCCGCCAGGTATCGACGACCGTCCCCTTCTACGTGACCGACAGCCTGCTGCGCGAGGGCCTCTCCGACTTCTCCCTGTCGCTGGGCAAGCTGCGCCGCAACTATGGCGTGGAGGATTTCGCCTACGGCCGTCTCGTCGGCAGCGGCAGCCTGCGCTACGGCCTGAGCGACAGCCTCACCCTGGAGGCGCACGGCGAGAATGGCGCCGGGCTCAGGCAGGCCGGCATCGGCGCCACCGTCGGGCTCGGCCTGCTCGGTACCCTGACCAGCTCCATCAGCCACAGCGCTGGCATCGGCAACGGCCAGCAGTACAGCCTCGGCTACAGCTACTACGGGCGCCGCTTCGGCGTCACCGCCCAGCGCATTCAGCGCACCGCCGACTATGCCGACCTCAGCGTCGCCCAGGCGCTGGACAGCGACCTCGCGGGCGGCCCGCTGAGCAAGCTGCAGGATCAGCTGACCTTCAGCTTCAGCCCGGAAGGGTTCGGCTCGTTCGGTATCGGCTACTTCGCCAGCGAAGAACACAGTGGCCAGCGGAACCGCCTGATCAACCTGTCGTGGTCGCGCAGCCTGTGGGGCAACAGCAGCCTCTACCTCTCCTTCAACCGTCAGCTGGACGATGCGACGCACGCCATCCAGGCCCAGCTGGTCGTGCCCTTCGACCTCTACTCCAGCCTGACCACGGGCGTGGAGCGGGACAACAACGGTAGACAGAGCGTGCGCGCCAACTACAGTCGCAACGCGCCCAGCGACGGTGGCCTGGGCTGGAACCTGGGCGTGGCCGAGGGTGACAGCGACTTCCGCCAGGCCGACCTGACCTGGCGCTCGCGCCATGCGCAGGTGCAGGCGGGGGTCTACAGCAACGACGGCCAGACCACGCAGTGGAGCGGCGTCAGCGGCTCCCTGGTGGCGATGCAGGGACAGCTGTTCGCCAGCAACCGCATCGACGACGCCTTCGTCCTGGTCAGCACCGAAGGCCAGTCAGGCGTGCCGGTGCACTACGAGCACCAGTTGCTCGGCCGCACCGACAGAGCGGGTTATCTGCTGGTGCCCTGGGTGCCGTCCTACTACCCCGGACAGTACGAAGTCGACCTGCTGGACATGCCCAGCAACCTGCACCTGAGCGAAACCCAGAAGCGCATCGCGGTTCACCAGGGCAGCGGCGCCCTGCTCAACTTCGCCATGGTGATGACCCTCTCCGCCAGCATCCAGCTGGTCGACGGCCAGGGTCGCCCGCTGCCGCGAGGCAGCCAGGTGACGCATCAGCCCAGCGGCCAACGCACCTACATCGGCTGGGACGGGCTGCTGTACTTCGAAGGTCTGGCCAGGGACAACCGCCTCGACGTGCGCCTGGCCGATGGCAGGACCTGCAGCAGCCGGTTCACTCTGGATGATGACGCCGTGGAAATTACCCTGGTCGGCCCGCTTCCCTGCCAGTACGACGGTGCCCGGCCATGACCCGCTGGCTGGCCCTCGCGCTGACGCTCTGCAGCCTCCTGCTCGTCGCCCCGGCCCATGCCTGTGGCATCTATGCGGCGTCGGTGAGCCTCGGCAGCAGCAACTCACTGAGCCTGCGCACCACCCAGCAGCAGGCCGCGGCCGGTGCGGGTCTCTCCTGCCCCGGCGTGCTCCAGGTACTGGCCGCCGCCTATGTCAGGGTCACGCTGCAGAATGCCGGGACCCTGGCCCTGCAGGACGGCCAGGGCAACCAGATACCCTTCTCGATCTACCGCGACTCCGGCTACAGCCAGACGCTGGTAGCCGGCCAGCCCCAGCAGCTAGACGCCATCAACCTGGTCGCACTGGGCGGCAGCTCCAGCGCCATCGGCCTGTACTTTCGCACCAACCCCGGGCCCAATGTGCCGGCTGGCACCTACACCGCCACGATCACCCTGCGCTGGGACTGGGCCATCTGCACCGTCGGTGCGCTCAACCTCTGTTCCTGGAGCCGCAGCCCCGGACTGACCCAGAGCTGCCTGCCCATCTGCGGCGCCCCGACCAACTGGGGCAGCGGCTCCCTGGCGACGCTGACCATCACCCTGGTCGTGACCAAGGCCTGTCGCATCGACACGCTGCCTGCCGTGGACTTCGGCGCCAATGCGCTGATCAGCCAGTTTTCCGCCCAGCAACGCACCTTCGCGGTGACCTGCACCAGCACCGAGGGCTACACGCTGACCTTCGATGACGGGCAGAACTACCTGGCCCCCTGGCGACGGCTGAGAAACGGCAGCGACTACCTGCGCTACAACCTCTATCACAACGGCAGCAGCCTGATCTGGAACAGCGGCTCGCCACTGAGCGCCAGTGGCACGGGCGATTCGCAGACGTTCACCTACCAGGCGATTCTCGACCCGTCACAGGCCAACGCGCCCGCCGGTGTGTACACCGACAACGTGCTGCTGATCATCAACTACTGAGGCGTTACCAGTAGACCACCAGCGTCGAGCCGGCATCCGCGACGGACTGCGTGGAGACGGACGCAGCCGCTGCATCGGGCTTCAGCGGCAGCGCCCGCCCGTGCCCGTCCTGCAGCTGGTACGCGGCCTGCTCGCAACCATTGCCGAGCACGCGAACGGCCTGCTGGTCACGCTCGGCGGATACTTCGCAGCGCTTGAGAATGGTGAGACTGATGTGCAGCTGCCCGCTGATCTGCTCAGCGAGAGATTGATTGGCGACGAGGCACAGAGCCACGGCCAGGAGGGAGGCAACAAGTCGGCGGTACGGCATGACAACGCTTCTACTGTGATGGTGGCCTGCTGGAGTTGAAGGTCAAAATCCATCCGTAGAAACGGTCACGGCTTCGAGGCGCGACCGAAAACAGGGCCAGATTACCGCGATATCACTTTGAGATCACGCCGATTCCGACGAACGCCCGTTCAGGGCAAGCGCCTGGCCAGGAAAGCACGGGCCGGCTCGACGATCTGCTCCTGCGCCGCGACCAGCGGCAGGTCGCGCGCCCCCTGCGCCGTTCGCTCGACCAGCGCGTAGAGCGTCGCGGTCGCCAGCTCCAGCGCCTGCGGCAGGGCCTGACCCGCCAGCAGGCGACCCAGCAAGGTGGCGGAGAACACATCGCCCATGCCGTTGGGCAAGGGGTGCAGCGCCAGTCGCGGTGTCGTCACCAGCCAGGCGCCCTCGCCGTTCACCGCCAGGGTGCCCAGCTCGTCCTCGGGGATGTCCGCGGTCGCCAGACTGGTGACGATCACCACATCCGGCCCGCGTCCGCGCAACTGCCTGGCGACCTTGACGGCCTCCTGCAGACTGGCCGGCTGGCTGCCGGTCAGCAGCTCGAACTCGAACTGGTTGGGGGTGATGATAGTGGCGCAGGGAATGGCCTGATCCCGCAGAAAGTCGGGAATCGCCGGATTGACGAACACACCACGCCCGACATCGCCCATCACCGGGTCGCACAGGTAGCGCAGCGCCGGGTTGTGCTGGCGAATCTCACCCACCGCCTCGAGAATCACCCGCCCGCTATCGGCATCCCCCAGATAACCGGAAAGCACGGCCGCCAGACGCGGCAGCACGCCACGTTCACGCAATCCCAGCAGCACGTCGCGGATATGTTCGGCACCGAATACCTGGCCGCGAAACTGGCCATAACCGGTGTGGTTGGAGAACTGCACGGTATGGACCGGCAGCACTTCGAAGCCCAGTCGCTGCAAGGGGAAGACCGCAGCGGCGTTACCGACATGGCCCCAGGCCACATGCGACTGGATCGACAGAACGAGGGGCGGCAAGGTGGTGCTCATGGACATTCCGACAATGGCTCGACGACGATGGAGTGGGCGGGATTATTCGCCAAGTCACGCGCCCGCACCACCACTGACGCCCTCGCGCTCTTCTTCGGTTCGCTGCGCCTGGCCATGGCCAGCGATCCGATGGTCTCGCGCGTCAACGAATGCTCTGCACGAGCGCCGGCAGCGTGGCCACGAGCAGCACCAACGCCATGCTCAGGTTGAACAGCAACGCATAGCGGGGGTGCATCAGCAGACGGCGAAACGTCGCGCCGCCAACGGCCCAGATGCCAACGCACGGCACGGAGACCAACAGCAGGATCACGGCCGCGAGGAGGACGTTCTGTGCGTGATGCTCAGCTGGCACGTAAGTCGCCACGCCGCTGATGGTCACGGCCCAGGCCTTGGGATTGACCCACTGGAATGCCACTCCGCCGAAGAACCCCATGGGTGCGGTGTCGTCATCACGAACCTGCAACGGGCCACTGCTGGCGATCTTCCAGGCAAGCCAGAGGATGTAGGCTGCGCCGACGACACGCAGCGCCACATCGAAGCCGGGTATGGCCGACAGCAGCGTGCCGAGGCCCAGCCCCAATGCGGCCAGGAGCAGGCCGACGCCGACGGAAATGCCCGCCACCAGCGGCATCGCACGCCATACCCCGACACGCGCACCGGCCAGCAGGACCATCGCATTGTTCGGGCCTGGCGTGCCGGTCATCACCACGCAGAAGAGCAGAAACGAGAGAAGCACGCTGGTATCGGTCATTGGCTGGGTCATGTCCACCTGGGTTTCGATTGCACAATTTTATTGCCTTTAGCGCGCAACTCGATTGCAATTCATTGATGCCATAGCGAACGAAACACAAGATATGACCACTATCGATCGAATAGACCAACGTATATTGCACGAGCTTTCCAGAGACGCCCGCCAGACCAACGTGAAGCTGGCCGAGCAGGTGGGGCTGTCGCCCTCCGCCTGCCTGAGACGCGTGCAGGAACTGGAGCGCAGCGGCGTGATCACCGGCTACAAGGCGGTGATCGACAGGTCGCGACTCGGCATCGGCTGCGTGGTCTATCTCACGGTGGGGCTGTCCAAGCACACCAAGGCCAGCCTCGAAGCGTTCGAACGGGCCATTGCCGAGGCGCCCGAGGTCGTGGAGTGCCACACCATCACCGGCGCGGTTGAATACCTGCTACGCGTCGAGGTGACTGACATCGGCGCCTACAAGGACTTCCACACCAACGTGCTGGGCACCCTGCCCCACGTCTCGTCCATCACCAGCCATATCGTGATGGACAGCAGCAAGAGCACCCGCTCCTGACGCGGCTTTAGCAACACGCGGGTTCATGCGCCATCCGCAGGGCCGCCGGCAGCCGCGCGTCTAGACTCTGGAGTCCATGCTGCAACCGTGGACATTCAGGATGAACAGCAAGAACACCATCTGCCTCTGGTACGACCGCGACGCGCTGGAGGCAGCCACCTTCTATGCCGAGACCTTTCCCGACAGCGCCGTGCTGGCCGTGCACCACGCCCCCGGCGACTACCCCTCCGGCCAGCAGGGCGATGTGCTGACGGTGAGGTTCGACGTCATGGGTATACCCTGCCTGGGACTCAACGGCGGCCCGCTGTTCCGCCACAACGAGGCCTTCTCGTTCCAGGTGGCGACCGACGATCAGGCCGAAACCGATCGCCTGTGGCAGGCGATCATCGACAACGGCGGTCAGGCCAGTGAGTGCGGCTGGTGCAAGGACAGGTGGGGGATATCCTGGCAGATCACCCCGCGCATCCTCACGGCCGCCATCGGCAGCCCGGACCGCGCGGCGGCCCGGCGTGCCTTCGAGGCAATGATGACCATGAGCAAGATCGACATCGCCAAGATAGAGGCCGCGTTGCAAGGCTGAACGATGGCTGCATCAGCCGCGCGCGGTCTTCCGCTGCAGGATAGTCGAGGCGTCGTTGTAGGCAGCCTGGAAGGCGTCGCTGCCGATCCAGGTCACGGCGGCCTCTTCGTCTTCGTCGTGGAAGGCTGCACGATAGGCGATCAGCAGGCCCATCATGAAATCGGTCGCGTCATCCTGCGCCTCTTCGGCAACCACCAGTTCCAGCACCGGGTATTGCAGGAACACCAGGCACAGTGCGAGCAGGCTGATGCCCTCGGCCGCTGCCATCGCCTGGAACAGGTCGTCGAAATGCGCCGGGTCGAACCCGTTTTCCTTGATGTCGGCGAAGTCGAAGGTGCTCAGGTCGATCTCCACATCATCGAACGGCTCATCGATCTGCGCGTTGGCCAGCAACGGATGGATGGGATGACTCTTCGGCTTGCCCATGCGGTTCTGCTTGGCCTTGGCCTTGGCCCGCTGGGCGCGTTTCTTCTGCTTGCCTGGGGAGGCCATGGGGCGTATTCCTCGTTCGGGGCAGCCATGTATATGGCTCGAAATGATCAGGCGCGCATTGTATGCAGTCTTGCTCACGGGCTGTGGGTGAATTTGCCGTTGCAGGATCGCGGCGGGAGCGGCCCGTGACCGCCATCGAGGAGAAGGACAACGCCATGATCGACCATGAACGCCTGCATCGGGACGGCTACGTGCTGCTGCGCCAGGCCGTGCCGGCGGATGGGCTGGACGCGCTGCGCGGCCTGTTCGATGCCCGTGTCAGACCTTCGGATCAGTGGCCCGTGCCGCGAGGTGCGGACTGGCGCCACGCGCAGCTCGACGATGATGCGCAGGTCCTGGCCATCTGCCGCCTGCCGCCGCTTCTGGCGGGGGTGAGTGCGCTGATTGGCGAGCGTTTCTTCATCGCCCAGGTAGAAGGCCGCGAACCCCTGGCAGGCGGTGGCCATCAGCAACTGCATCGCGATCTGTCACAGCAACGCCCGGGCGACATCGCCAATGCCCTGGTGTACCTCGACGACTACAGCCAGGACAACGGCGCCACCCGCATCGTGCCCGGCAGCCATCGGACGCACCCGGGCGCGCCGCCATTCGACAGCAATGACGAATCCCTCACCATGCAGCTCTGCGGGTCGGCCGGCGACATCCTGCTGTTCGATGTCGACCTGGTTCACGCGGGCAGCCTGAACCCGAGCGGCGCACGTCGCCGCTCGCTCCTGATCAGCTACTTCGCCGAGGCCCTGCATGCCTCGTACCTGCACACCCGGCACCTGCGCGGAATTCGCCTGGACACCGGCGAGCGCTTCGATCCTGCGGATCATCTACCGAGCGCCGGCTAGCCTGTGCGAAGGCCAGCCGGGCCGAAACCTGTTACGGGCTCAGCTGACGCTGCAGCGCCTGCTGGGCGCGCTCGGCAGCTTCGCCGGTGACGCGCTCCCCCAGTACCTCGCTCAGCTGCCGTAACTGTGCGGCACTGACACCGATGTTCATGCTCATGCGCATGTGCGCCTGCAGTTGCGCCTCGGCACCGGGCAGTGCCGCGAGCATGCTCAAGGTCGCCAGTTCACGGCTCTGCCAGTCGAGGTTGTCGCGTTCGAAGATGGCACCGAACAGGTGAGCGCGCAGGTACTCGTTGGCTACCGGGGCGAAGTCGAACAACGGCCCCTCGACCACGGCTCCGGCCAGCCTGGTCTGGTTGGCCGTGCCGGCAGCCAGCAGCGCATCGCCCTTGGGCACGGGCTGACTGGGCTCGCGCCCGGGCGCATCTTCGATGCCCCTGGCCTTGCGTGCCTCGACGACCCTCATCAGCTCGGACAGCGCATTGAGACTGCGCGGAAAACCCGCATAGGCGTAGAGCTGTACCAGCACCTCGCGGGCGTCGCTGACGCTCATGCCGAGGTCGAGGCCCTGTTCGAGGGCGCCGTTGAGCCTCGCGATATCACCGGCGGCAGCGAACGCAGCGATCGGCACGATGGCCTGCTGACGTGCGTCGAGGGTTGCATGGCTGCTGGCGGGTTGCTCCGGGTTCTCCTCGGCGATGGCGCTACGCGCCGGTTCGCCGAGGCCCAGAACGACGCCGAGTGCAGCGATGGCGAGGCCCAATCTATTCCCGATGCGTTTGGCCATACTGCTCATCGCTCACTTTCTCCAGCCAGTTGACGTTCTTGCCGTCCAGGGTCGCGGTGATCGCCATATGGGTCATCGCCGTGTCCGGAGCCGCGCCGTGCCAGTGCTTGACGCCTGGCGGACACCAGACCACGTCGCCGGGGCGGATTACCCGGACCGGCTTGCCCCATTCCTGGGTCAGGCCGACGCCGGAAGTAACCAGCAGACGCTGACCGGCCGGATGGGTATGCCAGGCCGAACGTGCGCCGGGCTCGAAGGTAACCAGCGCACCGGAGGTATTGATGTGCTCATCGGCCGGCCAGATCGGGTCGATCCGCGCACGGCCGGTGAAGAACCGCTCCGGGCCGGCGATCGAGGCCTGAGTGCCGGCACGCACGATCTGCTGCTCGCCCCCGCCCGTTTCTGCAGCACCGGCTGGGCCGGTCTGCAGGGCCACGACGCAAAGCGCCGCGGTGAAGATCCGCTTGTTCATGCTGATCACATCTCCTTGAGTCAACGCGCGGTGCAACCCCGTCAGCCAGCGGTTGGTCATTGCAGGGCGTCGTGGAAGAACGCCTGCAGCTGGTCGAAAGGAATCACATCGGTACGGTCGTACAGGTCGACGTGATTGCTGCCGGGCACCACCTGCAGCGTCTTCGGCTCGCTGGCAGCGGCGTAGATGTCCTCGCTGTAGAAGCGCGAATGGGCATGCTCGCCGACGATCAGCAGCAGCGGCCGTGGCGAGATCCACTGCAGCTTGTCCAGCAGCGGGAAGTTCATGAAGCCCTGTGCCGAGGTCTGGGTGAACTGGGTGCTGGAATTGGCGTGATAGCCGCGTGGCCGTGAATAGAATTCGCCGAACTCGCGGCCTATCGGGTGTGTATCGGCATCGATCTGCAACGGTGCTCCACGCTCGCCCAGCGTTGCCCGCCCACTGGCGAACTCGCTCCAACGCTGCTCGGCCAGGGCCTGCAGTGTCGCCCTGCGTGCGGCTTCGTCGAGACTGCCGGCAAAGCCCTCGGCATGCAGGCGCGAGATGTCATACAGACTCACGGTGGCCACGGCCTTGATGCGCGGGTCGACCTGCGCGGCGCTGAGGCCGAAGCCACCGGAGCCACAGATGCCGATCACGCCGATGGCATCACGTGCGATGCCAGCCTGGTTGCCGAGAAAGTCGACACCCGCGTGGAAATCCTCGACGAACAGCTCAGGCGACGACAGACGCCGCGGCGAACCGCCGGATTCACCATTGTGCGAGGCATCGAAGGTCAGTGCCACGAAACCGCGCTGGGCCAGCTCGTTGGCGTACACGCCCGGCCCCTGCTCCTTCACCCCGCCATAAGGCGCGCCGATGATCAGCGCCGGCCAGTCGTCGCGACTGTGGAAGTCAGCGGGCAGGTAGAGGTCGCCGGCCAGCTCGATGCCGAAGCGATTGCGATAGCTGACCGGCTGGCGACGCACCTGCTCGCTCAACGCGAAAATGTAGTTGCCCATGAGAGGCTCCTGTTTGAGGGGAAGGGAATGACGGCGGCTCAGTCCTTTTTCACCGGGCCGGCAAGGAACTCGGCGTCCGTCACCGGCGCCAGCCAGTCGACCGGCTTGCCATCGAGCGACTCGTTGATCGCGATGTGCTGCATGGCGCTGCTGTCGGTTGCACCGTGCCAGTGGCGGCGGCCGCAGTTGCACCAGATCAGGTCGCCGGGGCGAATCTCGGTCTTCGGCCCACCCTCGCACTGCGTCCAGCCCACGCCATCGGTCACCAGCAGCACCTGGCCCAGCGGATGGGTATGCCAGTTGGTCCGCGCACCCGGTTCGAAATTGACCACCGCGACGCCAACCCGCGCAGGAGCCGGCGCGTTGAAGATGCGGTCGATGCGCACACGCCCGGTGAACCAGTCGGCCGGGCCGACGATGGCCTGGCTCGACCCTGCGCGGTGAACCTGCATGTCGGCACTGGCCAGATCGCTGTCACTCATGTCGGTCACCTCATTCGTTGCTCGAGGAGACAAAGGTAGCGACGGCAGATTGATTCGTGTATACGCAAAATAATTAACTCGGCATGAAGCATTACTTAACAATGTTCACGAGCGGCATGGATGATCTGGTGGTTTTCATCGCGGTGGCACGGGAGCGCAACTTCACCCGCGCCGCCGCGCGCCTCGGCGTCTCGCCTTCGGCAGTCAGCCAGACCATACGCGGCCTGGAGGAGCGCCTTGGGGTGCGCCTGCTGACGCGCACGACCCGCAGCGTCACGCGCACCGAAGCGGGAGAGAAGCTGCTGCTCGAGATCGCGCCGCTGCTCGAGCGCATCGACGCGCACCTGAGCGCCATCTCCGACCTGCGCCAGCACCCGTCCGGTACGGTGCGCATCACCGCCGACGAGTTCGCTGCCCGCCACGTCGTCTGGCCCAAGCTGGCGACGCTGCTGGAGACCTACCCGGACGTGGTGGTGGAGTTGATCACCGACTACGGGCTCACCGACATCGTTGCCGAACGCTTCGATGCCGGCATACGCCTGGGCGGCATCATCGACGCGGACATGATCGCCGTTCCCATCGGTCCCGAGATGCGCATGGTCACCGTGGCCACCCCTGGCTATCTGGCGCGGTACGGTACCCCGCGACGGCCGGAGGAGCTGACCGCGCATCGCTGCATCAACCTGCGCCTGCCCACGCACGGCGGCCTCTACTCCTGGGAGTTCGGCAGCGGCGAGAACGAATTCCGCGTACGTGTCGGCGGCCCGCTGATCATGAACAGCGTGCTGCAGATCCTCGATGCCTGCCTGGCCGGCGTCGGCCTGGCGCAGCTACCGGATACCCAGGTACGGCCCTATCTGGACAGCGGAGCGCTGACCGAAGTACTCGGGGCATGGTCCGACAGCTTCCCTGGCTATCACCTGTACTACCCGAGCCGGCGCCAGCAGACGGCCGCCTTCCGTGTGGTGCTGGATGCACTGCGCGACTGGCAGGCGCCAGGTTGACGAGACGTTCTGCATGCTCGGCAGGCAGGCCGAGCGTGGCGACGGATCGCCTTCTCGCACGTCATTGCCTTAACATGTGGCGGGTCAACCGCCATCGCATCGATGGCCAGGAGTCTCGTCCGTGAGTCGACGCAGTGCTGAACGTGACTGGGTCCGGCATAGCCAGATGCCGGGAAGGATCGAACGCATCGAGGCGTATTTCAGCGGCCACGGCTACGATCCGCACCGCCACGACACCTACGCCATCGGCCGCACGCTGTCCGGCGTGCAGAGCTTTCGCTATCGCCGCGCCATGCGCCACAGCCTGCCTGGCGGCACGCTGGTGCTGCACCCCGACGAGGTGCACGACGGCATGGCCGGCACCGACGAAGGCTTTCGCTACCGCATGCTCTACATCGACCCGGTGCTGATCCAGCAGGTGCTCGGTGGCCGGCCTCTGCCCTTCATCGCCGGCGGCCTCTCCGACGACATCCGCCTGCGCCACGCCAGCGAGTCCTTCCTGCAGACCATGGACCATGCGTTCGAAACGCTGGAGGAAGACGACGCCATTTATGACCTGGCCCACGCGCTGCAAGCCGTGGCCGGCCAGCGTCGCGGCCGCCGCGCCTTCGACTACGTCGCAGCGGAGCGCGCCCGTGCCTACATCCATGCCCACCTCGACACGAACATCGCCCTGGACGACCTGGAACACGCCAGCGGCCGGGATCGCTGGAGCCTGTCACGGGACTTCCGCGCCCTGTTCGGTACCAGCCCCTACCGCTACGTCACCCTGCGCCGCCTCGACCATTGCCGCGCGCTGATGCATGCCGGCGTGGCACTGGCCGATGCCGCACTGATCGCCGGCTTCTTCGACCAGAGCCACATGACACGCCACTTCATCCGCGCCTTCGGCCTGTCACCGGCACGCTGGCTCGGCATGCTCAAGCTGTAGGATCGTACAAGAAGCCTCCACGGCGCCTCGCTAGGCTGGTGACAACCAGAACGAGGAGCCCCCGCATGACCCAGCAATCCCCTACCCCGGCCACCCAAGCGATCAACCTGCAGCAGAAGCTGGCGCTGATCGACGAGCACTGGTCGCCCAGAGTGGTCGCCGAGATGAACGACTACCAGTTCAAGGTGGTCCGCATCGAAGGTGACTTCATCTGGCACTCGCATGCCGACACCGACGAAGCCTTCTTCGTCCTCGAAGGCCAGCTGCGCATCGACTTTCGTGATGGCCACGTGCTGCTGCAAGCCGGCGAACTCTACGTGGTGCCCCGCGGCGTCGAGCACAAGCCCTACGCCGCGCAGGAGGTGAAGATGATGCTCATAGAACCCCGTGGCGTGCTCAACACCGGCGAAGAAGGTGGCGAGCGCACGGCGCAGAACGATCGCTGGATCTGAAGCGAGCCCACCACCCCGCGCAGAGCCCCTGGCTGGCTCTGCGCCCTGGCTCTAGCGCCCCGGCATCTGCTCGTAGCGCCTCTGGATGCGTGCGAGTTCTCCCGACAGGCGCAACTGCTCCAGGGCGTCGGCCCAGGCGCTGACCAGGGCATCGTCGCTGTCCCGGCTGAACGCGATGTACAACGACGAGCGATACAGCTCGACGGGTATCTGCCGCAGCGCATCGGTAGCGATGTTCAGTTGCCGGCAGTAGTACGCCACACCGGCATCGGTGTCCCCCGCTATCACCTCGGTGCGCCCCGCCAGCAGCATGCGGTAGAGCTGATAGCTCTCGGCCGCACTCTTGTCCAGATTGGTGAACCCCAGCGACTGCAACACATCGGGAACCAGACCGGCATGCCGGGTGGTGACACGTGGCGCCTGCAGCAGTTGCTCCAGGGTGTCTATCGGCTGTGACGCATCGGCCCGTTGATAGGGATGGATGGACTCTTCGAGGATCGGCCCCACCCACTTGTACAGCGGCTCGCGCTCGCGGGTGCGAAACAGCGAATACATGATCGTGCGCGGTTGGCTCTGCAGCGTGCGCGTGGTGCGCATGCTGGGCAGCAGGGTGATCTCGAAGTCATCACCGGTCAGCGCCATGATCGCCCGCACGATCTCCGTGGCCATGCCCGTGAGCCGGCCATTTTCCCGATAGTTGTAGGGCGCCCACTCTTCGGTGATCACTCGATACGCATCCGCGCGAGCCAGCGGGCTCAGGAGCAGACACAGCAGGGCTGCGGTGAGTATCGAACGCTTCAAATGGTCTGCCTGGTGAAAAAGTTGTCGCGAGCCGGAGACTTGCCGGATTGAAAAGTCAGACAAGCATAGACGCGAAGCATTGCACCCTGCCGGGCACATTTCGCCAAACCTGCATGCGCCCGAGGTCGCTCATGGCCAGACCTGAAGGTTAAAGTTAGGCTTAATCGGACGACCTTTCAGGGAGGCGGGACAGAGATGAAGATTGGTGAACTGGCGACGCGCACGGGGCTTGCAGCCTCGCGTATCCGCTTCTACGAGAGCATCGGCCTGCTCAAGCTGGTGGAGCGTCAGGCGAACGGCTATCGCAGCTACCCGGAAGAAGCCGTGCTGGTGCTCAACCTGATCACCACCGCCCAGCAGGCCGGCTTCAGCCTCGACGAGCTGCGCAGCCTGCTGCCGCAGGACCTGTCGCAATGGGAGCATGGCAAGCTGCTCGACACCCTGCAGGGCAAGGTCCGCGACATCGAAGCGCTGGAGCAGCGGCTCGCCCAGAGCAAGACGCACCTGCTCGCGCTGATCCACGAGATCGAGAGCAAACCCGGTGACTTGGACTGTGCAGCCAACGCCAAGCGGGTGCTGTCGAAGATGAATCTGGGGGAGATGAACGAGCTGGGCAAGCGTGTGAAGAGGTAGGCAGGCAGCCGACTCGGCAGAACGGCCGCTACCGACGGTGCCTGATCACTCCCGGGCGAGCATTCGCGCCAGCGGCTCAGGTGCATAGAGCGCGCTCTGGAAATCCGGCACGTACTCGTACTTCAGCATCCTGCCCAGCTGCAACGACTGAATGTAGGCCGACAGGCTGCCCTGGCTGAGCGTCAGTTTCACTGCCGCCGCATCCGAGCTGGAGGCATGGCTCAGCTGCCGGGAAACCGCATAGCCGTAAGCCAGCTCGCCGTCGTGACCGATATTGGTGAAGCTGTTGGTCACCAGCTCCGGCTCGCTGGAGGGCGCGTCGAGCTTCTGCGCTTCGAAGACCACGTCCGGCTGGCCGGTCGCACTGTCGGCAATTTCGAAGATCAGGCTCTTGTCGGTCTCGCGATAGTCGATGGGCGTCAGCCACTTCGGCAGGTTGTAGCCGACCACCCCGCGTACCCGCGCCAGTTCGGTGTTGACCGGCAGCTTGAGCACATAGCCCCAGAAGTCCCTGGACAGCGCCTGGCCGGCCAGGCTGATGGGCCCCAGGCTGGAATGCCCGGGCTTGCTGGTGACGATGGACAGCGCAACCTCGTTGTAGCTGTCGTTATCGCAGTAGTGATAGGCGTAGGCGGTGAACGCCACCAGCCCCCTGCCCGGCCAGACCTGCAACGGCTGCACCTGTGCCAGCACCTCGGCCGGCATCAGCTCGCGCAAGCGCTGCAGATCGGCGGTGAACACCGCCGTCACGCGGCTGTTGCGGTAGTAGAAATTGGGCGAGTAGGACTCGAAGCCGATGTTCACGCGGGTTTTCGCCAGCCCGCGAAACCAGCTGAGGTCGACATCTGGCGCCTCGGCCGCGATGACCGACAGCGGCGGGTTGGAGTGAAAGCGATCGTAGAGCCCGCCCGCCACCACCGGCACGGTGTGCCCGGCGATGTCGACCGTGGCGCTGGGCACGCTGGCATCCTGCGCCCACAGGGGCATGGCGACGGCATGGAGAACCATCCCCGTCAGCAGCGCAATGCGCTGGCGTTTCAAGCGTTGTGTAAGCTCGGCAAACTGCTTCATCGTCGTTATCCGCGTTGAGGAATCGATAAGTCCCCTGCCATCGGAGCGGTCTCCGGGGCAGACGCGGCAACCCTAAGGTTAAACAGAACTTTAAGGTCAAGCGGCTCGAACGCTGTTTTTCAGGGCTGCAAAAAATACTGTTCCGGGATGAAATGGGCCATTGACATTAAAGTGAACTTTAAAGTTAAGGTCACCTCACGCTCAGCCGAGGATGCCCCCCATGAATCTGTTCGACAGTCTCACCCTGCCCAATGGCTCGACCCTTCCCAACCGCATCGCCAAGGCGGCGATGGAAGAAAACATGGCGGACGCCGACCATGCACCGTCCGAACCGCTGCTGCGCCTGTATGAGGCCTGGGCAGAGGGCGGCAGCGGCCTGCTGATCAGCGGCAACGTGATGGTCGACAGGCGCGCCATGACCGGGCCGGGTGGCGTGGTGCTGGAGGATGAGCAGCAGCTGGCCCGCTTCCAGCGCTGGGCCCGCATTGGCCGCGCCAAGGGGGCGCAGTTCTGGCTGCAGATCAATCACCCTGGCCGGCAGATGCAGGCCAACCTGGGCCAAGCGACCTGGGCGCCCTCGGCGGTGCCGCTGGAACTGGGCAACCTGTCGAAGCGCTTCGCCACGCCACAGGCGATGACCGAGGCGGTGATCGAGGATGTGATCGAGCGCTTCGCCCGCACCGCGCGCCTGGCTGAACAGGCGGGTTTCACCGGGGTGGAAGTTCACGCCGCCCATGGCTACCTGCTCAACCAGTTCCTGTCGCCCCTGACCAACCAGCGCAGCGACCAGTGGGGCGGCTCGCTGGAGAACCGCGCACGCCTGCTGCTGGAGATCGTCAAGGCAGTGCGCGGCGTGGTCTCACCCGGCTTCGCCGTGGCAGTCAAGCTCAACTCGGCGGACTTCCAGCGCGGCGGCTTCAGTGCCGACGACGCACAACAGGTGGTGCGCCTGCTCAACAAGCTGGATGTGGACCTGGTCGAACTGTCCGGCGGCAGCTACGAGGCCCCGGCCATGCAGGGTCAGGCGCGCGATGGGCGCACCCTGGCGCGTGAGGCCTACTTCCTCGAATTCGCCCGCGAGATTCGCGCGGTGGCGCGCATGCCAATCATGGTCACTGGCGGCATCCGTCGCGCACCGATCGCCCAGGACGTGCTGGCCAGCGGCATCGAGATGGTCGGCATCGGCACCGCGCTGGCCATCGAGCCGAACCTGCCGCGCGACTGGCAACTCGGCCTGGGCAGCGCCCCGCAACTGCCGCCAATCACCTGGAAGAACAAGGTACTGGCCTCGCTGGCGAACATGGCAGTGGTGAAATACCAGCTGCACAAGCTCAGCCAGGGCCGGGACAGCCAGCCCGGCGTGTCCCCGCTGTGGGCACTGCTGACGCAGCAGGTGAAGGACATCTTCCGGACTCGCCAGTACCGGCGCTGGATGACGCAACGCGCGGCAGGCCGGGATCAGAACGTCAGCACTTCGCCATCCTGAAGTATCAGCAGCGCGACCAATCTGCGGCGCCTGTTCAAGGCGCTGACCGGCTTGACGCCCGCGCAATATCGCCAGCGATACGGGCGTGCCTGACCCCGCATGCCACAGCCACGCGCCGGCGCCGAGTGCCCCACGACAACGAAAAATCCGTTTCGCTCGTTGCATGGATGCAACAGTCCTTTGCCAGATCGACGGTTTAATTAGCTTGCTAACGAAGCGTATAAACGGAATGCGACATTTCGCCGCATCCGTATTTCGAGGAGACAAGCATGAACGTGATCGTGCACGAGCGTGACAGCGAACATCTTTCCCGTGAAGCCCGCGCCATGGGAGCCGTGGTCTGGGATGTGATCCAGAATGGAGAGCTGGTCGGTATCTTCCCCTCGCAGGACGAAGCCGACGCCTACCGCAGATCGCTGGAAGAGGCACAGCCACAAGGATGATCCGAAACTGCTGCCGTTTTCGTGAAAAACGGCAGCAGCCTTCCCGCTTCGCAGCGCCCTTGTCGGCCCTGAACCGATACCTCGGGCCCTACCGCGCCAGGTAACAGCCACCCACGGCGCGACCGCCCATCCGATTTCCGCCCCCAGCGCAGCCCTCTTGCCTGGGCGCGTCGCCCCTCGCCAAAACCTGGCCAATCCGACGCAAAACGCCCTGAATCTCGCAGTTGCCACGCAGCAGCCAATCCGCCGCGGCACCGCCAGCGTCGGGCCCTCCCTGCACCGGCTGACTATCTGCCATGAACCACGGCGCAAACGGCCTGCACATGTCATGAACTGGTCTAGTCTCACCCTCAGGAAAGCGGAGTTCCGGAGCTATGGCATGTCTGAAAACAGGTTCGACCCATCTCCCGTCATTCTCATCGTCGATGACCAGTCCAGCGACCTGCAGATCCTGCAAGCGGCGGTCAACGAGCTGGCACAGGTGCATATCGCCCATGATGGGCGCATGGCGCTGGAGATCGCACGGTTCTGCCGGCCAGACGTGATCCTGCTGGATATCGAGATGCCCGGCATGAGCGGTTTCGAGCTGTGCCGCCTGATCAAGGCCGACGCCAAGCTCTGCGATGCCGCCATTCTGTTCGTCACCGCGCACACCCAGACGGAGAATGAAGTGGCGGCGCTGGAACAAGGCGCCATCGACTTCATCCAGAAACCGCTGAGCATTCCCGTGGTGCGCGCCCATGTCCGAGCGCACCTCAACCTGCGGACGGAGGCCAAGCGGCTGGCCTACTTCGATGCGCTGACCAACCTGCCCAATCGCATGCTGCTGCGTGACCGCGCCGAGCAGATGCTGCAGAAAGCGCGGCGCAGCGGCAGCCGTCTTGCACTGCTGTTGCTGGACCTGGACAACTTCAAGGGCATCAACGACACCCTGGGCCACTCGACGGGCGACCTGATTCTCAAGGAGGTCAGCGCACGCCTGACCGAGGTATCACGCAACCTCGACACCGTCAGCCGCCAGGGCGGTGATGAGTTCGTCATCCTGGTGACCGATATCCAGCGCTCGGAGGTGATCAGCGACTACGTGGAGCGTTTGCTGGAAGTCATCGCGATGCCGATGAACATCGCCGGCAGTCGCTTCGACCTGTCCGCCTGCATCGGCGTGAGCGTGTTCCCGGATGACGGCGACGACCTCGAATCCCTCTATCGCCAGGCCGATGCCGCGATGTACCAGGCCAAGCAGGAGGGTCGCAACCGCTATCGCTTCTTCTCCCAGAGCATCGAGAGCGATGCCAGAGCCCGCCACCTGCTCGAAAGCCACATGCGCAGCGCGCTGGAGTCGGGGGTCTTCGAAGTCTTCTACCAGCTTCGCTTCGATGTCAGCCGTCAGCAGAGTTGCGGCATGGAGGCGCTGATCCGCTGGCGCCGAGCCGACGGCGAACTGGTCTCCCCTGCCGAGTTCATCCCGCTGGCGGAAGAAACCGGCCTGATCGTACCGATGGGCAAGCAGGTCCTCCACCAGGCCTGCCACGACGCCAAGCTGCTGCTCGACCAGGGCAAGCGCCTGTGCGTCGGGGTCAACATCTCGGTGGTGCAGTTCCGCGAGGAGTCCTTCCTCGACATGATCAAGGAAGTGCTCAACGACACCGGCCTGCCAGCGGAACTGCTGGAACTGGAGATCACCGAAGGGGTGCTGGCGCGCGATATGGACCAGACCCGAGCCCTGCTCGACGAGCTCAAGCACATGGGCGTGCGCATCGCCATCGACGACTTCGGCACCGGCTATTCGAGCCTGTCCTACCTCAAGCGCCTGCCGATCGATGTGCTGAAAATCGATCAGAGTTTCGTGCGCGACATGCTGACGGATCGTAGCGATGCTGCGATCATCGAGGCCATCGTGCGCATGGGCCAGGCACTGGACCTGGAGCTGGTCGCCGAGGGCGTGGAGTGCAGCGAACAGTCGCAGCAACTGCTCGCACTGGGCTGCAAGTTGATGCAGGGCTATTTCTACTGCCGCCCCATGCCCTTCGAGCAACTGCGCAAGAGCCTGGATCTGCTGCCGGCACTCGAACGCAACTGATCACCTCGCAGAAAAGAAGAAACCACATTGAGACTGATCGTCCTGCTGACTTTCGCAACGGGCATGGCCGCTACCGCGCTGGTGGCCGGTTGGGTACAACAGAGCAACGAAAAACAGGCCCGGGATGAACTTGTCAAAGCCACGGAACGCGCTGCGGATGTCGTTACCAAGCGCATCGAGCTCTATCAGTACGGCTTGCGCGGGGCACGCGGTGCCGTGCTGGCCAGCGGTGACGGCGGCATCACCCGCAAACGCTTCATCAGCTACAGCAAGACGCGTGACGTTGATCGCGAGTTTCCCGGCGCCCGTGGTTTCGGCTTTATCCGGCGGGTGCCGGCGGCGGAACAGGAGCGCTTCATCGCCCAGGCCCGTGCCGACGACAGGCCCGGTTTCGAGATTCGCCAGCTGACGCCACACGATGGCGAGCGCTTCATCATCCAGTACATCGAGCCGGTCGAGCAGAATCTCCCTGCCGTCGGCCTGGACATCGCGTCGGAAGACAACCGCCGCAGCGCAGCGCTCGCCGCACTGACCAGCGGCGAGGTGCGTATCACCGGGCCCATCACCCTGGTGCAGGCGACCGGCAATCCCCTGCAATCCTTCCTTATCCTGCTGCCGATCTATCGCGGTGCCGTCACCCCGGACAGCGTCGAGGAACGCATGGCCAAGGGCATCGGCTGGAGCTACGCCCCGCTGCTGACCGAAGAGGTCCTGCAAGGCCTGAAACTGAGCAACGACGGCTTGCAGTTGCAACTGAGCGACGTCACCGACGCCGGGCATGTCGTCGATTTCTACGCCAGCGAAGCCAGCGACGATGCCCCCGTCATCGCTCGGCATGCGGTATCACGGCATATCTACGGGCGCGACTGGCAGGTTGAACTGCTGGCCCACCCCGGTTTCGTCGGTGGGCTGCACCAGGCCTCGCCGCGCCTGGTGATGCTGGTCGGCAGCCTGGTCAGCCTGCTGCTGGCGACCCTCGCCGGCGTGCTGCTGGTCAATCGCCAGCGCCATCGGCAGATCCTCGCCGAACAGGCACGCTCCGCCGCCATCGTGGAAAGCTCCAGCGACGGTATCATCGGTCAGTCACTCGATGGCACGGTGATCAGCTGGAACCACGGCGCAGAACGGATCTTCGGCTACACCGCGCACGAGGCCATCGGCCATACGCTGATCGAACTGATCGTGCCCGAAACCCTTTTTCAGGAAGAACGAAACATCCTCGCCAACGTTGCGGCCGGCAAGCCGATCGGCAACTTCGATACGCAGCGGCACCGCAAGGACGGCAGCCTGGTGGACGTTTCCGCTTCGATCTCCCCGCTGATCGATGCCAGTGGCGTATTGACCGGCCTGTCGAAGACCGTGCGCGACATCTCGGCGCAGAAAGCCGCCGAGGCACGTATTCTCGAACTCAATGCCAGCCTCGAAGAACAGGTGGGCAAACGCACCCAGGAGCTGCGCGAACTCAACCTGCTGCTGAACAACGTACTGGAGTCGGCCTCCGAGGTGTCGATCATCGCCACCGACCTGGAAGGCACCATCCGCGTGTTCAATCGCGGCGCGGAACGCCTGCTGGGCTACAGCGCCGAGGAGATGATCGGCAAGCAGAAGCCGGCGGTGTTCCACCTGCCCGAAGAGGTGGAGGCGCGCAGCCGTGAACTGAGCGAGGAATACGGCCAGCCGATCAGCGGTTTTCGCGTCTTCGTGCACAAGTCGGAGCTGGAGGGCGCGGAGAGCCGCGAGTGGTCCTATATCCGCAAGGACGGTTCCAGGCTTGCCGTGACGCTGATGGTGACCGCCATGCGCGACACCAGCGGACAGCTGACCGGCTACCTGGGCATCGCGCTCGACCTGTCCGAAGAACAGCGGCTGCGCCGCGAAGCGCTCGCCGCGCGAGACCAGATGGCCATGGCGGCCGAGGTGGCCGAGCTGGGCATCTGGTCCTGGACCCCGGGCGATGGCCAGCTGCAGTGGAACGAGCGGATGTTCGAGCTCTACGACTACCCACTGTCGCAGCGCGAGCAAGGCCTCAGCTACGGGCACTGGCAGGCACGCATCCACCCGGAGGATCGCGCCGCCGTGGAGGCCAGCCTGCAGGAGGCCCTCGCCCGGGTTTCGACCTTCGACGTGGTGTTCCGCATCGTCAGGCCCGATGGCCAGGTGTTGCATATCCAGGCCGGCGCCCACGTCGAGTACGACGCCATGGGCCGGCCGGCGAAGGTGACGGGTATCAACCGCGACATCACCGCCCAGCTGCAGCTCGAATCACACCTGCGCCGCGCCAAGGAGCAGGCCGATGCGGCGAGCGCGGCGAAAAGCGCCTTCCTGGCCAACATGAGCCACGAGATTCGCACGCCCATGAACGCCGTACTGGGCATGCTGCAGCTGGTGCAGGCGACCGAGCTCAACCCGCGCCAGCTCGACTACATCCTCAAGGCCCAGGGAGCGGCTCACTCGCTGCTGGGCCTGCTCAACGACATTCTCGATTACTCGAAGATCGAGGCCGGCAAGCTGCAGCTGGACCTCCACGACTTCGAGCTGGAGCCCATGCTCAGCGACCTGGCGGTGGTACTGGCCGGCAATCAGGGCGACAAGGACATCGAGGTGATGTTCGATGTCGACACCTCGCTGCCGGACGTGCTCTGCGGCGACAGCCTGCGCCTGCAGCAGGTGCTGATCAACCTGTCCGGCAATGCGCTGAAGTTCACCGAATCCGGCCAGGTGGTCGTCAGCCTGCATCAGGTGGCGCGTTCGCCGCACCAGGTGCGCCTGCGGATCGCCGTCAGCGACACCGGCATCGGCATCAGCGAGGCGCAGTTGCAGCGCATCTTCGACGGTTTCACCCAGGCCGAGGCATCGACCACCCGGCGCTACGGCGGCACCGGGCTGGGCCTGGTGATCTGCAAGCGCCTGGTGGAATTGATGGGCGGCGAGCTGCAGGTGGAGAGTCGCCAGGGTGAAGGCAGCCGCTTCTGGTTCGAGATCGAGCTTGGCATCGGCGCGCAGGCGAATCTGCTGGCCGAGCCGGCGGACCGGTCGGAGAGCCTGCGCCTGCTGATCGTCGATGACAACGCGCTGGCCCGGCAATTGTTGCAGCAGACGGCGCACAGCCTGGGCTGGCTGGCCGACACTGCGGTCGGCGGCCAGGAGGCGCTGGACCAGGTGCAGCGGGCCGAGCCGCCCTACGACATCGTGCTGATGGACTGGCGCATGCCGGGGATGGACGGCCTGGAAGCGGCCCAGCGCCTGCGGGCACAGGGGCAGAACGAGCGCACACCGCCCACGGTGATCATGATCACCGCCCATGGCCGCGAGGTCCTGGCCGATCGCTACAGCGAGGCCGACGCCCCGTTCGCCGGCTTCCTCACCAAACCGGTGACCCCACGCCAGCTGATCGCCAGCATCCTCAGCGCACGTCACGGCGACAGTCGCGCCCTGCCCGTTCCGGGCTACAAGCTGGGCCAGCGCCTGCAGGGCCTGCGCCTGCTGGTGGTCGAGGACAACGCCCTCAACCGTCAGGTGGCGCGCGAACTGCTGATCGGCGAAGGTGCCGAGGTCAGCCTGGCGGAAGGTGGTCTGCAGGGCGTCGAACTGGCGCTGGGCAGCGAACCGCCATTCGACGCCATTCTCATGGACATCCAGATGCCCGATATCGACGGGCTGGAAGCGACGCGGCGCATCCGCCAGCAGTCGGGTCAGCCGGCGCAACCCATCATCGCCATGACCGCCAACGCGTCGAACAGCGACCGCGACTCCTGCCTTGCGGCCGGGATGAACGACCATGTGGGCAAGCCCATCGACATCGAAAAGCTGGTCGCCGTGATCCGCACCTGGTGCGGCCTCGACGACGCTGCCGCGAGCGACCCGCAGCCGCCGGGCAAAGTGGAAGGTGCCGAAGCCATCCTCAAGCGCTTCGGCGGCAACCTGAACCTGCTGCGCTCGATGCTGGTCCTGCTCCCGGACGAACTGAACAAGCAGCTGACGCAACTGGAGGCGCACCGGCAGGCACGTGATCTGCCGGCCATGCTCAAGGACCTGCATACCCTCAAGGGCACTTCCGGCACCATGGGCGCCATGGAACTGTCCGCCCGATTCGCCGAGCTGGAACGGCGTTTCGCCCAGACCCCGGACAGCGCCTATGGCGACGATGACTGGCTGAGCGAGCTCAAGCAGTCGCTGCAGGAGAGTCACGCCCGTCTGCAGGCGATGTTCGCCATCCCCACAGAGCCGGCCAGCCCTGCACCGCCTACGACCACTGGATTGTGGACGCAGGAGGTGGAAGCGCTTAAGGTACAACTTGATACGGGCAACCTTGCAGCGCTGGAGACCGTGCAGGCACTCGCTGCCCATGCACCGCAACATCTCGACAGCCTGTTCGATGCGCTGCGTCAGGCCGTGACCTCCCTTGACTTCGAGCGAGCCAAGCGATTGCTTCAAGATTTACAACACTCTGCCATAGGGGATTGATTTGGAGCGCCTGAAACCGTTTTTCCATGGACGCCCAAAACTGCTGGTGGTCGATGACCAGCCAATCAACATCCGGGTTCTGCACGAGCTGTTTCGTCCCGAGTGCGATGTCTTCATGGCCACCCATGGCGAACAGGCACTGACCATCAGCCGTGAACTGCACCCTGACCTGATCCTGCTCGACGTGGTCATGCCCGGCATGGACGGCTACGAAGTCTGTCGGCGCCTCAAGGCCAACCCCGAAACCGGCGAGATCCCGATCATCTTCGTCACCGGCAAGAGCCATGAGGACGATGAAGCCACGGGCTTCGAGCTCGGCGCGGTGGATTACATCCGCAAGCCCTTCAACGCGCTGGTGGTCCGCGCTCGCGTGATCAACCACCTGCGCCTGAAACTGCAAGGCGACTACCTGCGTCAGATGGCCCTGATCGACGGCCTGACCAGCATTCTCAACCGCCGTGGCTTCGACGAGCGCTTCGACGCGGCCAGAGCGCAGGCCCAGCGCGAGCAGAAGCCGCTGTCGCTGCTGATGATCGATGTCGACTACTTCAAGCGCTACAACGACCAGTACGGACACCTGCGCGGCGACCAGTGCCTGCGTGACGTCGCCCAGGCGCTGGCCAACACCCTGAACCGTCCCTATGACCTCGTCGCGCGCTTCGGCGGCTAGGAGTTCGCCGCCCTGCTGCCGGATACCGACGAAGCCGGCGCGCGCCAGGTAGCCGAACGCCTGCAGGAAGCCATCAAGCGCCTGGCCATCGAACACCGCAGTTCGGACGTGGCCACGGTCCTGACCCTGTCCATCGGCAGCGCGACCCTGCCGCCGAACGCTGGCGCCAGCGTGGAGCAGCACCTGAACTGGGCCGACGAGCAGCTGTACAGGGCCAAGGCCGAGGGACGCGATCGCATCTGCGGCCAGACCTACACTTCGCCCGTGAGAATGAGCAGCGAGGCCTGACAGGCGCCCGGGCCTCGCTCAGAGGTCCAGCACCAGGCTCTGGCGCTCTTCGCTGGCAGCCGGCACCGCGCAGCAGATCAACACGCTATCGCCCTCCGGCAACTGTGCCGGCGGATTCGGGTAGTGCACCGCACCGCTGACCAGCCGCGTCTTGCAGGTACCGCAGGAACCGCCACGGCAACTGAACTCAGGCGTCAGCCCGCGGCTCTCCGCCAGCTCCAGCAGGCTGCCGCTGCCTGGTGTCCAGCGGGCCTCCTTGGCCGAGGCGGTGAAGTACACCGGCACCGGCTCGCTCGCCGCAGGCGACTGGGCCGCTTCACTGGCCCCTCCGGCCTGGCGGCGTGTCAGCGTCGAGGGGCCGAACGCCTCGGCATGGATGCGCTCATCGGCCACATTGAGGTCGCGCAAGCCGTCGTAGATCGTCTGAGTGAACGCCGCCGGCCCGCACAGGTAGAAGTCGTAGTCATCGAACGACAGCGCGTGCTTGATCTGCTGCAGATCGATCCGCCCCTGTTGTTCGTAGTCACGTCCCTGCTCGGCACCGGCCTCAGGCGCACTCAATGCGCGGTGAACGTGCAACAGCCCCTTAGCACGTTGCTGCAGTTCACGCAGTTCGGCCTGGAACGGCAAGTCGCGCAGGCAACGCGCGCCCTGGAAGAAATGGATGCGCTTGCCCTGCCCCAGCGCCACCTGTTCGCGCAGCATCGACAGCAGTGGCGTGATGCCGACACCGGCACCGATCAGCACCACGGGACGGGGGCTGTCGCTATCGAGGGTGAAGCTGCCCAGCGGTGGCCGTACCTCGAGCAGGTCGCCGACCCGGACCTGCTCGTGCAGGTGCCGGGAAACCTGGCCCTGCGCCTTGACGCTGATACGCAGGTAAGCATCCGATGGCGCGCTGGACAGGCTGTAGGTGCGCAGCAGCTGCTGCCCGTCGGCGCGGGTGATCCGGATCGGCAGATGCTGGCCCGCGGCGAAGCGTGGCGCATCGCCCAGTTCGGGTTTCAGCACCAGTGAGCGGATATCGGCGCTCTCCTGCTGCACGCTGCTTACGCGCCAGCGCTGCCAGGCGTTGCGCTGCTCGCGCTCGCGCAGCCGTGCGTCGGCCTGTGCCCAGGTGCCGGTCATCAGGCTGGTCGGTGCGTAGGCTTCGAACGCCCAGCGCAGCGACGCCGCCGCAGGACGCAGGACCACCTGCTCGACATCGAAGGTCCACAGCCGCTCGGCACCCTCGAACAGCCTGATCAGCGGGCTGTCGAGAATGATCTCGGCACGCCCGGCCAGCTGCAGCACGTCACCGCTGCTGAAATCGACGAACAGCAGGCCGGCCCGCGGGTTGACGCTGAGGTTGCCCAGGGTGTTGAAGTGCAGGTTGCCGGCGTAGTCCGGGATGGTCAGGCGATTGCCCTGCACGCGCACGAAACCGGCGCGCCCGCCACGGTGCGAAACGTCCACCGAGCGCCGGCCATCGTCGTGTTCGACGTAGCTGGCCACGAAGAAGGTATCGGCGCTGGCGATCATCGCGGCGCTGCGCGCATCCAGCTCGTGCGCATCCAGGCGCTCGCTGGCCCGCCCCTCGGGCACCCGCTGATAGTGGCGCAGCTGGATGTACTGCGGGCAGTTGCCGAAGGAATGCTCCACGCCGATCTCCAGGCGCTGCGCCGAGGCCCGCTGGATATGCCCGTTGATACGGTTGCGCCGCCGCGTGTGCAGCTCGATGCCGAGCAGGCCGATGGCCTCGCCGGCAGCGAGGCCGGAGGTGGCCGGGTCGAGTGGATCGAGCGCCATGGCGTCGAGATCGAACGACAGGCTGCGTGGATCGGGCGAGGTGACAAAGCCCTCCTCGCCCTCGATCAGGGTCGCCCAGGGCTGGCCCGAGCCATCGACGGCGGCGGCGATCATGAAGGGCAACTGGTGATAGAACTCGCGATGCTGATCCGGCATGTAGTCGCGAATCACCTTCTGCCCGAGCACTTCCATGCGCTCGGCGACGCCCACCTTCTCCTGCAATTGCCTTTCACCTGCATGCCAGGGCGAGTGCCGGTGACTGGGGAGCTGTTGCATGTTGCGCCCTCCTTCAGAGGTGCTGCCGGTAACCCGGCAGCGGGCGTGGATCAGGCCTGCAGACCGGCAGCGGTACGCGGCATGGGCACGAAACCCGGCAGCGCCTCGATGCGCGCCAGCCAGGCACGGATGTTCGGGTAGGGCTCCAGCGACACGTTGCCTTCCGGCGCGTGAGCGATGTAGGAGTAGTTGGCGACGTCGGCGATGCTCGGCTTGTCACCGGTGAGGAACGGGGTGTCGCTCAACTCGCCTTCCATGATCTTGAACAGGGCATGGGCGCGATTGATCACCTCTTCGCTGTTGAAGGCGTAACCGAATACCGTGACCAGGCGCGCAGCGGCCGGGCCGAAGGCCACCTGGCCGGCGGCCACCGACAACCAGCGCTGTACGCGGGCGGCGGCGGCAGGCTCCTTGGGCAGCCAGTCGTCATTGCCATAACGCGTGGCCAGGTACAGGAGAATGGCGTTGGAGTCACTGATGATGATGCCGCCGTCATCGATCACCGGTACCTGGCCGAAGGGGTTGAGCGCGAGGAATTCGGGTGTCTTGTGCTCGCCCTTGGCCAGATCGACGAAGATCAGCTCGGTCGGCAGTTGCAGCAGCGAGAGCATCAGCTCGGCGCGGTGGGCATGGCCGGAACGGGGAAAGTTGTACAGCTTGATAGCGGGACGGGACATGGCGATGACTCCTTGGGGTTGGCTAAGGTCACCGCGAGACGACTTGCCTTCGCGACGATGGAGCCATGTTCACCTCATCCATCGATGAAAAGAATCCCCATCCAAGGCAATCCACTATTTCACTTTCTGCAATCAAGCAGTCGCTCAGGCCCGGAATGCCGGGTGGGCACGCAGGCGCGGCACCACGAAATCGAGAAAACTGCGCACCCGCGCGGCAGCCCGGCGCCCTTCGCGGTAGTACAGCTGCACCGGCAGGGGCGCGGCGGCGAAGTCGTCCAGCACTGTCTGCAGCTGACCACTGCGCAACTCCTGATCGACCTCGTAGCTGAGGCAGCGCGTCAGGCCGAAACCGGCAACGGCCGCTCGAATCGCGGCCTGCGCGGTATTGCAGACCAGGCGCGGCGCAAGCTTCGTCTGCTGGTTGGCGAAGCGCCAGTCGGCGACATGCCCCGTCGAGGACGTGGCGATGATGCAATGCGCGTGCAAGGCTTGCGGAGTGTCCGGCCGGCCCCGGCGCTGCAGGTAGTCCGGCGCCGCGCAGACCAGCGGCCGCACCTGGCCCAGCGGCACGGCGAATCCGGACGAGCTGGGCAGGTGGCCGACCACCAGCGCCAGGTCGACGCCCTCTTCCACCAGCCGTGGCAGCTCTTCACGCGCCAGGGTGGTCAGGCTGACGTCGGGAAACGCGGCCAGATAACCCAGAGCGATGGGCGTCAGCACCTGATGGATCATCAGCAACGGCAGCGCCACCTGCAGGTGCCCGGCCGGGTTCGCGTGCAGCCCCGAGACGGAGCGCTCGGCCTCTGCCACGCGCTGGAGAATGCCCTCGCAGCGCTCGGCGAAGCCCTCACCGGCCGCGCTCGGGCTGACGCCACGCGGCCCACGCAGCAACAGCCTGCTGTCCAGGCGCCGTTCCAGCGCGGCGATGCTGCGCATCACGCTGGCCGGCGACAGCTGCAACTGCCGCGCGGCAGCGGCCAGGCTTCCCGCCTGGACAACGGCGAGAAACACCTGCATCTCGCGGTACGGGTTCATGCCGCCGGTGGCTGGCCGGCCGCCCGCAAGGCCGGGTCGGCACGGAAGCTCGCCGCGCAGTGGTCGACGAAGGCACGCACCTTGGCCGAGACCTGACGACCGCCCTGATGAATGATGTGCACCGGCAGCGCAGGCGGCTCGAAGGCTTCCAGCACCAGCTCGACCTCGCCACGGGCCACCGCCGCCGCGACCTGGTAGGACAGCACACGGGTGTAGCCCCAACCCAGGCGCGCCGCACTGATCGCCGCCTGGTTGGAGTTGACGGTGAAACGCGGTGTGGGGGTGAAACCGAAGGTGCCGTCCGCAGCGCTGAACTGCCAGTGACTGAGCAGCCCGCTGCCACTGGGCATGACGATGGGCGCGCTGCGCAGCTCATCCGGATGGCGTGGCCGCCCGACACGATCGAGGAACGCCGGAGACGCGCACAGCACCTGACGCACCTGCCCGACCTGCAGTGCCGGGTGATCGCCCTCGGGCAACGAGCCGATGCGCACGGCGATGTCGATGCCCTCCTCCATCATGTTCACCACGCGGTCGACCAGCAGCGCGTTGATCTCCACCTCCGGGTACAGATCGAGGTACTGGGCGATGCGTGGAATCAGGAACAGCTCGCCGAACATCACCGGTGCCGTCACCGTCAGCCGGCCACGCGGCCGCACGCTGCCACCGGCTGCCAGCTCTTCGGCCTCCTCCAGTTCGAGCAGGATGCGCCGGCAGTCCTCGACATACCGCTGGCCGGCCTCGGTCAGGCGCAGGCTGCGCGTGCTGCGGGCCAGCAACAGCGTACCCAGGCGCGCCTCCAGTGCCGCGACGGCACGGGTCACGCTGGGTGGCGAGATGCCCAGCAGCTTGGCGCCACCGGCGAAGCTCTCGGCTTCGGTCACCGCCAGCAGCACCCTCATTTCCTGAAACCGATCCATCGTCACCGCCTGGTCGTCTGTTGTGCCGGCACAGAGTAAAGCATGCTGCCGCCGTGGCAGGACTCAGCGCCGGCTCAGGGCCAGACGTGCCGCGAACAGCACGAACACCAGGCCGGTGCCGCGATCCATCCACTTGATCACCTGCTCACGGCGCAGCCAGTGGCCGAGCGGCCGGGTCGCGCCGATCAGCAGCAGCGCCCAGACCAGGCTGAGCGCCACGTGGATGCCCACCAGGGCGAAGGTCCAGGCAATCAGCGGCTGTCCGTGCGGAATGAACTGCGGCAGGAAGGACACGTAGAAGATGCCCACCTTGGGGTTGAGCACATTGCCCAGCAGACCGCGCAGGAACCAGTTGGCGCCGGGCGTGCCGGTGGCCTGCGCCGCTGCCAGCGAGGTGCGCGGGCGCACCAGCATGTTCAGCCCGAGCCAGGCCAGATAAGCCGCGCCGCAGTACTTGAGGAGGTTATAGGCAAACTCGGAGACGGCCAGCAGCGCGCCCAGCCCGAAGGCCACCGCTGCGCCCCAGAGCAGACAGCCGGCATTGATACCGAGGGCGGCGCGCAAGGCCTGCTGTCGCCCCTCGACGGCAGCCGTGCGCAGCACCAGCGCCGTGTCGATGCCCGGCGTGAGGGTCAGCAGGCTGGCTGCCAGGGTGAAGGCGATCAGGTTCTCGGCAAAGGGCATCGACGGCGACTCGCAGGCGGGGGCTGACGGAGGCCGATTATAGGCAGCGCAGGCAGGAAAAAATAAGCCGACGCGGCAGGCGCCGAAGGCACGCCTTGCCCAGCGGTTCCGACGCCCGTGGCGACACGGGCGCCGAACAGCGCCTCGTCAGCCGCGATACGCCTCGAACAGCCCGGTGGCACCCATGCCGCCGCCGACGCACATGGTGACGATGCCGTAGCGCAGCTCACGCCGCTGCAGTTCACGCACCAGGTGGCCGACCTGGCGCGAGCCGGTCATGCCGAAGGGATGGCCGATGGAGATGGAGCCGCCATTGACGTTGTACTTGTCGTTGTCGATGCCCAGGGTGTCGCGGCAGTACAGGCACTGCGAAGCGAAGGCCTCGTTCAGTTCCCACAGGTCGATGTCGGCCACGCTCAGGCCCTTGGCCGCGAGCAGCTTGGGTACCGAATACACCGGGCCGATGCCCATCTCGTCCGGCTCGCAACCGGCAACGGTGAAGCCACGGAAGTACGCCTTGGGCGTGAGGCCCAGCTCCAGGGCCTTGTCCAGGCTCATCACCAGGGTCATGGAGGCGCCATCGGAGAGCTGCGAAGCGTTGCCGGCCGTCACGCTGCCGGCCGGATCGAACGCCGGTTGCAGCTTGGCCAGGGATTCCAGGGTGGTGTCCGGGCGGTTGCAGTCATCCGCCTCGACCACGCCGTCGACGATCCGCTTCTCGCCCGTGGCCTTGTCTTCGACCTGGTACTTCACCGCCATCGGCACAATCTCGTCGGCATACAGGCCTGCGGCCTGGGCACGCGCGGTGCGCTGCTGGCTCTGCAGGGCATAAGCGTCCTGCGCCTCGCGGGTCACGCCATAACGGCTGGCCACGATCTCGGCGGTCTTGCCCATGGGGTAGTAGATGCCGGGGTTGTCCTGCTGCAGCAGCGGATTGAACAGGTTGTCCATGTTCATGCTTTTCAGGGTCATGGTGATGGACTCGACGCCACCGGCGACGATGATCTCGCTGCAGCCGGACGCCACCTGGTTGGCGGCGATGGCGATGGCCTGCAGGCCGGAGGAGCAGAAGCGGTTGAGCGTCATGCCCGCCACCGGATTGCCCAGGCGCGAGAGTGCCGCGACGTTGCGACCGATGTTCATGCCCTGCGCCCCCTCGTTGGAGCCCGCCCCGACGATGCAGTCATCGACCAGTTTCGGGTCGATGCCGTTGCGCACCAGCAGGGCATCGACGCAATGGGCGGCCATGTCGTCCGGCCGGGTCATATTGAACTTGCCGCGGAAGGACTTGGCCAGGCCAGTCCGTACGCTGTCGACGATCACCACTTCACGCATGACGCACCTCGTTGTTATTGGATGGCGAATGCACCGAAGATAAATCCAGCTACTGCCGGGGCGCGACCATCATTGATCTGGCGTATACGGGTCGATGGGGCCAGGGGCGAGGCCCGCTCGACCGAAAGCATGGCCCGGGACTGGCCAGCCCGGATGGTGGTTGCGCTGTTCAAGCGCATCGCCAGGTTTCCTAGCCCGAGCGCTATTCGGGTCGATCAAAAGCATCACCAGGCCCCGTCGCCCAGATGGCGCCCGTGACGATCAAGAGCATCGCGGCTGAAGCCGCTCCCACAGATACTCCGCCGTTCCTGCCGATGTGCACCTACAGAAGCTCCACCGTCCCGGCCGATACACACCAACCCGTAGGAGCGGCTCTAGCCGCGATAGAGCCTGAGCCTGCGGCGAAGGCCGCCCAAAGCCCTCGCCAGTCCCCGTCGCCCAGATGGCGTCCGCGACGATCAAAAGCATCGCGGCTGAAGCCGCTCCCACAGGCACTCCACCGTTCCGACCGATGCGTACCTACAGACGCCCCACCATTCCGGCCCATGCGCAGCGCGCCTGCCGATGCGCACGGAAACCGTGGGAGGGGCTTTAGCCGCGACTGGCATCAGTCCCTGGCGAAAGCCGCCTCGATGGCCTCGTTGAGGGTGCGCAGGACCTTGACCCGGGCGAAGCGCTTGTCGTTGGCCTCGATCAGCGTCCAGGGGGCGATCTCGGTGCTGGTGCGGTCGACCATGTCGCCCACCGCATCGGCGTAGTCATCCCATTTGTCGCGGTTGCGCCAGTCTTCCTCGGTGATCTTGAAGCGCTTGAAGGGGATCTGCTCGCGCTCCTTGAAGCGCTGCAACTGCGTCTGCTGGTCGATGGCCAGCCAGAACTTCACCAGGATCACCCCGGCGCTGGTCAGCTCTTCCTCGAAGTCGTTGATCTCGCCATAGGCGCGCAGCCAGTCGCCTTCGCTGCAGAAGCCCTCGACCCGCTCCACCAGCACGCGGCCGTACCAACTGCGGTCGAAGATGGTGAAGTGCCCGCGCGCCGGGATGTGCCGCCAGAACCGCCACAGATAGGGTTGCGCTCGCTCCTCCTCGGTCGGTGCGGCCACCGGCACGATGCGGTACTGGCGCGGGTCCAGGGCGCCGGTGACCCGGCGAATCGCGCCCCCCTTGCCCGCCGCGTCATTGCCTTCGAACACCGCGAGCAAGGCGTGCTTGCGCATGCGCTTGTCGCGCATCAGGCCAGACAGACGCGCCTGCTCGGTGGCCAGCTGTTCCTTGTAGTCGTCCTTGCCGAGGGCCTGGGTCATGTCCAGGCTGGCCAGCAGGCCGCGATTGTCCAGGCTGGAGATCAGCGGCGCGGCGTGCGGCTGCAACTTCGTCCCCTGCGGGCTGGCCAATGCCGCCTGCAGGCCTTCGAGGAGGATGCGTCCGACGGTCAGGCTGCGGTAGTAGTGGTCGACGCCCTCGACCACGTACCAGGGCGCGTAGTCGCGGCTGGTACGACGCAGGATGCGCTCGCCGTAGCGCACGAACTTGTCGTAGGTCTTCGACTGCTGCCAGTCCAGCGGGCTGATGCGCCAGCTGTGCAGCGGATCGTCCTTGAGCGCTTCGAGGCGCGATTTCATCTGTTTCTTGGACAGGTGAAACCAGAACTTGAAGATCAGCGCACCCTCGTCGCAGAGCATGCGCTCCAGGCGCTCGGCACCGTCGATGGCCTGGTCCAGCACGGCATCCTTGAAACGCCCATGTACCCGCCCCTGCAGCATCTGGCTGTACCAGTTGCCGAAGAACACGCCCATGCGCCCCTTGGGCGGAAGCTGCCGCCAGTAGCGCCAGGCCGGCGGACGCGCCAGCTCCTCGTCGGTCTGCAGGTCGAAGGTGCTGACCTGGATCAGCCGTGGGTCCATCCACTCGTTGAGCAGCTTGACCGTCTCGCCCTTGCCGGCCCCTTCGACACCGTTGATCAGCACGATCACCGGAAAGCGCGCCTGCTGCTTCAGCTCGTACTGCGCTTCCAGCAACGCCTCGCGCAACGCCGGCTCTTCGGCCTCGAACGTGGCCTTGTCGATGGTGCGACCGATTTCGGCGGATTCGAACATGCAGTGACCTCCCTGGAATGGTCATGACAGCCTAACGGATAGGCCGCGACTTTGCCTGACGCCGAAGTGTCGCGACTTGACCTGGGCCGGGAAAACACCCTGCACAACGGGTAGAATCGCAGCCTGCTCTGCCCGGAACCCCGTCATGCCCGATCTGCACAACGCCCAGCTCGACTGGGACGAACACGGCCAGCCACTGTCACGCAGCTACGGCGACGTGTACTTCTCCCGCGCCAATGGCCTGGAGGAAACCCGTCACGTGTTCCTCGCCCACAACCGTATCAGCGAGCGCTGCCAGGCCCTGCCGGCTGGCGGCAGCCTGGTGATCGGCGAGACCGGCTTCGGCACCGGGCTGAACTTTCTCTGCGCCTGGCAGGCCTTCGCCGAACACGCGCCGGTAGATGCCCGCCTGCATTTCGTCAGCGTCGAGAAATTCCCGCTGAGCGCCGCCGACCTGCAGCGTGCCCTGGCCCTGTGGCCGGAACTGGCGCCCTTCGCCACGCCGCTGCTGGCGCAGTACCGGGCGATTCATCCGGGTTTCCAGCGCCTGCTGCTCGACGGCGGCCGCGTGGTGCTGACGCTGATGATCGGTGACGTGCTCGACTGCCTGCCGCAGCTCGACGCACAGGTCGACGCCTGGTTCCTCGATGGCTTCGCCCCGGCGAAGAACCCGGAGATGTGGACGCCGGAGCTGTTCGCCGAACTGGCCCGGCTGTCCGCACCCGACGCCAGCCTGGCCACCTTCACCAGTGCCGGTTTCGTCCGCCGCGGGCTGATCGAAGCCGGCTTTGCCATGGTTCGCGTCAAGGGTTTCGGCCACAAGCGCGAGATGCTCGCCGGGCCTTTCCAGCACACCCGTCGCCAGGCCATAGCGCCCTGGTTCGCCCGTCCCGAGCCGCCCAGCGCCGAACGCCATGCCGTGGTCATCGGCGCCGGCCTGGCCGGCTGTGCCACGGCAGCCAGCCTGGCCGCGCGCGGCTGGCGGGTGACCCTGCTGGAACGCCAGGACGACGTCGCCCGCGAGGCCTCGGGCAATCCGCAGGGCGTGCTCTACCTCAAGCTCTCGGCCCATGGCACATCGCTGTCGCGCCTGATCGTCGCCGGTTTCGGCTACACCCGGCGCCTGCTCGAACGTCTGCAGCGCGGCCAGGACTGGGATGCCTGCGGCGTGCTGCAGCTGGCCTTCGACGCCAAGGAAGGCGAACGCCAAGGCAAACTGGCCGCGGCTTTCCCCGCCGACCTGCTGCTGCCGTTGAGCCAGGCCGAAGCCGAGCAGCGCGCCGCTGTCGCCCTGCCCGCCGGTGGTCTGTTCTACCCCGATGCCGGCTGGGTGCACCCGCCGGCGCTGTGCCGGCACCTGGTGCAGCACCCGCTGATCAGCCTGCAGACCTACCGCGAGGTGCTGGGCCTGCAGCGCCAGGCTGACCGCTGGCAGGTCAACGGGGCCAGCGGCGTGCTGGCCGAGGCGCCCGTCGTGGTGCTGGCCTGCGCCGCCGAGATCGGCCGCCTGCTGCCTGCCGCGAACCTGCCGCTCAAGCGCATTCGCGGGCAGATCAGCCGCCTGCCGGCCAGCGACGCCAGCCGCGCGCTGCGCACGGTGGTCTGCGCCGAAGGCTACGTCGCCCCGCCGCGAGAGGGGGAACACACCCTCGGCGCCAGCTTCGACTTTCACAGTGACGACCTCACGCCCAGCGTCGCCGAACACGCCGGCAACCTGGCGCTGCTAGAGGCGATCTCCACGGACCTCAGCCAGCGCCTGGGTGCGCCGGCGCTCGATCCGGCCACGCTGCAGGGCCGCGCCGCCTTCCGCTGCACCAGCCCGGACTACCTGCCGCTGGTCGGGCCACTGGCCGAGCAGTCGGCCTTCGCCGAGGCCTATGCCGTGCTGGCCAGGGACGCCCGCCAGGTACCGGACGCACCCTGCCCCTGGCTGCCCGGCCTGTACATCAACAGCGGCCATGGCTCGCGCGGGCTGATCACGGCGCCGCTGTCAGGCGAGCTGATCGCCGCCTGGCTGAACGGCGAGCCCTTGCCGGTGCCGCGCGAAGTGGCCGAGGCCAGCCACCCCAATCGCTTCATGCTGCGCAAGCTGATTCGCGGCACCTAGGCGCGGGCCTGCGCCAGCACCGGCCGGGGTTTGCGAAACACCAGCACGTTGCCCAGCATCACCAGGCCCAGGCCGAGCAGCGCCGGGGCCGTCCACTGGTAGCCTTCGGCGAACACCGAGATGTTCAGCGCCACCACCGGAAACAGCACGGTGCAGTAGGCCGCACGCTCCGGCCCCATGCGCCCGACCAGGGTCAGGTAGGCGGTGAAACCGATCACCGATCCGGGAATCGCCAGGTACAGCAGAGAACCGACGTAACGCAGGCTCCAGTCGAACGCGAACGGCGTGCCGCTGACCAGGCAGATCAGCACCAGCATCAGGGCGCCGTAGAGCATGCCCCAGGCGTTGGTGGTCAGCGGCTTGAGACCGGCCTTCTGCTGCAGGCTGGAGAGCATGTTGCCGGCCGAGAAGAACAGCGTGCCGCACAGCGCCAGGCCGATGCCCAGCAGGCTTTCCCGGGTGGCCTGGTGGCCGGCCAGTTCGGGCCAGAACAGCAGCCCCAGCCCGCCCAGGCCAAGGGCGCCACCCAGCAACACGTTGCTGGCGATGCGCTGCTTGAAGAACAGCCGCGCATTGATCGCATTCCACAAGGTAGCGGTGGAGAAGATCACCGCGATCAGGCCACTGGGAATCCACTGACTGGCGGTGTAGAAGCACAGGAAGTTGAGGCAGAACAGGCACAGCCCCTGCACCACGCAGATCCCCTGGGCGCGGCGATCCAGCGGCTGCAGGCGCCCGCTGAGCCAGAGCATGACGAACAGCACCAGCGAGGCCAGGGCGAAGCGGTAGGCGATGGAGGCGGCAAGCGCCACCTCGCCGACCTGGAGTTTGATGGCGATCCAGGTGGTGCCCCAGATCAGTACGGTAAGCAGGTAGAGCGACAGGTTCATCGAGTTTCTCCCAAGACTGCGTACAGTCTGGAAGCAGCGCTGGTCTCGTGCTTGCACAAAGTTGCGCATTTATCGCTGCGCCATCACTGCCTGCCATCGCGCCCAAGGCTTTATCATGCGGCTTTTGCCAGACAAGTCGTTCTCACTGCATGCTCTCTGCCGTCGCCCGCTACAAACAGCTGCTGTCCAGCGCCCTCGCCCGCTACTTCCCCCGCACCACCGCCTACCTGCGCGCCGAGCGTGAGGCCGCACAACCGCGCAAGCCCGCACGCAAGCAGGCGCGCAAGAAGGCCAGCGGAGGCAAGAAGAGCAGCAGCGGCAAGGCGGCCAGGAGCAAGCCTGGCCCGGCCGGCATCTACCCCGCCACCCGCCTGAAGATCGAAGAGGCGCAGGTGCAGGCCATGCGCGAGCGGGTGGCCCAGGCCGTCGGCGCCGGGCTGATCGGCGCACCGTCGGACGAACAGTGGGCGATGATTCTGTGCCGCGCCCCGCTGACGCGCATCTTCGCCGGCGCCGGCTCGGGCAAGTCGAGCACCCTGGTGCTGCGCGTGGTGTTCATGCTCTGCCACCTGCAGATCGACCCGCAGCGGCTGACGGTGATCTCCTTCACCAACGCCTCGTGCAGCGAACTGCGCGAGCGCCTGCAGCGCCTGCTCGACTTCTGGCAGTACGGGCAGGATGCCCGCCAGTGCGTGCGTACCTTTCATGCAGCCATGGCGGCGCTGGCCAAGGAGCAGTTAGGCAGCCCCCGCTGGTTCGAGCAGCTCGACGAACCCGCCGCGGAGCCGGACAACCCGCTGACCGGCGCACGCTTGCGCCCGGCCCAGCAGCGCCTGCTCAAGCAGGCCTACCAGAGCGCCTATGCCGAGGACGCGCGCTTTCGCCTCCTCAGTCATCGCCTGCTCAAGCTACCCGCGCCACAGGAGACGCAGGGCAGAACCGCCAAGGCGCCACTGGACGCCTGCGAGCTGCCCGGCGAATTCGCCGCCCTGCCCCTGTTCGAACTGCTGTACGGGCAGATCGACTTCGCCGCGAGCCTGGGTATCCGCCTCGACCACCTGGACGTGAAGACACTGCAATGCGCGGCGCGCGAACGTGACTTCATCGAGGCCATGCAGCGCTTCCAGGAGCATTTCGCCGCCCTGTTGCACAGCCAGGGGCTGATCAGCTTCAACGGCGCCTTCGCGCAACTCAGCGAGCGCCTGCAACGTGCCGATGCCGGCAAGCCGGGGCCGGCCCTGCTCGCCCTGGGCCACCTGCTGATCGACGAGTTCCAGGACATCTCGCCGCAGATCGTGCTGTGGCTGCAGGCCGTGCATCGCCGCCTGCACGGCGCAGGCGAGCGCATCAGCCTGATGGCCATCGGCGATGACTGGCAGTCGATCTACGGCTGGCGCGGCAGCTCGCCGGAGCTGTTCATCGACTTCGACCGGCACTTCCCCAGCCGTGGCCGTGGCAAGAGCACCATCCTGCTGATGGGCACCAACTACCGCAGCATCGAGCCGGTGTTGCGCGACGGCGAGAAAGTGCTCGCCGAGGTCCGCAGCAAGCAGGCCAAGACCTGCGTCGCGGCCAAGGCCATGCAGCCGGGCGACCACGGTGTGAAGCTGATCCAGCGCTTCGACCTGGGCAACGGCCTGCCGCGCCTGCTCGACGAAATCCGTGCGCAGTGCGCGCATGTCGCCAGCCGCCCCGGCGCCGACCGCACCGCCGTGCTGCTGCTCAGCCGTCGCAACGAGCCGCTGCAGCAGGTCCGGGCGCAGCTCGACAAGGCCCTGCCGGTGAGAGCGCTGACCATCCACCGCGCCAAGGGCCTGCAGGCCGAGGTGGCGATCATCCTCGACGACTGCCTGCCCGTGGAGAAACACCCGCTGCGCAATGCCCTCTACGCCCAATGCGGCTTCTTCACCGGCAGTTACGACCAGGCCATGCAGGACGAGGCGCGGCGCCTGGCCTACGTGGCCATCACCCGTGGCGTCAGCCGGGTGCTGTGGTACACGCGCAAGGCACAGGGCGCCACACAATGCCTGGCTTAGTGCCTGGCAATCGCGCAAGCTGACAGCGGACATTCTCAACCGGGGCACTCGATGGACAAGCTGCTGGCGCTGCGCACCTTCGTCACCACCGTTCGCTGCGGCGGTTTTTCCGCTGCTGCACGGCAGCTGGGGCTGGCCACCTCGTCGGTGACCCGCGCGGTCAACGCGCTGGAGCAGGAGCTGGGCTGCGTGCTGCTCAACCGCAACACACGCCAGGTCAGCGTCAGTGAAGCCGGGCGGGACTACTTCGAACGCGCCCTGGCCATACTCGACGCCCTCGACGAGGCCGACGCCGCGGTGGCCGACAAGGATGACGAGGTACGCGGTCGCCTGGCGGTGAGCGTGCCGGTGGAATTCGCCCGCCGCCTGATCGCGCCGCACCTGGGCGAACTGCTCGAGCGCCACCCGCGACTGGAGCTGACCCTGCGCGTGACCGACGAGGTGGTCGATCTGCTCAGCGAACGCATCGACCTGGCCCTGCGCCTGGGATCATCCATCGTCAGCGATGACGTGATCAGCCAGCAGGTTGGCCGCTTCCGCCGCTGGCTGGTGGCGAGCCCGGAGTACCTGGCGCGCACCCCTCCGATCGCGCATCCGAGCGCGCTGCAGGCCCATGCCTGCCTGCAATACGACTACGGCAGCCCGGCGCACTACTGGCGCTTCGAGCAGGACGGCGCGACCTTGCAGGTGCCGGTCACGGGACGCCTGCGCAGCAACAACGCCGATATCCTGCGCCAGGCGGCCCTGACGGGTCAGGGCGTGGCGCTGCTGTCGGACTGGCTGGTGCGCGACGACGTGGCCGAGGGGCAGCTGCAGCGCCTGCTACCGGACTACGAAGTGGCGCCTGGGCCTCACGAAGGCACCATCCACCTGCTGTACCTGCCGAACCATCGGGGCTCCAGGCGGATCGCCGCCTTCAGCGCATTCCTGCAAGGCCTGCTGCAGGGCTGAGCGGCGTTGCACGCCACGCAACGCACTGTTGCTCGGACGGTGGATTCTCCGTAGCCAGCCGGCCCCCTACTCTTGCGCCTGCCGCCCATTGCCACCGAGAACAGCGCATGACCAGCCAGACCTCCTCGCTCACACGCGAGTCCCCATCCCTGCCGCAGACACTGGTGCTGTTGTTCGCCCTGTGCTGCGGCGCCATCGTCGCCAACCTCTACTACGCACAACCGATCATCGAACTGATCGCCCCGGATGTCGGCCTCGACGCCGAGCGGGCCAGCCTGATCGTCTCGCTGACGCAGATCGGCTATGCCCTCGGCCTGCTGTTCCTGGTGCCGCTGGCCGACCTGCTGGAAAGCCGCCGGCTGATGCTGATCACCACCGCCGCCGCCCTACTCTGCCTGCTGGCGGCCGCATTCGCCACCCAGCCCGGCCTGTTCCTCGGCCTGGCGCTGCTGATCGGCCTGAGCTCGGTGTCGGTGCAGATGCTGATCCCGCTGGCGGCCAACCTGGCGCCGGAGGCCAGCCGTGGGCGCGTGGTCGGCAACATCATGAGCGGCCTGCTGCTGGGCATCCTGCTGGCCAGGCCGTTGGCCAGCCTGGTGGCCGGCGAGTTCGGCTGGCGCGCGGTGTACCTGATGGCCGCCAGCCTGATGCTGCTGATCAGCCTGGTGATCGCCACCACCATTCCGCGCCATGCGCCTGCTCACCGCGCCAGCTACGGCCAGTTGCTGGCCTCGCTCGTGCAACTGTTGCGCCGCTACCCGATCCTGCGTCGCCGGGCGCTGTACCAGGGCCTGATGTTCGCCAGCTTCAGCCTGTTCTGGACGGCGGCACCGCTGGAGCTGGCCCGTCACCTGGGGCTGAGCCAGCAGGACATCGCCCTGTTCGCCCTGGCCGGCGCCATCGGCGCGGTGGCAGCGCCGATCGCCGGGCACCTGGCCGATGCCGGGCATACCTATCGCGCCAGCCTGGTCGCACTGCTACTGGCGCCGCTGGCCTTCGTCCCCGATCTGCTGAGCGACGGCCTGGGCTGGGTCGGCCTGGTGGCGACCGCCATCGTCCTCGACTTCGCCGTGCAGATGAGCATGGTGCTCGGCCAGCGCAGCATCTACGCCCTCGAGCCGCAGAGCCGCGCACGCCTCAACGCCCTGTACATGACCAGTATCTTCATCGGCGGGGCCATCGGCTCGGCGCTGGCCAGCCCGATCTACGAGCAGTTCGGCTGGCAGGGTGCGGCGCTGCTGGGGGCAGGGTTGCCGCTGCTCGGGCTGCTGCTGTTCGTCAGCCGCGAGCCCTGAACGCCAGAGGCCGCCCGCGCCGGCGAGCGGCCTGGCTTTTGCGCAGGCAACAAAAAACCCGCCGAAGCGGGTTTCTTCCCAACCATCCGACATCCTGTCGGTAGCCATCGTGGCCTGGTCATCATCCGTGATCCTCAGCGATCCGTCGCTGCAGGGGATGTGTGTAGATTAAGGATCTGACCGAAGCGACAACAGCAGCGGTTACCGCTTCGGCGTGTAAGACATTCGCCATAGCGCTCAGGACGAACGCCCCAGCATGCGCCCGAGCACATCCACATCGCCCTGGCGACGGTGGACGAATGCCATGACCACATGCCCGATGATCAGCACCAGCAACAGCTGGCCGAGGTTGCCGTGCAACAGGCTGGCCGGGGCGATCATCCACTCGATCTTGCCACCCTCGAAGCCGGACATGATGGTCATGCCGAATGCCTCGAAGGCCCGCCCGGAACCGTACTGGCGCATCAGCGCCAACAACGGAATCACCAGCATCAGCGCATAGAGGACCCGATGACCCAGGCTGACCGCTCGGCTCAACGCGGCAGGACGACGCCCCCGGCTGTACAGTGCCCAGGCCAGGCGGATGACCACCAGCACCATCAGCAGCAGACCGACGGACTTGTGCGTACCGCCGGTCAGCGTTTCCAGAGCACTGTCTTCCGGCGCCAACACAGTGAGAAATTGCCACAGCAGCAGCGCCGCCATGGCCCAGTGCAAAACACGAGACACAACGCCGTAACGCTGCGCAGAATCATTGAGGCTCGACATAATTCAGGTTCCTATCAGGTCAGGTGAATGGCGTCGCCACGCACGGCTCCTCCTGTGCACGCAGCGAAACAGCCCGGCAATTGCGATGGAGGAGCAGCAACATGCCATCTTGTTTTCACCAGATAGGTGGCAAAGGCTCTGTCTCAGGGCCCATGTCATCGCAGGACGCCATGGTGCACTGAGGCAGGTAGCAATGGGAAAACCTGGCTGTAAGCAAGTGTGTCGCAGGCGAACCTGCGACACAGGGTCGATTGCTCAGGCGTCGCGCAAGCGGTCGCGGGCCTCACGCCAGCTGTGCTGCTGCGGCTCCTGCCAGATTCGCGCATGCAGGCGCGCCATGCCGTCGGGGTCGTTGAGCAGGCGCCAGCGCGTGGCCTCGACATGCCCTTGCGGGCCGGCCGCGAGGATTTCCTCGATCCGCTCGTCACGCAAGGCTTCGGCGGCAGGCACCACCTTGGCATGGCGCGCACGCGCCATGGCGCAGACCAGGGCGTTGTAGAGCGGGTCGACCACCGCCCGCAGGAAGCCCTGGCGCAGCGCACGCGCGCTGTTCAGGCGCTCGTACTCGGCGGTGTTGCTCAGTTCGCGCGGCACTTCGTGCTCCTCCGGGATGAGGAACAGCTTGCTGCGCCGCGTAGCCAGACCGGGCGCGGTGCGGCTGGTCAGCACCGACACCAGCGGCGAGAGGATCAGCGACACCACGATCGGCGCCAGCCACCAGAGGAAGTCCGGGTTGAGCCAGCCAACCAGCCCTGTCCAGGCGATCCCCAGCAGCACCTGCGAGCCATGACGGCGCAAGGCCTCGCTCCAGGGCGTGGAATCGTCCACGCGCTGCGGCGAGTTCCACTGCACCGACCAGCCGAGGAAGGCTGCGGTGACGAACAGGCTGTGAAACAGCATGCGCACCGGTGCCAGCAGCACCGAACAGCCAGCCTCCAGCAGCATCGACAGCAGCACGCGCAGGCGCCCGCCGTAGGCTTCGGCGCCCTGGATCCAGATCAGCAGCACGCTGAGCAGCTTGGGCAGGAACAACAGCGTCATGGTCGCAGAGAACAGCGCCACCGCCTCCTCCGGCTGCCAGCGCGGCCACAGCGGATACAGCTGGTTGGGCTGCAGGAAGTACTCCGGCACCATCAGCGTGTGGATCGCCAGCAGGCAGGTGGACAACGCCAGGAACAGCAGCCACAGCGGTGCCGACAGATAGGACATGACCCCAGTGAGAAACACCACGCGATGCACCGCGTGCATCCCGCGTACCAGAAACAGGCGGAAGTTCATCAGGTTGCCGTGGCACCAGCGCCGGTCGCGCTTGAGCTCGTCGAGCAGGTTCGGCGGCAACTCCTCGTAGCTGCCTGGCAGGTCGTAGGCGATCCACACGCCCCAGCCGGCACGGCGCATCAGCGCCACCTCGACGAAATCGTGGGAGAGGATCGCCCCGGCGAATGCACCGGTGCCCGGCAAGGGCGCCAGGGCGCAGTGCTCGATGAAGGGTTTGACGCGGATGATCGCGTTGTGGCCCCAGTAGTGCGACTCACCCAGCTGCCAGAAGTTGAGCCCGGCGGTGAACAACGGCCCGTACACGCTGGTGGCGAACTGTTGCAGACGCGCGTAGAGGGTGTCCATGCCGGACGCCTTGGGCGCGGTCTGGATGATCCCGGCGCCTGGGTTGGCCTCCATCAGGCGGACCAGGCTGGTCAGGCAGTCGCCGCTCATCACGCTGTCGGCGTCGAGCACCACCATGTAGCGGTAGTTGCTGCCCCAGCGTCGGCAGAAGTCGTCGATATTGCCGCTCTTGCGCTTCACCCGGCGCCGCCGGCGGCGATAGAAGATGCGCCCGAAGCCTTCCACTTCGCGGCACAGCTCCATCCAGGCCTGCTGTTCGGCGACGCAGATGTCCGGGTCGTTGCTGTCGCTGAGCACGAAGAAATCGAAATGCTCCAGCTGCCCGGTGGCCTTCAGCGACTCGAAGGTCGCACGCAGGCCGGCGAACACCCGCGGCACGTGCTCGTTGGCGATCGGCATGACCAGCGCGGTGCGCGCCTTCGGCGAGATTGGCTCGTTGCCGCAGGCAGTGGCCGAGATGCTGTAGCGATCACGCCCGCGCAGCAGCTGGAAGAAGCCCATCAGGGCCGTCCAGAAGCCCATCGAGACCCAGCAGAACAGCAGTGCGAACAGCGCCAGGATGCTGGTCTGCACCACGTACGGCAGGATCTGTCGCGCCGACTCGCGCAGCGGCTGCTCGAAGACCAGGCCCAGGTCGACCAGCGACCAGCCCTGGTACGGCAGCACCGATTTCATGTACCAGGTGGCGACCACCGTCTGCGCCACCATCAGCAGCAACAGGGCAGCACGGCGCATCGACGCGACCTGCCGCCAGCGCGCCTCGGCGAAATCCTCGGTCTCGCGGGTACGCGGGCGTGGCGTCGGCTTCTCGCCCTTCAGGCGTCGCCAGCCACGGTCGAGGATGTTGGTCTGCCAGGGCTCCGGCACGATGCGCGTGCGCCTGATCGGCGGGGTCGACTCGATGGTCGGCCGGCCCTGGTGATCCTCGACGAGGCGGCAACCGCGTTCGAGTGCGTCCGGCCAGCCCATTGCCAGGCGTACCGGGACCGACTCGAGCAGCTCGCGCGTTTCCTCCTGGGGCTCGCTGCTGGCCGCCTCCGGCATCTGCAGCGCATGGTGCAGGGTGGCCAGGTCACCGCCCTCCTCCAGGCGGTGAGCCAGGTCCTCCTGCCGCTGCGGGTCGAGCGGCAGTTCCTCCAGGTAGTCCTGGATCAGCGTATCGTCGAGGGAGTTATTCATGGGCAGGCAGCTGGTAGCTCCAGGTTTCCGACAGGGGTTTGCCGTCCTGGACCAGGGCAGCACGCATTTCCACCGGTTGTGCCGGGTCCTTGACCAGGATGCGCAGGGTCAGGCGCCAGCCTTTGCTCACCGGGTTGTACCGCAGGTTCTTCTCCACGATCTCGGCATTGCCGTCGACACTCACCTGCGGCTCGATGGCCGCGTCCGCCGCGAGGTCGGCCAGCACCGGGCCGGCGAAGTCCACCACCAGGGCGGTGCTGCCATCGGGCTGACGAATCAGGTTGGCCTGCTTCACGTCACCCTCGGACAGGCGGGTCTGGGTGACCATGGCCAGCTGCGGGTCATGCAGCTTGGCGTCGTCCCGGCTGAAGTGCAGGCGGTAGTGGACGTCCAGCGCCTCGCCCACGGCGGGCTGGTTGTCGGGGCGCCAGAGGGCGACGATGTTGTCGTTGGTCTCGTCCGGCGTGGGAATCTCCACCAGCTCGACATGGCCGGTGCCCCAGTCGCCGACGGTTTCCACCCAGCCACTCGGGCGCAGCTCGTAGCGGTCGTCGAGGTCCTGGTACTGGCCGAAATCGCGGTTGCGCTGCATCAGGCCGAAACCACGCGGGTTGTCGATGCGGTAGCTGCTGACGTTGAGGCGCTGCGGGTTGTTCAGCGGGCGCCAGAGCCACTCGTCATTGCCGGCGTGGATGGCCAGGCCGTCGGAATCATGCAATTCGGGGCGGTAGTTGTGACGGGGCGAAGGCTGGTTGGCGCCGAACAGGTACATGCTGGTCAGCGGCGCGATGCCGAGCTTCTCCACCGGCTCGCGCAGGTAGACCTTGGCCTGCACGTCGAGCACGCTGTCGCGGCCCGGGTCGATCTCCATGCGGTAGGCACCGGTGGCACGCGGCGAGTCGAGCAGCGCATAGAACAGCAAGGTGCCGCGATCGGACTGCGGCTTCTCGATCCAGAACTCGGTGAACCGCGGGAACTCCTCGCCCGACGGCAGCGCGGTGTCGATGGCCAGCCCGCGTGCGGACAGGCCGAACACCTGGCCCTTGCCGACGATGCGGAAGTAGCTGGCGCCCAGCACGCTCATCACTTCATCCTGACGGCCCGCCTCGTTCAGCTCGTGGATCACCTTGAAACCGGCGAAACCGAGATCCTTGAGGTCTTCCGCTTTCAGGTCGAGGTCGCCGAAGTCGAACATCGCCGGGTCGTACTTGATTTCGCGCGTGCCCTCGGCGGTCACTTCGTTGATCTTCACCGGCAGGTCGAAATGCATGCCCTGGTGGAAGAAGTACAGCTGGAACGGCGTCTTGCCGTCGCGCCAGTAGGCCTTGTCTTCACGGAAGCGCACCTTCTGATAGCCGGCGAACGGCAGGTCGCGCAGGGATGCCGGCAGATTGCTCTGCGGCGCGCTGTACTTCTCGGCCGCCAGGGCCTTGGCCTTGACCGCCACATCGTCCAGCTCGAATGCCCAGCTCTGGGCTGCGAACAACAGAGGGAGCACACAGAGGGCCAGCTTGCCGGCCTTGCCCATACGGGCTCCAGAACAACGACTCATCGACACACAGCCTCCAGGGCAACACGTACTGACAGGCAGCGGCCAGCCCGGGGGCGACCGCTACGGAGAGTTGAAAACAGGCGAATGGGACAGCGACAGCGCGAGCGCGATGCGGACGACCGACCGGACGGTGGTGCCTGCGCATGCGCGGATTCTTTCTGCGCATTATTACCAGATCGTGAAGTCCGGCACAGGTGGTCGCGCGAGTATATTTTCTGCCTCCTAGGGCCACCCCTTCACTGGCGTGGCAACAGTTCGAAACGCGCCTCCTGCACGCTTTGCGAATCCAGCCCCAGCTGGACACGGAAGGCACCCGGCTCGCTGACATGACGCAGGCTGGCATCGAAGAAACGCAGCATGCTTTCGTCGATCTCGAAACTCAGCTCGCGAGTCTCGCCTGCCTCAAGCTTGACCCTGCGAAAATCCTTGAGTTCCTTCACCGGGCGGATCACCGAGGCGGCCTCGTCATGCAGGTACAGCTGCACGACGGTCGCGCCGGCACGCGGTCCGGCATTCTTCAGGGTCACGCTGACGCGAATCCGCTCATCCGGCGTCATGCGCGGTGCCGAGAGTTTCGGCGCCGAGAGCTGGAAGTCGCTGTAGCTCAGGCCGTAGCCGAATGGATAGAGCGGGCCATTGGGCTCCTCGAAGTACTGCGAGGTGTAGTTGCCAGGCGTGCCGGGGGTATACGGACGGCCCAGGCGCAGATGGTTGTAATAGCTCGGGATCTGCCCGACCGAACGCGGGAAGGTGATCGGCAGCTTGCCCGCCGGGTTGTGCTCGCCGAACAGCACGTCGGCGATGGCATGGCCGCCCTCGATGCCGCTGTACCAGGTTTCCAGCATGGCGTCGGCATTGTCCTTCTCCCAGGTCAGTGCCAGGGGGCGGCCGTTCATCAGCACCAGCACCAGCGGCTTGCCGGTGGCCTTGAGGGCGCGCAGCAAGGCCTGCTGGCTGTCGGGCAGGTCCAGGCGAGTGCGGCTCGACGACTCGTGGGACATGCCACGCGCCTCGCCGACCGCGGCGACAATCACGTCCGCCTGGCGCGCGACCCTGACCGCCTCCTCCAGCATCGCCTGCGGCGTGCGCTTGTCCTGCACGACTTCCGGACGATCCCAGTTGAGCTGGTTGAGGTAGTCGATCACATGGGCATCGTCGGTGACGTTGGCGCCCTGGGCGAACAGCAGCTTGCCCCGGCCCTGCAGCGCCGCCTGCATGCCCTTGCGCAGGGTCACCGCCTGCTCGGCGACGCCCACCGCCGACCAGCTGCCGAGCATGTCCACCGGCGAGTCGGCCAGCGGGCCGATCAGGGCCACGGTCTGCGTCTTCTTCAGCGGCAGGGTGTCGCCATGGTTTTCCAGCAGCACCAGGGCATCGCGCGCCATCGCCCGCGCATCGGCACGGTGCAGGCGGCTCTCGGCATTGACGTCGGCCGGGTCATCCTCGGCGCGACCGATACGGCGGAACGGGTCGTGGAACAGGCCAAGGTCGTACTTGGTGGCCAGGACATGGCTGACCGCCTCATCCAGCACGCGCTGCGGCACCGCGCCGCTGCGCACCAGGCCCGGCAATTCCTGGTCGTAGAGAGTGTCGGCCATGCTCATGCCCACACCGGCGCTGATCGCCAGACGCGCCGCCTCGCGGCCATCGCTGGCCACGCCATGGCGCAGCAGCTCGGTGATCGCCCCGTGGTCGCTCAACGCCACGCCCTTGAACCCCCAGTCGCGGCGCAGCAGGTCGCGCAGCAACCAGCTGTTGGCCGAAGCGGGAACGCCGTTGATGGCGTTGAGCGCGACCATCACCCCGCCGGCACCGGCATCGATGGCCGCCCGGTACGGCGGCAGGTAATCCTGGTACATGCGCATCGGGCTCATGTCGACCACGTTGTAGTCGCGCCCGCCCTCCACCGCGCCATACAGGGCGAAGTGCTTGACGCTGGCCATGATGCGCTGCGGATCGCTGGGGTCGCTGCCCTGATAGCCACGCACCATGGCAGCGGCAATGCGCGAGACCAGGTAGGGGTCCTCGCCGAAGCCCTCCGAGGTACGCCCCCAGCGGGGATCACGGGAGATATCGACGGTCGGTGCGAAGGTCATGTCGAGGCCGTCGGCACTGGCTTCGAACGCCGCGACCCGGGCGCTGTTCTCGATGGCCGGGATGTCCCAGCTCGACGCCAGACCCAGGCCGATGGGAAAGGTGGTGCGATGGCCGTGGATGATGTCGTAGGCGAAGAACACCGGAATGCCCAGGCGGCTGCGCAGCGCCGCCTCCTGCATGGGCCGGTTCTCCGGGCGCACCACCGAGTTGAAGGTGGCGCCGATGCGCCCGGCCGCCATCTCCTCGCGGATGCGCTCGCGCGGCATGTCGCCGCCGATGCTGATCAGGCGCAGCTGACCGACCTTCTCTTCCAGGGTCATGCGGCTGACCAGGTCGGCGATGAAGGCGGGTTTGTCATCGATGGAGGGGGCGGCAGCCAGCAGGCCGGGGGTGATCAACAGGGAAGCGAGGGCGAACGAGCGCAGGTCAGTCATCGAGAAGGGCATCCGGGATGCGAATCATTGTTCGAGTGCTCGCCACGATACTCCGACTCGCCCTGCGCCGCCGTAGCCGCGCGCAAAAAACCTCGACCCCTACTTCACGCGAGCAGCCAGGCGGTCGCAATCCGGGATGCACCGCCGCCACTTGCACGAACTTGCGCATTTTTCTCGCGGCGACTGGCGTTACCGGATGGCCGGTGTAGCATGGCGGCATCCGGGAGAAGCTGATGGCGACATTCGACAACCTGCAGGTATTCCAGAGCATGAGCCGCTCGCCGCATGCGCGGCTGCACGCCATTGCCGAGCTGGGTGACGGCCTGGCGGTGGCGCACTGGAGCAACGCCCACGATGCACGCGACTACCTCGCCCCCAGCCATCACACGCTGTCCTGCTACCTGGCCGGTGGCACCGGCACCTTCCGCCGCGAGCAACCAGGCAACTGCGGCGCGCCGGACCGCCTGTGCATCCTGCCCGCCGAGCACCAGTCGGCCTGGATCATCAACGGCGAAATCCAGCTCGCCCACCTCTATATCGAGCAGGAGCAGTTTGCCCTCGGCGCTGTCGCCCTGCTCGACCGTGAGCCGCGCAGCCTGCAGCTGGAAGAGGCGACCTTCCTCGAGGACGCCGAGCAGGCCGGGCGCTTTCGCCAGCTCTGCCGACTCGACTGGCAGGAGCCCGGCGAGCGCCTGCTGGCCAGCAGCCTGGCGCATGAGCTGCTCGACCATGCCCTGCTCAACCAGGTCGGCCTGCGCCAGGGCCTGCGCCTGAAGGGCGGCCTGGCACCGGCAGTGCGCCGGCGCGTGCGTGACTACATAGAGCAGCACCTGGCCGAGCCGCTGTCGCTGGATATCCTGGCCAGCCTCTGCAGCCTCTCCGAATACCATTTCGCCCGCATGTTCCAGAGCAGCTTCGGCCTGCCGCCGCACCGCTACGTGCTGGCCAGGCGCATGGCGCTGGCCTGCCACCTGCTGCGCCACACCCGCCAGAGCCTGGCGCAGGTGGCCATGACCTGCGGCTTTGCCAGCGCCAGCCATTTCAGCAATCGTTTCCGCCAGGCACTGGGGGATACCCCCAGCCGCTATCGCCAGGCGTTCGAGCCAACCTGATCCGGCCAACGCAGGTTATAGTGCGGCACCGGACAGACAGGCACGCCGGTGGTGCCTGCGCGGGTGCACGACGAGGTCGCGATTGGTAACCAGACGACAGTTCAGCGAGGCGATGCAGGGCCAGAACGTGCGTTTCGTGGGCGACAAGCGCGAAACGATCCAGACCTCCTGCGTCGGCTTCATCCTGCTCGAGCACTTCTCCCTGCCCGCCTTCACCCAGGCGCTCGATACCCTGATCACCGCCAACCTGATCCAGAGCCAGGCCTTCGCCACGCGGACCTTCAGCCTCGACGGCGGTTCGGTGACCAGCGATCTGGGCCTGGTCATCTGCCCCGATGCACGTGCCAGCGGCGAAGGCCTGGTGGAGCTGGACCTGCTGGTGGTATGCGGCGGCCTGCGCACCGCGCTGCGCGACATGCCGGAACTGGGGCAACTGCTGAAACAGGCGCAACACAAGGGCATCGCCCTGTCCGGGCTGTGGAACGGCGCCTGGTTCCTGGCCCGCGCCGGCCAGCTCGACGGCTACCGCTGCACCATTCACCCGGAACACCGCGCCGCCCTGGCGGAAATCGCCAAGGACAGCCAGGTCACCAGCGAAAGCTACATCGTCGACCGTGACCGGCTCACCGCCGCCAGCCCGACCGGCGCCTTCAACATGGTGCTGGAGTGGATCAACCAGCTGTACGGCCGTCACCTGGCCGACGCCGTGGTGGATATCCTCGCGTTCGAGGAATCCCGCTACCGCCGCGCGCGGCCGGCGCTGCACGAGAAGATGAGCGAACCCCTGCGTGAAGTGATCAACCTGATGGCGAGCAACATCGAGGAGCCGCTGACGGTGGCCCAGCTCGCCCAGTACGCCGGCCGCTCGCCGCGCCAGATCGAACGGCTGTTCCAGGAGCAGCTCGGCACCACGCCCCTGCGCTACTACATGGAACTGCGCATCACCGAGAGCCGCCGCCTGCTGCAGCACTCCGAGCTGCCGATCGTGGATGTCGGTCTCGCCTGCGGCTTCGTCTCCCCCAGCCACTTCAGCAAGTGCTATGCCTCGTTCTTCGGCTATCCGCCGTCGAAGGAGCAGCGCCACGGCTGCGTCAAGGCCAGGAAGTAACGCGCGAACCGACCATGGGTGCCTGCGCAAGCACCCGCGCCTGTGCGAAAATCGGTCCCTTTGCATTCACGCGGCTGGCTCATGCGTCAAACCTTCGCCACTGTGGGGCTGTTCTGATGCCCCTCGACATCCATCATCTGCGCCAGGAAGACTGGCGTTCCGAGTTCGGCGCCGGCGACCTGCGCCGGGGCATCGCCTACGCCGAGGAAAAGCGCAGCAAGCTGCTCAGCCTCAGGGATCACAGCCTCCTGGCGAACTGCCGGGGCTCCGGCCAGACCTACCAGCAGCGCATCACCCTGCACCCCTACGGGCGCAAGTGGAGCGTGACCGGGCACTGCAGCTGCCCGGTCGGCTTCAACTGCAAGCACGTGGTCGCCGCCCTGCTCACCCTGGAAGCCGTGCAGAAGAGCGGCGCAGACCTGTCCGAGCTGATCGTGCCGAGCAAGGAAATCGCCGAACAGCGCCTGGAGGGCATCAGCCCCGTCCCGGTGCTGACCCTGGGCAGCCACGTGCGCGTGCACTTCGATGCACGCAAGGGGCGCATGCTGGAACAGACCCAGCACCGCGCCGCACTGGCCTTCGACTACGCCGGGCATCTGACTTTCGGCAAACCGGCCAAGGACCTGGTCAAGCGCCTCCAGGCCGACCTGAACCTGCGCGTCATCCGCGATGCGAACGCCGAGGCGCGGCTGCGCAAGCGTCTGGAACAGCTTGGCCTGCAGGTCGCCCTGCGGCAGAGCGACGCCCTGCCAGCCGATGCCGGCGAGCCGTTCGAGCTGGAGGGCGAGCGCGACTGGCTCGGCTTCGTGCAGAACCAGTTGCCGCAACTGCGCGCCGAAGGCTGGCAGATCCACATGCGCCCGGACTTCCAGTACAACCTGGCGGAAGTCGAGGATTGGTACGCCGAAGTCGAGGAAGACCCGCAGCAGAACTGGTTCGACCTGGAGCTCGGCATCGAGGTGGAAGGTCAGCGCCTGAGCCTGCTGCCGATCCTCCTGCAGGCGATTCGCCGCACGCCCTGGCTGCTGACGCCCGAAGCGCTGGCCCAGCGTTCCGACGAGGATCGCCTGCTGGTCAACCTGCCCCAGGGCGGCAAGCGCATCGCCCTGCCATTCGCCCGCCTCAAGCCGCTGCTGGCGACGCTGGGTGAGCTGTATTTCCGCGATCCGGGCGAGGATCACCTGCCGCTGCGCCTGGGCCGTGCCGATGCCGCACGCCTGGCGGAGCTGGCGCAGGGTCCGACGCTGAACTGGCAAGGCGGTGACGAGCTGCGCGGCTTCGCCCAGCGCCTGCAACGACTGAAGGTCAGAGAAGTGGCCGCGCCAGCAGGCCTGCAGGCCGAACTGCGCGCCTATCAGCTAGAGGGACTGAACTGGATGCAGACCCTCGCCGAACTGCGCGTAGGCGGTGTGCTGGCCGATGACATGGGCCTGGGCAAGACCCTGCAGACACTGGCCCATGTGCTCTGCGAAAAGCAGGCCGGACGTCTCGACAAGCCCGCGCTGATCGTCATGCCCACCAGCCTGATCCCCAACTGGCAGGACGAGGCGGCCCGCTTCACCCCGCAATTGCGCGTGCTCGCCCTGCACGGCAACAAGCGCAAGGCGCTGTTCGAGGAGATCGCCGCGCACGACCTGATCCTCACCACCTACGCCCTGCTGCCGCGCGACCTCAAGGCGCTGAACCAGCAGTCTTATCGCCTGCTGATTCTCGACGAGGCGCAGAACATCAAGAACCCGCGCAGCAAGGCCGCCACTGCCGCTGCGCAGGTACAGGCCGACCTGCGCCTGTGTCTGACCGGCACGCCGTTGGAAAATCACCTGGGCGAGCTGTGGTCGCTGTTCCACTTCCTCATGCCCGGCTGGCTGGGCGACGCCAAGGCCTTCACCCGCGACTACCGCACGCCCATCGAGAAGCGTGGCGATGCCCAGCGCCTGGCGCACCTGGGCGGGCGCATCCGCCCCTTCCTCCTGCGCCGCACCAAGGAGCAGGTGGCCAGCGAGCTGCCGCCGAAGACCGAGATCATCCAGTGGGTCGAGATGACCCAGCTGCAACGCGACCGCTACGAAACCCTGCGCCTGGCCATGGACCAGAAGGTACGCGACGAGATTGCCCGCCAGGGCCTGGCACGCAGCCATATCGTCATCCTCGAAGCCCTGTTGCGCCTGCGCCAGAGCTGCTGCGACCTGCGCCTGCTCGGCGACGACGCGAGCGACCTGAACGCCGCCGACTCGGGCAAGCTCAGCGCCCTGCTGGACATGCTCGTGGAGCTGGTCGAAGAAGGCCGCCGCGTGCTGCTGTTCTCGCAGTTCACCTCGATGCTGGCGCTGATCGAGCAGGAGCTGCAGGCACGCAAGATCGCCTACGCCAAGCTGACCGGCAGCACCCAGGACCGACGCACACCGGTGCAACGCTTCCAGGCCGGCGAGTTCCCGGTGTTCCTGATCAGCCTCAAGGCCGGCGGCAGCGGCCTGAACCTCACCGCAGCCGACACCGTGATCCATTTCGATCCCTGGTGGAACCCTGCCGCCGAAGCCCAGGCCAGCGACCGCGCCTACCGCATCGGCCAGGACAAGCCGGTGTTCGTCTACAAGCTGATCGCCCGTGGCAGCGTCGAGGAGAAGATCCAGCACCTGCAGCAAGCCAAGGCCAGCCTGGCCGAGGGCGTGCTAGGCAGCGGTGGCCAGGGGCAGTGGCAGCTGGACGAGGCGGACCTGGCCGCCCTGTTCGCCCCACTGCAATAGCGGATGCGCCTCAGTCGGCGGCATCGTCGCGCTCCGCTTCGGCATCCTCGCGGTTGCGCACCTTGCCACGCGGCACCGGGCCGGCAGCCGCAGGGAAGCGCGACGAGGCATAGCGCACCACCAGAATCGCCAGTGCCAGCAGGAGGATCGCCCCGGACACCATCACCACGCCCCAGCTTGGTTTGTGGGTGTGGGAGATGTCGGAGATCATCAGCCGCGTCAGCGCGGTGATCGCCACGTAGATCATGAAGCGGATCGGCATGTGGTTGGTCTTGAAGTAGATCCCCACCATGGCCGCCAGCTCCAGGTAGATGAACAGCAGCAGGATGTCATCGACCGTGATGTGGCCCTTCTCCAGCATGCCGATGAAGGCCATCACCCCGGCCCAGGCGGTGATCGCCCCGATGGCGAACAGCGCCAGATAATGGAACGCCTCCATCAGCAGGTTGCCCAGCGACTCCGCCAGACCGTGCATGTGTTCGCGCAAGCGCTCAGCCCAATTCATCCTTCAACTCCCCAGCAAACCCGGCACGACGTCCCGAACGCCCACCGCGGGCATTCACAGGACACCATCATGCAGGAAAAAGACCCACGCGAGGATGATGCGGCGATGTGACGCAAGGCCCGACCGGAGCAGGCGCCTCGACACTGAAAGCACAGGACAGGCTCGCCAAGACGGCCTCCGGCATCGCACACTGCGGCATCCCCACTCAACGAAGGATCTCCCCATGCGTCTTTTCTCGCTGAGCACCGCCTTGTCATCCGCCATGATCGCCCTGGTCAGCCTGCCGTTGCAGGCGGCCGCACCGGCACAACAGAAGACCCAGGTGCCGGGCTACTACCGCATGGCGCTCGGGGACTTCGAGGTCACGGCCCTGTACGACGGCTACACCGACCTGCCGGCCAGCCTGCTCAAGGGCATCGACGACAAGGACCTGCAGTCGTTGCTGGCGCGCATGTTCGTCGCATCCGAAAACGGCGTGCAGACCGCGGTCAACGCCTACCTGATCAATACCGGTGACAACCTGGTGCTGGTCGACACCGGCGCCGCCCAGTGCTTCGGTCCGACGCTGGGCGTGGTGCAGAACAACCTCAAGGCGTCCGGCTACCAGCCGGAACAGGTCGATACCGTGCTGCTCACCCACCTGCATCCGGACCATGCCTGCGGCCTGGTCAACGCCGACGGCAGCCCGGCCTACCCCAACGCGACCGTGGAAGTGCCCCAGGCGGAAGCCGACTTCTGGCTCGACGAGGCGACCATGGCCAAGGCCCCCGAAGGCATGCAGGGCATGTTCAAGCTGGCGCAGCAGGCCGTTGCGCCCTACGCCAGGATGAACAAGCTCAAGCCCTACGAAGCGCAGGGCGAGCTGCTGCCCGGCGTCAGCCTGGTGGCCAGCCCCGGCCATACCCCAGGACACACGTCCTATCTGTTCCAGTCGGGCGGGCAGAGCCTGCTGGTATGGGGCGACATCGTGCACAACCATGCCGTGCAGTTCGCCAGGCCGGAGGTGGTCATCGAGTTCGACGTCGACAGCGCCAAGGCCCTGGAATCCCGCCAGCGCCTCCTCGCCGAAGCAGCCAGGGACAAGCTCTGGGTGGCCGGCGCGCACCTGTCCTTCCCCGGCCTCGGCCACGTACGCAAGGACACCCAGGGCTACGCCTGGGTACCCGCCGAATTCAGCCCGATCCGTAGCGACCGCTGAATTCCTGGCACTCGCTGCTGGCAAAACGGCAGCGAGTTCTTTATGCTTCGAGCACTGTACAAATAAACAGTTACCGATAGACACGCATGAAGGCAGATGAGGTGATGAATGGCCGTCGAAGTGGTGTACCGCAGCAGTCGCGACCCGGAGCGCTTGTTCATGGATAAGGCCGAAGCCGATCGTTACGACAAGATGCTCGAACTGGCCGAGCGCCTGACCGAGGTGCTGCACAAGGCAGTGCCGTCGCTGAACGAGGAGCAAGGCGAGGAAATCGGCATTTTCATGGCCAAGAACCGCGACGTGTTCGCCAAGGCCTTCAAGAACCAGCCGGATGCGCTCGACGAACTCGAGGCCGAAGCCGCCAGCGAATGACCAGCCCGGCAGGCCTCGCCGTACTCGACGGTCGAGGCCTCGGGGTCATGCGCTGCCTGGCCGATACTGCGTCGCAGCCTGCTCCAGCCAGGCGGGCAGTTCACGGCGGCTGATGCCCTCGTGCCGGGCACGGGCCAGTTGCTCCAGCATGTACTGGCGCTTGGGCTCGTCTCCCTCGGCGAAGGAAAGTGCCAGGTCGCGGTCACTCCACTGACGAATGCGGCGAAACAGCCACCAGTGAAAGTACAGGCCGGCCGCAGTAGTGACGACGATGATGAAATAGTCCATGGTGATTCCTCCTCCCTCACGCTAAACGAGCACGCGCACGACGCCAAGTGCAGCGTTGCCGCAGGCAAGGAGCCGGTTGATGATCCGCTGCAAACGGGTGTACCTGGAAGCCGAAGCCTGCGACGGGCAGCGCGTGCTGGTCGACCGCCTGTGGCCGAGAGGGCTGGCGAAGGACGCCCTGGCGTGCGACGCCTGGCTGCCCGATGTCGCGCCATCGACCACCCTGCGCAAGGGCTTTGGCCATCGCGCCCATGCCTTCGCCGACTTTCGCGCTGCCTACCGCCACGAACTGGCCTGCCACCCCGAGCATTGGCAGCGCCTGCTGCACTGGGCGGCAGGTGGCACGCTGACGCTGCTCTACGCCGCACGCGATGAGGCGCACAACAACGCACGCGTGCTGGCAGAGTTCCTCGAGGAGGAGCTGCTGCGACGCGACACGCCGAGTTCGGCAGTGTGCTACCAGGGCGAGTTCGATGCGGGTTGACCACGCTGACCGCTCAGGCTAGCCTCTGGACCTCAACAACCGAGTCGCCCCATTTCCATGACCCTGCTCGCGCATCGCCCGAACGATCTCGCCAGCGCCGCCTACCGCGCCGCTGCCGATGGCTGTGCGCCGCCACCTGCCTGTCACGCCGGCACTCCCCCTCCGCCGGCAGCCGTCTAAGCGGGTTAACCCCGCACCTTCCCGCTCCGTCCTATCGGCCTTGCCGAGCTGCGCCCGTGCGCACGGAGCTCACGCGGATTTATCGACAGGTGTTCCATCATGCGTTTCCCTTCGCCCCTTCTGTCCAGCTACGGCGCGACAGCCTTGTTCGTGCTGCTCTGGTCTGCCGGCGCCATATTTGCCCGCCTCGGCCTGGACCATGCGTCCCCGTTCGCCTTTCTCGTCCTGCGCTTCGCCCTGGCCTGCGCGGCCCTGGCGTTGCTCGCCAGCCATTCCGGCATCTGGTTGCCGCAACGTGGCCTGCGCTGCTCGACCGCCAGGGCCGGGCTGCTGATGATCGGCGGCTACAGCATCTGCTACATGCTGGCCCTGGCCGAGGGCATCACGCCTGGGGTACTGGCCACGGTGCTGGGCGTGCAACCCATCCTGACCCTGATGCTGCTGGAACGGCACGCCTCCCCGCTGCGCGTGCTGGGTCTGCTGACGGCCCTCGGCGGCCTGGCGATCGTCGTCAGCGACAGCCTGCTGTACAGCGCACTGCCGGTCAGCGGCATGCTGTTCGCACTCGGCGCCCTGCTCTGCATCACCCTGGGCAGCATCGCCCAGAAGAACCTGCGGCAGAGCCCCATGCATGCACTGCCGCTGCAGTACGGCCTGTGCCTGCTGGCCAGCCTGCTGCTGTTGCCGAGCCAGGACTGGCGCGTGGAGTACGATGTCGGGCTGTTGCTGCCACTGCTGTGGATGGGCCTGGTGATCTCAGTGGGCGCGCAGCTGCTGCTGTACCGCCTGATCCAGGCCGGCAACCTGGTCAACGTCACCAGCCTGTTCTATCTGGTGCCGGTCACCACCGGCGTGCTCGACTATCTGCTGCTGGGCAACCGGCTCTCGGCACATGCCCTGGTCGGCATGGCCGCGATCCTGCTGGGCCTGACGCTGGTCTTCCGCCTGGCCCCACAGCGCGGCCAGGCGAGCGAATGCTAGCGTTCGTACAGCAGATGCTCGGCCAACTGGTCGGCGACCCTGGCGGGCGAGCGCTTCTCCGCCTGAGCGTGGGCGTAGATGTCGGTCAGGCGCTGGCTGATCTGCGCCAGGTGGGCGGTGATGGCCGGCAACCCCTCGCCGCGGTGACGTAACGCCACGTAGATCAGGCCGCCGGCATTGAGCACGTAATCCGGCGCATAGAGGATGCCGCGTGCCTCCAGCTCGTCGGCGATCTCCGGGCTGGCCAGCTGATTGTTGGCCGCCCCGGCGACCGCGGCGCAGCGCAGGTGCGCGACGCTCTGCCGGTTCAGCACACCGCCAAGGCCACAGGGCGCGAGGATGTCGCAGGGCGTGGTCAGCAAGGCTTCGCTGGCGATCGGCTGGGCACCGAGCTGCTCGACAGCCAGATGCACACGCCCGGCGTCGAGGTCGCTGACCAGCAGCTCGGCCCCCGCCGCATGCAACGCCTCGGCCAGGGCGAAGCCGACATTGCCCAGCCCCTGCACGGCGATGCGCAACCCTTTCAGGTCATCCCCACCCAGTCGTGCCTGGGCAGTGGCGCGGATACCGGCGAACACGCCCAGTGCCGTATGCGGCGACGGGTCGCCCGCACTGGAAGTGCTGGTTGCATGCCGGGTATGCAGGGCGATGCAATCCATGTCGGCGCTGGAAGTGCCACTGTCGACGGCGGTGATATAGCGTCCGTTCAGCGTTTCGATGAAGCGCCCGAAGGCTTCGAACAGCGCGGCCCGGCTGTCCAGGTGCGCCGGGCGGATGAGCACCGCCTTGCCGCCACCGTGGTCGATGCCGGCCAGCGCCGCCTTGTAGCTCATGCCCTGAGCCAGGCGGATGGCGTCGCGGATGGCGCTCTGCTCGTCGGGATAGGCCAGGTAGCGGCAGCCACCGAGCGCCGGCCCGAGTCGGGTACTGTGAATGGCGATAACGGCCTTGAGGCCACTGACGGGATCGTCAGCCAGATGCAGGGCCTCGAGGCGGGCGGCTTCCATCATGCTGAACATGGGCGAGCTCCCGGTCTGACTTCAGGCCACAGTATAGGTGACGGCAACTGGACGAGCGTTCGACCAGGGGCTACAAGAGCAGAAGCCACCGGAGAATGCGATGAGCCCACGCCAAGCCTGCCTGCAGTGCCTGCAACGCGACCCGCCTGCCCTGTTCGAGGCAGCGCTGTGGATCGCCGCCGAACATGACGAACAGTTGCAGCCGGCGAACCTGCTCGCCGACCTGCACGCACTGCAGCTGCAGGTCAGCGCCGGACTGCCAGCCCTGCCCACGCGCGAGCTGGCCCAGCCGCTGCTGCGCCGGCTCGCCGAACTCGACTACCAGGAAGACGACGAAAGCGTGACACGCCCACGCCATGCCCTGCTCCACGAGGTGCTGCGCCGCCGCCGTGGCCAGCCACTGTCGCTGGCGCTGATCGCCCTGGAGCTGGCACGACGCCTGGACATTCCGCTGCAGGGGGTGAATTTTCCCGGCCATTTCATGCTGCGCGTGCCGGGCGCCGACCACCTGCTCGACCCCTGTGGCGGCCGCCGCCTGTACACCCGCGACTGTCGCGAGCAGCTGTATCGTCAGCAGGGTGCGGGGGTGGAACTCAGCGCCGTGCACCTGCAGACCGCCGATGCAGCGGCCATGCTGCAGCGTCTGTCACGCAACCTGCGGCAGCTGCACCTGCAGCATGACGAGCCCATGGCCGCGCTGAAGGATGCCGAGCGCGTGCTCCAGCTCGGCCCGCCGAACCTCGCCGACCACCTGGCCCGTGCGGACGTTTACCAGCAGCTCGATTGCCCGCAGGGCGAACGCTACGACCTGGAGCGTGCCCTGCTGTTCTGTGAGGAGGAAGGCCTGCGCCTGCAGCTGAGCCAGCGCCTGCGCAATCTGCAGAGAGCACCTGCGGTGCACTGAAACGAGTGATGTTCAGGCCGATGCCGGCAGACCATGGAAGCTGAAGTAGTAGCGTAGCGCCTCGATCATCTCGACATACTCGGCGGGGGGCGCGACCAGCGCGAAGCCGGAGTCATAGCAGCCCGGCGTGACATCCTCGCGGCACCACTGGCAGGTGGCAGAGACGTCGATGAAGCGCACACCTTGCTGACCGGGAATCTTCAGGCGCATGTCGAAGCGCGCACCCACCAGCAGCGGCAGCTGGCTGATCAGCATCAGGCCGTCCAGGGAGACATTGCCGATGGAGCCCATCGGCTTGTCGGTGATGCGATTGAACACCTTCAGGTAGTAGGGCAACTGATGGCGTTCGATTCGACGCTGGCTGCGCATGGTGGCGAATCGCTACAAAGGGTCTTGAGTATGGCCCGCCCCCGGCCACTAGGCCAGTCCTAGCCGCAACGTTCGGCGATGCGATCACGTAGCTTGCGACGAGCGGTATCCGTCTCTTCATCACTGTAGTAAATGCGCTCGCCGTTGGCATCGGTGCGGTAGTAGGAGAAACCTTCCGGGATCTGTGCCAGGCGGCGCTGTAAATCACGGCATTCACTGGCCCGTTCCTGGCGCTGGTTGGCCGCTGCGGCGGCAGCCTGCTGCTGCTCGTCGCGCCGGGCGTCGTAGAAGCGCTGGCTGCGCGCCTCACGCTCGCGCGTCTGCGCGTCGCGCTCGACGACCTGCGGCTTCACCTCGACCCTCTCGGCTCCCGCGACGGGGCGCTGGCCGAAGTGCACCTGGCCCTGCTCATCGGTCCAGCGATAGATCTCCGCCGTGGCCAGGGCCGGTAGCAGAGCAGCGATCAACAACAAGCGGCGCATGGCCATCCTCCAGAGGTACATGCGCCAGCTTATACCGCGCGGCAGCTCGACGAAATGACCCGCGACCGATGGCTCACAGCGCAGCCGGGCTGGCCTTGGCGGTCGCGGCCGGATGGTAGTGGCCAAGCTGCTCGAGCGTCTGCAGGCGTGCACGGGCACGGTAGGCATACTCGCTGGCCGGGTAGCGGCCGATGATGAACTGGTAGGTCTGTGCCGCGTCGACGAACAGGCTCTCGCGCTCCAGGCACTGCCCGCGCAGCAGGGAGATTTCCGGCTGCAGGTAGGTGCGCGAACGACTCTTGCGCTCGGCCTGTGACAGTTCGAGTTCGACGCGCGAGCAGTCACCCTCGTGGTAAGCGCGGTAGGCGTTGTTCAGGTGGTGGTCGAGCGATACACGGGTGCAGCCCGCGGCCAGCAGCGCCACGGCCAGGATGATCAGGGTTCGCATGGGTAATTCCTCCTATGTGCAGTGTATCGACAGGCGCCGGAAAAACTGAACAGCGACAAACCTCCGATGGGTTTTGCCGCTATCGCCTTGGCGCTGCCCAGCGCCCTGACTAGACTGCGCGACATCGGCCCGTTCCGGCCAAGGAGCCTGCATGCTGTTCGTCCGCCTGATTTCCCTCGCCGTCGGCGCCTGCCTACTGAGTGCCTGCGCACCGACCACCCCGCTGTTCATCGCCCAGGTCACCACCAACGAGGTGGTCGAGTACAAGGCCCTGAAGACCAAGCGCATGACGGCGGCCATCGAGGACGAAGGCGACCTGCTGACCTACAGCGCCCTGGCCATTCGCGACGCCCATAGCGACAAGGCCGAAGCACTGTATCTGGAGGGCTACCGTGACCGCCAGCTGAGTGACGAGGTACGCGCCATCGCCCTGTACCAGATCGGTCTGATCTACATGAACCGCTTCAACGAGCAGCGCGACGACGCCAAGGCCCTCAATTACTTCTACCGGGTGCTCAACGAATTTCCCGCCAGCCAGGCGGCCAATCGCGCCGAGCAGCGCATCGAGACGATCCGCCAGCGCGAGGACGCGCCTATCCACCAGACATCGCGCGAGCTGCTGGCGCACTGGCAACCCAGCCAGAACCTCGACCTGTACAAGCCCAGCCTCGATCCGGACATGACCCTGCTGTCGCGCCGCGCCGTGCTCAAGGGCCGGGTCGACGAGGCCGAGCAACTCTACATGCTGGGCCTGGCGGACCCGCACGTCCCCGCCGACATCAAGGAGAAGGCGCTGTACCAGCTGGCCCTGATGCACATGGCGCCGGACAACCCGGCCGCCAACCGGGACAAGGCCATCGCCTACCTGCGTCGCCTGCTGGTGCAGTTCCCCGAAGGCGAGCTGAACGCCAAGGCCGCCCGCCACCTCGACCTGGCCCTGAATCCGGGCGCGCGCTGACCCACATCAATGCCGTTCGCCGCGCCAGGGTCTGTAATGTCAGGACACCCAGGCCGAGGACGCTGCCATGAAACTGCAAAGACTGCTGGTCGTCATCGACACCGAACACGCAGAACAGCCCGCCCTGCTGCGCGCCGCCGAGCTGGCCCGGCAGACCGGGGCCGAGTTGCACCTGCTGCAGGTCGACTACCACCCGAAACTCGACCGCGGCCTGCTCGACGGCCACCTGTTCCAGCGCATCCGCGACACCCTCGTGCAGCAGCGCCATGCCGACCTGCTGGCCAGCGTCGCCCACCTGAGCCAGGAAGGCCTCAAGATCGAGGTGGACGTGCGCTGGAGCAAACACCGCCATGAGGAGATCCTCGCCCGCGTCGCCGTGCTGCAACCGGACATCCTCTTCACCTCGGCCCACCCTGGCAACGCCCTGCGCCGCCTGCTGTTCGGCGATGCCAGCTGGCAGCTGATCCGCCGCTGCCCGGTGCCGTTGTGGCTGGTGCACGACGCCGCACCGCGAGGCAGCAACCTGTGCGTCGCGCTCGACCCGCTGCACAGCGCCGACAAGCCCGCCGCCCTCGACCATCAACTGATCGCCACCAGCCAGGCACTGCAGGCCCGGCTGGGCCTGGACGTCCACTATCTGCATGCCCAGGCCCCGCTGCCGCGTTCGCTGATGTTCGACGCCGAAGTAGCGCAGGAATATGAAGACTACGTGACCCAGTGCCATCACGAGCATCGCCAGGCGTTCGACGCGCTGATCGCCCGGCACGCCATCGACCCCGGGCACGCCCACCTGCTGGACGGTTTCGCCGAAGAGGTCATCCCGCAGTTCGTGCGCGAGCACAATATCGGTCTGCTGGTGATGGGCGCCATCGCCCGTGGGCATCTGGACAGCCTGCTGATCGGTCACACGGCGGAACGGGTGCTGGAGCGGGTCGAATGCGATTTGCTGGTGATCAAGCCGGCGGGCAAAGGGTAGTGCACAGGAACAATGACTACAGCCTGGCGCCGTAGTAGCCTCCCCGACATCGTTCACTAGGGAGTTCGTGCATGACCTTTCGCCGCACCAAAATCGTCGCCACCCTGGGCCCGGCTAGCAGCTCGCCGGAAGTGCTGGAGCAACTGATCATCGCCGGCCTAGACGTGGCCCGCCTGAACTTCTCCCACGGCACGCCGGATGACCACAAGGCGCGCGCTGCCCTGGTCCGTGAACTGGCGGCCAAGCACGGTCGTCACGTCGCCCTGCTCGGTGACCTGCAAGGGCCGAAGATCCGCATCGCCAAGTTCGAGAACAAGCGTATCGAACTGAAGGACGGCGACCTGTTCCGCCTGTCCTCCAGCCACTCGCGTACTGCCGGCAACCAGGACGTGGTCGGTATCGACTACCCGGCGCTGATCCAGGACTGCGACGTCGGTGACGACCTGCTGCTCGATGACGGTCGCGTGGTCATGCGCGTCGAACTCAAGGGTGCCGACGAACTGCACTGCCGCGTGCTGATCGGCGGCCCGCTGTCCGACAACAAGGGCATCAACCGCCGTGGCGGCGGCCTCACCGCCCCTGCCCTGACCGACAAGGACAAGGCCGACATCAAGGTCGCCGCCGAAATGGAGCTGGACTACCTGGCCGTGTCCTTCCCGCGTGACGCTGCCGACATGGAATACGCTCGTCGCCTGCTGAGCGAAGCCGGCGGCAGCGCCTGGCTGGTGGCCAAGATCGAGCGCGCCGAAGCGGTGGCCGACGACGAAGCCCTCGACGGCCTGATCCGCGCCAGTGACGCGGTGATGGTGGCCCGTGGCGACCTCGCCGTGGAAATCGGCGACGCCGAACTGGTCGGCATCCAGAAGAAGATCATCGCCCACGCCCGTCGCCTGAACAAAGCGGTGATCACCGCCACGCAGATGATGGAGTCGATGATCCACAGCCCGATGCCAACCCGCGCCGAAGTGTCCGACGTGGCCAACGCCGCGCTGGACTACACCGATGCGGTGATGCTGTCGGCCGAGAGCGCCGCCGGCGAGTACCCGGTAGAAGCCGTGCAGGCCATGGCCCGCGTCTGCCTGGGTGCCGAGAAGCACCCCACCAGCCAGAAATCCAGCCACCGCCTGGGCCGTACCTTCGAGCGCTGCGACGAGAGCGTGGCCCTGGCGACCATGTACACCGCCAACCACTTCCCCGGCGTCAAGGCCATCATCAGCCTGACCGAGAGTGGCTACAGCCCGCTGATCATGTCGCGCATCCGCTCGCACATCCCGATCTTCGCCTTCACCCCGCACCGCGACACCCAGGCTCGCGTGGCGCTGTTCCGCGGCGTCTACACCGTGCCGTTCGACCCCGCCTCGCTGCCGGCCAACAAGGTCAGCCAGGCCGCGGTGGACGAGCTGCTCAAGCGTGGCGTGGTGGAACCGGGCGACTGGGTCATCCTGACCAAGGGCGACAGCTACCATGGCACCGGTGGCACCAACACCATGAAGATCCTCCACGTCGGCGATCAGATGGTGTGACCCGCAGCTGAACCGGAGAGGCCGCTCATCGAGCGGCCTTTTTCATGCCTGCTCGGCAAACTCCAGCGTCAGCCGCAGCATGTCCCGCAGCTGGATGCCTTCCTCGTGGATCGGCTGCGGGTAATGGCGCACGAAGAAATCACGGTCGATGGCCGTGACGCGAAAACCCTGGCGCTGATAGAACGCCAGCTGGTAGCCGAAGCTGCCGGTTCCGACCTCCAGCGCACGGGCGCCGGAATCGCGCACGGCGTCGATCACTGCCCGCAGCAATCGACTGCCGACACCACTGCGCTGTTGGCGTGCGCAGACAGCGATGCTCATCAGCTCCGCCACCCCATGCACAGGCCGGGTAACCGCGCAGGCACCCAGTACCTGCTCGTTCTGCACGGCGATGAAGCAACGGCAGCCGGGCAGATAGGCGCGCACCTTGCTTTCGTTCGGGTCGGCCAGCAACAGCAGTTCGAGCGGCACCTGCCCCGGGGCTGTTTCGCGGATCACCAGGTCTGTCATGTACGCGTCCTCAAGGCGGGTCGATCACGGCGCATGCCGTACGGTCGACCATTCTCGGGAAGCCGGCGCGTCGACGCCAGGGGCAATCGGGGCCGGCACTCCGGCCAGGTGCCTCAGGCGAACCGAGAGAAATCCGGCTTTCTGCGTTGCATGAACGCCGACAGCGCCTCGATGGCCTCGGGCGAACGCAGGCGCTGGCCGAACAGGGCGCCCTCCTCCTCGATCACCTTGCGCAGCTCCTCGCGCCCCGGTGCACGCATCAGCCGCTTGCTGTCGGCGACCGCCGAAGGGGCCAGGTCGAGAAAACGTAGCGCCGCCTCATGCGCCGCACGCTGGGTCGCCGCGCCACCGTCGAGCGCCTGGTTGGCAATGCCCCAGGCGGCCGCCTGCTCCCCACTGAAACCCTGGCCAAGCAGCAACAGCTCGGCCGCCCGCGCATGGCCCAGCAGGCGCGGCAGGATCAGGCTGGAGCCATACTCGGGGCACAGGCCGAGGTTGACGAAGGGCATTTTCAACTGCGCATCGCCACTGACGTAGACCAGGTCGCAATGCAGCAACAGGGTGGTGCCGATGCCGACCGCAGGCCCGGCCACGGCGGCGACCACCGGCTTGCTGAAGTCGAACAGGGCGCGCATGAACTGGAAGACTTCACTGTTCAGGCCGGTGGGCGGTGCCTGGATGAAATCGGCGACGTCGTTGCCACTGGTGAAGCAGGTCTCGCCACCGGTCAGCAGCACCACGCGCACACTGGCGTCGCGTTCGGCTGCGTCCAGCACCTCGGCCATGCCGGCGTACATGGCGCGGGTCAGGGCATTTTTCTTGTCCGGGCGCTGCATGCGCAGGGTCAACAGACCGCCATCACGTTCGATATGCAGATGTTCGTTCATGCAATGCTCCGGGGCCATGGCTGGCGTGCTGCAGGCCGGAGGCGGCGGCGTACACGTCAGGCGCGGGGTAGGAAGACGTCGGCAAACATCTGGCTGCGCGGCAGACCGGCCATGTAGAGGCGCCGCGAGAAGCTTTCGACCGTCTCAGGATGGCCGCAGAGTAAGGCGAGGGTCTGCCGCGAAACAAGGCGCAGTTCGGCCAAAGCAGCCGGCAACTGCGCCGCCGTCACCAGGCTGACCTGCAGATTCGCATGCTGTTGCGCCAGTGCCTGCAACTCGTCAGCCAGGTAGTGTTCGGCCGCCTCGTGCGCCACGTGCAGCAGGCGGATAGCCCCCTGGTGCTGCTCGCGCAGCGCCTCTCGCAACACACCGTACAACGGCGCCAGCCCGGTGCCGGCGGCCAGCAGCCAGAGTGGCCTTGCCTGCCAGTCGGCATCGTAGTGCAGCGCCCCGCCACGCAGCTCCCCCAGCCTCAGGCCATCGCCGAGCTGCAGCCGACGGGCTGCGTCGCAGAAGGCGCCAGGCAGGCGGCAGTCAATGTGGAACTCCAGCCAATCGTCCTCGCCGGGCACGCTGGCCAGCGAATAGGGACGGGCCACCCCTTGCTCGGTCCAGAGCACCAGGTGCTGACCGGGGCGATAGCGCGGCGGCCTGGCCGGTTCGAGGCGCAGGCGCAGGACCTGCGGGCTCGGCCAGTCGAGCGCAACGACCCTGGCCGCCAGGCCATCGCGTTGCGGATCGAAGGGCTCCACCTCGAGATCGCCCACCACCTGGCATTGGCAGGCCAGCCGCCAGCCCTGCGCACGCTTGTCCGCGGCCAGTGCCTCCGGCCGACGATCCAGCGGTTCTCCGCTCAGGCAACGCACCATGCAGGCATGGCAACTGCCCGCGCGGCAGCTGTAGGGCACCGCCACACCGCCACCGAGCAGCGCATCGAGAAGATTGCTCTGGCCAGCGACCTGCAACTGCCGATCCCCCACGCGCAGCTCAGGCACCCGCACGCTCCCAGCTGGCATCGCAACGGTTGCGGCCACCGCGCTTGGCCTGGTAGAGCGCCTGGTCGGCGCGCTGCAGGGCTTCATCGAGTTCATCCCCGGCGAGCAGCAGGGTCATGCCGGCGGAAAGGCTCAGGTTGTCGACCACCACGCCAACCGGCTCGGCGCTGGCGAAGGCCTCGCGCAGACGCTCGCAGCAGGCCGTGAACTGATCGGCATCGGTATTGGGCAACAACAGGACGAACTCCTCACCGCCGTAGCGGGCAATGACATCACCATCACGCAGACAGGCGCGGGCGACTGCGGCGAAGGTCTGCAGGACCCGGTCACCGGCAGCGTGACCGTGAGCATCGTTGATTCGCTTGAAATGGTCCAGATCGATCAGCGCCAGGCCATGCTGCCGTCCGGGCCCCATGTTCTCCAGCTCGCGTGCGGCCAGGCGCAGGAAATGCCGGCGGTTGAACAGCCCGGTGAGTTCGTCGGTGGCCACCAGGTCCTCCAGCTGCCGCATCATCCCGCGCAGGGTGTCCTGGTGCGCCTGCAGGGCGAAACGACGCTGACGCACCCGCTTGCGCATCGCCTGCACGTAGCTGGAGAACAGGCACAGCCAGACCAGCAGGATGAACAGCACCCAGACCTGCAGCCAGGCCATGCTCGGGTCCACCAGCAGCATGCGGTAGGCCTCGATCAGCACCATCGCGGTGAAGCCGAAGAAGGCGAACAGCGCGCAGCGCACGAACACCCGGGGCGGCAACTGGAACACACCGAACAGCAGGATCAGCACGTAGAAGACCATGAGGACGCCACGCGCGGTGTCGAAGAAGGCCAGTACCGGTGGCTGCCAGGCCAGCGCCACCAGCACCTGGGCCTCGGTCAGGCTGGGGTCGTCGAAACGCAGGTTGCGCCCGGACAGAAACAGCCAGAGAAACACCAGCTGGCTGCCCATGACGCCCAGGGTCAGCCAGGCCGCGGTCGATACGGAACCGATGAAGAGGCCGTTGAACACGGCAAACCAACAGACGAGCGCCATCATCACGTACGTGCTGAAGGCCATGGCGAAGCGTTTGAGCAACAGGCTCTGCAGGCTGCGCTGCGTTCCCCGAGGAGTGCTTGGGCTCATGGGCTCCGTCCCATAATGGCATATCGCCTTACTCTACCCCTGTGATCACAAAAATCCTAGGCCGCTGACAAGCACCCGCCGCCTTTGCCATCGACCTTCGGCGGCTGTGCCGGTCGCGGCCGTCGCGGTATACTGCCGCGCCTTTTCGGGGCACCTCGAAAAAACACCGCGCTGCGCGCGCAGGACTGTCGCCGTGCAGAACACGCCGGCGAGGTGTTTTTTGAGATGCCCTTTTCGCCGTCGCGCCGGGTCATGACCCGGCGCGTGCTCATAGATGTTCCCTGATAGAGGAGCGCCCCAATGACCGTGATCAAGCAGGACGACCTGATCCAGAGCGTCGCCGACGCGCTGCAGTTCATCTCCTATTACCACCCCGTTGACTTCATCCAGGCCATGCACGAGGCCTACCTGAAGGAAGAGTCGCCGGCCGCCAAGGACTCCATGGCGCAGATCCTGATCAACTCGCGCATGTGCGCCACGGGCCACCGCCCGATCTGCCAGGACACCGGTATCGTCACCGTGTTCGTCAAGGTCGGCATGGACGTGCGCTGGGACGGCGCCACCATGAGCGTCGACGACATGATCAACGAAGGCGTGCGTCGCGCCTACAACCTGCCGGAAAACGTCCTGCGCGCCTCGATCCTGGCCGACCCGGCAGGTAGCAGGAAGAACACCAAGGACAACACCCCGGCGGTCATCCACTACTCGCTGGTCCCCGGTGACAAGGTGGAAGTGGACGTCGCGGCCAAGGGCGGCGGTTCCGAGAACAAGTCGAAGATGGCCATGCTCAACCCGTCCGACTCCATCGTCGACTGGGTCCTGAAGACCGTGCCGACCATGGGCGCCGGCTGGTGCCCACCGGGCATGCTCGGCATCGGCATCGGCGGCACCGCCGAGAAAGCCGCGGTCATGGCCAAGGAAGTGCTGATGGAGCACATCGACATCCATGAACTGCAGGCCCGTGGCCCGCAGAACCGCATCGAAGAGCTGCGTCTGGAGCTGTTCGAGAAGGTCAACCAGCTGGGCATCGGCGCCCAGGGCCTGGGCGGCCTGACCACCGTGCTCGACGTCAAGATCATGGACTACCCGACCCACGCCGCCAGCCTGCCGGTGTGCATGATCCCCAACTGCGCCGCCACCCGTCACGCCCACTTCGTGCTCGACGGTTCCGGCCCTGCCGAACTGGAAGCGCCGGATCTGGACGCCTACCCGGAAATCGTCTGGGAAGCCGGCCCGAGCGCGCGCCGCGTCAACCTCGACGAGATCACCCCGGAAGACGTGCAGAGCTGGAAGCCGGGCGAGACCATCCTGCTCAACGGCAAGATGCTCACCGGCCGCGACGCCGCGCACAAGCGCATGGTCGACATGCTGAACAAGGGCGAAACGCTGCCGGTGGACCTGAAAGGTCGCTTCATCTACTACGTCGGCCCGGTCGATCCGGTCGGTGACGAAGTGGTGGGCCCGGCAGGTCCGACGACCGCCACCCGCATGGACAAGTTCACCCGTCAGATCCTCGAGCAGACCGGCCTGCTGGGCATGATCGGCAAGTCCGAGCGTGGTCCGATCGCCATCGACGCGATCAAGGACAACAAGGCCGTGTACCTGATGGCTGTCGGTGGTGCCGCTTACCTCGTGGCCCAGGCGATCAAGAAGTCCAAGGTGCTGGCCTTCCCCGAGCTGGGGATGGAAGCCATCTACGAGTTCGAGGTCAAGGACATGCCGGTCACCGTCGCCGTCGATACCAACGGCGAGTCGGTGCACATCACCGGCCCGGCGATCTGGAACAAGAAGATCGCTGAAAGCCTGGCGGTGGAAGTGAAGTAAGGCAGCCGCAAGCGATACGCTGCAAGCTGCAAGGAGAAGCCCGGCCCCGTGCCGGGCTTCTGCGTTTTCAGGCGTCCCGTAGCAGTTGCCGGCCGCGCGCCAGGTAACTGTCCATCTCCGCCTCCGGCACCATGCTGCCGCCGGTGGCCCAGACCAGGTGAATCGCCCGGGCCATGCGCTGCGGCGTGAGGCCCATGCGCTGGCGATAGCCCTGCCGTTCATCCAGCACGCGCAGCGGCCCCGGCATGCCAGCCAGGGCGGAAGGTTCCAGGCGCTGCCCCTCGGTCTCCTCCAGCAGCGCCAGGTAGCGGAACAGCTGATCGTCGCTGACCGTGTAATAGCCGTCGATCAGGCGCTGCATCGCACGTCCGACGAAACCGGACGGCCTGCCGACCGCCAGGCCATCGGCCGCCGTGCGGTTGTCGATAGCGAAATCCTGCACCGCCAGTTCGTCATGCCGGCCGCTATAGACGCCCAGCAGCATGCACGGAGAATGCGTCGGCTCGGCGAACAGGCAGTGCACCGCATCGCCAAACGCCAGCTTCAGGCCGAAGGCCACGCCGCCCGGTCCTCCGCCGACGCCGCACGGCAGGTAGACGAACAAGGGATGCTCGGCATCGACCACGACGCTGGCGGCCGCCAGCTGCTGCTTGAGGCGCTCACCAGCCACGGCGTAGCCGAGGAACAGGTGCCTGGAGTTCTCGTCGTCGACGAAGTGACAACGCGGGTCGCCCTCGGCCTGGCGCCGCCCCTGCTCCACGGCGACGCTGTAGTCGCTGGCGTACTCGACCACGCTCACGCCATGGGCACGCAGCTTGTCCTTCTTCCATTGCCTGGCATCGGCGGACATGTGCACCGTGGCCTGGAAGCCCAGCCGCGCGCTGATGATGCCGATCGACAGGCCGAGATTGCCGGTGGAGCCGACCGCCACCTGGTAACCGCCGAAAAAGGCGCGCAGCTCGTCACTGTCGAGACAGGCGTAATCGTCATCGAGACCGAGCAGCCCGGCGCCCAGAGCCAGTTCCTCGGCGTGCTTGAGCACCTCGTAGATGCCGCCACGGGCCTTGATCGAGCCGGAGATCGGCAAATGACTGTCACGCTTGAGCCACAGCGCGCCGACGTCGCCGCCGCCCTGCTCGCTCAGCCACGCCTGCATGCGCGGCAGGGCGAGAATGTCCGACTCGATGATGCCGCCACTGCCTGCCGTCTGCGGAAACACCCGCGCCAGATAAGGGGCGAAGCGCTTCAACCGTGCGCTGGCGTCGGCCACATCGGCAGCGCTCAGGCCGACGTCGGCCAGTGCCTGCGCGACAGGCGCCACGCCCGGATTGAACCAGCTGGTTTCGTGCAGCGCGATCAACTCGTCGAGCAGCGGATATTCCGCGCACCATTGGGCGAGCGACTTGCCAAGGATCATCGGGCACTCCTCATCGAGGGCAGAGAACAGCCGGCATTAGACGACGGCCGAGCCGATCTGGCAAAGGCCGCTGAACGACCGGCGGAACGACTGCGCCGCCTGCATGAAGTCTTCGCCCGCGAGGTGCTGCCGGAGATTCTCGCCATGCCGACGCGCGCCAACCCCGCAGGCAAGGCGGCCGAGGATTCGCTCTAGCGCGCCGCGCTGCCGAAGCGGCGCCGGTAGTCGCCCGGCGCCACGCCTACCAGGCGGGTGAATACCTTGCGAAACGCCCCCGCATCGCGATAACCCACCTGCCAGGCCACCTGATCGATGCTCTGACGGGTGAACTCCAGCAACTCGCGCGCCCTGGTCACGCGCACCTGCTGGCAATACTCGGTGGGTTTCAGGCCCGTGGCGGCACGGAAGCGCCGCAGGAACGTGCGCTCGCCCAGGCCCGCGCGCTCGGCCATGCCGCTCAGGCTGGCATCGGCCATGGCCTGGCCCTGCAGCCAGTGCTGGACGCTCAATACCGCCGCGTCGCCATGATCGAAACTGGGCACGAAGCTGCTGAACTGGCGCTGCGATTCACGGTTCAGGTCCACCACCAGATAGCGCGCGGTTTCCGCGGCGATGGTCGGCCCCAGCAGGCGCGTCACCAGCGCCAGTCCCAGGTCGGTCCAGGCCATCAACCCGCCGGCGGTGACCAGGTCGCCATCGTCGACCACCATGCGCTCGGGCAGCACCCGCACCTTGGGGTACCGTTGCGCCAACTCTCCCGCCAGCGCCCAGTGGGTGGTCACCGTGCGGCCGTCGAGCAGGCCGGCGGCGGCCAGGGGAAAGGCGCCGGCGCAGACCGACGCCAGGGTCACGCCCGAGCCGTGCAGGCGCGCCAGCCAGTCGCGGTAGGCGCTGTGCAGCACGTAGCCGGCGGCGGCATCCAGGCAGGGTGGCAGCACCACCACCTGCGGCGCGCCGTCGGCCTGTGGCTGGCTGTCGAACACCCGCCGGACCTGGCCATCGTCATCCGCCTGCCAGTGACTGACCCGCAAGCGGCCCAGCCCTTCGCGTTCCGGGCTGGCCGCCATGCGGTTGGCCACCGCGAACAGGTCGCCCAGCCCGTACACCGCCGCCAGTTGCACGCCGGGATACAGCAACAACCCGATTTCCAGGCAGCGCCCGCTCATTGTCAGTTTCTCCCCGCAAATTGTCGGCCACGCCCATCCCGAGCCAGCGCCGTGACGGCTAATGTTCGCTGCACATCATCCCATGGAGAGCAACATGAGCAAGCGTGCCCTGATTCTGATCGACATCCAGAACGACTACTTCAACGGCGGCAAGTGGACGCTGCACGGCATGGACGCGGCTGCGGGCAACGCGGCGCGCATCCTCGAGGCGGCGCGCCAGGCCGGCGACCTGGTGATCCACGTCCGCCACGAGTTCCAGAGCGCCGATGCGCCCTTCTTCACCCCGGCCTCCGACGGCGCACGCATCCACACCAGCGTGCAGCCGCTGGCCGGCGAAGCCGTGGTGCTCAAGCACCGCGTGAATGCCTTCCTCGATACCGAGCTCAAGGCCCTGCTCGACCAGGCCGCGATCGAACAGGTCACCCTGGTGGGGGCCATGAGCCATATGTGCATCGATGCCGCGGCGCGCGCCAGCAGCGACTTCGGCTACGCCACCTGTGTGGTGCACGACGCCTGCGCGACACGCGAGCAGACGTTCGAGGGGCAATCGATCGGCGCCGCCGAGGTGCATGCCGCCTACATGGCCGCGCTGGCCTTCGCCTATGCCCAGGTGCTGTCGACCGAGCAGTACCTGGCGGGCTGATCAGCTGCCGAAGCGCTGCAGCTGCATTTCATGCAGCCGGCTGCGGGTGCGCTGGAACGCGAAGTCGAGGTAGCCCTGGGTGTACAGCTCATCCAGCGCCACCTCGGCATCGATGTACAGCGCCACGCGGCGGTCGTAGCACTCGTCGACCAGGGCGATGAAACGCCGTACCGCATCGTCGTTGCGCGCCAGTGCCGGCAGTTGCCGGTCGCCGGCGTCGACGCGCTCGGCGCCGTCCTCGGTACCCCGGGCAATGCGCCCCTCACGTGGCGGCCCGCCCAGGCGCGGCACCTCGCTGAGAAAGATCGCCGTGTGTCCCTGGCACAGTTCGATGAAGTCGGTGGCGGCCAGCGGCTGCTCGCACAGCTCGCTGAAACGGCACCACAGCAGCGCCGGGCTGTGGCCCAGCGTCGCGATGCAGCGGTGCGTCAGCTGCAGCGGCCCTTGCGCCACCTCCTGTCCCGCGCTCAAGCGGGCGAAGGCCTCGGCCAGCGCCTGCGGCTGCCGCACCCAATAGCGCCGTGCGATCACACCGGGGTGCAGGCGATGGTCCTCGTCGCCATCCACCGCCACCACCTGCATGTGCTGTTCGAGCGCGGCGATGGCAGGCAGGAAGCGCTCGCGGTTGTAGCCCCCCTCGTACAGGCGCTCGGGCGGCTGGTTGGAGGTGGTCACCAGCACCACGCCCTGCTCCACCACCAGGCTGAGCAGGCGGCCGAGCAGCATGGCGTCGCCGATGTCGCTGACGAACAGCTCGTCGAAACACAGCACGCGCACCTCGCGCCCCAGCTCCTCGGCCAGCAGGCGCAACGGGTCGGCATTGCCGGTGAGCTGGAACTGGCGGCGGTGCACCCACTGCATGAAATGATGGAAATGCTGGCGCCGCGCCGGCACCCGCAAGCTGTTGTAGAAGCTGTCCATCAGCCAGGTCTTGCCGCGTCCGACCGGGCCCCAGAGGTAGACGCCCGCTGGCTGCTCGCCACGCTGCAGGGCGACGTGGCAATGCTGCAGCGCGAGGACCGCACGCTGTTGCGCGGCATCGGCGACGAAGCCGCTGGCCAGCGCCCGCTCGTACGCGGCCTGGGGCGAGTCCGCCGGGGCCTGCTCGATGACGGTCAACGCAGCACCAGCCGACCGTCGTCCAGCTGCCGCGGCCAGTCGCGACGTGTGAACACCTGCCCCTGCTCGCGCACGCGGCGCACTTCGTCCAGGTCCAGCTCGCAGATCAGCCAGTGGCTGCGCTCAGGGCACAGCTCATCGCTCTCGGCCACGATGCCGCTGGCCGGCATGCCGTAGTCCGAAGGCACGTACAGCGAGGCGCGACCGTAGCCTTCGTCCAGCGACGGCGACCAGGGCGCCAGGCCGACGGTGGGTGAATGCAGCACGGCGATCTGGTTCTCCAGGGCGCGGGCCTGGGCGCCGATGCGCACGCGGTGGAAGCCGGCGACCGTATCGGTGCAGCTCGGCGCCAGGATCAGGTCCACGCCGGCCTCGGCCAGGGTATGCGCCAGCAGCGGGAATTCGTTGTCGTAGCAGATCAGGATGCCCAGCTTGCCCAGCGCCGTGTCGAACACCTTGAGGCCATTGCCGGCAGCGATGTGCCAGTGCTCGACCTCGAAGCGGGTCATGATCAGCTTGTCCTGAGAGCCCAGGTTGCCCTGCGGGCCGAACAGCCAGGCCCGGTTGCGATAGACGCCATCATCGTCCAGCACCGCCACCGAGCCCGGCATCAGATGGACGTTCAGGCGTCGCGCCAGCTGCTCGCACAGCGCCAGCCAGCGCGGCAGCAACGGCTGGATGCCGGCGATGGAGCCGTGCAGGTCGCCGCGCGTGGCCTCGGGTAACAGACCGGTCAGCACCAGCCCGGCGTACTCGGGCAGCAGCAGCAGGTCGGCGCCCTGCCCGGCCGCCTCCTCGCAGAGTGCGGTGAGGTGGTCGGCATAGGCCTCCCAGTTCGGCAACAGGTCGATGTGGTACTGACAGGCGGCAACCTTGATCATGCAACAAGCTCCTTGAGCCAGAACGACATGGGCTTGGCCGATTCCTCGGTCTCGTCCAGGTCGCACCAGTGGTATTCGGTATGCAGTTCGGGGTGGTGGCGATAGCCACGGCGCTTCCAGAATTCGTCCAGCGGCTGATAGCCCTCGGGACGCCGCGGGTGGTCGACCGCTCGCTGCACCGCGCAGAAGGTACACCAGTCGATATGCCCCAGGCGCCGCGCATGGGCCTCGCGCTCGGCGAAGAAACGCACGCCCAGGCCGCGCCCGCGCCAGGCCGGCAACAGCACTGACTCGGCGCAGTAGAACAGCCGTGCCGGGTCCCAGCCGCCGGCGATGAAGGGGCGCTGAAAGGCTTCGCTCTCGTCGACCAGCGGCAGCCCCGTGGACGCCCCCACCACCCGTCCCTCGTCGCGCACCAGCACGCACAGGCTGCCCGCGCTGCGCACATAGGTGTCGAGGTACTCGGCCTCGTAGTCGAGGCTGCCGTCGTAGAGGTAGGGGAAATCGCGGAAGACCGTGATGCGCAGGCGCGCCAGGTCTTCGATGTGGGGGGCTATCTGCGGCCCCTGGAGCAATTCGATGTCCATCGGCAGTCGTTCGCCAGCAGCAGGATGACGCCGGCGGCTATGCCGACGAGAAGGGGCGAACTTATCATGCGAGCCGACAAACCACTAACCACGCTACGAAAGGAACTTAGCCATGACCGCCACCGAACTGGTGCAGGCCTACTACGACGCGTTCAACGCCGGGGACATGCCCGCCTTCCTCGACCTGCTGGCCGACGACGTGGTGCACGACATCAACCAGGGTGAGCGCCAGGTCGGCAAGGCCACCTTCGCCGCCTTCATGGACAAGATGAACCGCTGCTACCGCGAGCGCCTGAGCGACATCGTGATCATGCAGAACGCCGGCGGCGAGCGCGCCGCAGCCGAATTCGTGGTCCACGGCGAATACCTGGCCGACGACGAAGGCCTGCCGCCGGCGAGTGGCCAGACCTACGTACTGCCGGCCGGCGCCTTCTTCGAGATCAGGGCCGGCAAGGTCGCGCGCATCAGCAACTACTACAACCTCGGCGACTGGATCGCGCAGGTGGGTTGAGCGCCGCGCGCCGGGCGTTCAGCAGTCGAAACCGTGCTCCTCGCGGTAGTACGCCGCCTGCTCGGCGGGCATCTGCTTGAACAGTGCACAGACCGTGAAGCTGCCCACCTGGCGGCCGTTGCGCAGGTAGCCCCAGTCGGTGATCTGCTCGCGGCTGAAGCGCAGCTGCTGCCCCCAGGTCACGCTCTTGACCACACGGGGCTCGTTGGCCACCTCGCCGACGAAGCCCTGATCGAGCACACGAAAGTGCGTGATCCAGAACGTCTCGATGCCATGTTCGTCCTCGACCATGACCTGCACCCGGAACCCCTGGGTGCCGGCAGGGGGCGCGGCGGCCAGCTGCAGGAAGTCATCCAGGGTACGCTGCGCCTCGCGCACCGCGGCGGCAATGGCCGCGTCCTGGCGATCGGCGGTGACCACCTCGTTGGTGTCACGTGCCTGGACGCCCAGAGCGGCCAGGCTCAGCGCGCACAGCGCAGAAACCAGTTGGATACGCATGCGGATTCCCTCCCTGCCAGTTGCCTGTTCTATTCGCTGAACGCCGCCATTGCCTCGTCCGGGCAACGCGCCGTCTCATCCACCAGTTGCCATTTCACCCAGCGCTCCAGGCGGCTGTACCAGGCCATGTCGCTGGTATCCAGCCACTGACGGGCCTCCTCGCTGCCGTTGCTGGCCGCGCGCTCCAGCCACAGCCGCCGTTGCACCTGGTTGACGCGGGTGCCACGCCCGTAGCTGTAGGCATCGCTGAGGCTCATCTGCGCGTCGGCATCATCCCTCTCGGCCGCCTGGCAGGTCCAGTACAGCGCCTTGTCGTCGGCCAGACTGAAGTGCATGCCCAGCTCGTCGTCGCTGGCCATGTCCTGAACGCCCGAGGCGTCGTTCCCGTAGAGCCATCCCAGCAGGTACATGGCTTTGACGTCGCCCTGCTGCGCGGCCTGTTCCAGCCAGGACATGACCCTGACCCGCTCAGCGCTATCGCCAGGATTCTCGATGTAGTCGAACGCCAGCTCGATCTGCGCATGCACCAGCCCCTGCTCGGCTGCCATGTTCATCCAGCGCACCCGCTCAGCGCCAGGATCGTCCAGCAGATGGTCGCGGTACAGCAAGGCGAGTTCGAATGCCGCGCGGGTGACGCCTTGCTCCGCCGCACTGGCATACCAGAGCCGACTCTGCTCGTACTCCTGCTGCGTATAGAACAGGAAGCCGACGCTGAACTGGGCACAGGCGTCGCCATCGATGGCCAGCTCCAACTGCGAGCCAAACTGTGATCGGTCGGTGTTCAGCGAGCACTCCACCACAGCCGCCTGGCAGGTGGAAGCGAACAGCGCCAGGAGGCAGGTGAACAGGCTGCGCCGGGCAATGAGCCTTGCAGGCATGAGGGTCATCCTTGATCTGAAGTCGTGTGTCGTCTGCGCACGAATGCCGGCCAGCAAAGCACCGTGCTCCGGGCATGGCAAGCCTTTGGCGGGGTTGCAGGCCCGATAGTGGCACAAACTGTGATCACCTTCATGCCCCTGCCGCCCCTCCGTCCACCGCCGCCCTTTGCGGGTGATCCCGCGTTTTTCCATCACTTAATACAACGTTAAGCCAGGCTCCACACAATCGCTCCCAGGTTCATCAGCGAGGTTCCACACATGGAACTACCTTGGGCGCATCATGATCGTCCCGTTGCCCGCATCGGTCGTGGCGACAGTTACGAACTTCACCTGGCTTCTCCCGACAGTGCCCGCCGCGCGGCGCTTGAGCAGTTCATCCGCCAGCGTTTCGAAGTGCAGTACGACGCACATATCCGGCACTTCATGCCCTGCCTGTTCGGCCTGGAAAACCAGGCCGGGCAACTGCTCGGCGCCGTCGGCGTGCGCAGCGGCAGCAGCGGCCCGCTGTTTCTCGAACGCTACCTGGACGAACCGATCCAGCACGCCATCGGCGCACGCCTGGGCCACGCCCAGCCTGGCCGCGGCGAGGTCGTGGAGGTGGGCAACCTGGCTGCCGACAGCCCGGGCGCCGCGCGTCTGCTGATCGTCGCCCTGACCGACCTGCTGGTGGCCCTGGGGTTTCGCTGGGTCACCTTCACCGGCACGCCGACACTGCTCAACAGCTTTCAGCGCCTGGGGCTGACCCCCATCGCGCTGGGCGAGGCCGATCCGGCGCGCATGGGCGAGGAACTGGCCGACTGGGGCCGTTACTACGACAACCGCCCGCTGGTCATGGCCGGCGACATCCATGGCGGTCACCAGCGTCTGCTGCAACTGGGCGCCTATCCGCGCCTCGGCCATCAACCGCTCTATGCCCTGGAGGACATGCCCGATGTGGTCTGCAGCTGAATCCCTGTTCGCGCGCATGGCCACCTTCGGCCCGCGCACGGCGCTGGCCGAGGATGGCCACGAGCTGACCTACGACGGCCTGCTGGCAGCCGTGGCCAGCCGCAGCCGGCACCTGCGCGAGCTGGGTGCACAGCGCGTGGCCCTGGCCCTGGACAACGGCATCGACTGGGTGCTGTGGGACCTGGCAACGCTGCATGCCGGCCTGGTCTGCGTACCGCTGCCGGCATTCTTTTCCGCCGAGCAGCAGCGCCACGTGCTGGACAGCGCCGGCATCGACCTGCTGATCGGCGCCGGTGCGCCCGGTTTCGCCAGCGTGGAGGGTGACATCCATCGCCGCAGCGTGGCGCACGCGGCCGAGCTGCACCCCGGCACCTGCAAGATCACCTACACCTCCGGCACCACCGGCCAGCCCAAGGGCGTGTGCCTGGACCTGGCCACGCAACTGGCGGTGGCCGGCAGCCTGGTCGAGGCCAGCGCCAGCCGTGACGTGCAGCGGCACCTGTGCATCCTGCCGCTGGCCACCCTGCTGGAGAACATTGCCGGCGTCTATGCGCCGCTGCTGGCCGGCGCCCGGGTGGAACTGATGCCCATGGCGCGGATCGGCCTGAGCGGCGCCAGCGGCTTCGACCTGGCGCGTTTTCTCCAGGCGCTGCAGGCGGCCCAGCCGAACAGCCTGATCCTGCTGCCGCAGCTGTTGCTGGCGCTGGTCAGCGCGGCCGAACGCAGGCTGCCGGTGCCGGGCTCGCTGCGCTTCGTCGCGGTCGGTGGCGGCCGGGTCTCCGCGCAGCTGCTGGAACGTGCCGACGCGCTGGAGCTGCCGATCTTCGAGGGCTACGGCCTGTCCGAGTGCGCCTCGGTGGTCTGCCTCAATACCCCGCAAGCGCGCCGCATCGGCAGCACCGGCAAGCCGCTCGGGCACCTGCAGGTCAGGCTGGCAGACGACGGCGAGGTGCTGGTGAAGGGCGCACGCATGCTCGGTTACCTCGGCGAGCCGGCGCCGCAAGGCGAATGGCTGGGCAGTGGTGACCTCGGCCATTTCGAGCAGGGTTTCCTGGTGCTGCACGGGCGCAAGAAGCATCAGTTCATCACCGCTTACGGGCGCAACGTCAACCCGGAGTGGGTCGAATCCGAGCTGGTCCAGCAACTGCCCATTGCCCAGGCCTGGCTGCATGGCGAGGCGCTGCCGGCGAACGTCGCCGTGCTGGTGCCACGCTTTCCCAACACCCCCGACGCGCAGTTGCAGGCGGCCGTGGACGCGGTCAACCAGGACCTGCCGGACTACGCCCGCGTGCACCACTGGCTGCGCGCCGATACGCCTTTCAGCGCGAGCAACGACCTGGCCACGGCCAACGGCCGCCTGCGCCGCCCTGCCCTCTTCAACCATTACCAAGCCGCCATCAGCCAACTGATGGCCGAAGGAGTACACGCATGAGTTTCTACGAATCCCTGCTGGCCCAGACCCAGGCCGAACGCGACTACCTGCTCGGGGCACCGATCATCCAGCAGGCGATGACCGGCCAGGTCGCCCTGCACAGCTACATCGCCTTCCTCACCGAGGCCTACCACCACGTCAAGCACACCGTGCCGCTGCTGATGGCCTGCGGCGCGCGCCTGCCGGAGCGTCTGGAGTGGCTGCGCGAGGCCATCGCCGAGTACATCGAGGAGGAGTACGGCCACCAGGAGTGGGTACTCAACGACATCGCCGCCTGTGGCGCCGATCAGGAAGCGGTGCGCAACGGCACCCCGCGCCTGCCCACCGAACTGATGGTGGCCTATGTCTACGACCGCATCGCCCGACACAACCCGGTGAGTTTCTTCGGCATGGTCAACGTCCTCGAAGGCACCAGCATCGCCCTGGCCACCCAGGCGGCCGGCATCATCCAGGACAAGCTGCAACTGCCGAACAAGGCGTTCAGCTACCTCAACTCCCACGGCAGCCTGGACCTGGAGCACATCGAGTTCTTCAAGAAGCTGATGAACCGCCTGGACAACGACGACGACAAGGCCGCCGTGGTGCACACCGCCAAGGTGGTCTACCGCCTGTATGGCGACATGTTCCGCAGCCTGCCGCTGTCCACGGAGGAGTGACGCCATGCAACCAACGGACTGCCGCGCCCTGCTCACCGGCGCCAGTGGTGGCATCGGCCAGGCCCTGGCCGAGCGCCTGGCCAGCGAGGGGGCCCACCTGCTGCTGGCCGGCCGCCGCCTGGAGCCGCTGGAGCCGCTGCTCAAGCGCTTTCCGCAACAGATCCAGCTGGTCCAGGCCGACATCGGCACACGGGCCGGGCGGGATGCGCTGGTCGCCGCGGCGCAGAACTTCGGCGGACTCAACTGCCTGATCAACGCGGCCGGGGTCAATCGCTTCGGTCTGCTCGACCAGCAGGACGAGCAGCAGATCGCCGAGCTGATCGGTCTCAACGTCACCGCCACACTGCAGCTGACCCAGCGCCTGCTGCCACTGCTGCGGGCACAGCGCCGGGCCCTGCTAATCAACGTCGGCTCCACCTTCGGCACCATCGGCTACCCGGGCTTCGCCGCCTACTGCGCGAGCAAGTTCGCCCTGCGCGGTTTCTCCGAAGCGCTGCGCCGCGAACTGGCCGACACCAACGTCGGTGTCCTCTACTTCGCGCCACGGGCCACCCGCACGCCGATGAACGCGCCCAGCGTGGTGGCCATGAACGACGAGCTGGGGGTGGCCATGGACGACCCCGAGCAGGTCGCCGGCGAACTGCTCCAGGCCATTCGCCACGAGCAGGAAGAACGTTACCTGGGTTGGCCCGAGCGCCTGTTCGTGCGCCTCAACGGCCTGCTGCCGCGGGTGGTCGACCAGGCCCTGCGCAAGCAGTTGCCGATCATTCAACGCTTCGCCCGTCACAAGCACTGAGGAGATTGCCCCGTGAACGCATTTCGCACCCTGATCATCGCCGCGCTCGGCTGTGCCGCCCTGCCCGCCTTCGCCCTGAGCGAGGGCGGCCAGACCCAGCTGCACCAGTTGCAGACGCGCTGGGCCGAGATCAACTACCAGTTGCCGGAGAAGCAGCGCGAAGAAGCCTTCGGCAAGCTGGTCACGCAGGCCGACGCGGCCCTGGCCGGCGAACCCAAGGCGCCGGAGCTGCTGATCTGGCGCGGCATCATCCTCAGCACCCAGGCTGGCGCCAAGGGTGGCCTCGGCGCGCTGAGCCTGGTCAAGCAGGCCAAGTCCAGCCTGGAGCAGGCCCTGGCGATCGACCCGCAGGCGCTGGCCGGCTCGGCCTACACCAGCCTTGGCAGCCTGTACTACCAGGTGCCCGGCTGGCCGATCGGTTTCGGTGACGACGACGAGGCCGAGAAGCTGCTCAAGCAGGCCCTGGCGATCAACCCCGATGGCATCGACCCGAACTACTTCTACGCTGACTACCTGCAGCGCAAGAAGCGCTACGCAGAAGCCCGTGGCGCGCTGCAGAAAGCCCTGGCCGCCAAGGACCGTCCAGGCCGCGAACTGGCTGACAAGGGACGCCGCGCGGAAGCCCAGGCGCTTTTGCAGCAGGTCGAGGGTAAACTCAAGTAATTCATCTGCAGGAGCTGCCATGCGCATTCTTCTCGTCGAAGACGACCCGGCCCTGGGCGAAGGCATTCGTACCGCGCTGAAACCCGAGGGCTACACCGTGGACTGGCTGCAGGACGGCGCCAGCGCCCTGCACGCCCTGAGCCACGAAAGCTTCGAACTGGTCATCCTCGACCTCGGCCTGCCGCGCATGGACGGCCTGCAGGTGCTCAAGCACCTGCGGGCCGCCGCCAACCCGGTGCCGGTGCTGATCCTCACTGCCCGCGACGCCACCGGCGACCGCATCGCCGGGCTCGATGCCGGCGCCGATGACTACCTGGTCAAGCCCTTTGACGTGGCCGAACTCAAGGCGCGCCTGCGGGCCTTGTTGCGGCGCAGTTTCCAGCGCCCGCAACCGGCACTGGAATACCGCGGCGTGCGCCTCGACCCGGCCAGCCAGCTGGTCGAGTACCAGGGCCAGACCGTGAACCTGCCGCGCAAGGAATTCCTCCTGCTGCACGAATTGCTGATCCAGCCCGGCCGCGTGCTGACCCGCGACAAGCTGCAGCAGGCGCTGTATGGCTGGGACGAGGAAGTGGAAAGCAACGCCCTGGAAGTGCACGTGCACCACCTGCGCAAGAAGTTCTTCCCAGAGCTGATCCGTACCGTGCGTGGCGTCGGTTATCTGGTGGACAAATGAGGGTGCTGAAGACCTTCGGCTCCATCCGCACCCGCCTGCTGGTTCTGTTGCTGCTGATGCTCGCCGCCAGCTTCGGCCTGATCAGCCACAAGATCTACAACGACTCCGTGCACGAGGTGCGCGAGCTGTTCGACGCCCAGCTGTCGCAGACCGCACGCCTGCTGATGGGGCTGGTACGCCACGACCTCGACGAGAGCGGGCGCCGCGAGATGCAGACGGTGCTCGACGAGGCGCTGCTGCTGCACAGCGCGCGCAACCCGGAGAACCTGCTCGGTCACGAATACGAAGGCAAGCTGGCCTTCCAGATGCTCGACGACGATGGCGAGCTGCTGTTCCAGTCCGCCAGCGCCCCGCCGGGGTTGCTCAACGACATGATCGAGCAGCTCGGCCTGGCCCTGCCCGATGGCGAACAGCCGATGCGCGAGCGCCTGGCACAACTGGCCCGCTACCTGATCGGCTACCACACGCTGAACATCGGCGAGCATCGCTGGCGGGTATTCGTCCTGCATGACAGCCGCGACTACCACTGGGTACTGGCCGGCGAACGCGAGGATGTGCGCGGCGAGCTGATCGGCAAGATCGCCCAGCGCAGCCTGCAGCCGTTGCTGATCGGCCTGCCGCTGGTCGGGCTGTTGCTGTGGCTGGCGGTCGGCTGGGGCCTCAGCCCCCTGCAGCGCATGGCCGACGCCATTCGTGGCCGGGCACCGGACAACCTGTCGCCGCTGGTCTTCCCGCCGCTACCCAACGAGCTGGAACCGATGGCCGCCGCGCTCAACCGCCTGCTGCTGCAGGTCAACCAGTTGCTGGAGCAGGAAAAACGCTTCATCGCCGATGCCGCGCACGAACTGCGCACGCCGCTGGCGGTGCTGCGTATCCACGCGCAGAACGCCCTGGAAGCGCCGGATGCCGCTGACCGCGACGAAGCCCTGCGCCAGCTGGCCGGCGGTGTCGACCGCGCCACCCGCGTGGTGGCCCAGTTGCTGACCCTGGCGCGCCTCGACCCCAACAGCGTGCGCCTGAGCATGGGCAAGACGGACCTGCTGGCGTTTCTGCGCAGCGAACTGGCCGAACTCACCCCGCTGGCCCTGAACCGCCAGCAGGACCTGGTCCTGGAAGCCGACGATCAGGGCGACTACGACCTCGTCGCCGACGCGCCAAGCCTGGGTATTCTGCTGCAGAACCTGGTGAGCAACGCAGTGCAGTACACCCCCGCCGGTGGCTGCATCCAGGTCCAGTTGCTGGCCAGCGCGCAGGCGGTGGTGCTGCAGGTGCTGGACAGCGGCCCCGGGGTACCGGCGGAACTGCGCGAGCGCCTGTTCGAACGCTTCTTTCGTCTCGGCGACGGCCAGGGTGCGGGGCTGGGGCTGTCCATCGTACGCCGGGTGGTGGAGTTGCATCAGGGCAGCATCAGCCTGGAAGACTCGGCGCTCGGTGGCTTGCAGGTCAGCGTACGCCTGCCTCGACGCCTGGTCTGAGGCGCCGGTTGCCCGCTGAAGTGGCGGGCAATCGCTCAGGCATAGCCATTGATAATTGCCAGCATAGAAACAATCCAGTTTCTCAATGAGACTGCCACACCGATCATGGCCGCCTGTTCGCCTCATCACCCAGGAGCCCCAGACATGAGCCTGATCAAACGTTTCCTGCAGTCGTCCCGTCCCGCCCGGCAAGCCACCGACACACCCACGGAAGCGCATCCGAACTTCTGGATGTATCTCTGATTCAGCTGCCCGCGCCCACCACCCGCAACGGCACCTGCCGCCCGGCCTTCTGCGCCAGGTAGCGGGTGCAGCTGACGCGCAGGAACGAGGCGAAGTTGACCACCTCGCCACGCAGGTCCATGACCTCTTCGTAGAGCTTGGTGATCAGCTGGTTGGTGGTCATGCCATCGACTTCGGCGATTTCGCGCAGGATGTCCCAGAACTGGTTCTCCAGGCGCAAGGTGGTGACCACGCCACGAATGCGCAGCGAGCGTGAGCGCGACTCGTAGAGAATCGGATCGGCCTTCACATAGAGTTCGCACATCGGCGCTGTCTCCTCTCGGGCGTTGCGGCCCGGATGCGTTCGGGGAATGGCGCCATGATGCACCCCGAATCCGCTCCGGGCCACGTTTCGCTACAGACGGATTTCCGTCCCCAGCACCTTGAGAAACGCTGCCAGCCAGGCCGGATGCGCAGGCCAGGCCGGCGCCGTGACCAGCTTGCCCTGCACGTGCGCCTGGTCCACCGGAATATCCACATAGGTGCCGCCAGACAGCCCCACCTCCGGCGCACAGGCCGGGTAGGCGCTGCACTCGCGTCCTTCCAGCACACCGGCGGCCGCCAGCAGTTGCGGGCCGTGGCAAACCGCAGCGATGGGCTTGTCCGCGCTGGCGAACGCCTTGACCAGGGCGACGACGTCCGCATTCAGCCGCAGGTATTCGGGTGCACGGCCACCGGGCACCAGCAGCGCGTCGTAATCCTCGGCGCGGACCTTGTCGAAGTCATGGTTCAGGGCAAAGTTGTGCCCGGGCTTCTCGCTGTAGGTCTGGTCGCCCTCGAAGTCGTGGATGGCGGTTCGCACCGTCTGCCCCGCGACCTTGCCTGGGCACACCGCATGCACCGTGTGACCGACCATCTGCAGGGCCTGGAACGGCACCATGGTTTCGTAGTCCTCGGCGTAGTCGCCGACCAGCATGAGAATTTTCTTGGCAGCCATGATCGTCTCCTGAAGGTAGGTTGAACGAGGCCATTATTCGCCCCTAAAGCTTCCGACAGGTAACAACCGGGTACTACTCCCCGACGTGATCAGATACCGACCTTGTCCAGCGCTTCGCCGATCGAGCGCCAGAAACCACGTTGCGGTCGCTCCGGCTCCTGGTGGCTGGCGGCGATGCGGGCCATCGGTTGCACCAGGCGGGTCGCCCCGAGTTCGTGCTGCGCCAACTCGGCCGAGACCAGTTGCAAGGGGCCATCGCCGCCACTCTGCAGCGCCCCGCCCTGTGGTGGTGGGCCGTCCTCGTCGTAACGCAGGTAGTAGGTGCCGCCGACGGCAGCATCCAGGGTGAAGCTGGAGATCAGGGTGAAATCCAGCGGGCCGTCGGCCAGCAAGGTCCAGAAGCTGCCCGCCAGCGGCCGGCGCATTTCCAGCTTGTAGTTGGCCGCCTCGAATTCGAATGCCAGGTAGCCGTTGCTCGGCAGGCTGCCGATCAGCTGGTTGTCGAGAAACAGCCCCGGCGCCTCCAGTTCCTGGTCGGCCCAGTCGTTGCGCGGGCGATAGAGGTAGACCAGGGCGCGATTCTCGTCGCTGAGCACATGCGGCTCGAAGACTTCACCCTCGGTGGCGCCGAAGAAGGCCCCAGGCGTGGAACAGGCGGCAAGCAGGACGATGGGCAGCGACGACAGCAGACGACGCATCGGTCATTCCTTCTGATGATGATGCGTCGAGCTTAGCCGCAGTGCCTGCCGACGGCACCCGACGAAAGTGCGGCCCGGTACCTCGCCGATGCGCCAGCGGCCGCAAGCACGACGAAAAAGGCCGACATCGAAGTCGGCCCTGGTCCCTGCGGGTGTCGCTCAGAGTGCGTACTGTTGCAGGTTCGCCATCATTTCCTTGAGCGCCTCGACGTTGTCCGCCGGATGCGCGGCGCCGTCGAAATCGCAGATGCGCTGCCACTGCGCGGCGACGTCGTCGGGGCTGAAACCGGCGCGCGGATCGAAACCGACACCCAGGCTGCGCTCCCAGCGCACCTTGCCGATCCAGCCGCCGCCCACCTCGTAGAGGCCGCCGGTGTCCTGGCAGGCCGCGCTACCGAGGTACACCACCAGCGGGCTGACCAGCTCGGGCTTGAGCTGCTCGAACACCTGCGGCGGGATCAGCCCTTCGGTCATGCGCGTGGCGCCGGTGGGCGCGATGGCGTTGATCAGGATGTTGTTCTTGCGCCCTTCGATGGCCAGCGTGCGGGTCAGGCCATAGAGGCCGAGCTTGGCCATGCCGTAGTTGCTCTGGCCGAAGTTGCCGTAGATGCCCGAGGTGGACGAGGTGAAGATCACCCGCCCGAAATTCTGCTCGCGCAGGTGCGGCCAGGCGGCACGGGTGGTCTTGTAGGCGCCTTCGACGTGGACCTTGTAGACCAGGTCCCAGTCGGCGTCTTCCATCTTGTGGAAGCTCTTGTCGCGCAGGATGCCGGCATTGTTGACCAGCACATCGATGCGGCCGAAGGTATCCAGCGCGGTCTGCACGATCTTGTCCCCATCGGTGACCGAGTCATGGTTGGCCACCGCCGTACCGCCGAAGGCGCGAATCTCTTCCACCACCTTGTCCGCAGCCGACGCGTTGGCCCCTTCGCCATGGGTGCTGCCGCCCAAATCATTGACCACCACCCTGGCCCCGTGACGGGCGAACAACAGGGCATGGGCGCGGCCCAGGCCACCACCGGCACCGGTGACTATGACCACTTGATCTTCGAAACGGATGGCATCGCTCATCGAAAGCTCCCTCGGCAGAATGTGAATGCCCCGAGTGTCAGGCAGCCCCGCACGCTTCACAAGGCGCGCGCGGCGCCTGAATGACGGCCGATAATGCGACCTTATGCGAGGCGCAGCAGACTCAGGTGGTCGTACAGGTGCATCACGTGCGCGGCGGCATATTCGCCGTGGCTCAGCGCACCGTAGGCGAAATGCGGCTGCAACTCGCCCTGGTATGAGGCGAAACGCACGAAGGCGCTGCGCAGCCGCTGCAGCGCGGCTTCCTGACTGTCCGGTTCGAGCAGCGCAGCCGCGCCGGGAATCGGCTCGTCGAGCGGATGCCGCATGCCGCCGCGTGCGCTGAACACGGCGAACGCCGCAGGCCCGAGGCTGTGGCGAAACCAGGCCGGCTTGAGCCGGGGGTAGCCGTCGATGGAGTAGTCGATGCTCTGCGCGCAGTGGTTGAACACCTCGCTCGGGCTCCAGCCGCGCAGGCTCTGCAACGCCCTGCCCTGCAGATCGGCCAGCACCTGCTGCGCGGCAGCGAGGCTCAGCGCAGCCGGGCGCGGGCCACCGGGCAAGGCCCAGAACCCGGCGCCAAGCGCGGCCACGCCAGCGACGGCGGTACCTTTCAGCAGTGTTCGGCGCTGCATGCCACGGCCTCCGGCAGATCACGGAACTGCAGATAATGCGCGAGCACCTGGTCAGGCGCCTCGAGCTGCGGGTAATGGCCGATGCCCTCCAGCAGCACGGTATCGGCCGCGGTGATCAGCTCGCGGTAGCGCGCCACCATGTGCGCACCGGAGATGGGGTCGACGGCGCCATCGATGACGCGCATCGGCACCTGCGTCGCCTGCATCGCCGCGACCCAGCGCTCGCGCTGCTGACGCCGCTCGGGCATGTAGCGGATCAGACGGTGCATCACCGCCGGGCCGTTGTTGTGCTCGATCAGCTGCCACAGCGCATCCAGCTCGGCCTCACTGGCCTGGGTATGCGGACCGAGGATGCGCGCAAAGCTCTGCGCCAGCTTGCGCCGTGAGAACAGCCGCCCGATCAGCGGCCCCAGGGGGCCCAGCAGCAGTTTCTGCACGCGTACCGGATGGTGGGTCTCGGGGAACAGGCCGCCATTGAGGAACACGCAACTGGCCAGTTGCAGGCGCCCCTCCTGATGGCGGGCGATCAGCTCCTGCGCCACGCTGTCGCCATAGTCGTGCGCCAGCACGTGCACGGGGCGTTGCTCGCCGACCTGCGCCAGCAGCGCCTGCTGCAGGTCGGCCTGCTCCAGCAGGCTGTAAGCATGGCCACGCGGCTTGGCCGAATAGCCGAAACCGAGCATGTCGCAGGCAATCAGTCGGTAGCGCCCGGCCAGCGGTGCCCACAGGCGATGCCAGTCCCAGCTCGCGGTGGGGAAGCCATGGATCAGCAGCAGGGGCTCGGCATCCGCCGCGCCTGCCAGCCAGTAGCGTATCGGCTGGCCGGCGAAGGTCATGGTCCGGCCCTGCGCCTGCCAGTGCTGCAGGTCGATGCCTGGCAGTTCGCTCACTGGTCGTAGCCCGGCATCTGCTGATCCAGCTTGCGCAGCAGCGCCGGCCAGGGCAATGCGCCGCCCATGCCCTGCTGCGTCTTCATCACCCCGGCGATCATCGCCCTGGCGCCATCGAGAATCTGCTGAGGGATGTGGATCAGCTCGGTGCCCGCGCCCTGCGCCATGACCTGGATCTCGCAGGCGCGTTGCAGGGTGAACATACCGAGGAAGGCATCGGCGATGCTGCCGAAGGCAGTGAGAAGACCGTGGTTGGGCAGGATCATGAAGTTCTTGTCGCCCAGATCGGCCTGCAGGCGCGCCTTCTCGTCATGGTTCAGCGCCACGCCCTCGTACCCGTGGTAAGCCAGGCTGGCGAGGACGAACAGCGACTGCTGGGACAGCGGCAACAGGCCCTGCTTCTGCGCCGACACGGCGATGCCCGCCGGCGTATGGATATGCAGCACGCAGCCGACATCGTGGCGCACCTCGTGCACCGCGCTGTGGATGGTGTAGCCGGCCGGATTGATGTCGAACGGGCTGTCCATCAGCTTGCTGCCGGCCAGGTCGACCTTGACCAGGCTCGACGCGGTGATTTCGTGGAACATCAGCCCGTAGGGGTTGATGAGGAAGTCCTCGGTGCCCGGCACCTTGGCCGAGATATGGGTGAAGATCAGGTCATCCCAACCGTAGAGCGCGATCAGGCGATAGCACGCCGCGAGGTCGACGCGGGTGCGCCATTCGGCCTCGGAGACCTGATTCTTCACGGCAGGGAGTTTCAGCGGAGCATTCACGGCGGTCACCTCGATATTCTTGTTGGTCGGTGGTGTCCGCAGTCTAGTCCTGCGCCTGTCAGGCGGTAGTCTCCCTGGCAGCCATCTTGATGGCTTTGCGGGTCACGAGGCTGGCGCGCCGAGGGGCGATAAGCGCGTATTCGCCGTGGTGATCGGCGTGTCAGAGCAGCTCGGGATACTCGGCCACCAGCTGCGGCCACTGCGCCTGAGCGTGCTGATCATCGGCCAGCAAGCGGAAGCCGGCGAACTGAAACTCCGGCGCCACGCTGCAGCCGACCAGGGTGTAGGCCCCTATCGAACGGGCGGCCTGCCAGGCATGGGCAGGCACTGCGCGCTGCGGCAACTGCTCGCCCTCGACGGGACCGAGCAGCTCGCAACGCGGGCTGCCAGGCGCATCGGCGATCAGCAGTTGCAACGGATCGCCCTCGTGGAAATGCCACAACTCATCGGCATCGACCTGGTGCCAGCGACTCACCACTCCACCCGGCAGCAGGAACAGAATGGCGCTGGAGGCCGCCCGCCCCTGCGCATCGCGCTGCGAGGCAACGAACAGCCGCCGGTAGAAACCGCCCTCCGGATGCGCGTCGAGACCGAGGCGCTCGATCAACTGCCGCGCACGCGGGTGCATGTCAGCTCTTCAGCGCAGTAGCCAGCGCCTGCAGCCAGGGCTCGGCGTCGCTTTCCGGGGTGACCGTCTCGCTGGAGTCCAGGCGCAGCATCTCGACCGCCTCACGCAGGCCCAGCTCGGCATACAGCTCGCGCATCAGCTCGCCGCCGCCACAGAAGGTGTCATAGCTCGAGTCGCCCAGCGCCAGCACTGCGGCGGGCCGCCCTGCCATGGCCGGCAGGCGGTCACGCAGCTCGCTGTACAGCGGCAGCAGGTTGTCCGGCAGCTCGCCCATGCCGGTGGTGGAGGTGACGGTGAGCAAGGCATCGGGGGCGAACGCCAGCAGTTCATCGAGGCTCATGTTCGCTTTGTGCCAGGCATCCAGCCCGGCGGCCTTGAGCTGACGCTCGGCGTGGCGGGCGACTTCCTCGGCTGTGCCGTAGACCGATCCCGAGACGATGGCGACTTTCATGACAACTCCAGAAACAGGAAAAACGCCGCGCATTATGCCGCAAGTAGACAGCATGACCCGATGTTTTAGAATGCTCTGCATATCCTTTGCGGAATCGAACCGATGATCAATGCCAAGCTACTGCAACTGGTAGTCGACGCCTCCAACGACGGAATCGTGGTGGCCGAGCAGGAAGGTGAAGACAACATCCTCATCTATGCCAACGCGGCGTTCGAGCGTCTGACCGGCTACGCCAGCGACGACATCCTCTACCAGGACTGCCGTTTCCTGCAGGGCAGCGACCGCGCACAGGCCGGCCTGCAGGCGATCCGCGATGCGGTCAAGGCGCAACGGCCCTGCCGCCAGATCATCCGCAACTACCGCAAGGACGGCAGCGCCTTCTGGAACGAGCTGTCGATCACCCCGGTGCTCAACGAAGGCGACCAGCTGACCTACTACATCGGCATCCAGAAGGACGTCACCGAGCAGGTGCAGGCCCAGCAGCGCGTCAAGGAGCTGGAAAGCGAAGTGGCCGAGCTGAAGGCCAAGCTGGCACGCCTGAAAAGCTGACGAACGGACAAAACTATCCGCCGGTAACGCAGTCCGAAGGGTTTACCCCCCTTTGTAGTCTCATTCCATGCAACGCGACCCGCTGCTGACCCAGGCCGAGCTGGATTTCATCCAGGAACTCATCTCCCAGCCCCTGCGCGCGCCCCGCTCGGCGGCTGTTGCGCAGCTGGCCATCGGCGAGCAGCTGAGCGCACTGCTGAGCCACGTGAGCGACGCCCGGCAGTTGAGCCTGAACACCCATAGCGACCACGAGCACCTGAGCTTTCCGCTGTACCTGGTCCAGGACAGCGAGACGCAGTCACGCCTGGAGCTTGGCGCCCCGCTGATCTTCGAGCAGGGTTTGCACGAACGCCCCTGGCGCCTGCAACTGCCCGGCCCGCTGCCCCTGCTCGACGACAACGAGCAGCCCAGTGGACTGACGGCGCTGGAGCTGTCGAACAACGGCATGCTGGTGCAGTACGCCAAGGCCGGTACTCCGGCCAAGGACCAGTTGCTGCAACTGATGCTGCCGATGGAGCGCCGCGTGCAGCTGCGCGCCTGCCTGGTCCGGCGCGTCGACCGCCGGCATTACGCCTACAGCGTGGAAACCCTGCACGCCGAAGACGAGCAGACGTTGCGTCAGTACCTCTTCGAGCAGCACAGCGAGCATCGGCAACAGCCAGAAGCCATCGCCTGACGCAACACCGGCCGGGCCGTTCAGGTATCGAGATGCCCGGCCAGGAACTGCCGGAGGCGCCGCTGCATCAGCCGCGCCTCGCTCCCCAGGCAGGCGATTGGCGAGCCGGCCAGGCTCTCCTCGGCCAGGTTGGCCCCTTCCCCGGCGAGCAACAATGGGCACTGCAGCCCCAGCGCGAGACGCGTCAGTTGTCGTGGCAACTCGTCGCCAGGCGGTTGCTGGCTGAAGATGACCAGCGCGTGCGGCTGCATGCGCTCACAAACCAGCGCCAGGTCGGTCAGCGGCGTGCCCGGCCCCATCACCGTCACGTCGATGTCATGACTGCCGAGCAGCAGCGCGGCGACCAGCAGTTCGAGCTCCCGGCAGTGATTCGGCAATGCCACCAGCAGCACGCGCTGCCGCGACTCGTCGCGCCCCAGCTGCAGGCGCTGCCAGCAACGTCCGCGCAGGAAGGCATCGAGCATCAGCCATTCGCTGCGCTGACCCGGATCGTCCTGGCGCAGCAGCAGCTCCTGCCAGACCGGCATGAGGATGTCCTGGAACACCACCGGCAAGGGGTAGCAGGAGAAGATCTGCCCATACAGGCGCGCTACGCTGGCCTCGTCGAAATGCTGCAGGGCGCTGCGCAGCTGCTCCTGCCACTGGCTCCAATCATCACCGCTGACCTCGCTGTAGGCCGGCGCCGGTGCCGTGCGACTGCTGGCGCTCTTGGCCAGGATGGAACCGACCTTGCTGACCGCAACACCGCGCTCGATCCAGGCCAGGATGCTGCGCACCGCATCGATGTCGGCCTGGGAGTAGAGGCGATGGCCACTGTCGGTACGCGTCGGCTGGATCAGCCCGTAGCGCCGTTCCCAGGCACGCAGCGTGACAGGGTTGACCCCGGTCAGACGCGACACCTCGCGGATCGGGAACAGCTCTTCCTGCTTCAAGGCATTGGACGCAAGTGAAGTGACACCAGCGAGTTCGGACATGGCTTCGGGCATCGCGGCAAGTGACAGGCCGGCATTGTAACCCAGCATGTGCACACACCCTATACAACGCCGTGCGCTGCACAACAATGCAGCTCCAACGGCGCCATGCGCCCTGCCTGGGTGCAGCTCGACAGCGCCTGCCTGCGCGCCTGGCGGCTGTGAGCCCGCGCCATATGGGGGGGCTGGCTAATTTGCACAAAACCGGAATAATCCTTGCTGCATTTTTCGTCGAGCACAGCACCCCGTGCCCGACAGCGCCTGATGCCCCACCCGGCCAAGGCAACATTCGAGGAGATACACAATGTCCCCCGTTACCCTCATGGTGGCGCGCCGCGTCGCCAACGGTCGTTATCACGACTTCATCGCCTGGCTGCGTGAAGGCGAACACCTCGCCACCGACTTCCCCGGCTATCTCGGTTCCGGCGTACTGGCGCCTCCGCCAGGTGACGACGAATTCCAGATTGTGTTCCGCTTCAGCGACGAGCAGACCATGGCCTCCTGGGAACACTCGGCCTCGCGCCAGGCCTGGCTGGCACGGGGCGCCGGCCTGTTCGCCCAGCCTCAGGAGAAACGCGCCGTCGGCCTCGATGCCTGGTTCGGCAGCAGCCTTCGCCAACCTCCGCGCTGGAAACAGAGCGTGGCCATCTGGCTGGCCTTCTTTCCCGTCTCGCTGGCCTTCAACCTGCTGTTCGGCCCCTGGCTGGCGGACCTGTCGCTGGTGACCCGCATACTGCTGTCGACGCTGGCCCTGACGCCACTGATGACCTACCTGTTCATACCGCTTTCGACCCGACTGCTCGAACCCTGGCTGCAAGGTAACTATCAGACGCGTCTGAGCAGGCGTGCCGCCAGCATCGGCAAACCCTGACCCTTGACCGTTTCGACGACCGGCCAGCCCTGTGCTGGCCGGTTGCGTTCTGCCCACTGGCCGCCGAAAACCTATACACAGAACAATCAATGTACAAATAAAGTACAACAAGCTGCCAAGCAGAACTGAGCAAAAAAGCCTTTAAAGTCAGCAAAATGGGCAAGCCAGCTGACCCAGACGCTAAACCCGCACGCTTCACATGGTTGTACAAGAGGCAGCTCTGGTATAGCGTTGTCCATGGCTTGGTGCGTGCCGCCTGCCACTGGTCAGGTACCCAAGGGCGGTACAGCCAGGCCTTCGCCCTTTCTGCGTGAGTCGCACATGAGCGCTGCCTCTTTACCCATTCTGATCACCGGTGCCGGCCAGCGGGTCGGCCTGTACTGCGCCGAGCGCCTGCTCGACGAGGGTCAACCGGTGATCATCAGCTATCGCCAGGAACGCGACAGTATCGCGCGCTTGCGTGAGCGTGGCGCCATTGCCCTGCAGGCGGACTTCAGCGACGAAGCCGGCATCATGCGTTTCATCGAACAGCTCAGGACCCAGTGCCGAGGCCTGCGTGCCATCGTGCACAACGCCTCGCAGTGGCTGGCGGAAACGCCAGGTGCGGAAGCCGAAGTCTTCCGCCAGCTGTTCACCGTGCACATGCTCGCGCCCTACCTGATCAACCTGCACTGCAGCGAATTGCTGCTGCAGTCCGAACAGGCGGATATCGTCCACGTCAGCGACGACGTGGTGCGCAAGGGCAGCGCCAATCGTTCGGCCTATTGCGCCAGCAAGGCCGGCCTGGAGAGTCTGACCCTGTCGTTCGCCGCGCGCCTGGCCCCCCGTATCAAGGTCAATGGCATCGCCCCGGCACTGCTGATGTTCAACGCAGGTGACGACGAGGCCTATCGCGCCAAGGCCCTGGAGAAATCGGCGCTGGGTATCGAGCCCGGCCCACAGGCCTTCTATCAGAGCCTGCGCTACCTGCTCGACACCCCCTACCTGACCGGAACCACCCTTACCCTCAATGGTGGTCGCCACCTCAAGTGAGGCGCCCACTCATCAGGACACTGCCATGAGCGAACCCCTTTCCCAGCACTACCGCGAAATTCTCAAGGGCCTCGGTGAAAACCCCGAGCGCGAAGGCCTGCTCGACACGCCCAAACGCGCGGCCAAGGCCATGCAGTACCTCTGCCATGGCTATCAGCAGTCGCTGGAAGAGATCGTCAACGGCGCGCTGTTCGAGTCCGACAACGACGAGATGGTGATCGTCAAGGACATCGAGCTGTACTCGCTGTGCGAGCACCACCTGCTGCCCTTCATCGGCAAGGCGCACGTGGCGTACATCCCCACCGGCAAGGTGCTGGGCCTGTCCAAGGTGGCGCGCATCGTCGACATGTACGCGCGGCGTCTGCAGATCCAGGAAAACCTGACCAAGCAGATCGCCGATGCCATTGCCCGCGTGACCAACGCCGCCGGCGTCGCCGTGGTGATCGAAGCCAAGCACATGTGCATGATGATGCGCGGCGTGGAGAAGCAGAACTCGGTGATGAGCAGCTCGGTAATGCTTGGTGCTTTCCGCGAGTCCTGCAACACTCGTCACGAATTCCTGCAATTGATCGGACGGAACAGCTAATGCCGCGACTGGAACCCGGAATGGCGCGCATCCGCGTCAAGGACCTGCGCCTGCGCACCTACATCGGCATCAAGGAAGAGGAGATCAACAACAAGCAGGACGTGTTGATCAACCTGAGCATCCTCTATCCGGCAGTCGATGCCGTGGAAGTCAACGACATCGACCACGCCCTCAACTACCGCACCATCACCAAGGCGATCATCGCCCATGTCGAAGGCAACCGCTTCGCCCTGCTGGAACGCCTGACGCAGGAGATTCTCGACCTGGTCATGGCCCACCAGGCCGTGCGCTACGCCGAGGTGGAAGTGGACAAACCCCATGCCCTGCGCTTCGCCGAATCGGTGTCCATCACCCTCGCCGGCCATCGCTGACGGCGGCTTGCTGCCTCCCGGCGAGGCTCTTATCATCGCCGCCATCTAATCCCGGAGAGCCCGCCATGACCGAACAACAACGTCTGGAACTGGAAGCCGCAACCTTTCGCGCCCTGCTGCAGCACCTGCGCACGCGCTCTGACGTGCAGAACATCGACCTGATGAACCTGGCCGGTTTCTGCCGCAATTGCCTGTCGAAGTGGTACAAGGCCGCGGCCGACGACCAGGGCCTCGAGGTCAGCGTCGATCAGGCTCGCGAGATGGTGTACGGCATGCCCTACGCCGACTGGAAAGCCAAGTACCAGACAGAAGCATCGGCCGAACAGAAGGCCGCATTCGAACAAGGAAAACACTGATGACCGCTCTCAGCGCCCTGCGCAGCCGCCTGCTGCAGGACGATTTCGCCTTCAGCGAAACCCTGGCCTTCGTCGCCGAGCACTACGACTACCAGCCCAGCGCCTTCCGTAATGGCGCCGTGGAAAACGCCGCCGGACAGAACGAAGGCTCGTGCAAGACCCTGGGCCTGGCACTGCTGGAAGGCTTCAGCCAGGAAGAAGCGCTGCGCGCCTTCGGCGAGCACTACCGCAGCGTGCTGGCCACGCCGCAGGGCAGCGACCACGGCAACATTCGCGCACTGCAGGCCCACGGCCTGGAAGGCGTCACCTTCGAGCAGCAACCGCTCACCCGAAAAGCCTGAAGCTGCAGCGCAAAAAATTGCGCAATTGTCAGCAAATGCTGACAGACATCACATTGCCATCGCTTTATCCTGCGCGCCATAACAACTCATGGAACACGAGGGAACGTGTTCTGCGCGCAGTCGCCCTTCCCTCCTGTTTCGCGCTCGGCATGGAGTCGACCGATGCAGCAGACCCTGGTATGGAAACCCTGGCACACCCCCGGCGTGGAAACCCTGCGCCTGAGTCAGGATGCCCACGGCATCCACGCGACCAGCCACCTCATGCAAGTGATCAAGGGCAACAGCATCGTTGCCAACTACCTGATCGACTGTGACGCACGCTGGCGCTTCCGCCGCCTCTGGCTCAAGGTCGACAACCACGGCCAGCGCCGCATCTGCCTGCAGCGCGATCTGCGTGGCCGCTGGCTGCTCGACGGCGAGCATCGCCCGGACCTGCAGGAGTGCCAGCACGTCATGTTGTCGGCCTCGCCCTTCACCCACACGCCGCCGCTGCAACGCAGTGCCCTGGAAACCGGGCAGAGCGACGAGATGCGCGTCGCCTACGTCGACCTGCTGAGCCTCAAGGTGGAGGCGCGCAAGCAACGCTACCAGTGCCTGCAGCGTCGCCCTGGCGAGAGCCTGTACCGCAGCCAGGCCGAAGGCCGTGAACATCAGGAGCTGAGCGTCGACGACCAGGCCCTGTTGCTCAAGGCCAGCGAACACTACCTGCGCCTGAGCCAGCGCGAACTGAAGGTCAGCGCGCTGGTGTAGAGGGCCGCGAGGCGCGACGCTGGCACCGCCCGTCGTCAGATGGGCAACTGTCCGAACGCCCAGCGCAACAGGAAGAACACCAGCAAGCCGCCGCCGATAGTCGCCAGCAGATGCCGGGTACAGGCGGCAATGGCGATGGCCGCCAGGCCGGCCAGCAGGTAGGCGTTGCTCCAGCTCAGCGCCCAGTGCTGCCCGTCCGGCAACAGCATGCCCGGCACCACGATGGCGCTCAGCACGGCGGTCGGCACGTAATGCAGCCCTTGCCGGACCAGGGGTGGGAATCGCAGGTCGGGGAAAGCGAACAGGCTGTAGCGGGTGACGAAGGTAATCGCCAGCATGCCGAGGATCAGCAACCAGATTTCCATCAGACCAGCTCCTCCTGCAGCAGCGGCCGACGCCGCTCCAGCCATACCCCGACGACGATGCCGCTGGCTGCGGCGGCCATCAGCCCGAGCTTGTAGGGCAGCGCATGGCAGGCCAGCGCGACGCCTGCCGCGACCAGGGCGGCGGCGACCTGCGGCTGGTTGCGCAGCATCGGCACGACGATGCCGATGAAGGTCGCCAGCATGGCGAAGTCCAGGCCCCAGGCACCGATGTTCGGCACGGCCTGGCCGAACAGCACGCCGACCAGCGTGCACAGTTGCCAGTTGCAGTACATGGCCAGCGCCGCGCCGAGGAAATACCAGTGGCGATGGGCGCCCTGGTCACCCCGCGCATAACGCTGCACCACCACCGCGTAGGCTTCGTCGGTGAGCCAGAAGGCCAGCGGCATGCGCCAGCGCTTGGGCAGGTGGCGCACGTGGGGCTGCATGCTGGCGCTGTACAGGGCATGGCGCAGGTTGACCACGAACGTGGTCAGCAGCACCACGGCGATGCCGGCGCCGCCCGCCAGCAGGCTGATGGCGATGAACTGCGCCGAGCCGGCGAAGACCAGCAGGGACATTCCCTGCGTCTGCCAGGGATCGAGCCCGGCGGAACCGGCCAGGCTGCCGAAGATGATGCCGAAGGGAATGGCGCCGAGCAGCATGGGCAGCATATCGCGGGCACCCTGGGTGAACTCGTGTTGACGGGACATGGAACCTCCTTGGGCAGACGAGCTTAGCCAGGCGGTCCGGGTCGGGTCTTGAACGTTCTTGCTGTCAGTAGAAACCGGCGACGATCTCCTGCACGCAGGCGGGGTCGAGGTCGCGCTGCATCACCACCCCCTCGAGCCCGAGCAGATCGCCGAGGTCCGAGTAGATGCCACGGCCACGTTCGCTGACCGCCTTCTCGCTGCCATCGGCGCACAGCAGGCGATAGTCGAAGGCGAACGGTCGCGCGGCGCGCACGCCCTCCTGGACACGACGCCAGACCCGTTCGCGATCCTGCGGATGAATCAGGCTGTTGAACGTCAGGCTCTGGCTGTCGACCAGCGCCTGCGGTGCATGGCCGGTCAGCTCCAGGCAGCCGGCGCTGACGTACTCCATGCTCCAGTGGCGGTTGTTGCGGCAGCGGTAGACCATCAGCGGCAGGCCATCGAGCAGGTTGTTGAGGCTGCGATGGCGCGCCTGCAACTGCTGGTGCACGGGGACCTGGGCGCTGATATCGGCCAGGCTGGCGACAAAGCCCCCCGGCCGCCGGGCCAGGCGCACCTCGACCCAGTGCAGCTCGCCAGCCGGGCCGAGGTAACGCAGGCTGCCGACCCAGGGTGCCGCACCTGTCTCCAGGCCCTGCATCGCCTGCTGCCACAGGTTGCGATCCTCGATGTGCAGAAACTGGCGGTGGTCGAGGCCCAGGCAGTCGCCCACGCGCCGCCCGCTGAGCAGCTCCCAGCCACGATTGCCGCGCAGCATCGTCCCGGCCGCATCCAGCTGTATCAGCGCCACCGGCAGTTCATCGAAACCCAGCGCGCCGGCCTCGGCCCTGGCCACGCGGCCACCCAGGCGGCCCAGATAATGGATCAGCCGCTTCATCACTGCCCTCCCGCGCCTTCGATCAGTTGGCTGCGATGCGCCCAGGCCGCCAGTTCCAGGCGCGAACGCAGGTTGAGCTTGCTCAGCAGATGCTTCACGTAGACCTTCACCGTGCCCTCGCTGATACCCAGTTGCCGGGCAATCAGCTTGTTGCTGAAGCCTTCGCTGATCAGCGCCAGCGTCTGTCGCTCACGCTCGGTCAGCTCGACACGCGCGGGCTCGTGCGACACGTCATCGCGCATGCCGCCGGCCAGCAGCGCCGACAACGCCGGATCGAGCCGCGCCTGCCCACTGGCACAGGCCCGCACCGCATCCAGCAGTTCCTCCGGCTCGCGGTCCTTGAGCAGATAGCCATCGGCACCTGCCCGCAACGCGGCCAGCAGATCGTCGCGGGCGGCCGAAGCGGTCAACACCATGACCCGGCTGGCCGGCAGGTCGAGCTTGAGCATGTGCAGGGTGTCCAGGCCATCCAGACCGGGCATGTGCAGGTCGAGCAGGATCATCTGCGGCTCCACGCGCCGCGCCAGCTCGATGCCTGCGGCGCCGCCGGAGACGCTGCCGACCACGCGGAATTCCCCGGACGACTCGAACAGCTCGGCCAGCCCGCGACGCAGCAGCGGATGATCGTCGATCAACAGCAGGCTGAAGGGCGCGCTCATGTCCGCCCCCAGTGCAGGCGCACGCAGGTGCCGCGCCCCGGCGCCGACTCGATCGACAGCTGCGCGCCGATGGCCGCCGCCCGCTCACGCATGATCGTCACACCGAAATGCCCGCCCTCGGGCGGCTGCGCCGGCAAGCCGACACCGTCGTCATGCACCTCGACCACCGCGCCGCTGCCCTGTGGCCACAGGCGAATCCACACCTGCCGCGCATGCGAATGGCGCACGACGTTGGCCAGCGCCTCGCGCACGATCTGCAGCACCTGCAATTGCGCCTCGCCCGGCAGCGCATGGGCCGGCAGGCGGTTGTCCAGGCTGAAGACGCAGCCGCTGCTGCGCGAGAACTCCTCCACCGAGCTCTCCAGCGCCTGGCGCAGCGAGCGGCCATCCATGGTCAGCCGCGCGCTGCTGATCAGTTCGCGCACCTGCCGGTGCATGACCCGCAAGCCGTCGCGCAAGTCATCGAGCATGAGCTGCGCGGCATCGTGCTGGCGCTCGTCCAGCACGGTCTGCAGGCGGCTGGCGCGGATCTGCAGATAACTGAGCTGCTGCGCCACCGAATCGTGCAGCTCCCGCGCCAGCACGCCGCGCTCGGCGCTCAGCTCGCGTCGGCGCAGACGCCGCTCCTCGGCGAAGGCCTGCAACGCCTCGCCCAGGGGGCGGCTCATCTCACGCAGGCGCTCGCGCTGCCACAGCTGCGGGCGCTGCGGGAAATCCACCCGCAACAGCGCCCCCTGCCGGTCCTCCTGATAAAGGCCGGCCAGGGCACGGTAGCGGCCCTGGGCCAGACAGCCCGGGCAGAGGCGCACCCGGCCCGGCAAGGGCGGCTCGATGCAGTGCGCGGGACAGTCGCCCGCCACCCAGTCTTCCGCTGCCCCCAGGTGACGCCAGCCGGGTGCGCCGAGCTGCGGCAACGACAGCTGCACCGCCGCCGCCTGCAATGCTCGCTGCAGATGCGGCAGCAGCTCCAGCAACGGCGCATCGGCACCGGCCTGCTGCAACAGACGCAGGGGCAATGCGGCGAGTGCCTGGCGATAGGCCGGCAGTTCCGGCACGTCTCGCGGTCGACGCTCGACCAGGAAGGTACGCAGTAGCAACTGGAGCATGCGCTCTCCGCCATGGCCCGTGATGGTGGATGGAACCAGCAAATTCCATGCCCCCACGCTGCCCTGCAAAGCACTGACAAGAAAGATTATTTCCTTGAGAGAAATCGCTGACGCCACCGCAGCGCACCAGCACGACGCCGGTGCGCCCCACTGCGGGGCAGCACCGGACGTCCGCCTACCCCCAAGGAGGTATTCCTTCCGAGCGAATTGCAGGCCGGTGTCAGGGCCGTATCGTATTTCCCACAAGGAACTTTTATTTCCTGAAAATCATTAAAACCCTCAGCACGGGAGACCCACCATGACCACTCGCATCGCCATCATCGGCGCCGGCCCCTGCGGCCTGGCCCAGTTGCGTGCCTTCCAGTCCGCCGCGGCCAAAGGCGCGGACATCCCGGAGCTGGTCTGCTTTGAAAAGCAGAGCGACTGGGGTGGCATGTGGAACTACACCTGGCGCACCGGCCTCGACGAGCATGGCGAGCCCGTGCACGGCAGCATGTACCGCTACCTGTGGTCGAACGGACCGAAGGAATGCCTGGAGTTCGCCGACTACACCTTCGACGAGCACTTCGGCCGCCCCATGGGCTCCTACCCGCCGCGCGAAGTGCTGTGGGACTACATCAAGGGGCGCGTCGAGAAGGCCGGCGTGCGCCGCTACATCCAGTTCAACACTGCCGTGCGCGGGGTGAGCTTCGACGAGGCCAGCGGCCAGTTCGACGTCACCGTGCACAGCTATGACCAGGACCTCACCCGTACCGAGCGCTTCGACTACGTGGTGGTCGCCAGCGGCCACTTCTCCACGCCCAACGTGCCTTACTTCGAGGGTTTCGAGAGCTTCGCCGGGCGCGTGCTGCATGCCCATGACTTCCGCGATGCCCTGGAATTCAAGGGCAAGGACGTGCTCATCGTCGGCTCCAGCTATTCGGCCGAGGACATCGGCTCGCAGTGCTACAAGTACGGCGCACGCTCGATCACCAGCTGCTACCGCACCGCGCCGATGGGCTACCGGTGGCCGGAGAACTGGGAAGAGAAACCCCTGCTGACGCACGTCCAGGGCAGCAGCGCGTTCTTCGCCGACGGCACCAGCAAGCACATCGACGCCATCGTCCTGTGCACCGGCTACAAGCACCACTTCCCCTTCCTCGCGGAGGCGCTGCGGCTGAAGACCGACAACCGCCTGTGGCCCCTGAACCTGTACAAGGGCGTGCTGTGGGAAGACAACCCGAAACTGATCTACCTCGGCATGCAGGACCAGTGGTACAGCTTCAACATGTTCGATGCCCAGGCCTGGTACGCCCGCGACGTGATCCTCGGGCGCATCGCCCTGCCCGAGCAGGCCGCCATGCACGCCGAGGACCTGGCCTGGCGCGAGGAAGAACTGACCCTGAAGAACGCCCAGGAAATGTTCGAATTCCAGGGCAAGTACATCCAGACGCTGATCGATGCCACCGACTACCCGAGCTTCGACATCGCCGCGGTGAACCAGACCTTCCTCGAGTGGAAGCACGACAAGTACGAAGACATCATGGGCTACCGCAACAAATGCCACCGCTCACTGATGACCGGCACCCTGGCCACACCGCACCACACCTCCTGGCTGGAAGCGCTGGACGACTCGCTCGCGGCCTACCTGGCGGACGCGCCCCAGGCGGCCATCAAGGCCGTGAGCTGACGCCGGCTCCTGCGAAAAACCGCCGCCTCATCCTCCATCCTTGCGGAGCCTCTCATGTTGCAACCTGTGATCAGCCGGCCGCACGAGCCGGCGCTGTTCGCCCGCACGCCGGGGCTGGAGCGTCATCGCGTCGCCCCCGGCGGCCTGACGGTGATCGCCCTGGAACCCGGCGACCGTCTGGAGGTGATCGACCGCGAAGGCGATCAGTGCGGCGAGTTGCTGGCCTTCGACGACAACGGCCGCGAAGCGCTCGCCGCTCTCGGTCTGCAGGGCAGCGCCGGCGCCGACTTCATCGGCCGCCTGCTCAGCGACGGCAGCCGTGAGTCGCTGCACGTCGCCAGCGGCCTGGGCAAACGCCGGGTCGACTGCCGCCACCTGCCGCCCGCCGCGCGCCTGTGGCCAGCGGGCACGCCTGCCGGCTTCAGCCGCGCCTTCACCAGCAGCGCGGCAGTGCTGGTGGTGGTCGCGGCGCCTGGCGCTCCGGTGGCCGTGGACGCGCAGCAACGCGCCAGCGAACTGCGCCTGATCATCCAGCGCGCCAATCCGGCGAGCCTGTTGCTGCCGGCCCTGCCCGCTCCGCTCGGCGAGGTGATCGACGAGTTCACCCTCGCCCCCGGCACGGCGCGCGACTACGTCGTCGCCCCCGGCCAGTACATCCAGGTGCTCGACGTCGCCGGGCGGCAATGCTCGGACTTCGTCGCCTTCGACCGCCGCGGCCTGGACGCCGGGCGGGAGATCGACCTCGACCCCACGGTCACCCGCACCCTCAACGGCAACGCCTACCCGGGCCCCGGCCTGTTCAGCAAGTTCTTCGATCGTGATCTGCAGCCGATGCTGGAAGTGGTGCGCGACACCGTTGGCCGGCACGACACCTTCGCCCTGGCCTGCACCGCGCGCTACTACGAAACGCAGGGCTACTTCGGCCACGCCAACTGCAGCGACAACATCAGCCGTACCCTCGCCGCCCATGGCGTGCAGGGCCGGCGCGGCTGGCCGGCAATCAACTTCTTCTTCAACACCGGGGTCGACGCGCACCAGCAGCTGACCCTCGACGAGCCCTGGTCGCGCCCCGGCGACTACGTGCTGCTCAAGGCCATGCGCGAGCTGGTCTGCGCCAGCAGCGCGTGCCCGGACGACATCGACCCGGCCAACGGCTGGCAGCCGACCGACATTCACATTCGCGTGTATTCCGACAAGGAGCGCTTCAGTATCGCCATGGCCAACCGCATGACACCCGATGCCGACCCGGTGCTGACCCGGGAGAGTGGCTTTCACCCTGGCACCAGCGCCCTCACCCGCCAGTTCATTGACTACCGCGGCTGGTGGACGCCGACCCACTTCGACGGCTACGGCACCCTGGAGGAATACCAGGCCTGCCGCGAACGCGTGGCGGTGATGGATCTCTCCGCGCTGCGCAAGTTCGAGGTGCTCGGCCCCGACGCCGAAGCGCTGCTCAACCACTGCCTGACCCGCGACGTACGCAAGCTGGCGGTCGGCCAGGTGGTGTACAGCGCCATGTGCTACGAGCACGGCGGCATGCTCGACGACGGCACGCTGCTGCGCCTCGGCGCGAATGCGTTCCGCTGGATCGGCGGCGAGGACTTCGGCGGCGAGTGGCTGCGCCAGCAGGCGGCGAAACTGGGCATGAAGGTATGGATCAAGTCCGCTTCCGAGCAGATCCACAACATCGCCGTGCAGGGCCCGCTGAGCCGCACCCTGCTCAGCCAGATGATCTGGACGCCCGCGACCCAGCCGACGCTGGAGGAGCTGGGCTGGTTCCGCTTCCTGATCGGCCGCCTGGACGGCTATGACGGCCCGCCCGTGATGGTGTCGCGCACCGGCTACACCGGCGAGCTGGGCTATGAAGTCTGGTGCCACCCGGACCACGCCATGCAGGTCTGGCAGCGCCTCTGGCAGCTCGGCGAGCCGCTGGGCCTGGCGCCACTGGGGCTGCATGCGCTGGACATGCTGCGCATCGAGGCCGGACTGATCTTCGCCGGCTACGAATTCAGCGACCAGACCGACCCGTTCGAGGCCGGCATCGGTTTCTGCGTGCCCCTCAAGAGCAAGCAGGACGACTTCATCGGCCGCGCGGCTCTGCTGCGGCGCAAGGAGCACCCGCAACAGCGCCTGGTCGGCCTCGAGCTGGATGGCAACGAGCCGGCTGCGCATGGCGACTGCGTGCACGTCGGCCGTGCCCAGGTCGGGGTGGTGACCAGCGCCACGCGCTCGCCCAGCCTGGGCAAGAACATCGCCCTGTGCCGCCTGGCGGTCGACTACTGCGAACCGGGCACCCGTGTGGAAATCGGCAAGCTCGACGGCCAGCAGAAGCGCATCGGCGCCAGCGTCGCCCACGGCACGGTGGCTTTCGACCCGGACAAGAGCCGTGTGCGCGGCTGAGAGTCGGCCGTTCGCGGCGACATCGCGACTTGGACAGGGAATTGCTTGGCAACTCCCCAGCACCCTCGTCAACGTCCAAGGAGGATCGGCCGATGTGGTTCAGCAATACGACCCGAAACCTGGCCAGTGAACTCAACCAGTGGCTCGAGCACCTGCTCAGCCACCGCCAACCGGCAGGCGCCCGCCCGCACCTGCAGCAGCAGCCGCAGTTGCTCGGCAGCCTGGAGCGCCTGCAACGCGACTGGGACGAGCTGCAGCGCATTCGCCAGCACAGCGAGCAGCAGCCTGCCGCACCCTGCAGCGCCGAGGACTATGCGGCGTTGCAGCGCCGCCTGCTTCAGGCCGAGCAGCAGAGTGCACGGCTGCAGGAGGAGCTGCACGCCAGCCAGGCGCAGAACCAGGGCTTCCTGGAAGAGCGCGCGCACTGGGAGGAAGAACGTCAGGTCTGGGAGCTGACCAAGCGCACCCTGACCGAGGGCTGCTGGGCGATGAACGTGGTCGATGGCGACCCGGACCACCCGCAGAACCTCATCCGTTGGTCCGAGCAGTTCCGCGAACTGATCGGCTACAGCCGCGTCGAGTTTCCCGACGGCTGGGACAGCTACTTCAAGGTGGTCAATCAGGACGACCTGAAAGCCGTGATGCAGGCCTTCAACGCCTCGATGGTGGACAAGAGCGGCGACGGTTTCTACGCCGTGGAGTACCGCATGCAGCACAAGACGCGGGGCGAAGTCTGGTTCCGCGAGCGCGGCCGCTGCCTGCGCGATGCCCAGGGCAAGCTGCTCTACGTCACCGGCGCGGTGCGCGAGATCAGCGACGAGAAAGCCGCCGCGCACATGCACGAGCGTGAGCAGGCCAGCATCCAGGCCACCTACGGGCAGATCGCCCAGGTCGCCGGGGTGATCAAGAGCATCGCCGAACAGACCAACCTGCTGGCCCTCAACGCCGCCATCGAAGCCGCGCGCGCGGGCGAACAGGGACGCGGCTTCGCGGTGGTCGCCGACGAGGTCCGCAACCTGGCCCGGCGCACCCAGGAATCGGTGCAGCAGATCCAGGGCATGTTGCAGCAGAACCGCTGAAGAACGACCCATTTTCAGGCGTGATGCCCCCTAACTGAACAGTAACGGGGCATTTTTTGACCAGCTTTTCCAGCCGTGGCCAGCGTCCCCGGCGCTGGCGCCAGACGGCACTTCTGGCACAAGGATTGCCTATTCTTTTTGGGAATTTTTTATAACTACAGATAAATAAAAGCGTCCGAGCGCCCTTCAACGCACTGCCATGACCGACACCTATTCCAAGAACAGCATCGAGGATTGATAGATGGAAGAGCAGAAGACACCCACTCTGGAGGAGCTACAGGCCCTCATAGAGATGACCAACACCCTGAATATGGAAATATTCTACTGGTGGTGCATCGCCCTGATGATCTGCATTCACGTGGGCTTCCTGTCGTACGAGATCGGTGCGTCGCGTCTGAAGAATGCGCTGGCCGCCGGCGTCAAGAACATCCTCGCCTTCGGCTTCATCGTCCCCAGCGTGTTCCTGCTCGGCTGGGCGGTCTACAACGGCTTCCCGGACGGCATCGTGCCGCGCATGGACGCCATCCTCGCCGGCATGCCCTGGAGCCAGTCCATGGGGCCGAACATCAGCGACAACGCCACCGGCATCTTCTGGGCCGCCTTCGCCATGTTCGCCGCCACCACCGGCTCGATTCTCTCCGGTGCGCTGATCGAACGGACGCGCATGAGCGCCTTCATCATCATGACCATCTTCCTCGGCGGCTTCCTCTGGCTGCTGGCGGCGGCGTGGGGGTGGCACCCGGAAGGCTGGCTGACCGTCAAATGGGGCTTCCATGACGTCGGCGCGGCAGGCTGCGTGCACATGATCGCCGGCTTCTTCACCCTGGCGGTGGTCATGAACCTCGGTGCCCGCATCGGCCGCTTCAACGCCGACGGCAGCGCCAATGCCATCGTCGGCCACAGCATGCCGATGAGCGTGGTCGGCCTGATGCTGATCATCGTCGGCTTCTTCGGCTTCCTCGGCGGCTGCATCATCTACAACTCGGGCGCGCAGTGGATCAACATCTACGGCCAGCCGACCAACCTCTCGGCCTTCGCCTTCAACACCCTGATGGGCTTCGCCGGCGGCCTGATCGGCGCCTACCTGACCACCCGCGAGCCGTTCTGGATGATGTCCGGCGGCCTGGTCGGCATCATCTCCGTGGCACCGGGTCTGGATCTCTACCACCCCGGCCTGGCCTACCTGATCGGCATGGCCGTGTCGGCCACCGCGCCGCTGGTCAACAACCTGCTGCTCAAGTTCCGCCTCGACGACGCCGTGGGCGCCTTCGCCGTGCACGGTTTCGGCGGTTTCGCCGGCATCGTCATCAGCGGCATCTTCCTCGCCGGCTACCCGAACGTGAACGGCATGCCGCCGATCAGCTTCCTCGGCCAACTCGGCGGCGCCGTGGTCATGGCCGCCCTGGGCTTCATCCCTGGCTACCTGCTGTCCTACGCGCTGAAGAAGGCCGACCTGCTGCGCGTACCGGCACATGCCGAGGAACGTGGTCTGGACCTGACCGAAGTACCGGCCCAGGCCTACCCGGAATGGACCTCGATGTATGGCCCGAGCACCAGCGTCGGCGGCAGCGAGCCGGCTCCGCTGGCCACCGCCGAGCCGAAATCCGCCTGACTCTTTCCCTAGCCTGGTCGCACACGCGGCCAGGCCCATTGCGAGGAACACAGCATGAGCATCACGACCTACGAAGGCGCCAGCGCCGTATTCACCTTCGCCGACAAGCCCGCGATCCTGGTCTTCATCAGCCTGCTGGTGGCCGGCGTCAGCCTCTACGCGCTGATCGCCACCATGATCCACGAGAAGCACAGCTACGCCCTGCCGGACGAAAAGCTGCCCAAGCTCAAGTAAGCCCCCGGCCGGCGGCGCCCGCCGCCGGCCACCTGCGCCTGCCGCCCCCGGCGGTATGCGCTACCCTCCCCCGCGACATCGACCTCCCCTCTTTTTTCGGCAAGGAGCCCACATGCTCGAGCGCCCCTACCTGTTCATCGATGGCCAGTGGCTCGCCGCGCAGAGCGGCGAGCATTTCGACGTATTCGATCCCAGCGACGCCAGCCTGCTGGCCAGGGTTGCCGCCGCCGGCCGCGCCGATGTCGACCTGGCCGTGCGTGCGGCCCGGCGCGCCTTCGACACAGGCGACTGGCCGCGCCTCGGCGGTCGCCAGCGCGCCGCCGTGCTCAGGCGCATCGCCGACGGCATCCGTGCCCGCCAGGACGAACTGGCGCTGCTCGAGGTGCGTGACAACGGCAAGCCACTACCCGAGGCGCAATGGGACATCGCCGACGCCGCCGGCTGCTTCGACTTCTACGCCGAGCTCGCCGCCGGCCTGGACGACGACGAGCGCGCCGTCCCTCTGGGCGATGCCCGTTTTCGCGCCAGCGTGGTGCGCGAACCCGTGGGCGTGGCCGCAGCCGTCATCCCCTGGAACTACCCCCTGCTGATGGCGGCCTGGAAAGTCGCCCCGGCCCTGGCCGCCGGCTGCGCCATGGTCCTCAAGCCTTCTGAACTGACGCCACTGAGCGCCCTGGAACTGGCGGGCATCGCCAACGATGCCGGCCTGCCGCCCGGCGTGCTCAACGTGTTGCCAGGCCTCGGCAGCGAAGCCGGCGCGGCACTGGTGGAACACCCGGGCGTCGACAAGATCGCCTTCACCGGCAGCCTGCCCACCGGTAGCCGGATCATGCAGGCCGCCGCCCGCGAGGTGAAGAACATCAGCCTGGAGCTGGGTGGCAAGTCGCCCTTCATCGTCTTCGCCGACAGCGACATCGAAGCGGCGGTGGAATGGATCATGTTCGGCATCTTCTGGAACCAGGGCCAGGTCTGCTCCGCCACGTCACGCGTGCTGGTGGAACGCGCGCTGTACCCCGATCTGCTACAGCGCCTGAGCGAGGAAGCGCAGAAGATCCGCATCGGCAACGGCCTGGAGGACGGCGTGCTGCTGGGCCCGCTGGTCAGCGCCGGCCAGCACGCCAAGGTCAGCGCCGCGATCGCCCAGGGCATCGCCGATGGCGCGCGCCAGGTCTGCGGCGGCAAGCCGCCGGCGGGCCTCGAGCAGGGCTGGTTCATGCAGCCGACGGTGTTCGCCGACGTACCGCTGGACTGTGCCCTGTGGCGCGAGGAAATCTTCGGCCCGGTGGTCTGCGTCAACCCCTTCGACAGCGAGGCCGACGCCCTGCGCCTGGCCAACGACAGTGAGTTCGGCCTGGCCGCCGCCGTCATGTCCGCCGACCTCGAACGCTGCGAACGACTCGCCCGCAGGCTGCAGGCCGGTATCGTCTGGATCAACTGTTCGCAACCGACCTTCAGCGAACTGCCCTGGGGCGGCGTGAAGCGCAGCGGTATCGGCCGTGAACTGGGCGAATGGGGCCTGGACAACTACCTGGAAACCAAGCAGATCACCCGCTACGAAAGCAGTGAACCCTGGGCCTGGTACCTCACCTCTCAATGAAGGCCTGTCTCTCGATCAGCGCTGACAGTTGCCTTGCTGCCCCCCGGGAGCCACGGCAACTGCTCGACATCTGATCTACACTCGCTTAAAGCGGTGGCCGATTGAGGCAAGGGTTGCTCAACTCTCAGGCCTCCAGAGAATATCCCGCAGGACAAGTGATCGAACGCAGGATGCATTGAGGCAGACCTTGGCCCCTGCTGTCGCACGGTTCGTCTGATCGGTCTGCTCGTAGGTCTAACCCCTAACAGCAGGTGCCTTATGTCATTCCTTGCCGCTGGTTATTCCATTCGCACCCTGCTTTATGCCAGCTATGCCTGCCTCCTGGCGCTGATGCTGCTGATTGCCGGTGTTTCGCTGTATAACCTTGCCTCGGCAGAACAGGATTTCTCCACTTACGTCAACGGCGTGGAGACGCGCGCAAGACTCGCCAGCAAGGTCAGCGATTCGGTCAAGGAGAGGGCTATTGCGCTGAGAAACCTGGCCCTCAATTTCGAGCCTTCGGAGCGCGAACAACGGAGGGCCTTCATCGCCGAGCATGAAAAGGCCGTAGACGACAGTTTCGCTGCATTGCGCCAGGCAATCACCACACACGCAGACGCCTCTGCCGCCGGGCATGACCTGCTCATGCGCATCGAAGAAGTTGAAGGGCGCTACAGCAAAGTTGCCTTCACCATCGCAGAACACCTGTTCAATGGCGAAGACACCGAAGCCAAACATCTGGTCAAAGAGCAATGCACCCCGCTGCTCGAAGAGTTGACCCAAATGATCGCGGGATACCTTGAGCATACCAACGAGATGGCCAAGCAGCGTGTGGCGGCCAATGAGGCCCACTACCTGAGCCAACGCAACACGCTCATCGCCATTACCATAGCCAGCTTCCTCGTCGCGGCCATTCTCGGCCACCTGATAAGCCGCCATCTTCTGCGCTCCCTGGGTGCTGAACCAAGTGACCTCAACCGTATCGCCCAACGGGTTGCCGAAGGCGATCTGCGTGTGATGGAAGCAGCAGTCAACAGCGCCGAGAACAGCGTACTCAGTGCATTACAGCGCATGCAGCAGAACCTGCGCCAGGTCACGCAAGGCATCGACAACTCATCACGCACCGTCGCCCATTCCAGCCAGGAGCTGAGTGAATCGAGCCTGCGCAATGCAGAAGGCGTGGCACAGGCTCAGCGCGAAGTGGAACAGATCGTCACGGCCATACACGAAATGGCCACCACTGTTCAGGACGTGGCGCGTAGCGCCGAATCTGCGGCACAGGCCGCCAGCGAAGCGGATGAAGCGGCCGTGCAAAGTCAACAGAAGGCTGGGCAAGCCGTGAACCTGATTGGCGAGCTGGCGCAGGTCATCAACAACTCCAGCGAGGCCATGGGACGCCTGAAAACCGAGAGCAGCAACATCGGCGGCGTGCTCGACGTGATCAAATCAGTGGCAGACCAGACCAACCTGCTGGCACTCAACGCCGCGATCGAAGCCGCACGTGCAGGCGAGGCCGGCCGTGGTTTCGCCGTCGTCGCGGACGAGGTGCGCAGCCTGGCACGGCGCACACAGGAGGCCACCACCGAAATCGAGGGTCTCATCGTAAGCCTGCAGAAGATCGCCGATGAAACCGCGCACCATATGGAACGCTGCCGAGGCTCGAGTACACAGTCGGTTTCCGGCGTATCCGAGGCAGGTCAGGCGGTCGCCCGAATCGTCGCCATGATCGAGCGCATCAATGGCATGAATCAGCAGATTGCCACGGCGGCAGAACAGCAGACAGCCGTCGCCGAGGAAATAAGCCGTAGCATCGTCTCGGTACGTGACAGCACGGAGCAATCTGCCTCTGCCTTCCAGCATGCGCAGCAGGAAAGCGAAAGCCTGGCCCGCACCAGCGAGGCGCTGCGCGAGAACATCGCACGCTTTCAGCTCTGACGCCCAAGAGTGCGGCATGCTGGGCCACGCATCCGCTCAGCCATGTACTCAGGCCAGTGGTGCGGGGGTGAACAGCTTCAGCCCGACGATGCCGGCGATGATCATCAGCAGGCACAGGCTGCGCAACAGGTTGAGGCTTTCACCGAGGAACATCGCACCATAGGCCACCGTGCCCAGGGTGCCGATACCGACCCACACCGCATACGCCAGGCCGAGTGGCAGCACGCGCACGGACAGGCTCAGCAGGTAGATGCTGAGCAGCAGGAAGAAGCCGCAATACAGGCTCGGCCATAACCGTGTGAAACCATCGGTGCGCGGGATGATCGAGGCGTAGAACACCTCGCACAGCCCCGCCAGCAGCAGAAATCCCCAGCCATTCAACCAGGCCATGATGCGCTCCTTGTGCGAGCAGGTCGGGCCACGTCCCTGCGGCCCTGCTCCCTTGCCCCTGGACTGCAGTGCCCGCGACGGCTCCCCGTCGCGGGAGCGGCCTCAACCCTTGGCCGTGCGTTTCTTCTTTTCCGGGTCGTCGAACGGCAGGCTGTGGGCGATGGCCTTCACCGCCAGGCTGCCCTTGACCTCCAGCGCCGCGCCCTGCTCGGCGTACGGCACCTCCATGCGGGCGATGGCCATGGACTTGCCGGACAGCCGCGAATACATGGCGCAGGTGATCACCCCGACCTGCTTGCCCCCGGCCCACAGCGTGTCGCCGGCCTCGGCCGCCTTGTCGCCGTCGAGCAGCACACCGAAGATCCGGAAGCGCTCCTTGCCCTGCAGGCGCCGATGCTCGCTGGCGCCACGGAAATCCCCTTTGGTCGGCGACACGGTGAAGTCCAGCCCCAGCTCCCACAGGGTGTCGCCGGCCGGCTGGTCGGCGAAGGGATACATCTCCGAGTTGTCGTAGGGGAAGAACAGCAGGTAGCTCTCCACCCGCAGCCAGTCCAGCGCAGTGAAGGCACAGGGGATGATGCCCAGGTCCCTGCCCTTGTCCAGGATGCTGTCCCAGATCAGCGGCGCGTCGGCAGCCTTGCAGAAGATCTCGTAGCCGCGCTCGCCGGTGTAGCCGGTGCGCGAGATCATCACCGGGCGGTCGAACAGCCGGGTCTGCAGGTGATGGAAGTACGGCAGCTCGCGAATGCCCGGCACCTGCTCGGCGAGGAAGTCCACGGCCAGCGGCCCCTGCAGCGAGAGGTCATGCAGGTCGTCGTCGAACAGCACCGCCACCTGCCGGCCCTGGGCCGAGCGCAGCAGCATCTCGTGGCCGTTGCCGGAGCCGTGCACCACCATGAAGGCGTTGGGGCCGGTGCGGTAGATCACGCAGTCGTCGACGAACTTGCCGGCCTCGTTGAGCATCGTGGCGTAGACGCTCTTGCCCGGATAGACCTTGGAGATATCGCGGCTGGTGGCGTACTCCAGCAGGCTTTCGGCATGCGGGCCGACGTAGTGCACCTTCTTCAGTCCGGACACGTCCATCAACCCGGCGCGGGTGCGGATCGCCTCGTGCTCGTCGGCCAGGTCACTGGCGTAGGTCCAGGCCGTGCCCATGCCGCTCCAGTCTTCGAGTTGCGAGCCCAGTGCGCGGTGACGCTCGGCAAGGGCGGAAATGCGCCAGGAATTGGCCATGTCTGTTTCTCCTGTTGTTCGTCGTTGGGCCTGCGCACGCAGGGGATGGAATCAGGCGGCCTGAGCCTGCGGGTCGAACTGGCGCAGCCAGTCGACCACCGTCTGCCGATAGCGGGTCAGGCCCTTGTAGTCGGCGATCTCGTCCGGCAGGTCGCGCAGCACGCGGTGCAGGCGGCAGGCCCAGGCCGGGTTGCTGGCCAGTTGTTCCAGGCTGATCAGGTAGGTGCGAATGCCGAACAGCAGCGCATTGCTGCGCGGCAAACGCGGCATGAACTGCAGCTCCACGCGCAGGTGCACCAGGCGCGCGACGTTCTCCGCCGTTACCAGGCCGCGCTCGTGCCCCCACTCGTGGAAGGTCTCCGAGGAAGTGTCCATGCGCGGGTTGATGGTCATGGTCCAGTTCAGACGGCGCACCGGCTGGTCGACCTGGATGTTCAGCAGGTACTTCAGCGCCCGCTCGAATACCCCGAGCTGATGCGCCACACCGGGCACCGGCGCGTGCCACTGCTTGAAGCTCATGCCGGCGTCGAACTTGATCGACCAGTCCGCCGGGCAGGTGACCATGCCGGCATCCATGAACAGGTCGCCGTCACGCTGGTCGAGCACGGCGAAATCGCCCTGCGCCTGGCGGGTGATGTACTCCAGTGGCTCGAACGGCAGCGTGCTGGCATCGCCGAAGGTGAAGCGCTGTTCGATGCCCAGCGGGCGGTTGATCCACAGCCACTGGTCGCCATCGCGCTGCAGGGCGAAGTGTTCGGGGTAATCGGCAGCCAGATGCTCCATCAGCATCTCCAGGCTGTCCCAGGCAGCCTGCGCCATGTGCGGCATCACCAGGCAACGCTCCGGGTCCTTCTCCAGGACGCAGGCGCGCTCGGCCATCTCCGAGACGTAGTGCTCGTCGATGTCGAACCAGTGCTCGAACACCGAGCCCGGCTCACGCGGCGTGGCCGGCTCGATGTTCACCGAGTACATGTAGCTGTCCTCGGGGAACGGGAAGGGAAAGCGGGCAATGGCCTCGGGGCTGTTGCTGAAGGTGAAATCGTCCCGGTAGGTTTCCAGGGGCTTGAGCACGACGGGCATGGCGGATTCCTCAGAGGTCGAGCAGCAGCGTGCCGGAGCAGCCACCACGGGAAACACAGGGCATCAGCGCTGCGCCGCGCTGCTGCTCATCCAGGTAGTGATCGCGGTGCTCCACCGCCCCGCTCAGGTAGCGCGTGGTGCACTGCCCGCAAACGCCGCCACGGCAGAGGTTGGGCACCTCGACACCGGCGGCCTCCAGCGCCTCGAGCAGGCTGTGGTCACCCGCTACCTGCAGGCGCTGGCCGCTGCGCGCCAGCTCGACGGTGAACGGCTCGCCCGGCTCGGGCGCAGCGAAGGCTTCCCAGTGCAGGCGCCCGGCGGACCAGCCGTGACATTCGGCCAGCGTCTTGAGCTCATCGAGCAGGCGCTGCGGGCCGCAGACATAGAGATGACTGCCGAGCGGCTTGCCGCTGAACAGCTCGGCGCAGTGCAGGCGCTGGCCGGCGGCCGCGTCGTAACCGCGGAAGCGCTCGCCCAGACGCTCGCGCAGCTCATTGGCATAGGCATCGGTCAGGCCGCTGCGATAGGCGTAGTGCAACTCGAATGAGGCGCCCTGGGCCTGGAGCTCGCTGAGGTAGGCCATGAACGGGGTGATGCCGATGCCACCGGCCACCAGAATGTGGTGACGTGCCTGCGAATGCAGCGCGAACAGGTTGCTCGGCACGCCGATCTGCAGCCGGTCACCGACCCGGACCCGCTCATGCAGGTAGCGAGATCCCCCACGCGAGTCATCCTGCAGGCGCACCGCGATGCGGTAGGTGCCCCGGTCGCGCGGGTCGCTCAGCAGCGAATAGGCGTTGCGCAGCGTGCGCCCCTCGATCGGCAACACGACCTGCACGTGGCTGCCGCAGGAAAAGCCCGGCAGGCTGCCGTCGAGCGCGGCGAAGGTGAATTCGCGCACCACCGGCGTCAGCTGGCGCACCGCGGTGACCTGTACCTCCAGCATCGCGCTCATGCCTGCCGCTCCCCGGCTTGCGCCTGCTCGTAGGGCCGATCCGGATCGAGGCACACCCCCATGTAGGCTCCCAGGCGCTGGGAGAAATGCTCGCGCACGAACAGCTTCACCCCACAGTGCCTGCAGCTGCACTCGGTTTCGCTGCCGATATCCTGCATCTCGCTGCAGTGCACGCAGTACAGGCGCCGGCGCTCACCCAGCTTGAACAGTTCGATCTCATCGGCCAGCAGGCCGGCATGCCGAGCCAGGCGACAGACATGCCAGAGAAAGGCCTCGTCACCGAGCACCTGCAGGCGCGTTCCTGCCGGAGCCTGCTCCAGCAGCATCTGCAGGCGCAGGAACAGGGCCTCGGTGCTTGGCAGGCACTCCTGCTGCTCGGCAGCGGCGAGTTCGCCATGCAGGGTGAGCAGCCGCATCGGCCCCGGTTGATCGAGCAGGCCGCCGGCGCGGCTGGCATCCTGAGCCACCAGCAGACGCTGACTGGCCGGCGTCGGCGTGGCGGTCGCGGCGTAGCGCGGGGTACTGAACAGCGGTTCAGCGCTGGAACTGGTCATCGAAAGTCCTCCTGGGTGACAGCAAGACGGGGGTCGAAGCGCCTCGGTTAAATTCCCAATGGGAACTTTTTGTTCTCAACAGGAAAGCATGGACCATGCCATGTCCCCACAACCTGCGGCGCATCGGGGCCCGGGCAGAACAAGCCCCCGCCGCGCCTGGCAACGCTGCACAAGCGGGGAGCAGCGCGCGCCGGCACGGCGCATCCGCAGACTTTCTGAAGCATCGCCTTCATCGGTGAAGAACGCCCAGGCCGGCTGCCGCCGTGCACCTCGATGTCTTCGGCCGCCCTGCCCGACTGGCGCTTGACCCTGTAGCGACTACAGGCCATAGAGTCGCCAGCTCATCCCCGCCAAGGACTCGCCATGCACCTACTGGACGCACGCATCCCGCCGCCACTGATCGCCCTGCTGTTCGCCCTGCTCATGTGGCTGGCCGCCCCGCTGCTGCCCGGCATCGACCTGGCTACCTCCTGGCGGGTGGCAGGCGCCCTGCCAGTGCTGCTGCTCGGCGCGGCCACCTGCCTGCTTGGCATACGCTCCTTCGGCAACGCCCGCACCACCGTCAACCCGCTGCGGCCGGGGCAGGCCTCGGCGCTGGTCGTCGGCGGCATCTACCAGTACAGCCGCAACCCGATGTACCTGGGGTTCGCCATCGCGCTGCTGGCCTGGGTCGTACTGCTGGCGTCCCCACTGCTCCTGGCGGGCGTGGCGGGCTTCGTGTTGTACATGAACTGCTTCCAGATCCGCCCGGAAGAACGGGCGCTGGCCAGCCTGTTCGGCGACGACTACGCCGCCTACCGCCAGCAGGTGCGGCGCTGGCTCTAGTGCGCCGGTGCCACGCAAAAAGGGCCGCAACGCCTGGCGTTGTGGCCCTTCGGATGGACACTCCGGGGTTCAGTACTGCAGTTGCCCTGGCACCCAGTTGGTGCCGGCCAACGGCACGCGGGCCATGGCCGCGGCCTCCACGGTCAGGGCCACCAGGTCCTCGGGGTCGAGGTTGTGCAGGTGCGACTTGCCGCAGGCACGGGCCATGGTCTGCGCCTCCAGCACCAGTACGCGCAGGTAGTTGGCCAGGCGCCGGCCGGCGGCGACCGGGTCGAGGCGCTTGGCCAGCTCCGGGTCCTGGGTGGTGATGCCGGCCGGGTCCTTGCCGTTCTGCCAGTCGTCGTAGAAGCCCGCCGCCGAATCGATGGCCTTGAGTTCCTCGTCGAGACGCGGATGGTTATCCCCCAGGGCGATCAGCGCAGCGGTGCCGATGGCGACCGCATCGGCGCCCATGGCCATGGCCTTGGCCACGTCGGCACCGGTACGGATGCCGCCGGAGACGATCAGTTGCACCTTGCGGTGCATGTCCATCTCCTGCAGCGCCTGCACGGCTTGCGGAATGGCCGACAGGATCGGGATGCCGACATGCTCGATGAACACCTCCTGGGTCGCGGCAGTGCCACCCTGCATGCCGTCGAGGACGATCACATCGGCGCCGGCCTTCACCGCCAGCTTGACGTCGTAGTACGGGCGGCTGGCACCGATCTTCACGTAGATGGGCTTCTCCCAGTCGGTGATCTCGCGGATCTCGGCGATCTTGATCGCCAGGTCGTCCGGGCCGGTCCAGTCCGGATGCCGGCAGGCACTGCGCTGGTCGACACCGATCGGCAGGGTGCGCATGCCGGCGACGCGCTCGGTGACCTTCATGCCCAGCAGCATGCCGCCGCCGCCCGGCTTGGCGCCCTGGCCGAGGACGATCTCGATGGCGTCGGCCTTGCGCAGGTCATCGGGGTTCATGCCGTAGCGCGACGGCAGGTACTGATAGACCAGGTGCTGCGACTGGCCGCGCTCCTCCGGGGTCATGCCGCCGTCGCCGGTGGTGGTGCTGGTGCCGGCGATGCTGGCACCACGGCCCAGCGCCTCCTTGGCCTGCGCGGACAGCGCGCCGAAGCTCATGCCGGCGATGGTCACCGGGATTTTCAGGTGGATCGGCTTCTTGGCGAAGCGATTGCCGAGTACCACGTCGGTGCCGCACTTCTCGCGATAGCCTTCCAGCGGATAACGCGACATCGACGCGCCGAGCAGCAGCAGGTCGTCGAAATGCGGCAGCTTGCGCTTGGTGCCACCGCCGCGAATGTCGTAGATGCCGGTTTCCGCGGCACGCTGGATTTCCTGGATGGACAGGCGGTCGAAGGTGGCGGATTCGCGCAGCACCGGGATGATTTTCTCGCTCATATGCAGTTCCTCGTCGGGCAGGGTGCGCGATCAGTACGCCGAAGCGTTGTCGACCTTGAAGTTGTACAGCTGGCGGGCGGAGCCGTAGCGCTTGAAGCTGGCCGGGTCCTCATCGAAGCCGGCGCGGTTGAGCAGCTCGGCGAGCTCCTCGAGGTGCTCGGCGCGCATGTCCTTCTCGATGCAGTCCGAGCCCAGCGACTTCACCGAGCCCTTGACGTAGATGCGCGTCTCGTAGAGCGAATCGCCCAGCGCGTCGCCGGCATCGCCGCATACCACCAGCCGCCCGGCCTGGCCCATGAAGCAGCTCATGTGGCCGATGTTGCCGCCGACCACGATGTCGACGCCCTTCATCGAGATACCGCAACGTGCGCCGGCATCGCCCTCGATCACCAGCAGGCCGCCATGGGCGGTGGCCCCCGCCGACTGCGAGGCGCTGCCCTTGATGCGGACCATGCCGCTCATCATGTTCTCGGCCACGCCGACGCCGACGTTGCCATGGATGGTGACGCTGGCCTTCTGGTTCATGCCGGCGCAGTAGTAGCCGGCGTGGCCGTCGATATCCACGCTCAGCGACTCGTTCAGGCCCACGGCCAGATTGTGCTTGCCGCCGGGATTGCTGACGACCCATTCACGCTCGGTGAGGGTCTTGGCCTGCTCGTGCAGCGCCTGGTTCAGGTCGCGCACCGAGGCGCTGGAAAGGTCGATGGTCTTCATGATGCTGTCTCCCAAAAAGTAGCGAGTCGGGTTCAGGCCGTCGCCAGCGCGCCGGGTACGCGGGAGAACCGCAGCGAGGCGCGAGCCGGTACCAGGGGCACGGCAAGCGGGTCGCGAGGTTCTGCCGCAGCAAGCGGCGGGCGCAGCGGGCGAGGAACGACTCAGGCGCTGCGTTCCCAGATGTACATGGTGGCCGGCTCCGGTTCCCAGACCCTGGCCTTGTCGATACCCGGAAGGCTGGACAGCGCCTGGTATTCCGAAGCCATGGCCACGTAGTCGTCGGTCTCGGCGAGGATCGCCGGCTTGCAGGCGATCGGGTCGCGGATCACCGCGAAGCCGTCGCGCGTGCCGATGGCGAAGGTGAAGAAGCCGTCGAGGTCGACCAGCGAATGGTCGAGCGCCTCCTTCAGCGAGTCGCCCTGGCGCAGGCGCCAGGTCAGGTAGCCGGCAGCCACTTCGGTGTCGTTCTCGGTCTCGAACTCGATGCCGTGGCGGCGCAGTTCCTGGCGCAGGCGGAAGTGGTTGGACAGCGAGCCGTTGTGCACCAGGCACAGGTCCTGGCCGGTGGAGAACGGATGGCTGCCCTCCATGGTCACCGCACTCTCGGTGGCCATGCGGGTATGGCCGATGATGTGGCTGCCCTTCATCTTCGCCAGCGAGAAGCGCTCGGTGATGTCCTTCGGCAAGCCCATGCCCTTGAGAATCTCGATGCTCTGGCCGACGCTCATCACCCGCACGGCAGGCGCCAGTTCGGCCAGCACCGCACGCACCGCCGCTTCGTCGGCATCGGTCTTGAGCACGGCGGCGCTGGCGTTCTGGAACCACTCCAGCGAGCAGCCCAGGCGCCCTTCCAGTTCGCCCATCAGCCCCTTGAAGTCATGCCCCGCCTCGGTGCTCTGCAGGGTCAGCTTGATCCAGCCCGCCTTCACCTCGTCGCCGTAGATGGCGAAGCCGGCGCTGTCCGGCCCACGGTCGGTCATGGCCAGCAGCATGGGTTCGAAGAGTGCGCCGAGCTGGTTCTCCAGCGCCGGGTTCTTCAGGTACAGACCTACGATTCCACACATAAAGGCAGTCCTCACTTCGTTCGGGAGTTGCAAGCTGCGAGCTGCAAACTGACCGAGTTGATACAGATGTCGTGCAACACCTCGAACCGCTCTTGCGTGCGGCTCGAAGCGCGTGGCTTGCAGCTTCAGAAAAATTCGGTGTAGCGCTCGATCTCCCAGTCGGAGACGTGGCGGCTGTACTCGACCCATTCCATGCGTTTGAGCTTGAGGAATTCGTCGACGACCTGCGGCCCCAGCACCTCGCGGAACAGCGGGTCGGCCTCCAGCGCATCGCAGGCCTCGTTGAGCGATTGCGGCAGGGTCTTGATGCCCCGTGCGGCAATCGCTTCCAGGCTCAGGTTGTAGAGGTTCTCGTTGCAGGCCGTGCCCGGCTCCAGTTGACGGTCGATACCATCGAGGCCGGCGGCGATGATCGCGGCGGTGACCAGGTACGGATTGCAGCCCGCATCCGGCAGGCGGAACTCGATGCGCCCATGGGGGATACGCAGCATGGCCGAGCGGTTGTTGTCGCCATAGGCGATGAACGCCGGCGCCCAGGTCGCCCCCGAGAGCGAACGCCCCACCACCAGCCGCTTGTAGGAATTCACCGTCGGCGCCGCGAAGGCGCACAGCGCCGGGCCATGCGCGAGCAGGCCGGCCAGGAAGTGATAGGCGATCTTCGACAGGCCCATGCCGCTGGGGTCGCTGGCGTCGTGGAACAGGTTGCTGTTGCCGGCACTGGCGATCGACAGGTGGAAGTGCATGCCGTTGCCGGCGCGGCGCGGGTCCGGCTTGGGCATGAACGAGCAGATCATGCCCAGGTCGTTGGCGATCTCACCGGCGGCCATGCGGAAGAAGGTGAAGCGGTCCGCCGACTCCATGGCATCGCTGTAGGTGTAGTTGATCTCGAACTGGCCGCAGGCATCCTCGTGGTCGATCTGATAGATGTCGAAGCCGACCGGCTGCAGCGACTCGGTGAGCTTCTCGAGGAAGGCGCGCGAACGCGACAGCCCCTTGTAGTCGTAGCAGGGCTTCTCCAGCTTGTCGCTGGCGTCGACGGAGCAGAGCTTGCCGTCGGCATCGCGGCGGAACAGGCTGAACTCCGGCTCCAGGCCGGTATTCAGCGTCCAGCCACGCTCGCTCAGGCGTGCCACCTGCTGCTGCAGCACGTAGCGGGTGTCGTAGGGCCAGGGCTGGCCGTTGACATGGCCGATGCACACCACGCGACCGTAGCCCGGCTGCCAGGGCACCGGCATCAGCGTGGAGAGGTCGCCACGGGCCATGAAATCCGGGCCGTGCGGCTCCATGCCCATGCCCCAGATGGCGAAGCCGGCGAAACCGGCGCCCTCCTCGGCCACTGCCTTGAGGCCCGAGACCGGCACCGACTTGGTCTTGGCCGCACCGTGAATATCGACGAACTGGGCCAGCACGTACCTGATGCCATGCTGGTCGATGATTTTCTGGGTTTCGCTGGGCAACATGGGTAAGGCCTCCGGTAGCGTCGCCATTATTCCGCTGGGGAATTTTAATTTCCCCAAAAGAAATGCAAGCAGCTTGCCAACTGGTCATGCCCACGCGAGGCGCCCCGGTAACCCGCGTCTTTCTTCTATCTGCCGAGGAAAAATGCTTTCATAGGAGGAAAGTCACGAACGAAAAACGCACCGAAGCAAGGCAACCCGCTCATTCCTGGTGCGAACTTTTTATTCATAGAAGAAATAAGCCTGTATGACGACCACTCCGGAAAACCCGCCCCGCCTCAAGCTCGAGCAATACCTGGGCATGCAGATCCGCCGCCAGCGCCAGGCGCAGGAACTGAAGATCGCCGACGTGGCGCGCATCGCCGGAATCAGCCAAGGCATGCTGAGCAAGATCGAGAATGCCCAGGTCTCCACCAGCCTCGACACCCTCAGCCGCCTTTGCGACGTACTGGGCATGCCCATGTCCAAGCTGTTCAGCCAGTACGACCAGCAAGGCGGCAGCGCCCTGCTGGTCAAGGCCGGCGAAGGCCTTGAGGTAGTACGCAGAGGGACCGACAAGGGCCATACCTACCGCCTGCTCAACCACACCCGTGGGCCGAAGAAGAGCTTCGAGGCCTACATGGTGAGCATGGACGACGCCAGCGAGGAGTTCCCGACCTTCGCCCACCCCGGCACCGAGTTCCTCCACCTGCTGGAAGGCGAACTGGTCTACCGCCATGGCAACCAGCTCTACCCCATGCAGGCCGGTGACAGCCTGACCTTCGACGGCGAAGTGCCGCACGGCCCGGAGAAGCTGGTGAAGGTGCCGATCCGCCTGCTGTCGATCATGAACTACGGCTCGGACTGAACGCGCAGGCCCGGCACGCGGGCTCCCGTCGCCAATGCTCGCGGACGTCAGTGCGATGAAACGAAAGGCGAAGGGGTCGCGGGCTCCGGCAATGCGTAGGCCTGCTTCATGCGCTTCACCTCGACGAGCGGCGTGCGCCCGAAGAAGCGCTTGAAGTCGCGACTGAACTGCGAAGCGCTCTCATAGCCGACCAGATATGCCGTCTTCGCCGCCGTCAGGTCGTTGCGCAGCATCAGCAAGCGCGCCTGGTGCAGGCGCGTCGACTTGAGGTACTGCATGGGCGAGGTGTCGGTGACCTTGCGAAAGTGCAGATGAAAGTTGGGCACGCTCATCTGCGCCTCCCGGGCCAATGCCTCGACATCCAGACGCTCGTGGTAGCAGTTGTGGATCTTGTGAATGGCCCGCGTCACCTTGCCGAACTGCCCCTGCTGGGCGATGGCCGCACGCAGGGTGCCGCCCTGCTCGCCAGAGAGAATGCGGTAGTAGAGCTCGCGCAGCATTGCCGGGCCGAGCACCCTGGCGTCCTCGGGATCGACCATGATCTGCAGAAAACGCAGGGTCGACTGGCGTAACGGCTCGTCCATCGGCGAGGCGTACATGCCCATCGGCTGCGCTACGCTCGCGCCCCGCAACTCATCCACCTGCTGGATCAGCTCGCCCGCCAGACCGAAGTCCAGGCGCAGGTACAGCGCCAGCATGGGCTCCGCTTCGCTGGCATCCGTCTCCATGGTGAAGGGCACCGGCACCGAGACCACCAGGTAATGCTGGGCATCGTAGATGTAGACATCCTCACCCAGGTAGCCGCGCTTGCGGCCCTGGCAGAGGATGACGATGCCCGGCTCATAGAGCACCGGCGTGCGTGTCAGCGGCCGGTTGCTGCGCAGAAAGCGCACATCATCCAGCGGGCTCAGATTGTACCCTTCCTGTGGTGCGAGCTGACTCATCAGCTCCACCATGCGCGCCGTGCTCGGGTCGCTGGGTCTGGTCATGCGTTGCGGCCCCTCCCTGTCGAGGCTCAGCCATCCGTGGAACGGCTGAGCGCCTCCCATTGCTCGATACTCTCGATCTGGCTCTGCAGCTTGTCACGCACCAGGGCCAGAGCGTCGCTCCCCAGCAGCAGATGAGCGGGCGGCGCGGGGCTGTCGATGATCGTCAGCATGGCCCGCGCCGCCTTCTGCGGGTCACCCAGCTGATGGCCGCTCTTCTCCACACGGGCCTTGCGCACCGGATCGAAGCTCGCATCATAGTCACTGATGCTGCGTGGCGTGCGCTGCATCGAGCGGCCTGCCCAGTCCGTGCGAAACGATCCCGGCGCCACGGCCGTAACATGGATGCCGAAGGGCGCGAGCTCCTTGCTCAGCGTGTCCGAGATGCCCTCCAGGGCAAACTTGCTGCCGCAGTAATAGGCGATGCCCGGCATGGTGATATGACCGCCCATCGAGGTGATGTTGAGGATACGCCCTGCCCTTCGCTGGCGAAAATACGGCAGGAACGCCTTGCTGACCGCAACCGCGCCGAACAGGTTGACGTCGAACTGGCGCCGCATGTCCTCCAGCGAGGATTCCTCCATGATGCCCTCATGCCCGTAGCCGGCATTGTTCACCAGCACGTCCACGGGGCCGTGTTGCGTTTCGACGGCAGCGACCAGCGTGTCGATGGCCGCGAAATCGGTGACGTCCAGCAGCACCCCGTGGGCTCGTCCGGGCGAAAGCGCCTCGAACGCGATCCGCGCCGCGTCACTGCGCACGCTGCCGACGACGCGGTGCCCCTGAACCAGGGCCTCCTTGGCCAGGGCCTGGCCAAAGCCGCTGCTGACACCGGTGATGAAGAGAGTCTTTACTGCGCTCATGGGGCACTCCTGAAGAAATGAGGTGCAACCATGCTAGGAGCGTGAGCGCCTCGGCACGATGCCGGGCAGGATTTCATTATTGCCTGATCCTATCAGCGCGACAGGTACGCGGAAGGCCTCGGGCGAAGAGAAGTGCAGCACCAGCCGCCAGCCGGAACGAGATGCCTCGATCCCCTCTCGCTCGCCTGCAGCCACACGCACACTGGTCATGTACGCGGCGGCTCAATCGCCTGCCAGGCCTGCCCGGGTGCCATGATCCTGCCGTGGCGAGCGGCCAAAGAAGGCCTTGTAGGCACGACTGAAGGCTGCCTCGGACTCGTAACCGACCGCAAAACCCACGTCGCCGATGCGACTGTCCTGGGTGGCCAGGAGGGTCCTGGCCAGCGTCAGTCGCCATTCGTTCTGGTAACGCAAGGGCGCACGCCCCACCAGTGTGCTGAAACGCTCACAGAAACTGGAGCGCGACATGCCGGCCAGCTTCGCCAGCGCCTCGATCCGCCACTGCTGCCTGGGCTGTTCATGAATGGCCTTGAGCGCACGTGCGATGCGGGCGTCGGACAGACCGCCCAGCCACCCCGACGCAGCGCCTTGCTGGACCCAGGTGCGCAGCACACGGATGACCGTGAGGTCGATCAGCCGCGAGACCATCAGCGCCCCACCGGGCTGCACGTCGCGGGCTTCCAGCAGCATGAAATGCAGCAGCCCCTCGGACCACGCTGCGGCCTCGGCCTGCCGGATATGAATCAGCCATGGCAGGGCGAACAACATGGCGCGGAAACTGCCGGCATCGAACCAGAAGCGGCAGATGGCGAGCGTGGCGGGACCCTCAGCGGCCGTGAGCGTCAGGTCGTCCAGCGCGTGGGGCAGCAGGAACACATCGCCAGGCGCCAGCTGCATGGCCGCCTCCTCGTCACGGCGGATCTGCACCTGCCCCGTCTGCAGCAGGCATACGTGGGCACTGCCGCACTCCAGCGCCAGGCGTTCGCCCGGCTCGAGCGTGGCGGAATACACGCGGTCGCCGGTCAGGCGTATCTGCGCGAGCACCTGGGACAGCAGGTCTCCGCTGGCGAAGCCTTCCAGCTGCATTTCCGGAAGAATGGTCAAGTGTTCCGGTGAATCGGTCATGTCGGGATGGCGCTGCGTTGACTACTGTAGGCGCACCAGCATAGCCCAGCACGGCGCATGACCTGAAGCGATCAGGCATCGACCATACAGCAACAGGCTTTGCCGATCATCCAACCGGAGGAAGCACCTAATGTTCGGAATCTCCACCCTTGGCTGGGTACATACGCTGAGCAGCCTGCCGGCCATTCCACTGGCTGCGTACATGTTCGCCCGTCACGGCCGCATCCTGCCCCGCTCCGTGCCTGGCATGGCGTATCTGGTGTTCATGCTGCTGGGCGCCGGCTCGGTCTTTCTGATCGCCAGGCAGCCGGTGAGCAACATCATTGCGGCGCTCACCCTCGTCCTGCTGGTGGCAGGCTACGGGGTCGGCCACATCGGCATGCCGGGACGAGCCGCCGTGTACCTGGAAACCATCCTGCTCAGCGTGACCGCCTTCCTGCTGATGCTGCCGACGCTATCCGAAGTGCTGCGCCGCGTGCCGGACGGCCACCCTCTGGTGACCGACCTGCATTCACCGCTGCTGATCGGCACGCAGCTCGGCCTGCTGCTGGCGCTGGTCATCGGCGTAACGGCGCAGGTGCTGCACCTGCGCCGCCGCGCCTAGCAGTTGGGGGCTGGGGTTTGCAGACAGCGGGCGCCCTGATCTGACCGGGAGGCCATCTGCGCTCGAAAGCTGATTCAGGCGACTGGCTGCTCGCGGCCAAAAGCGGTCATCAGGGCTGGCTTGAATCGGGGCCGAAGGATTACGCTCTCAGCCCCATAATTGCTGGTCAGACAGTTACCACGATCTTGCCGATCTGCTGATTGGCTTCAAGGAAACGATGGGCATCCTGGATGTCGCTAAGTGTGAATGTCTTGGCGATGATCGGGCGCAACGCACCGGACTTCAACCCTTGCAGAATAAAAGCCTTTGCTCTCTCTAGGGCTTCAGGGTCGGCCACAATCTCTGCGTAGAGATAGCCCTTCAAAGTCAGGCTTTTGCCCAGCACGGTAAACAGTGGGAATGGTGTCGGTTCAGAGCTAAGTGCGCCGTACTCCAGCAAAATTCCGCCCCGCGCCATGCTCTGCGTGAGAGGTTCAAAGGACGGCCCGCCTACAGGATCGAATACAACGCGAGCGCCTTGACCGGCAGTTAGACGTTGAGCCAGCGCACCTGCCCGCGCCGGGGTCAAATCACGAGCAAGGATGAGGATCTGCGTCAGGCCATCCTCATCCTGTCGGAAGTCGGTCAAGATGGCGGCAGAGCCGTTCTCTACCAGCGAGTAGCACAGGCTGGCAGGATCGAAGCGATCAGCCTCCTTCTCCGTTTCTGGCATCCACGGAAGAAGTCTCAAGCGGATGCCGGATACGACCGGGCCCGGAGGAACAAATCCATGTATGAAGGGATTTTCTCCGCAAGGCTCTCCCGTCTTGGAATCCAGCGAAGCGCACCAGAGATACGTAGAGAACTCGGTGTGCTTTTCACAGTGAAGGTCTCCCTCATCCCATGTCACGCCGTGTCGCGGCGTAGCGTGGTCGGGCTCGGCAACGCCGAAGCGATGAGATAACTCGCTCATCGCCATCTGATCCCTGGCCTGGTCGCCTTCGGTCATGAAAGAGAGCTGCAATATACCGCGGGGGGCCTGAAGCAACAGATGCGGGCGCGCATGCACTTCACCCACGGCTGCAGCACGATCGGCATAGGCCGGCATGCCGTACACGGTGGCGGTCGGGGTGGGTTGTACGGTCGTCGTATTGATATTGGCCGGCTCTTTCATAACGACCTCATTTCTCATTGGTTGAAAAGCACGCTTCAAAACAAATGCCCGCAGCCATGCGTGAGCTGCAAGGGCGTGGAAATATGCATACGTGCCGGAAACAATAGCGACATATTGACATATGCAGATATTACGAATAATCTGAACTCGTAACCCGCGCTAGAAACCTCGGGAGGTCCCCCCATGAAAGATTCCAGCGATACCCATCCGAATCACCTTCCCGACAGCAGCTACGGCCTGTTTATTGACAACCAGTGAGTTTCGGACGAATACGGTGAAGCCCTCGATATTATCAACGCCACAGCTGCCGACGTCGCCCGCGCGGTGCAGGGCGCACAGCGCGCCTTCGTGACCTGGACCGCTCGGACTCTTCCGACCTCGTTGATCCATATTTCTTGACCCAAGATATCGACTATTTTAGATATGCAGGTAACCAAAATGGCACAATCAGAACTTTTCAAAACCACTCAGCTGGGCCCATACACCCTCAAGAACCGTATCGTTCTGCCGCCACTGACGCGTTCGCGCAGCTCCCAACCCGGCAATATTGCGAACGACCTGATGGCCACATATTACCGTCAGCGCAGCGGTGCTGGCTTCATGGTGACCGAGGGCACACAGATCGAACCCCGAGGACAGGGTTATGCCTGGACACCCGGCATTCATAGCCCGGAACAGATACAAGGCTGGCGTAAGGTCACCGACGCTGTTCACGCCGAAGGGGGGGTCATCTTTGCTCAACTTTGGCATGTGGGTCGCGTGTCGCACACATCGCTGCAACCCGGTGGTGAAGCGCCCATCGCGCCATCAGCCATCCGCGCGGACAACGTCAAGGTGTTCATCGAAACTGGCCCCGGCACGGGTACACTGACCGACCCTTCGACCCCACGAGCTCTGTCCACCGAGGAGGTAAAGGAACTGGTTGAGCTCTACGCCCAAGCAGCCCGAAATGCTCTGGAAGCAGGTTTTGACGGGGTGGAGCTTCACTGCGCGAACGGATACCTGGTAAACCAGTTCATTTCGGCCCATACCAACCAGCGTGATGATGAATATGGCGGTTCGCTGCAGAATCGTCTTCGCTTCCTGCGCGAAATCACCCTCGCCGTTGCTGGTGTTGTCGGCAAGGAGCGCGTTGGCGTTCGCTTCGCCCCGCTGTTCGCGACCACAGACGAAGACCGCGTCTACCTTGGTCTGGTCGAAGATGATCCTCATCAAACCTACATCGAGGCAGTGAAGATCCTCGAGGAAGTGGGCATTGCCTACCTGTCGCTCGCCGAAGCCGATTGGGAAAACGCACCCGAGCTGCCTGAGACGTTCCGGGAAGCTGTTCGTAAGACATTCAGCGGCAAGATTATCTATGCCGGCAAGTACACCGCTGAACGAGGAAATCGCGTGATAAAAGCTGGCTGGGGCGACCTGATCGCTTTTGGCCGCCCCTTCATTGCGAACCCCGACCTGCCCGCTCGTATCGCCAACAACTGGCCGCTTAACCCAGTTGATCCAAGCAGCATGTACGGCGGTACCGATAAGGGCTACACCGACTACCCGACTTACAAATCCTAAACGCTCAGAGCCACGCCCCATAACCCAGGGGCGTGGCTCAGCGTTTGCTGACCGAGGAAGTTAAGCATGTACCAACCGAGCACGATCCCCTACCAAGAGCATAGGGGATTCAAACGAACCTTCAGGCAGGGTCATCTAAGCCTTGGGCTGTTCTTTCCCCTGGAGGCTTTCGAAGGTGATACACCGAGCATGCTAGATCAGGTCGCGCTGGCCAAACGTGCAGAGGCACTTGGTTTTTCGGCGCTCTGGTTTCGCGACGTCCCACTCAGGGACCCAAGCTTCGGCGATGTCGGCCAGGTTTTCGACCCTTGGGTGTATCTGGGCTACATGGCAGCCCATACAACAAAAATCGCACTAGGCACCGCCTCCATCGCCCTTACTCTGCGTAATCCCTTGCACACGGCAAAGGCCGCAGCGAGCATTGATCAGTTGAGCGGAGGTCGCTTGCTCCTGGGAGTAGCCTCTGGCGATCGTCCCGTGGAGTTTCCCGCATTCAGCATTGATCCAGAACAGCGTGGCGAGACCTTTCAAGAAAACCTCAATGTGATACGCCAAGCCCATCGAACACACTTCGAGCCCATTCGCTGGAGTCACGGCGAGTTACTGGGGGCCGATCTCGTTCCCAAACCTACGACTCGGGAAATACCGCTATTCGTAACCGGACACAGCCGCCAGCCGCTCGATTGGATCGCGCGTGAAAGCCATGGATGGATCAACTATCCACGTCCGCCAAAAATGCAGCGACTCATCGTGGAAGATTGGCGACAGGAAACGGCTAAACAATGTGGCACTATCTACAAGCCGTTCTTGCAATCGCTGTATATCGACCTGGACGAACACCCATCCACGCCACCCTCGCCTATCCATCTAGGATTCCGACTGGGACGTAACCACCTGCGGGCCTTGCTGGATACACTTCAGGAAATCGGTGTAGATCACGTCATCCTGAACCTCAAGTATGGTAAACGCCCCGCAGCAGAGGTTATCGAGGAACTTGGCAAACATATCGTCCCGCAATTCGGCGCACAGGTGCCCGATAGTCCTACCTGACAGGGCAATAGGATTCCAGTCCAAACCAGCCCGTCATTGCGACGGGCAGGCGCGCAGAGATCATGGCGAAGCCTTCCAATTTGATGCGCGAATCAGGAAGATATCTAGATATCGGAAAAAACAGGTCTCAAAAAATTCATGACTATTGACGTCAACGAAGCCCTGAAAGCATTGGCGAACCCGACGCGCCTTGCCATCCTCAATTGGCTCAAGGATCCCAGGACAGTCTTTCCCGAGCAGGAAGTCGACCCAGAAACGGTAGGCGTGTGCGTCAGTATCATCCAAGAGCGCACGGGCCTCTCGCAGTCAACGACATCGCTTTATCTCGCAGCTCTACAGCGCGCGCAATTGGTGACATCGCAGCGGATCGGCCCCTGGACCTACTACAAACGCCACGATGAGAATATCGATGCCTTCTTCAAGGCGCTGCAAGAAAGAATCTAGGGCTGCACACCCTTGTATTTCTGACTGATTTCAGTCTTTGCCGATGTCAAAAACAGCAATCTGACCAAATAACGATCAGATCATCCGAAGCTTCGAGTGATCGAATAGCATTACCAGTGATGCGGTGCGCGGAAAAAACGCACCTATAGCAAAACTGCCACTTGACAACGCTGAAACCAGGGGCTGTACACGCAAAAGACAGCACACTCCAGAGAGGGACGCGAAGCCCTTCAAGTGCTCTTCTACGGCCAACCTTCTTTAGGGGGCAGCCGCCACGGCGTCGACATCCCACGCCAGCCCCTGGCGCGTTGGGTGATCCAAAGTGGCGAGCAACTGCAACCGTTGCTCAACCTGATGCGCGACAAACTGCTGGACTACCCCGTGTTGCACTGCGACGAAACGCGCTTGCAGGTGCTGCATGAACCGGGACGCGACCCCTCGGCACAATCCTGGATGTGGGTGCAAAGCGGTGGGCCGCCGGACAAGCCGGTGATCCTTTTCGACTACACAGCCAGCCGCGCGCAGGAGGTGCCGCTACGCCTGCTCGATGGCTACCGCGGCTACCTGATGACCGACGACTACGCCGGTTACAACGCCGTGGCTGCACGCGACGGCATCGAACGCCTGGGCTGCTGGGCGCATGCGCGACGCAAGTTCGTCGAAGCCCAAGGGCAAGACTGGGCGTGCCGACGTGGCGCTGAGCCTGATCAACAAGCTCTACGGCATCGAGCGTGACCTGAAGGACGCTGACCATTCCACTCCAGCGGGTTCCCCATTGACGCTGGAGCCGCATCCCATTTCCCGCTATACCGAAGCGGTTAAAGGCCAAAGGGCCGAAAAGGCAAGGGAATGGGAGTGCAAGGGGAAAGGCCCTACCTCGAAAAGGCGAAAAGGCATCCCGGCCGGCCCCCCAGAGGACACCCACATGCTCTCCCTGTTCCAGCGAAAACGGCCTCCGGTCACTGCCCCATCACCAGCGCCCGCCACCGACCTCCCCAAAGGGCTGCTACGGCCCGAATCGGCCGCATCGCTGCTGGCGACACCGCGCCGACAGAAGCTGCTGGAACACATCTGGCAGCGCACGCCGCTGGAGCGCTACGCCGAGCTGGTCCAGCAATTCCCCGCTTCCGAGAGCCATCATCACGCTTACCCCGGCGGCATGCTGGATCACGGGTTGGAGATCGTCGCCTATGCGCTCAAGCTGCGGCAGTCCCATCTGTTGCCCATCGGCGCCAGCCCCTAAGACCAGGCGGCGCAGTCGGAAGCCTGGACCGCCGCCGTTGCTTACGCCGCGCTGCTGCACGACATCGGCAAGGTGGCCGTCGATCTGCTGGTCGAGCTGGCAGACGGCTCGCTGTGGCATCCCTGGCACGGCCCGCTGCACCAGTCGTACCGCTTCCGCTACCGCGAAGACCGCGAGTACCGGTTGCACAGCGCCGCAACAGGGCTGCTCTACCGCCAATTGCTCGATGGTCCGCTCCTAGACTGGCTCAGCGGCTATCCGTCTCTGTGGGCACCATTGCTCTACGTCTTGGCCGGGCAGTACGAGCACGCCGGCGTGCTGGGTGAACTGGTCGTGCAGGCTGATCGCGCTTCTGTGGCACAGGAACTGGGCGGCGATCCCGCGCGCGCCATGGCCGCGCCCAGGCACGCGCTGCAACGCAAGCTGCTGGACGGGCTGCGCTTCCTGCTCAAGGAACCGTTGAAGCTGAATCAGCCGGAAGCCTCCGATGGCTGGCTCACTGAGGATGGGCTGTGGCTGGTGAGCAAGACTGTCTCGGACAAGCTGCGCGCGCACCTGCTGTCTCAGGGGATCGACGGCATTCCTGTGAACAACACCGCCGTCTTCAAAGTGCTGCAGAACCACGGCATGCTCCAGCCCACCTCAGACGGCAAGGCGGTCTGGCGCGCGACCGTGACCAGTGCGACCGGCTGGTCCTACTCGTTCACCCTGTTGCGCCTC